>JACCDS010258827.1_pt1 | contig 36202 bp, 37 predicted proteins | sample 7446441 | NCBI WGS metagenome assembly JACCDS01 (sample SAMN15323445, study PRJNA562643) | freshwater metagenome | isolation source: river surface water | place: USA:Blue River Watershed | collected 2017-08-17
CACCCGCAGCGCCTGCGGCATGACGATGTAGCGGTAGCGGCCGGCGTACCGGATGCCCAGCGCGCGCGCGGCCTCGAGCTGGCCTTTCGGGATCGAGAGCAGGCCGCCACGGTGAATCTCCGCGATGTAGGCGGTTTCGCTGATCACCATGGCAATGAGGCCCGCCCAGAACGGCGCCGACAGCACCACCGCTGTTTGAGGAATCAGCTGCGGCAGGTTGTAGACGAAGATCAGCAGCACCAGCAGCGGCAGACTGCGGAAGAACCAGACGTACAGCGCCGCGGCGAGCCGCAAGGGCTTGCGCTGCGACTGCTTGGCCAGCGCCACGAAGAAGCCCAGGAAGGTGCCGAGGGTCCACGTCAACACGCTCAGCCATACGACGAGCATGGTGGCTTCCCAGAAGTCCGCGTACGAGGCGAGGCTTCGGACGTAGGTCCAATCGAAGTCGGTCATCTGGTTCCCTCGGCTTGGGTCGGAGTCACAAACGAAGCGCAGCACTCGGGCGACGAGGACAAGGCGCAAGCGCATGTCCTCGTCGCCCGGCCACCTGCGCGCCCCGGTCCAAACCACTGGACAGGGGTTCCTGGGCCGCCGTCGATCGGCGGCGGCCCTTCGTCAATCGCTCACGGCGTGATCGCGGCCTTGAACTCTTCGGCTGTGGGCGCCGCCACGTTGTACTTGGTCAGCAGCTTCTGGTACTCGCCGGTCGCCCGCAGCTTGCCGAGCGCGGCCTGCAGGGCGTCGACCAGCTCCTTGTTCTGCTGATTCAACCCCAGCCCCACGACGACAGGGTAGAGGTTGCGCTGGCTGCTGATCACCACCCGGCCGCCGGTCTTGCGCGCCGTGTCCTGCAGCACGGCCGAGTCTTCGAGTTGAGCATCGACGCCGCCGGCCAGGAGCGCCTGTGTGGTTTCGGGCGAGGTCGGGAACTCGCGCACGTCGATGTCCCCCTTGCCCGCACAGACGGTCTGCGACACCTTCTTCAGGTTCGCGATCCACGCCGCGCCCTTGATCGAACCGACCTTCTTGCCGCAGAGTTGTTCGGGCTCCGTGGGCTTGAAACTGGCAGCCTTGGTCACGGCGATGGACACGCCGGTCTTCATGTACGGAATGAAGGTGATTTGCTGCGCGCGTTCCGGTTTCACGTACAGCGTCGACGCGATCACATCGAACTTGTTGCCCTTCACGCCGATGATCAGGTTTTCGAACCGGGTGTCGAGGAACTTCACCTTGAGCCCGGCCTGCTTGGCCATCGCGGTCATGAGTTCGACGTCGAAGCCCGCGGGCTGCTTGCTGTCGTCGAAGTAGTTGTAGGGCGGGTAGGTCAGGTCTGTGCCGACCTGCAGCAGGCCACTCTCGACCGTCGAAGCGGCCATTGATACGGGAGCCATCGCGCCTGCCAACGAGGCCAGTACGGCGACGCGTACTGCGCGGCTCACGGTGTTGCTGGAACTGATCATGTCTTGTCTCCTGAGGATTCGGCGATCTTTGGGGATTGGGCCCTGCTTGCGCGCCGACGCGGCCAGAACCCGGCTTCGTGCGCTGGTGTCAGTAGGAGGAACTGCCCTCTCCCTTCAAGTCATGCCGCTCGTGGCCTTCGATCGCCGGGTTGAACACGCTGATCAGACGCATGTCGCTGCGCGCACGCAAATAGTGCTTGTCATGCTTGTCGAGCGCGTAGATCACCCCCGGCTTGATCAGGTAGCGCTTGCCGGACATGTCCTCCACCTCGCCCTCGCCGGCGATGCAGTAGCAGGCCTCGAGGTGATTCTTGTACTCGAGCAGGGACTGCGTGCCCGCCAGCACCAACGTTTCCGCCACGGCGAAACCCATGCCGTCGCTCTTGACGAGCAGTCGGCGGCTTTGTCCGTTACCCCAAGCCACGTCGCGTGTGGTGGCTGCGATTTCATCGATGGATCGAACGATCATGCGGTGTCTCCTCGTGAGGTCGTACCCCGCGGCCGAGCAGGACATCCGCGTTCGGCTGAGGTGTGGGCGAGAGACTAACCGCGAGCTAATCTCATGAAAACTGAGATTTCTGGGCTCCCCCGTTGAGTTAAACTCAGGCCACCACATCATCACCGCCCGAGTCCGGGGCAACGGAGACGGCATGGGCATGCCCTCATACAACGCATTGCGAGCCTTCGAGGCGGTGGTTCGTCTGGGTGCCGTCAGTGCTGCTGCCGAGGAACTGAATGTCACCCAGTCGGCGATCAGCCACCTGCTGCGCCAACTGGAGCACTCGTTGGACATGCGCTTGCTTCAGCGTCAAGGTCGCGGAGTCAAGCCCACAGCGAACGGCGAGCGCCTGGCGACGGGGTTGCAGGATGGATTTGCGCGCGTGCACGCCGCAGTAGGCAGCGTGTCCCACCAGGTGCGAGGACGGCGATTGACACTCGCGTGCCTGCCTTCGGTCGCGGCCCGCTGGATGGTCCCTAGGCTTTCCGACTTCCGACAGGCGCACCCTGATATCCAACTGCGCATCCACTACAGCACGACGGGATCGGCGCTCAATAACGACCCGGGCATCGATCTGACGATCACTTGGTTGGATGGTGAGTACCGTGGAAGCGGGCGCGCCTGTCGCCTCTTCGACGGTGCGACATACCCGGTGTGCAGTCCTCTTTACCTGGACCGATTCGGCAGCATTCGCGAGCCCGCCGACCTGCTGAGGGCCGAGCTGCTGCATGACGAGACCACCGCCACTTGGCGGGCGTGGTTTCGCGCCCACGCATTGAATGCCCCATTGCGTGACAGCGAGTCCGTGTACGAGGACTTCAATCTGATGAGCACCGCGGTGCTCGCTGGTCACGGCGTTGCCCTTTCTCCATTGGCGCTCCTGAAGCCGGAACTAGAGCAAGACATGCTGCTGTGCTTGTTCGAGACAACGCCGGTGAACGTGCAACGCGGCTACTGGATCATCACGCCTGCACAGCGGCGCCCCGAGGCCGAAGCCTTTGTCGAGTGGGCGTTGGCGCAGGCGTCACAGGAGTAGATTGGGCGGAGATCCGAGGCCCTTCGCAGGCTTGCTTACCCCAATCGTGAGGCGGCGAAGAGCCGTGACCGCGAGACGATTGACGTTCCCCCGGAAGCCGGACAGTTTTGAACTAGAGGTCGGCCGCTCAAGACCGCACCGGGGTTTTCGGTCAGCGCATTTTGAAGGCTGCAACGAACAGCCGGAGCTGATCCCCCGAATGTCAGCCCGCCGACACTGGTAACGGTGAGGCAAACTCCTAAGCCGGAAATGGCGGTACTTCCTGGTTCAACAGCACCGTGCCGTGCCGCCATTCCCGCACCCCCAAACGAATCATTTGCCACTGACGAGCCACGTTGCGGCAGTCAGCGCAGATCTGGAGGTGCTGCGCAAGGGCATCACTCTGCACATCGTCCAGATGCGTGTCCATGGCGTCCGAAATAAGGCGGCTGGCGCGTCTGCAAGTGATCATCGTGCGGTCTCCGATGCAGGACAGTTGCTGCTGCGGACAACTCGCCGAGCCGTTGCTGGCTCCGACTTGCAGCGAATCGTCTGTCGCCCACCATGACTCGGTCTTTGCGCGGCGCCGTCTGATAGGCTTTGCCGGCAGTCCCAATCCCATGGGCCGAGGCTCGAATGGACTCTCTTGACGCCCTCCTCGCCTACGCTCGCCCATCCGCCAGGATGTCGTTCAGCGGCACGGTTTGCGGCTTGCTCGATCAGGATCACGACATCGATCTGGGTCACCTCCATCTGCTTCGGGCCGGCCGCATGACCGTGCAGCCCAATGTCGGCGACCCGGTGCACTTGGCAGAGCCCGGGTTGGTGCTGCTGCCTCGGCCGCTGGCCCACACGCTTTCGGCCGATATCGGTGGGAGCATGGCGCTGCTGTGCGCGACGATTGATCTGGGGCATCGCGGCGGCAGCCCGATCGCGATGGCACTGCCGGCCATCGTCGCGCTGCCGTTCGCGACCCTACCCTCGCTGCACCCTGCTCTCGAACTGTTGTTCAGCGAGTTCAATGGCACCGCCAGTGGACGCCAAGCGGCGCTGGATCGGCTCCTCGAGTACATCCTCATCTTGTTGCTTCGCCACCAGGTCGAAGCAGGATCGTCCACCACGGGCGTGCTGGCCGGCCTAGGCGATCGCCGCCTCGCCCGCAGCCTGCGAGCGCTGCACGAGCAGCCGCAGCGCGCGTGGACACTGCAGGCACTCGCCGAGGAAGCGGGCATGTCGCGCGCGCGGTTTGCCGAGCGATTCCCACAGGTGCTGGGAGTCACGCCGATGGCGTACTTGGCCGCTTGGCGCCTGAACCTCGCCAAGGATCTCCTTCTGCGCGGACGGCCTGTCAAGGCGGTGGCCGCCGAGGCCGGCTATTCCGGCGCTGCGGCGTTTACGCGCGCATTCGTCCGCAGCGCAGGCGTGCCGCCCACTGAATGGCTGGCACACCGATCGACACCGCGCTGATCGGGTGGAACGCTCGCCCGGCTTCGTGGGTGACTCACCAAGCCTGGCCTCGGGCGGTACATGACATCACATTTCGACCGAAGCCTGCGCGGCGTATGGCGGCCGTGCCTGATCGCGCTTGACGGGCTGCGTGGGGCACCAGCCTGCGAGCGCCGATGGAATCGCCGCCATGGACTCGCGGAACCGCATCGATGCGGTTCCATGGTTCCATGCACGCCAGCGATGCCAAGTCGAAACTTGCACGTCGGCGCGGTGCGTGCACCGCGTGCACGCCTCCAAACGATTAACGATAGCCCCCGTCGACCAAGAGCACCTGAGCCATGTAGTACGGCAGCGTCAGCACATGCAGCGCCGCGGTGGCCACCTCGCCCGGTTCGGCCCAGCGCTGCATCCAGATCTTGGCCGATTCGCGTGCGCGCACCTCGGGCGGCAGGGTGGCGTTCAGCGCGGTGTTGATCCAGCCTGGGGCCAGCCCGTTGACCACGATGCCCAGCGGCGCCAGCGCCTCGGCTGCGTTGCGCACCAGCATGTTGTTGCCGGCCTTGGACGAATCGTAGTGGGCCGACACCGGGTCGTTGGAGTTGATGCCGTTCGTGGAGGTGATCAGCACGATGCGCCCGCGCCAGCCCTCGACCGGCTCGTTGTGGCGCATCAGGCCCGCCGCGTGTTTGGTGACGAGAAAGGATCCGGTGGCGTTGATGTTGTGCACCTGGTCCCATTCCGCCTGAGTTTGGGCGAGGAAGTCGGTGTTGGGCGAGACGCCGGCCGAGTGGATGAGGTGGTCCACCCGCGCACCGCCTGCGGCAATGGCGCCGAAGAAGCCGGCCACGCTGGCCTCGTCGCCCACCTCGCAGGGATGCGCCGACATGGGCACGCCGGGTGCCAGCGCGCGCAGGCGCTGCAGCGCAGCATCGGTCTTGGCCGGGTTTCGGCTGCTGGAGATGATCACGCCGCCACCGGCACGCGCGATGGCTTCGGCACAGCTCAGGCCGATGCCCGAAGCGCCGCCGGTGATGACGGTGGTGGTGCCGGAAAAATCGAAGCTTGCGCGCGCGACGGTGGTGGTCATATCGGCCTTGATGGGTGGCGCCGGGTTCAGACCTCGGGCAGGCCCAGGGCCAGGCGCACGCCCTCGCCGTAGGCCGGGTCGGCGCGCCGGCAGTTCGCGATGTGGCGGCGCTTGACCACCTCATCAGCCCCCGCCATGGCGCGCGCAGTGTTCTCGAACAAGCGCTTCTGCTCGGCCGGGCTCATCAGCCGGAACAGCGCACCGGGTTGCGACCAGAAGTCGTTGTCCTCGCGCTGGTTCCAGTGATCCACCGCGCCGGATAACTGCAGCGGCGGCTCGCGGTAGTCGGGTTGATCGCCCCACTCGTTGGGTGTGTTGGGGTTGTAGTGCAGCGTGGAGCCGTAGTTGCCGTCCACCCGCATCTGGCCGTCGCGGTGGTAGCTGTGCACGGGGCAGCGCGGCCGGTTCACCGGAATCTGGTGATGATTGACACCCAGCCGGTAACGCTGCGCATCGCCGTAGGAGAACAGCCTGCCCTGCAGCACCTTGTCGGGGGAGAAGCTGATGCCCGGCACGACCTGGGCCGGGTTGAAGGCGGCCTGTTCCACGTCGGCAAAGAAGTTGTCCGGGTTGCGGTTCAGCTCCATCGTGCCCACTTCGATCAGCGGGTACTGCCCATGCGGCCACACCTTGGAAAGGTCGAAGGGATTGAACGGCGAGGCCTGGGCCTGCTCGTCGGTCATGATCTGCACGAACATCGTCCAGCGCGGGAAGTCGCCGCGTTCGATGGCCTCGTACAGGTCGCGCTGGTGGCTTTCGCGGTCGCTGCCGATGATCTGGCGTGCCTCGTCGTCGGTGAGGTTCTTGATGCCCTGCTCGGTGCGGAAGATGAACTTGCACCAGTAGCGCTTGAAGTCGGCGCTGATGAAGCTGAAGGTATGGCTGCCAAAGCCGTGCATGTGGCGGTAGCTGACCGGAATGCCGCGGTCGCTCATGGTGATGGTCACCTGGTGCAGCGCTTCGGGCAGGTGAGTCCAGAAGTCCCAGTTGTTCTGCGCGCTGCGCATGTTGGTGCGCGGATCCCGCTTGACGGCGTGGTTCAGGTCGGGAAACTTCAGCGGGTCGGCGATAAAGAACACGGGCGTGTTGTTGCCCACCAGATCCCAGTTGCCCTCTTCGGTATAGAACTTCACCGCGAAGCCGCGGATGTCACGCTCGGCGTCGGCGGCGCCGCGCTCACCGGCCACGGTGGTGAAGCGCGCGAACAACTCGGTCTTCTTGCCCACCTCGGAGAAGATCTTGGCCCGCGTGTAGCGCGTGATGTCGTGCGTGACCGTGAAGGTGCCGAAGGCGCCCGAGCCCTTGGCATGCATGCGGCGTTCGGGGATGACCTCGCGATCGAAATGCGCGAGCTTCTCGAGGAACCACACGTCCTGCAGCAGTTGCGGCCCGCGCGGGCCAGCGGTGAGCACGTTCTGGTTGTCGACGACGGGGCAACCTGAGGCCGATGTGAGCTTCTTGACCATGCGCTGGGCTCCTGTGAAGCGGGCCATCCTAGGCCGACGCGGCCGGGGTTGCGATTTCGACAGGCCGGCGAATCGTCCGGACATGCAGGCAGATCGTCGCGTGCTGCTGGCATGTCCGCGGCAGGCCGATGACATGCCCGATAGCATGGCCGGTGGCCTGCCGCGGCTTCAGCGCTTGCGGCCGGCCGGGCACATTGGCTCTGACACCGACCGAGACCCACCATGAACCACGCCTCGTCCAACGCCTCGTCCGACTGGTCCCTGTCGCACGGCGCCGAACTTCGCGCGCTGCTGTTGTCGCGCCCCATCACCTACGACGACGGCGCGCGCCAGGACTTTGCCGCCGACGGCAGCACGAACTACACCGACCGCGGCGGGCCCACGGTGGGCCTGTGGCGTCTGGAGGGCGAGCAGTTCCTGTCGAACTGGCCGCCTTCGACGCATTGGGATGCTTACCGGGTGTTCGTGAGCCCCGGCCGGGACCGGATTCGTTTCGTGGCCCCCGGCGGCGCGGTGTTCGCCGGCCGCTTCGACTGACCGGGTGGGGCGCGCGCGCGGCCCGGTTGGCCCTCAGGCCCCAGACGCCGCGGCCGTGCGAGCCTGCAGGTGGTCCCACTCGGCGCGCATGTCGCCGCGATAGGCCTGAGCCCGGCCAATGCGTTCGAGGTCCTCGCGTTGCGCCCAGCGCAACTGGCTCGGGCTGAGCACGTGGTGGACATCACCCCGGTACGGCAGCGCCAGGTTGATGCGCGTGCGCTGCGCCGGGCTCAGCGGCAGGAAGCGCCACTTGCTGCGCGACAGGTAGTACTGCGGCGCTTCGTCGACGCCAAAGCCTTTCGCGCGCGACACGGCAAAGCCTTGGTCTCGGGCATAGGCGTCCAGCGCGGCGCGTTCGACCTCTTCGGGGTCGAACTGCACGCGCACCACCTCTTCGCCGTCCACCCAGCCGGCCTCGGTGGTGAGCACCGCCGGGTGCTGGGCCAGGCTGATTTCGCCAGACCAGAAGCAGGGCGTCTCGTAGGTGGCCGTGGCTGACAGCCCGGCCTGCACGCGCAGGTCGGCGCGCAGCGCCTGGGCATAGCCCGGCACCTCGTGGCCGAGCGCCTGCAGCGCCGCCACGATCTTGTCGTGCAGCGCCAGCGCGTCGTAGCGGTTGGCCAGCCGCTGCAGCAGCGCGCTGCCGTCGGGCCGCAGGAAGTGCACGACCGGGTTGTTCCACGAGGCCTCGCCATAGCGCCGCAGGATTTCCGCGTCGTGCCCGGGATGGTTGTTGAAGATGGCCAGCGGCACGAAGTGCTCTTCGATCAGCTCCACCGTCAGCGGGTGGCTGAGCGCGTCGTGGCCGAAGTTCACGCAGGTCGAGCAGCCCGGAACCTCCTGGAACAGCAGCAGCACGGGTCGGCCCAGATCGCGCGCGCGGGCCAGGGCCTGGTCATGGTTGCGCAGCCAGTGGACCTGGCCAAGTTCCGGGCGGGCGCGCGTGGTGCTCGGGTGTTTGGGGTTCATCGTCTGAATGTCTAGGCGCGCGGCGCATTCACAAGAGGCAGCGGATGCTGCCGGCCTTCGGCACCGCGATGTGCCCGACAATTCGGTCCGCCTTGACGGCGCAACCTTTGGGGGCGATTGCATGCAGTTCGGTGAGTTGCACAAGCGGGCCAAGCCCTTGCGCGTGGGCGCCTGGATCGACGCCCAGGGGGCGCCCCGCGCCGCGCCACTGCGGCTGGAGGATCTGGGCGATGGCTACAAGATCCTGTTCTGCTTCCAGCATGGCTGCCCGGGCTGCCATGCACGAGGCTTTCCCACCCTGCGGCGCCTGCGCCGCCTGCTGACAGGCCGTGCCGTGGGCTACGCCGCCATTCAGACCGCGTTTGAAGATGCCAGTACCAACAGCATCGACAAGCTGCGCATCAACCAGCTGTACTACGACCTGGAGATCCCTTTCGGCCACGATGTGCCCGCAGCAGACGAGACCTACCCGACCTTCATGCAGGACTACCGCTCGGCCGGCACGCCCTGGTTCACCGTGATCGACCCGCGGGGCACCGTCGTGTTCGCCGACTTCCGTCTCGATGCCGACCGGTTTGTCGCGGCGCTGGATGCCGACGACGCAGACCTGCAGCAACGCGACGGCTAAGACCGCCGCCAGCCACGCGCCATGCCGGCTCGCGGCCCGCACGCGGTGCGACGTTGCGGGTGTCTTATCAGGGCGAAAGCAGCGAACCGACGCGCGTTCGCAGCGCCGGGAGCACCTCGGCCTCGAACCACGGGTTGCGCTTGAGCCAGAGGTTGTTGCGCGGGCTGGGGTGCGGAAGCGCCAGCAGGTCGGGCCAGGAACTCTGCCATTGCAGCACCGCGTCCGTAACGGTGGGCGGCGCATCGGCAAGGTGGTAGGCCAGCGCGTACTGCCCCAGCACCAGCGTGAGCTGCAGGTGTCGAAGTCCGGCCAGCATGGGTGCCCGCCAGGCCGGCGCGCATTCGCTGCGAGGCGGCAGGTCGCCCGACGGCCCGGTGCCGGGGTAGCAAAAACCCATCGGCAGGATGGCCACACGCCTGGGGTCGTAGAAGTCATCGCGCGAGATGCCCATCCACTCGCGCAGGCGCTGGCCGCTGGCGTCGTCGAAAGGAATGCCGCTTTCGTGCACGCGCCGGCCCGGGGCCTGACCGGCGATCAGGATGCGGGCATCACGATGCAGCTGGAACACCGGCCGCGGCCCCAGCGGCAGGTGTTCGGCACAGATCGTGCACGCACGCGCCGCGGCCTGCAGCTGCGGCAGTGTGCGGCGCGGCGCGGTCATCGGCGCGATCTCAGTTGCCGTGGGCGTCAGTCGCCAGGCTCTTCTTCGTGAACAGGTAGTCCTTCAGTTCCGAAGAAAAGCGCTTGTCTTTGCGCCGGATCCATTCCAGCACCATCGCCGCGTGCTCCTTTTCCTCGTCGCGGTTGTGCTCGAGAATTTTCTTGAGTACCGGGTCCTTGCAGGCATGGGCGCGCTGGTTGTACCAATCCACTGCCTCCAGCTCCTCCATCAGCGACACGATCGCACGGTGCATGTCGCGCACGTCGTCGCTGAGTTCCTCGATGGGTTCGTGATAGCCCTCGTTTGACATGATCTTCAGACTCCTCGGGTGGGTTGGATGTGTTGGTGCGGGGTGATGCGTTTGCGTCATCCCGGCAGGGATGATCGCAGCGCGGTGCTGCGGTTGAACACCGGCGTGCCGGCTCGGTGGCGGTGCAAGTCCGCGACGAAGTAGCCCAGGCGCTCGAGCTGGACATGATGCCCTGGGCCCGCGGTGGCCAGCGTGGGCTCGACGAAGCCGCGCGCGATGCGCCGGCTGTCGGGGTTGACGAGGCTGCGAAAGTCCGCCTCGCCTTCGTCCGGACGCTCCACGCCGAACAGCGGCTCCAGCAGATGCAGCTCGGCGGCCACCGCGTCGTGCTGCGCCAGCCAGGTGATGGTGGCGCTGACCTTGTGCGCATCGGCCCCGGGCGTGCCGCTGCGGCTGCCCGGTACGATGCGCGCCTGCACCGACTCGACCTCGCCGCCGGCCGCACGCTGAAATCCGGTGCACTCGACGATCAGGCCGTACTTCAGCCGCACCCGCCGGCCGGGCGCAAGGCGCCGGAAGCCCTTGGACGGCTCGGCCTCGAAGTCTGCGCGGTCGATCCACAGCCGCGGGCCCAGTCCGAAGTGGCGCAAGCCGCGCTGGGGGTGCATAGGGTGCACCGGGGCAGTACACGGCACGCTGGTCAGCGTGCCGAACTCCTCGGCCCAGTTCTGCAGGTCCAGCGGCAGCGGGTTGATCACGGCCATCGCGCGCGGTGCACGCTCGTCGAGGTCGTCGCGAAGGGCCTGCTCCAAAGCCTCGTAGGGCACCCAGGCCGCATGGCGGCTGGCGCCGGTGGCCTCGACGAAGTTGCGCACCGCCGCGGCCGTGAAGCCGCGCCGGCGCAGGCCCGCCAGCGTGGGCAAACGCGGGTCGTCCCAGCCGTCCACGAAGCCTTCGTCCACCAGCGCCTTGAGCTTGCGCTTGCTGGTGACGGTGCGCGTGAGGTTCAGCCGCCCGAACTCGTACTGCCGCGGCGGCGGCGCTTGCACCAGGCCGAGACGCACGAGGTGCGCAAGCAGCCAGTCGTAGAACGCGCCATGCTCGACAAACTCCAGCGTCGCGATGCTGTGCGTGATGCACTCCAGCGCGTCCTCGATCGGGTGAGCGTAGATGTAGGCCGGATAGATGCACCAGGCGCTGCCGGTGCGATGGTGGGGCACGTGGCGGATGCGGTAGAGCACCGGATCGCGCAGCTGCAGATTGGGCGAGGCGAGGTCTATGCGCGCGCGCAGCACCATTGAGCCGTCGGGATGCCGACCCTTGCGCATCTCGCGCAGGCGCGCGAGACTCTCCTCGCGCGGACGATCGCGCCAGGGGCTGGCCACACCCGCGCTGGCGTAGTCGCCGCGCGAGGCGCGAAGTTCGTCTCCGCTTTGCTCGTCCACATACGCCAGTCCATCGCTCACCAGTGCCTCGGCAGCGCGGTACATGAATTCAAAGTAGTCGCTGGCGTGGTACAGATGCTGGGTGTCGCCGGCACCCCAGTTCCAACCCAGCCAGCGCACCATCTCGACGATGCCTTCGACGTAGGCCTGCTCCTCCTTCTCGGGATTCGTGTCGTCCATGCGCAGGTGGCACACACCACCGAACTCGCGCGCGAGGCCGAAGTTCAGGCCGATGCTCTTCGCGTGCCCGATGTGCAGATGGCCGTTGGGCTCTGGCGGGAAGCGCGTTCGCACGGGCATCGGATCGCGATCACCGCTGGCGTGGTGCACGGCATCGCCGGGCGATCCGGCCCAGCGGCGAGCAGCATAGGTGCCGTCCGCGAGGTCGCGTTCAATGGCGGCACGCAAGAAGTGCGGCGGATGCTCCGGATCGGGGGACATGTCCAGTTGGGGTGACAGCGGAGAAGATGGCCCTTGGCGGGGCTTCGCCGTTCGGGGTTGCCCGTGATCGGCGCGACAATCAGCGAAGCGATTCTCGGACATCGCATCGATGCGGGCCACCGGAGCCCCCGAGTTGAGTCTAGCCGCCCATCGTCGACCCATCGTCCTGCGCCCCATGCCGAACGTCTCTGCCGTGGAACCCCCTACCCTCTCCGACAAAGCCGATACCTTGGAGCCGAGCAACGCGCTGCTGAAGTACCTATTGCAGGCCGCTCCCATGGCCTCGATGTTCTATTCGGGAACACTGTGCGGCGTTTCGCCACGCGTGGACGGAACGCAGCAGGGATGTCTGCATTTCCTGATCAGCGGCGAGCTGGGCCTGACGCGCGAAGACTCGCCTCCGCAGATGGTGCAGGGCCCCTGCGTGCTGATCTTCCCGCGTCCGTTGGCGCACCGGGTCGAGGGGCTCGGCGCGGCCGGCGCCGACCTGATGTGCGCGACGCTCAGCGACCTGGGCCAACCGCTGTCCACGCTGATTCCCGAACCGACGATCATCGGCCTGAACGACGCGCCGCGGCTGCGTCAATCGGTGGAGATGATGTTCGGCGAAGCGGCGGACCGTGCCTACGGCCGTGAGGCAGCAATCGACCGGCTGCTGCAGTACGTGTTGGTCTTGGTCGTTCGAAAGCTGGTGGAGCACGACTTGTTGCGCGGCGGCGTGATCGATGCCATGGCCGACGACAAGCTGGCCGCGGTGATCGAAGCATTGCATCGGGACCCCGGCCGGACGTGGACCCTCGAGGCGATGGCGCACCATGCGTTGTTGTCCCGATCGGCCTTCGCGCAGCGCTTTTCGGCGGTGGTCGGGATGCCGCCGCTCTCGTACCTGACTGCCTGGCGAATGAGTGTCGCCTGCGGGCTGCTCGCCCAGGGCAAGGCAGTCAAGCAGGTGGCGTCCGCGGTCGGCTACCGCGATACGTCATCGTTCTCGCGAGTGTTCCAGCGCGCGCTCGGCGTGTCGCCGGCGGCGTGGCAGCAAGCCCGCCTCGAGACATGAGCACCGGGGGTTGACCGACGTTCAGGGTTGGTCATCGGAAACCGGAGGGGCTGCATTCACAGCCGGCTGCGCCCCCCTTTGGCGCGCAGCCAGTTGCGGCGCCGCATCCATAGCAGGGCGGCTGCGGCGAAGGCCGCGCATCCGGCGGTCACGGCGGCAAATGCCCAAGGCCGCTCGGCCATCGGAATGCCCGCCACGTTCATGCCCAGCAGCCCTGTCACGAAGGTCAAGGGCAGGAACGCGGCGGCAGCCATGCTGAGCACCAGACCGACGTGGGCCGGGCGCCGATCCTGGATCCGCTGGGCCTGACCGGCGACGATGACCAGCCGCTCCTGTTGCGCCTGCAGAGATTCCAGCAGGCGCAGCAGCTGATCCTGAGCTTCGTGCCAGCGTGCTCGGTCGTGATCGGTGACGAACGCGCATGTCAGGCGGCCCAGGCCCTCGAAGACCGCGCGCTGCGGTGCCAGATGCCGCTGCAGCCCGGCAATCGTGAGCGACAGGACAGCAAGGCGGCCGCAGGTCGCGTCGCAGCCATCGTCGCCTGCCAGCTCGTGGGCATCGATGGTGGCGGCGGCATCCTCCAGCCGTTCCACCTCCTCGGCGGTCTCGGCCAGATGCGAGTCGATCAAGTCAGCCAGGAACTCGGTGGTCGAGCGAGGCCCGTGGCCCGCGCGCAGCCGCTCGCGCAGTTCCCGCACGGCGTCGATGTCGGCCTCGCGAGTGGTGATGACGCGCATCTCGTCGATCCAGATGCGCAGGCTGATCATGTCCTCCGGGCGGTGTCCGTCGCGCTGGTGCATGGCCTTGAGCAGCACCATCACACCGGCGGGCCGGGGTAGGATGCGCGAGCGGGTGTCCTCGCGCAGCATCGCCTCCACCGCGAGGGGGTCCAGCCCTTCGTCGCCCACGAGGTATTGCCCGGTTTCGGGGTGGCGGATGCACATGTGCAGCCACACGGCACGCGGGCCCGTGGCATCTGCGCCGCCATTCAACTCGATATGGTGCAAGTAACCAGGGTTCTGGCTTGCGTCGTGGCTTGGGTACATTGTCTGCTCCTGCTACGTCAGGTCGCTGGCCGCGACACGGTTTCCTCGACGGCAGGCGCGTCCATGACCGTGACGGCGTCACCCTTGCGCAACCAGCCGCCGCGCACGATGCGCGCCGTAATGCCCCCATGACCGCGCAATGCGTTGTAGCCGCCGGACCCCAGCGCGACCTCCATGCGTGAACAAGGCGCGCACGGTCCTGTCGCCTCGATCACCACCTCTTCGCCGAGCCGCCACAGCAACCTCTGGTCCGGGAAGGGCGACGCGAGCGCCGCCAGATTGACGCCACTGATCACCAAGTTGCGACGCAACAGCCGGGCATCGACTCGGTCGCGACCCGCCAGGGCAGCAATCACCGACAAGTGCTCGGCTTGCAACAGGGTCAGCTCGCGGCGCCGAGCTTCATCGCCCGTGCGGCTCTTGACAGAGCGATGGTCACCGCGCAGACCAAATCCTGGCTCAGCCCATGCTTGGTCGGCCCATACCGCCGGCGCCAGCCGGCGCGGGCGCAGCACGATGGCATCGATGCGTCCAGGCATACCAAACCGGGCGACCAGCTCGCGCAGGCCGCTACTCATGCGCATCGTCCGCATCGAGCGAGCGTCCACGTGTCAACGAGGACTTCAAAAGGTGGCATTGTCAAGCGCGTCGATCCGCAGCTGGAAACGTGAGACATGAGGGCGAAGTCCGCGGTCGGAAGCGTACCCCAGCAGCGTCTTGCGGCGCGAGCGCGCAGCGCCATGCACCTTCGGACGATTGGTCAACAGATCAGGATGCACAGCGCGTATTCGACGATTTCGGCGTATACGCCCTCGATATTCTGACGGCACGCCCCGCTTCCCACCCGAGCAGTAGCGCGGCAGGAATCGCAAGATCGGCGAACACCATCCTGAAGGTGCGCGCCGATGTTCCCATCAACCCAATCGGACGACCTGGACAGACCATGAAGATACGATCGAAGAGAACGAATCCCAGCGCCCTGCGCGCGGCCGCCCTGGCCGCCGTCGTGGTCGGCCTTGGCATGGGTGCCGCGGCGCTGGCAGCGCAACCAGGCAAGGCCAAGTACGGCGTGGAGTTTCCACCGCAGTGGACGGCACAGGGCGAACTGGTGCAGCCGAAGGACTTCAGGCAGTGGATCTTCATCGGCTCGCCGATGACGCCTCACGGTCTCAACGACGGCAAGGCCAACTTCCCGGAGTTCCACAACGTTTACGTGCAACCCTCGGCGTTCAAGCACTACCGCAAGACCGGCACCTGGCCCGAGGGCACGATGATGGTGAAGGAATTGCAACTGGTGCAGCCGGCGCAGTTCCCCGATGGCTCGCGCACCGAGGTCTCCGGGCGCGGCTATTTCCCCGCGGGCGTTGCCGGGCTGGACATCGCGGTCAAGGACTCGTCGCGTTTCAAGGAGTCCAAGAACTGGGGTTATTTCAACTACGGCCACCACGCCCCGCCCTACCTGCGGGCGGCAGCTGCCGCCCCGGTGGCGGCTTGCGCCGGTTGCCACATGGCCAACGCGCATGAAGACATGGTCTACATCAAGTTCTACAAGTCGATCCTCGATCCCCTGCCCGTGAAGAAGTAGCGCCATCGCCTTCGATGGCATCGGTCGAATGGGGGCGTGCCCCCCATTTTCGTTCCTCAAGCAGGGCTGACAAAGGTCCGCGCCGACATGATATCCATGCCCCACACCCAACCACTCCTGCGCACCGCGCTGCGGTCGGTGATCCTCCTGACGCTGAGCATGGGCAGCGCGATGGGACAGCGCGCACCGGCGGATGCTTCGACGCTCGACGCGGCTGCCATCGCAGCCCGCACCTACGCCCGTTGGGTGGACTCGCGGGGCAACATCCTGCTGCCCAAGGAGTTCGCGACCGACTGGACGCACCTCGGATCATGGGCCGTACTGGAGAAGGACCAGGTGAAGGATCTCCACGGCGTGTATGCCCCGAAAGAAGAACTCCAGTACTTCCGAAGCAACGGCCGGTTTCCCGATGGCGCTGTGCTGGTCAAGGAAGTGCGGCACGCGCGGGGCAGCACGCACACGACGGGACAAGCCTTCTGGGCCGAAGACGTCGCCGTATGGTTCGTCATGATCAAGGACGAGAAAGGACGCTTCCCCGGCAATCCGATCTGGGGGGATGGTTGGGGTTGGGGGCTCTTCAAGGGTGCCGATCCGGCGCGGCAGGCGGCGACCGACTACAAGAAGGACTGCATGGGCTGCCACACCCCGGTCAAGGACAAGGACTGGTTGTACGCCTATGCGTATCCGGTGCTCGGCCCTGCCGCGATTGCCCAGGCGCCGGCCAAGCCCGCCGTCTCAGCCGCGAAGCCCGGAGCACCGACCTCGGGCGCTGCGGTCTTCGAGCGCTGCGTGTCATGCCACAGCCTGACGCCAGACAAGCATGGGATCGGCCCCTCGCTGGCGGGGGTGGCGGGGCGCAAAGCAGGCTCCAGCTCGGGCTTTGCGTACTCGGCCGCGATGAAGAACTCCGCCGTGGTATGGGGCCGGGAGACGCTGGACCGACATCTTCGCGATGTCAAGGGCTTCATCCCAGGCAACAACATGGCATACATGTTTGCGGCCGGAGTTCAACAAGAACAGGAGCGGGCCGCGCTGATCGAGTACCTGTTGTCCAAGTGATCTGATCTGGCGACGGCGACGCGCGCAGCGCCTCGTGCGCAGAGGCGCGCGTTCAGCGTACGTCTTCGATCTTGATGGTGCGGCCGTTGAACTCGGCGGTGTCGCCGCTTCCCAGCCCGGCGAGCGCGGCGTAGATAGGCGCCTGCGGCGAGATGCCCATGTAGGTCTTGCCGTCGCACTGGAACGCCGAGGTGGCTACACCCACCACGAACCAGCGGCCGTCGATCTTGACCGCCGCGCCCTCGCCAACTTCGTCCTTGGACTCGAAATCGATGCGGCGCAGCGCCGCCAGCGCCTCCTCGTAGGTGTGGATCGGGCACTCGAACGACGCGGCCAACAGGCCGCTGTTGAACGCCTGGGATGACGCATCGGCATCGCCGGGCTCGTCGCCGCGCCCGGCCGCGCCGGCCAAGTACTGTGCGTAAGCGCCTTCGGCAAAGCGCAATTGTTCGGCGGTCAGGGAAAGCATGGTCTGCTTGAGGTGATTCTTGTCGCTCATGGCATCGGGTTTTCAAGAAAGGATTGGAAGGCCGATAGAACCGACCAGCGTGTGTCGGCTCACACGATAGCCCATTGTGACGTGACTGCGCGTGCAACGCGCGAGCGGGCGTCCGGGGTCGTTGCCATCAACCCCGGCCGGTCGGCGCAGGCGCAAGGATCACGCGATTTCGGCCCGCGACCTTGCCCTCGTACAGCGAACGGTCGGCGCGGGCGATGGCTGCCTCGAGAGACTCATGGGGGCCCAGTGCCGTGGCGCCAATCGTGACGGTGATGTTGATGTGCTGCCCTTTCACCGGTATAGACACGCCTGCCAGCTTGCGCCTCATGCGTTCGGCCGTCAGCATCGCGTGGTCGCTTTCGATACCCGGCAGCAGAATCAGAAACTCCTCACCGCCCCAGCGGGCGGCAATGTCGGTCTGTCGAACGACGAGGCGGATCGTTTCGGCCACGCGCTCGAGCGTCTTGTCACCGACATCGTGTCCGAACCGGTCATTGATCGACTTGAAATGGTCGATGTCGCACAGCATGACGAGCAGTGATTGGCCCATGCCGCGGGTTCGCTGTGCGAGACGACCGCCCTCGGACTCGACGTGGCGCCGGTTGGCCAACTTGGTCAGCGGATCGGTCATCGCCTGAAGCTGCAGCGCCGACTGCTGGACCGTGACCAGCGCAAAGTAGTGATAGGTCAGGCCGGTCACGACCAGTGTGACGACGCCCCAATTCATAGCCCGCAGGAATTCAGCTGGGACCGGCGGCAGCGAGCCACGCATGTCGCGACTCAGGAGATCCAACGTCACGATGCCCGCCCCGATGGCAACGGCGATCACCCATTTCTCCCGCACGTCGATACGCCCGCTGACCGCGACCAAGGGCAGCAGGCAGAGCAAGGGCAGCGTGGCTCCGACCGATCGGCCAAAGCTCAGGGCGATCAGCGACTGGTGGGCCAGGATGACAAGGATGCAGCCCAGCAAGGCGGCCAGGAAGACCGCGAACCTGCGGCTGTTGCCCATGAAGCCGCTGAGCGCGATCAGCACGAACCCAGCGGCCGCACTCCAGCGCCACACGGGCTGGTCCACCGACCCCAGCAGGATGGCGTGGACGGGCATGGTGACCACGGCGACCCGGGTTCCAACACGGGAAATGCGCCTGAAGTTCTCGCGGACCTTCTGGGTGTCAAGTACTGACGACATGCATTCCACGTACGCTGTTTCCGCGCGCAGCTTATCAATGAGGAATCCGGTGTCGCAACCAGCGCTTGGCCTTGCACTGCGCGAGCGCCGCGAAAGCGGCTGTTACATCAGTTTCCAGCATGCCGTAGCCCTCGCCCCGCAGCAGGCGGGAATGCAAGGATATCGGCTGCCGGCGTTGCGCCTGTGGCCCAGCAGCATGCCGCGCGCCGCGCCGTTCGGTCGAACTTCACGCGATGGCTTAGGCCCCGCCGGTGCAGGCGGGATCGTGCCGTCACCCGCCCAGGGGTTTAGCCGCCGCTAGCCGCCCAAGGCCGAGATCAACAGCAGGGCCCCGAAGCCGGCAGCAGCCACGAGTCCGGAGAAGCGTGGCCCCTCGTGCGCCGCCTCGGGCAACAGGGTTTCGGCCACCATGGCCAGCAATGCGCCAGCACCAAAGGCTTGCAGCAACAGTGCATCGCCAGCGGTCAGTGCGCCAGCGAAGGCGAACCCCGCACCGGTGAGCACGGTGGTGGCCGCAGCTATCAGCGCCCACAGACCGAGGATCCACGCCACGCTGCGCCGGGCCGTGCGCATGCCGGCCGACGCGGACATGGCTTCGGGCAGGTTGCCCAGGGTGATGGCAGCGATCAGCGCGGCGTTCGGTCCATGGGCGTGCAGGGTCAGGCCCAAGACGATGGCCTCGGGCACCGCGTCCATGGCTGTTCCCATCGCGATGGCCAGGCCACTGTTCGGAACTTCGGCTTCAGTAGGTTGGGCGACGCACTCGCCACAGCGCTTGCGGTCCTTCGCGCCCCGGCGCGACAGCCAGGCATTGGCAGCGCTGAACGCAGCCGCACCACACAGCAAGGCCGCGACGCCTGACCACGGGCTGTGGCGGGTGACCTCGGCCGCGAGTTCGACGGCCGCCGCGGCGAGCAAAAGTCCGGCGCCCAGCGACATGGCGCGCGCGATCGAACGATGCGACAAGCGCGCATACACGCCCAGCAACGCGCCGACCATGATGCCGCTGGCGGTGACAGCCCCCCAGAAGAGCGCCATCGGCAAGGAAACAGCGGATGTCATGCGTGTGTCGAGCCGGGTGTCATGCCGGGCTCAACGTGGTCGGCGCCCCGCCGTCATGGGTGAGCGCCAACGCGTTGATGCACATGCGCAGACCCGACGGCGGCGGGCCGTCGGGAAAGACATGTCCAAGGTGGGCGTCGCAAACGTTGCAGGCCGATTCGATGCGGCGCGCGCCGTGGCGATCGTCGATGCGGTACGCCACCACGGCGTCGGAGGCGGGTCGGGTGAACGACGGCCATCCGCTGCCCGATCGGAATTTGTGCTCGGCTTCAAACAGGGTCGTGCCGCAACAGGCGCAAGCGTATTGACCCGGCTCGAACCGGCTGCACATCGCGGAACTGTGCGCGGGCTCGGTGTGCCCACGGCGGGTGATGTTGAATACCTCGGGGTGAAGCCGCGCGCGCCATTGATCCTCGGTGAGCTCGAGGCGCCGCGGCGGATCGGGGTTGCGCGAGTTGGCACGTGAAATCACATCGGCCCAGGTATGGAACGCTTGCATCGGCGCCTGCAGCCTCATGCCACCCAGTGCAGCACCGCCAGCGCATACCAGCGCCGGTCGTCGGTGATCAGCGAGTTCAGCGCAAACCCACTCGCGGCCGCCAACTCGCGGATCATCTCCGGCGTGTACTTCTGCGACTGCTCGGTGTAGATCGCTTCGCCGGCATTGAAGGTGAACGTGCGCTCGAGCACGCGCGAGCTCACCGCCTGCTCGGTCTCGCTGACCAGGAAGCTGCGCGCCACATGCTCCAACGGACAGTAGCTGGCGTAGTGGCTGAAGCGGGCGAGGTCGAAGTCCATGCCCAACTCGCGGTTCAAGCGTCGCAGCAAGTTGAGGTTGAACGCCGCCGTGACTCCCTGCTTGTCGTTGTAGGCGGCCAGCACAGTGCGCGGGTCTTTGGCCAGATCCAGCCCCAACAGCAACATGTCGCCTTCGCGCAGGCGCGCGTGCAACGAGCGAAGCAGCGCCACCGCGCGTGGTTCGTCCAGGTTCCCAAGGTTGCTGCCCAGCAGCATGGCCACCTGCCGACGTTCCGACCTGACCAGCGGCCAGTGCTCGAAGTAGTCACCCAGCAGCGGCTCGAGCGCCAGGCGTGGCAGGTGCTGCTCGAAGCGCTGGCTCAAGGCCGCCAGCGCGTGCTGCGACACGTCCATGGGTCGGTAGACGCAATCCACGTCCCTGTCGTGCAGCGAGCGGCACAGGCTCAGCGTCTTCTCGCCGTCGCCGCTACCCAGGTCGATGAGGTCCAGCGGCTTGCGTTGCGGGTCGATCCAGCGCGCCAACTCGTCCGCTCGGTCGCGCAGCAGTTGGTGCTCAACGCGCGTGAGGTAATACTCCGGCAAGGCCATGATTCTCTGGAACAGGCGTGAGCCTTCGTCGTCGTAGAACCAGGCCGACGACAGCGCCTTCTGCGCCGCAGAAAGACCGAGCAGCACATGTTTGGCCAGGGCCGGATCGTGCTGCATCGTCAGCTCGACGCCGCCACGTCGCGAGCCGGACGAATGCCCGTGTACTGCCAACGCTCGGGGGCATGGAAGAAGTTGCGATAGCTCATCCGCGCATGGCCCGGCGGCGTGGCGAAGGAGGCGCCGCGAAGTACCTGCTGATTGACCATGAACTTGCCGTTGTACTCACCGCTGGCGTCCGTACTGCGGCGAAAACCGGGGTAGGGTGCGTAGCCGCTTTGTGTCCATTCCCAGCGCCGGCCCCAGCCGAAGCGCGGCGCCAGGGCCTCCCATTCGGCCTCGGTGGGCAGGCGCCACCCGGCCCACTGACAGAAGGCAAACGCTTCGTAGTAGTTGACATGCGTCACCGGCGCCGTGCCTTCCAGGGTCTGCGGGCCCTGCAGCGTGTAATGCAGCCAGCCGCCGGGCTGGGCCGGGTCGGGCTGCCAGTGCAGCGGTGCCCTTTGCGTCTGGGCGGCCAACCAGTCCCAGCCTTCGGCGTGCCACAGCTCATGGCGCGTGTAGCCGCCGTCGGCCATGAAGGCAAGGTACTCGGCGTTGGTCACCAGCGCCTGGCGCAGTTGAACCGCGCCCACGTAGGTTGTATGGCGCGGTGACTCGTTGTCGAACGCAAACCCGGGGCCGGCGTGGCCGATCTCGACCGTGCCGGCCTGCGCCTGCACCCACTCGTCCAGCGGCGGGCAGGTGCCGTCGTGCTCGGCGCTCAGGTCGACCCCGCTGCGGCCGTCGGGGTCGTACGCGGGCAGCAGCGGATTCGTGCCGAGGATCGCCTTGATGTCGGTCAACAGCAGTTCCTGGTGTTGCTGCTCGTGCTGTAGGCCCAGCTCCACCAGTTCACGCTGGCGCGGCTCGAGCACGCCCTGCAGCAACTGCTCCATCGCGGCATCGACATGGGCACGGTAGGCCAGCACCTCGGCCACGGTCGGCCGGCTCATGTGACCACGCTGCGTGCGCGCCACCCTTGGGCCGAAAGTCTCGTAGTAGCTGTTGAAGACGAAGGCGTAGCGGGGGTGATGGACCCGGTAGCCGGGCACGCTGGGTTCCAGCAACAGGGTTTCAAAGTACCAGCTGGTATGGCCGAGATGCCACTTCGGCGGGCTGACCTCGGGCAGCGGCTGGGGAACGTGGTCTTCGGCGGTCAGCGGCGCGCACAGCTTGAGCGAGCGCGAGCGCACGGCGCGATATCGCTGCAGCAGGATGGCTTCGGGTGTCAGGATGGCCATGGGGTGTTTCGGACTCGGGCGGGATCTGGATGGGAACGGGTGGCCTGTCGGGATCTAACCTCCGAAACGCTCAGTGCGGATCGCGCCATCGGGCAACTGGAGATCACGCAACATCGCGGTAACGGATTCGACAAAGCCGTTGCTGCCGCACAGATAGGCGGTGCACGACTGCGCAGCGTGGCCACCCAACCACTGCAGCGCCGTCGCCAGATCGCCGGTTTGCAAGCGCCCGGCGCGGTCTTGCGGTCGCGGAGCTTGCGCTTGCCTGGAGAGCGCCAGCACGCAGCGCATGCGCTCATCGGCGCGCTCCCATTCCTGCAACTCGGTCCACATCGGTACATGCGCGAGCGTGCGCGCGGCCACGCACAGCGCGACCGGCGCGCCGCTGCGGTGGCCTGCCCGATGCGACATCATCGCCAGCAGCGGCACGACACCCGAGCCGCCGCCGACCAACAGGGCCGGTGTCCCGGACTGCGCGCGCCAGACGAAGTGCCCACCGGCCGGGCCAAGGAGCTCGACCTCGTCGCCGACGGCTGCGGCCTCGTGGAACCAGGGCGACACCTCGCCTTCGGGCAGGTACTCGATGCCCAGCTCATACACGCCGCTGCGCTCGGGTGGCGACAGCAACGAGTAGCTGCGTTGAGCCTGATAGCCGTCTTCGGCCGTCAGGCGCACGTCCACATGCTGGCCGGCGAACGGCGCATGCCACACGCGCGGGCGCAGCACGACGCGCTTGATGCCTTCGGCCAGCGGCTCGATGCCCTCGATGCGCGCACCCTGCCAAGCCAGACGCGACGCGGCAGTGCCGCCCGCCTCAGCCATAGCGCTCTTCCTTGAACGGGTCGCCACGCATGTGGTAGCCACGCAGTTCCCAGAAACCGGCCTCGTCCTTGGGCGTGAACTGCAGCGCGTTCACCCACTTGGCCGACTTCCAGAAGTACAGGTGCGGCACTAGCAGCCGCGCCGGGCCGCCGTGCTCGTGCGCCAGCGGTCGGTCGTCGTAGTGCGTGGCCACCATGGCACGGCCACCGGCCAGATCAGCCAGCGGCACGTTTGTCGAGTACCCGTCCAGCGAGTGCGCCAGCACCCAGGGCGTGGGCGCCGCCAGCCCCGCGTCGGCCAGCAGGTCGTCGATGGTCACGCCGCGCCAGCGCGTGTCGAACTTCGACCAGGTGGTCACGCAGTGGATGTCCACCACCTGCTCGGTCTGCGGCAGGGCATTGAACTGCGCCCAGGTCCAGGTGCGCACTGGACGAGGCCCGACTTTCAGGGTGAGGCCCCAATCGACCGGGCTGGGCGCGCGCGGCGCGGGGCCAGCGGTGAGCACCGGGAATCCGTCGGTGAGCGACTGGCCCGGAGGCAGCCGACCGCCATGGTTGTTGGCACCGCGGTTGCGGCCGCTGAAGGAGCGATTGATCGGCATGGTCGTCGTGGGTTCTCGAGAAGGCCTTCGGCCGCCGTCAGGCGGCCGCCAGCGGGCGGCGCCGCTCGATGATGGTGGGCAGGAATTCGGTCACCGTGGGGTGAACGGGCAGCGCGTCGCGCACCTGCTTCCAGGTGCCGCCGCAGGCCATCACCAGGCTGATGGCCTGGATGATCTCGTCGGCCTCGATGCCGAAGATCGTCGCGCCGAGGAAGTGGCCGCTGTCCTCGTCGATCAGCAGCTTGATCACTCCCGTCGTCTCGCCCTCTTCCTTGGCCCGGCTGACATCCTTCATCGCATGTACGGCCATGCTGATGCGCCGGCCCTGCGCCGCCAGCTTGCGCGCATCGGCCTCGTACAGGCCCACGTGCGCCAGGGGGGGATCCGTGAACATGGAGTAGATGACCGGGCGGTCTTCCACGCTGCGCTGCGCCCCGGCCAGGTTGTCGGCCAGGATTTGGTGGTCGTGGTAGCTGGTGTGGGTGAACGCGCCGCGCTGGTTGATGTCGCCCAACGCCCAGATGCCCGGCACGTTGGTCTGCAGCCGCTCGTTCACGCCGACGTAGCCGCGCATGTTGATGGCCACGCCCACGCTGGCCAGGCCCAGGTCGTCGGTGTTGGGCACCCTGCCAGTGGCCACCAGCAGGTGGCTGCCGCCGACAATGCGCCCGTCGGCCAGTTGAGCGCACACGCCCCCAGGCGTGTCCCCGGGCGCCACGCGCTCCACCGCCTGGCCCAGGTGCAGGTCGATGGCCTCTGCGCGCAGCGCATCGGCCAGCATCTCCGAGACATCGGCATCCTCGCGCGGCACGAGGCGCGGCCCGGGCTCGATCACCGCGACCTTGGAGCCAAGGCGCCGGAAGATCTGCCCCAGCTCCAGGCTGATGTAGCCGCCGCCGATGATAACCAGCTTGCGCGGACGCTCGCGCAGCGCCAGGATGCTCTCGTTGTCCAGGTGGGCTTGTTCGGCCAGACCCGGGATCGGCGGGATGAACGGCCGCGTGCCGGTGTTCAGCACGACCTGCGGTGCCGCGAGTCGCCGCTCACCAGCCCGGATCTGAAACCCCCCCTCTGGAGCCCGCCCCTCCAGGCGGGCGTGGGCCTTGATGACGGTCAGGCCGGCCAACCCACCGAGCCAGCGTTCGAGCCCGGCTCGGGACTCGTCCACACGCTGCTGCATGCGCTGCATGGCTGCAGCGAAGTCCACGCTCAGGCCGTCCGCCCGGATGCCGAAGTCGCCTGCGCGCGACGCGAGATGCGCCACGCGCGCCGACTTGCGCAAGGTCTTGGTCGGCGTGCAGCCGCGATTGACGCAGGTCCCGCCAAGATCGCGCGCTTCGACCAGCGCGACCTTCTTGCCCTGCCCAACGAGGTGAGCGGCCAGAAACGGCCCAGCCTGCCCGGCGCCGATGACCACCAGATCAAACAGCTCAACCTGGCTCATGCCTGCACCCGGACGCCGCGCCAGAACGCCACACGGTCGGCCACCGCTTCGGCACCGTGACTGGGGTTCGGGTAGTACCAGGCGGCGTCGATGTTGGTCCTGCCATTGACCACCAGACTGTAGTAGCTGGCCCGACCTTTCCAGGGGCACACGGTGTGGGTGCTGCTGTCCTGCACGTGTTCGCGCTTGAGCGCAGAGAGCGGGAAATAGGCATTCCCTTCAACTTCGACGATGTCGTCGCTTTCAGCGACGACCACATCGTTCCAGATGGCTTTCATTTCGGCGGTTTCCTTGTTTCTGCATTCGCGGAGCCTGATATCCATGTGCTCAGGATTCAGTCGTAGCCGAGCCGGCTCGTAATGACCGGCCTGCCTTCCAATGTGCGATGCACAGGACAGCGGTCGGCAATGCGCAGCAGGTCCTCGCGCTGCGCCTGGCTCAAGGGGCCGTCCAGGACGACTTCACGGCTGATCAGTTCCACGCGTCCATCGCGCCCGTCGCATGCGGCGCAGTCGGTGGCATGGACACGCTCGTGCTTGAGCCTGATCTGCACATCGCGCAACGGGTAGCCCTTGCGTTGCGCGTATTGCCGCAGGGTCATCGAGGTGCATGAACCCAGGGACATCAGCAGCAGGTCATAGGGAGTAGGGCCGCGGTCGCCACCCCCAAGCTCTGCCGGTTCGTCCGCATCGATGTGATGGCGGCCGGCACGCATCGCGCGCCAGAATACCCTATCGTGCTCGCCCACCCACACCTCGCCGGCCCGCAGGCCATCTGATTCCACGTCGGCGCCTTCTGCTGCCAGTTCGGCAGGCAGATAGCGCGAGACCCATGCACCGACGACATCGGCGACGTAGTCCGCGTCCGATTGGCGGCTCAGCAGATGGTCGGCGTCATCGAGACTGACAAAGCTCTTGGGATGAGCGGCTGCCTTGTAGATGGAATGCGCCTGCTCCACGCCGACCACGTCGTCGGCCGGCGCGTGCATCACCAGCAGCGCACCCGGCAGCTTGGGCAGCGCCTGCGAGCCATCCCACCGATTCAGCGTATTGAGAAACTCCGCATGCACGTGGAACCCGCGCCCGCCGATCTTCACCAGGACTTGCGTGTTCCTGACATCACCCGTTGGTTGAATGTGCCGCAGCACATGTTGCGCCGTGGCCGGTGCACCGATGGTCACCACGGCGGCCACCCCCGGCAGTTCGCCCGCCGCCATGAGGGCCGCCGTTCCGCCCAGACTATGCCCCAGCAACAGCGACGGCTGCCCATGCGTGGCGGCCAGCCAGTGTGCCGCAGCGACGAGGTCGGCCACGTCCGCAGCGAAGCCCGCGTCTCCGAACTCCCCCCCGCTTTCACCCAGCCCGGTGAAATCAAAGCGCAGCGTGGCAATGCCGCGTTCCGCAAGCGCGCGGCTGATGCGCGTGGCCGCAAGCGAGTTCTTCCCGCATGTGAAGCAATGGGCGAAGATCGCCCACGCCCGCGGCTTGCCGTGAGGCGGCCATTCGATCACGCCGGCGAGCATCGCATCTCGCGAACCCGCGAAACTGACATGCTCACTACGAAGCGCTGCACCCCGCCCCGCATGGGCATGCCCGCGAACGCTCAACTCAGCTTCTCCAGTGACAGCGCGTTGATGCAATAGCGCAGCCCGCTGGGCGCGGGACCATCAGGGAAGACGTGGCCCAGGTGTGAGTCGCACACGTTGCAGGTGGTCTCCACCCGCTTCATGCCGTGGCTGCTGTCACCGTGATAAGCCACCACCCCCGGCGTGACCGCTTGCGTGAAGCTGGGCCAGCCGCTCTTGCTGTCGAACTTGGTGGTGGCATCGAACAACTCGGTGCCGCAACCCGCGCAGGCGTAGCGCCCAGACTCGAACAGCGTGCACATCGACGAGCTGTGCGCGCGCTCGGTGCCCTTTTGGCGCAGGATGCGGTAGCGCTCGGGGCTCAGGCGTTGCTTCCACTGCGCGTCGCTCAGATCGAGCCGGCGCGGCGGCGCGGGGTTGCCGTCGCGCGTCAGCTGCAGCACGCCGCGCCAGGTCAGCGTGCCAGCCGGCACCTCGGGCGCTGGCGGTCGTGCCTCGATTCGCTTCAGGTTGGCAATCAAGGCTTCGGCATCCAGACGGAAGCCGTTGAAGACCACGACGCCTGACGGATCGATCACGATGAACCAGGGTGTTCCGCCGCTTTGGAACCGCTTCATCAGCACCGAGCTGGCGCCGACACGGCCTTCGCCTTCGTCATGGCCGAAGGGGATGGGCAACGCGTACTTCCGCTGGTCGGCCAACATCTGCTCGTAGGTGTTGTGTTCGAAGTCCTCGAACACGGTCTGAACCACTGCGAAGCTGATGAGCTTGGAGCCGCGGAAGGCTTCCACCAGGCGCGTCAGGGTGGGGAAACCCGTGAGGTGGCAGCCCGGGCAGGCGTGTTGGAAGCAGAAAATGAGCTTGTAGGCGCCCGGCATGCGATCCAGGCCATAGCTGCCCATGGGCTGCCCCGACGCATCAACCCAGCGGGCGACACCCAACTCGGGTGCCAGATCGTCAACGATGCGTTCGTGCATCAGCGTACTCCTTGGTTCTGCATTGAATGGCGGTGGTCTTGTGCGGGCATGAAGTTCGGCTCACGTGCCACAGAACGTACGGTAGCAGGCTGTCTGTTCACGCGACGCAGGGTCGATGTAGGGATTGTCCGCAGCACGCGGTACGTAGGGGCGGCGCACCTCGTCCAGCAGCCGCTCGAACGGGCGCAGATCATCGTGCTCACTGGCCGCCTCCAACGCGCGTTCGACCTGGTGGTTGCGGGGAATGACCATCGGATTGACCGCCGCCATGGCGAGGGCCCTGTGCGCGCCGGGCGTCGTTCCGAACAATGCGCGCCAACGCAGAAGCCACCCATCCAGCGCGGCTGCATGCGCGCCGAACAGGGTGCGCAGGGGCACCTCGTCGCCCGCCGCAGCGTCGGCCAGACGGCGCCAGGCCAGCGTGTAGTCCATTTGGTGCTGGCGCAGCAACGTCAGGAAGTCGGCTACCAGCTGGTCTGCCACCTTGCCCTGATCGGGAAGCCCGATCTTGGCTCGCAGGATGGTCGACCACTGCTCGAGAAAGTGCTGTTCGAACGTCTGCACGGTGGCCGTGGACAGCTCGGTCGCACGCTCGGGCTCGGGATCGATCAGCGGCAGCAGCGTCTCGGCCAGGCGAGACAGATTCCATTGCCCGATCCCGGGTTGATTGGCCCAGGCGTAGCGACCCGCCTCGTCAATGGAGCTGAAAACCGCGGCCGGGTCGAAATGCTCCATGAACGCGCACGGGCCGTAGTCGATGGTCTGGCCCGAGATGGTCATGTTGTCGGTGTTCATCACGCCGTGGATGAAGCCCAGCCCCATCCACTGCGCGATGAGCTTCGCCTGGCGCTGCACGACATGCTCGAGCAGGCCGATGTAGCGACCGGGTTGCCCCATCAGCAGCGGCGTGTGGCGGGCGATGGCGTGCTCGGCCAGCCGTGTCAGCAGGCCGTCGTCTCCGGCGCGCGCCGCAAATTGGAAGCTGCCCACACGCAGGTGACTGTCGGCAACCCGGGTGAGCATGGCCCCCGGAAGGGTTCTTTCACGCCGCACGGGCTCGCCCGTAGCGACCGCGGCCAGCGCGCGCGTTGTGGGAACACCCATCGCATGCATCGCCTCGGCCACGAGGTATTCGCGCAGCACCGGTCCCACCGCCGCCTTGCCATCGCCGCCGCGGGCGTAGGGCGTGCGCCCGGAACCCTTCAGCGCTAGATCATGGCGACGGCCCTGCGGATCGACCCATTCACCCAGCAGCAGCGCACGGCCGTCTCCCAGCCGCGGCGAGTAATGGCCGAATTGATGGCCGGCATAGGCCTGCGCCACGGGCACGGCGCCCTCGGGAATCCGGCGTCCGGAGAAGATCTCCAGGCCAGCATCTCCGCGCAACACTTCGGCATCAAGCCCCAACTCGACGGCAAGTTCATGATTGAACCGCAGCCAGCGCGGCGCTGGCGCCGGCGTCGGCCGCCAGCGAGTGGACATCCCCGGCACGTCGCAGGCGAACTGATGATCGAGCCGCAGGCCGCCGCCTGCCTCGGCGTCGGTCGCAGCGACATGTGCGGGAGCGGCAGGTGCAGGGGCGGCACGTGCAGGCGAAACCATCAGGCCGCGCTCCGCAGCATGGACTCAACACCAAAGGCCTGCATGAACGCGTCGGCGTCGAGTTCGAAGTCGCTGTGCACCACCTCGCCCAGCGGATCGAGGACGATGAACCACGGCGTGCCGCGCGTGCCGTAGTCCGCCATCACGGTCGACCGGCGCCCGTCGCCCGGTGCGTCGTGTCCGAAGGGAATGGCCAGGCCGTAGCGCTGTTGCATCTCACGCAGCCGTTCGGCCGTGTTGGTGTGCGCCCCCTCGAACACCGTCTGGATGGCCGCGAAGCCGAAGCCATGTGGCGTCATCGCGTCCACCAGCCGCTTGAGCGTGGGGAACCCATGGCTGTGACAGCCTGGGCACCAAGCCTGGAACAGGTAAAGCACCTTGAAGCCGTTGCCCAACTCGGCCAGCTTCAACGGGTTGCGCGCGTTGCCCTTCGCGTCGATCCAGTGGGGGACTCGCAATTCGGTTGCCATCATCCTTCGCCCTAATTTCTGCCGTGTCACCTCGAGAAGCGCCTGCCGCCTCGGGCGGCCAGCGTGCTCAGCGCGCGCTGACCGCGCGCTTGGGCAACCGCCATTTCGCGCGCGGGTAGTGGCAGGTGTAGCCGTTGGGATGCCGCACCAGGTAGTCCTGATGCTCGGGTTCGGCCTGCCAGAACGGCCCTGCGGGCGCCAGTTCGGTCACGACGCGGCCGGGCCACAGGCCCGAAGCATTGACGTCGGCAATGGTGTCTTGGGCGACTCGCAACTGTTCTGGCGATGTATAGAAGATCGCCGAGCGGTACGACGAGCCGCGGTCGTTGCCCTGCCGGTTGGAAGTGCTCGGATCGTGGATCTGGAAGAAGAACTCCAGCAGCTCTCGAAAACTCAGCTTGGCCGGATCGAAGACTACTTCCAGCGCCTCGGCGTGGGTGCCGTGGTTGCGATAGGTCGCATTGGGCACGTCGCCCCCGCTGTAGCCCACGCGCGTGGACTGCACGCCCGGGAGTTTGCGCACCAGGTCCTGCATACCCCAGAAGCAGCCGCCGGCAAGGATGGCAGTTTCGGTCGTCGTCATGAGGTCGTCTCCAAGGTTTGACGCGGTCGAAGAGCAGCCCAGCGTCATGGCACCGGTTTCCCGAACTCGCGCCATTGCACGCTCAGTGCAAGAACGGTGGGCAACTCGATATTGGAGCTGAATTGAAGTCGATGCGCTGAAGCGCAAGGCCGTCGATCGTCTTGTGGAGCATGCCATTCGTCTACGCAACAAGGGCACCCCGAGTGACGTTCTGCCCGCGTGCGGCGGTGCCCCACGCCGCCGCACGCGCGCCGCGAGACGCTGCTGGCCGTCAAGGGCCATGGCGCCCCACATGCCGCTGTGCGCTGCGGAGTTCGTCCGCTTCCAGGCCAGAGCCATGCTCGCAGCGCCCAAGAACGACCAAGCCTGGGCCGCGCAGGCGATCAAACGGCGCGCAAAGCACTGACGACCAGGGCGGTGCTTGTGGCGGCCATGACCACGACGCCCAGGCTCTTGAACTGGCGCTCCGAGATGTAGCGCGTAAGCCAGGCACCGACGGGCACCCCGAGCAAGACCGCCGGCAGCAAGGCGGCGCTGAGCTTGAGCGCTTCACCAGAAGGTTGGGCCAACAGGGCCTGCGCCGCATACTCGATCGGGTAGGACCACAGGAAGAGCGCCACGGTCGCGGAGCGAATGGCGTTCTTGTCCCGGTCCGTCGCGTCCAAGTGTGCGGCCACGGCCGGCCCGGGCATCGCCAGGGCGCTGCTCAGGGCGCCGGGGATCGCGCCGACCAAGCGCTGCTGCGCAGCGGGCGACCGGCTGGATCGCCATCGGGTCCATCGCGGTATCGTCGCGATGTTGAACGCTGTGATTGCCGCAGCGGCCCACTCCAATGCCGGGAGCGAGAGCGCCGCAAAGGCGGCGTTGCCCAGCTGCACGCCGATCAGCGCGCCCAAGACCAGCTGCTTGAGCAGCGGCATGTCCACGCGTCGCAACATCGCCGGCGCCAGCGCCAGGGCGATGACAAAGCTCAGCACGATCGACACCTGAGCGGCCGCGCTGCTGCGCATGCTGATCATGATTAGCGGGCCGACCACGCCCCCGAAACCGATGCCCGAAGCCGACTGCAGCGTCGAGGCGAGGAAGACGCCGCCGGCCAGCAGCCAGGGCACGGATTCCGGCGCCATCACGGGGTCCAATTGATTTCAGTGCAAAATGGTGACGGTTCGATTTCTCAGCAACGGAGCGGGTGCTCAGCGGTAAGTCGTTGATTTCACGGCATTTGCTGTTCGGTCGGGCGGGGCTTATTTTTGGCTGCCTTTCGACTCACTTGGATCGGCGGCGATGCAGGGCTGGCACACACCGTACTTGGGCCTGCGTGAGCTGCCGCGTGAGTTCAGCCAGTTCGAGCAGCAGGCCTTCTTCACCTTCAGCCTCGCCGAACGGGAGCTGATCGAACGGCGCCGGGGTGGCCACCACAAGCTGGGCCTGGCGCAGCACATCGGCTTCGTGCGCATGAGCGGGCGCCCGTTGAACAGCGTTCGCGCCGTGCCGGTGGCTTTGTTGCGCCACCTGGGCCAGACGTTGGACATCGCCGCGCCCGAACTGGCGTCGCTGCGGGCGGCGTATGCGGGGGGGGCCGTAGCCTGTTCGATCACCATCAGCAGGCCTGCGAGGTCCTGGGCTTTGCCTGGATGAGCGAACACCAGCGCCGGGCACTGGTACGTGTGCTGCGCGACGAGGCGGCCCACACCGCCGACCGCGAGCGGCTGCTGCTGCGGGCCCGGCACTTGCTGTGCGAGCATCGGCTGATCATCGCGCACGAGCGCGCTATCCGAGCGATGGTGGCGGCTGCGCTGACCGACCTCGAGGCCGCCATCGCCGAGTCCATTCGAACTACGGTGCCGATGTCGACCTTGAAGCAATGGGTAGCGGCCGTGGCTGCGAGCCGGCCGGACGGCCAACACTGCCACAGCCGGTTGTGGAGTGCGCCGGCCAAGCACTCCACGCGTCCGATCGCCGAAGTACTCGAGCGCATCACCTTCCTCAACAGCTTGGGCCTGGATCGGTACCTGGGTGACCTCAACGACTCGCTCGTGCGCCGCTACGCCCGGCGCATGGCCACACGGCCACCGTCGATCAGCGAGCGGATCAAGGAGCCGGCACGGACCGTCGAGATGGCTTGCTTCCTGCGCTACTGCCTTCTGACGGCCACCGACCAGTTCATCCTCATGTTCCAGCGCCGCGCTACCGATCTCTGGCGCCAGTGCGCCGACGATGCGGTTGCGGCCGTCGACTGGTCGCGGCAGTACCAGCTGCTGCTGCGGGAATTGGCCGACCTGGCCCAGGACGAAGCCCGGGCGGCCGAACTGCGCACACGGCTGCTCGAACTCATCGCGGCCAAGCGTGCCCAACGCTCACCGAGCCGGGCCTCGGGCATCCGCCGGCAGTTGCCCGCTGCCATCGCGCCGGTGCGCGCGCTGTTGGTGGCCGTCAGCAGCCTGGCGTTGAAGGCCACAGGCGAGCATCCAGCGCTGGAGGCCCTGAACACCCTGCGCGCGCAGTACGCGACCGGCGACCGGACCTTGCCAGTCGATGTCACGGCCGCACGGCTGGGGGCGGCGTGGCGGCAGGAGATTGCCGACACCGTTCGCGAGCAGGCGTTCCGAGCGCTGGAGGTGGCCACCCTGTTCGCGCTGCGCCGGGGATTGCGCAACGGCTCGGTGTGGATCGAACACTGCTTTTGCTTCCGAGGCCGCGAGCGGCTGTTCATCCCTGATGAGCGCTGGAAGGCCGAGGTCCGGTGGCACTACGCACGGCTGCAGATGCCCGCCAAGGCATCGGCCTTCCTCGCGCCGCTGCTCGATCGCATGAGCATCGGCGTCGATGCCGTGGTCGCGGCCGTGCGTGCTGGCACGCTGCGTGTGGACGACCAGCTGCACCTAGCGCCGCTGTCGGCCGCCGACGAAGACCCTGAGGTAACCAAGCTGCGCAGCCGGCTCGACCAGCGCATCAGGGAGGTGCAACTGCCGGATGTGATCCTGGCCGTGGACGCCCAGGTGCGCTTCAGCTGGATCATGCTCAGCCGCGAGCCTCGATCAGGCCAGGAACTGCTGTCTGCTGATAGCCTACGCCGGCATCCTGGCCCACGGCACCAGCCTGACGGCTGCCGAGTGCGCGCGCATGATCGCGCAGCTGTCGGCCGCCAGCGTCCGCCAGGCCATGCGCTGGGCAGGCGACGAGCGGCTGCTGGCCTTGGCCTGCCAGGCGGTGTTGGGGTTCATGCACGGCCAAGCCATCGCCGCCACGTGGGGCCGAGCAGACCTGGCCTCCTCGGACATGATGAGCCTGGAGACCAGCCGCCGGGTCTGGCAGGCGCGCGAGGATCCAAGGCGGCAGACCGCCTCCATCGGCATCTACAGCCACGTCAAGGACCGCTGGGGGATCTTCCACGCCCAGCCGATCGTGCTCAACGAGCGCCAGGCCGGCGCGGCCATCGAGGGCGTTGTGCGTCATGAGCGGGTGGAGACGACGCAACTGGCGGTGGACACGCACGGGTATACCGACTTCGCGATGGCCTTGGCCCGGCTGTTGGGCTTCGACCTGTGTCCCAGGCTTAGGGAGCTCAAGCAGCAGCACCTGTTCGTGCCGCGCGGTACGAAGGTGCCCGAGGAACTCGCAGCCGTGTGCGAGGCCGGCATCGACACGGCGCTGATCGAGGGCCACTGGGACACCCTGGTGCACCTGGCGGCATCCGTGTCGAGCGGGCATTCCAGCGCGGTGACGGCACTGGCCCGGTTTGGCTCGGGTCGGCCGGAAGAGGTGACCCGATCTACGACGCCGGCGTGCAGCTGGGCAAGCTGCTGCGCACGGCGTTCCTGGCTGACTACGTCGTCAACGCCGGCTTCCGCAGGGAGCTGCGTCGCGTGCTCAACCGCGGCGAGGCGGTCAACGCGCTAAAGCGCGCCATCTACACCAGCCGTGTCGGGCCCGCGCAGGCGCGTCGCGCCGACGAGATGCTGGCAGTGGCCGACGCGCTGAGCTTGCTGGCCAATATCGTGACGGCGTGAAACACCCACCAAATGCACGCCGTGCTGGATTGTTGGGCCAACCGTCGCCAGCTCGTACCGCAGGAGCTCATCGGGCGGGTGGTACCGACGCGGCTGGTGGGCATCAACCTGCGCGGCGTCTCCCGCTTCCCGCTTGAGCGCTGCGCCCAGCAGATCCTGCCGTCACAAACGGCGGCGAAAACAAGCACGAAAGCAGGGCCTCGGCGACCGACCGGAGGACCAACAGAAACTCGTTGCCTGACAGGCACTTGGCGGCGGCCGGAAAGCGAACCCGCGTCAATGCTCGCTCTGCGGGCAGGCACGAACCGTCACTCTTTTGCGCCGAAATCAAGAGGACACCGGATCCCGGACCAGGAAGCCCCATCCGATGCACTCGATCCTCACGCCCTCGCCCCTCAAGTCGACCGGCTTTCCGACATCGTACGTGGTGGTGACGCCCAAGCCAGCAGTTCCACGCAACCGAGTGCGCGACCGGCACCAAACGCATGACCATAGCTTTGACGCCGCCCACCGGGTCACATCGCGGGTTGACCCCGCCATGGGCCGCTTGGAGGTCTTTACCCGCTCACGCAAGAGAAGTTGTAACTCACAGGTTGAACCATCCTCCTGGGCAGCGCTGACAGCGACGATGGGTTACTCAGGGCGCGTGCGACAAGAGAAGTTGTAACGCAGGGTGCGATTCAACTATTCTTGCGGAGCCGCCGACGGCGGCTTGAGCGGGAGGCACACCTCCCCAGACACGCTCGCATTGGTACGGCGGCCTGGCCCGGCCAAGCCGCCGTGCCCGATCAGGTTCGGCCGGATCTCTGGACTCAGGTCGATGCAGACGCCTTGCCGGAAGGCCGGCGAGAGTTGTTCTTGCGTCGCAAGACGGGCATCCAGCTCTACTTCGACGGCGCGACCGAGGCCGCCATTCGGGAGGCTTGCGGCTTTGGCCGCGCACACATCTATCGCCTCATCACGGAGCGCTGCCTGGCGCAGAACCCGGACGGCAATTTGAACGGCTGGCGCGGTGCGCTCCCGCATCGCCGGGTGAAGGAATGGTCTCGAACGACACCGCTCGAGGTCAGCGATGCGGGGGCCGGGGCCGCTGGGGCTCTCCAGTGGCTGTTCGAGTCGCCAGGCGGCTCCGACTTCGAGGCCAAGTTCCGCAAACAAATCGTCGGCAAGGTGCCGAAGCTCGCCGCGGCGAAGCGCCCCAAGCAGGAGCTCTTCACCTGGTTCATCAAGGAGTTGCGCGCAGCCGGCCTCGAGGCGCGAGGCGAGTGGCCCTTCAACGTCGAGAGGTTGGGCTACGTCAGCATCTGCAAGTTCATCGACAAGGTGATGGACGAGAACCCACGGCGCCAGCGGCAACTGCTCGGCGGCCGGGAGGCCGAACGCAAGGCGCGCGCCGGCGACGGTGCCGACCGGCCGCGCCTGCGTGTATTCCAACGGGTCGAGTGCGACGCCCACAAGCTCGACTCGCGCATGGTCGTCGCCATCCCGTCGCCGTACGGCGGCTACGAGACCCGCAAGATTCGTCGTCTGTGGGTCGTCGCCATCATCGAGGTCGAGTCTCGTGCCGTGCTCGGCTACCACCTGAGTCTGCACCCGGAGTGCAACGCCGAGGACGTGCTTCGCACCGTGAAGCGAGCCTTGACGCGCTGGGCGCCACGCGAGCTGCTGTGGAGCGGCAATGCCTACGTCGAGGGCGCGGGCCTACCGTCGGCGCACCACGAGCGCTACCTGGGCGCCTGCTGGGACGAGTTCAGCGTCGATGGCGCAATGGCCAACATCTGCGCCCGGGTTGAGCGGCAGCTTCGGGAGGTGGTCGGCTCGATGATCCTCAAACCGCAGGATCCCACCAGCTACACCAGCCGGCGCAGCAAGGACGACCGCCCGTTCATCGAGTCCTTCTTCGGCCAGCTCGCCAAGGCAGGCTTCCATCGGCTGTCGACCACGACCGGCAGCAAGCCGTCCGACAAGTGCGGCGCAGACCCTGATCGTGCGGCCAGCGACACGCAGTTCCAGC
>JACCDS010203351.1_pt1 | contig 36190 bp, 28 predicted proteins | sample 7446441 | NCBI WGS metagenome assembly JACCDS01 (sample SAMN15323445, study PRJNA562643) | freshwater metagenome | isolation source: river surface water | place: USA:Blue River Watershed | collected 2017-08-17
GCTGATCAGGTCGGCGATGTACTGCGGGCTGATCACGTCGAGGAATTCGGTGCCAGCCGGCAGGCCCATTTCATTGATCTGCATCAGCAGCTCGCGCGCGATGCGCAGGCCGTCGTTGATGCGGAAGCTGCCGTCGAGGTAAGGATCGTTGATCAGGCCCTTCCAGCCGACCGTCGTGCGCGGCTTCTCGAAGTAAACGCGCATCACGATCTCGAGGTCATCCTTGAAGCGGTCGCGCTGCTCGATCAGTCGGCGCGCGTATTCCATGCCGGCCTTGGTATCGTGGATGGAGCACGGGCCGATCACGACCATCAGTCGGTCATCCTGGCCGTGCAGGATGCGGTGCAGCGCAGTGCGCGCATTCGCGGTGGTGGTCGCGATCTTCTCCGAGCAGGGAAATTCCCGGATCAGGTGCGACGGCGGCGTCAGTTCCTTCAATTCTCTAATCCTCAGGTCGTCGGTGCGGGGCATGGCTTCTCCAGGAATGATTCGGCTATTCGGGTTCTTAGGCTTGAAAAACAAAAAACCGCCATTCCTGGCGGTTTTAAAGATTCGGTTTCGGTTCTGCTTTGTCGTGAACTTACCGCTTCTCCACCGCCCTGGGGCTGGGGTAGCTAAAGTAGGTATCAAAGAAAAAGCGCAGAACGGTCATCGGTTTCCAACACTTCAGGTTCAATCAGGGGATCATACTGCTATAAATCAGCGCCGTTGGCAAGCGGCGCTGCCAAATGATTAATCAACCGGTACCGCCAACAGTCAGGTCTTCGATGCGCAGCGTGGGCTGGCCAACGCCGACCGGCACGCTCTGCCCGTCCTTGCCGCAGACGCCAACGCCGGAGTCGAGCTTCATGTCGCGGCCGATCATGGATACGCGATTGAGCACATCCGGGCCGTTGCCGATCAGGGTCGCACCCTTCACCGGATACGCGAGCTTGCCATCCTCGACCATCCACGCCTCGCTCGCGGAGAATACGAACTTGCCGTTGGTGATGTCGACCTGACCACCGCCGAAGTTCACCGCATACAGGCCTTTTTTCACCGACGCGATGATCTCTTCCGGATCGCGGTCGCCGGCCAGCATGTAGGTATTGGTCATGCGCGGCATCGGCAGGTGCGCGTAGGACTCGCGACGGCCATTGCCGGTGGTCGGCATTTTCATCAGGCGCGCATTCAGCGTGTCCTGGATATAGCCTTTCAGGATACCGTCTTCGATCAGCGTCGTGCACTGCGTCGGATTGCCCTCGTCGTCGACGTTCAATGAACCGCGGCGGTCCGCGATCGTGCCGTCGTCGACCACCGTCACGCCCTTGGCAGCAACGCGCTCGCCGATGCGGCCCGAGAACGCGCTCGAGCCCTTGCGATTGAAATCGCCTTCGAGACCGTGGCCGATCGCTTCGTGCAGCAGCACGCCGGGCCAGCCCGGGCCGAGCACCACGGTCATCGGACCGGCCGGTGCCGGACGGGCTTCCAGATTGGTCAGCGCCGAGTTGACCGCCTCGCTCGCGTATTTCTCCAGCAATTCATCGCTGAAGTAGCCGAATTCATAGCGGCCGCCGCCGCCGGAAGAGCCGACTTCACGGCGTCCGTTCTGCTCCGCGATCACGGTCAGCGACAGCCTGACCAGCGGGCGGATATCGGCAGCGATCAGTCCGTCGCTGCGCACGACCAGTACCACGTCATGCTCGCCGGACAGTCCGGCCATCACCTGCACGACGCGCGGATCTTTCGCGCGCGCAAGGCGTTCTAGCTTTTCCAGCAGCTGCACTTTCGCAGTTGCATCGAGCGACAGCACCGGGTCATTCGGCAGGTACAGCGCGCGCGCCGCGCCCGGCTTGATCTGCGATGCCACTTTCACGCGGCCCGCGCCACGCCGCGCGATCGTGCGCGTGGCCGCAGCCGCATCGAGCAGCGCCCGCTCGGACAGGTCGTCAGAGTACGCAAAAGCCGTCTTGTCGCCCGACACGGCGCGTACGCCGACCCCCTGATCGATAGAAAAACTGCCGGTCTTCACGATGCCTTCTTCCAGGCTCCAGCTCTCGCTCTTGGTGTGCTGGAAGTAGAGGTCGGCATAATCGACCTTATGCGTGAAGATCGATCCCATGGCGCGCAGCAGTTTGTCTTCGTCAAGTCCATGCGGCGTCAGCAGCAACTGGCTGGCGGTGGCGAGGGTCTGCAGATTGGGTTCGATGATCTTCATGGAATCGGCGCGGCGTTGAATGGTGAGGTCTGATTCTAATGGATCGCGCCGGCGCGCGCCGGCCTTCGCGAATCCTAGAGTTTCCGGTGCTTCAGGGCTGGCAGGCTGGCGCGAATGCCGTCTGTGAACTCGGGATCGATGTCGCCGGTCACGACACCTTCGCCGTCGGCCTGCTGGGCAAGAATCTCACCCCAGGGATTGATCAGCATGCTCTGCCCCCAAGTACGGCGTCCGTTCGGGTGCTGTCCGCCCTGCGCGGCGGCGAGCACGAAACACTGGTTCTCGATGGCGCGCGCGCGCAGCAGCACTTCCCAGTGCGCGCGGCCGGTCGTATAGGTGAAGGCCGCCGGCAACACGAGCAGGTCGCAGTGCCCCATCGCGCGGTACAGCTCCGGGAATCGCAGGTCATAGCAAATCGACAGGCCGATGCGCGCAAACGGCGTTTGCAGCACGGCGACCTCGGCACCGGGGACGATGGTGCGGGACTCGTCGAAGGATTCGTTGCCGCGCGTGAAACCGAACAGGTGGATCTTGTCGTAGCGTGCCGCTAGCTCGCCATCGGGTGCATAGGCCAGGAGCGTGTTGAGCACCTTGTCCGGCACCTCGGACTTCAGCGGTATGGTGCCGCCGAGCAGCCAGATGCCGCATTCCCGGGCGAGGCCGGCCATGAAGCGCTGCAAGGGGCCGTCGCCCGGATTTTCAGCATGCTCAAGCTTGTCGGTTTCGCTGCGGCCCAGGATCGCCCAGTATTCGGGCAGCACCACGACGCGCGCGCCTGCGGCGGCGGCTTCGCGCACGAGTCGTTCGGCGGCCTGAATATTGTCGGCCGGGTCCGGTGTCGATACCATCTGCACCGCCGCCACGGTGAATCGGCGATCGTGATGCGTTTCATTCATCGACAGCACCTTTTTGCGTATCCGCCTGCTCGCCCCGCTTGCGGCTCGATGGCGTCTTCCGGATCACCGGATCCTTCCACGGGCCCGTCACCTGGTAATCCTGCGTCAGCGCACTGGCCACCGGATTCTTCAGGAAATATTGCGCCAGAAAGGCGCCGAGACCGACGACCGGATTCACCGCCAGTCCGTAGAGAACTGAGGCACCCGCCGCATTCAACTCAGGTATCACGACCACCGCCAGATTCTGGGTTTCGTTGACGAGATCGACTGAGCCATCCATCAGCACCACTGCATTCGGCCCGCGCATCTTGAAGCTATCCGTTTTCAGCGTACCCTGCGAGATAGTCGCCGTGCTGGCGATGCTGTCGAACGCAAATCCTTCGGAGAACACATCACGGAAGTCGAGCGCCAGGCGCCGCGGCAGCGATTGCAGGCTCATGACGCCGAGCAGCTTCGCGACACCGGGGTCCGCCTTCAGGAACTGGCCGCTGCCCAGCTTCATGCTGAGATTGCCGGACATCGACGGGAAATCGAATTCGGTCGGGTCGCCGAGCCAGCTAAGCTCACCGTCCATCTTGCCCTTGCCTCCCCTGAGAACCCGCTCAAAACCGAGCCGGTCAAGCAGCTGGCCGGCGTCGGCAATGTCGAGTTCATAGTCCAGCGAGCTCTGACTTTCGTTCTTGCCCGTCACCCAGCGACCGCTGGCGCGCATGACGGCGCCGGGATTACTGATAGCGAGCTTGCTGATGCGCCATTCGCGCCCCGTGCCCGCGCTCAGGCCGGCATTCGTCGCGGCCAGCTCCAGCCGGCCGAGCTTCATGCCACGCAGCTCAAAACTGTCGGCGACGACGTCCAGCCCGGGCAGCTCGGTGAGCGACTTTTTCCCGCTCAGCATTTCGGTGACCTCGGTCGCTTCCTTCTGCGCGATTTTCAGCCGCGTCAGGCGCGCACTGATCTTCCCGGCACCGCGCTCGGACGAAGGATCTTCCCAGGTGGCGCGACCAGTAATCGAATCTGAACTGATGCTGAACTGCCAGCCACCGCGCATGCGGGTCGCGCCGACAAGGGCGTTCCCGATACTGCGGTCGGCGAAGATCAGCTCTGACGCACGGATATTGAACGCGTCTACCGCAAGGAAATGACTGTAAGCCGCGCCATCAGCGGCGGTCGCTGCTGCAGCCTCTGCGCCGCTGCCTGAGATCAGGTTGCGCCAGGCGTCGACGTTCAGCGACGACAGGTTGGCTGCCAGCCCGACGCCCCCCTCCATCATCAGCGGTGCGGTGTTCATGCCGATACCGCCGCGCACCAGTTTCCATGCGCCGCCCTTGGCGGCCGGCCGCTGGCGCAGATAGCGCGCCGACACCGCTCGGCCGAGGCTGACGCGAATCTCCTCGCTCTGGGTTGCGCTGTCGTACGGGTCTGTCGAGTCGATCACCACGCGCAACGGCAGAGTTTCATTCGCGGACTTATACACGGGTGCCGGCAAGTCGATCGCGAGACCGGCCAGCGTGGAATCCAGCGTGAAGTCGAGCCGCTGGTTCTTCACCTTCACGCTGGCGGCGTAGCGGGTCACGCCAGACAGCTTGCGCGTGATGCGCTTGATGGTCGGATGCGGCGCGAAGCGCCCGACTCCGTCGGCTGTCACCGCCCCCTCCATCCTGACTGCCGTGCTGCCATCGCGTTGGGTGCCGCCCGAGAACGCGACCGGGCCGCCAAGTGCGGTGCCCTGTACGCCGGCGAACTGAAAGCCGTGATCGGAGAAGGCCAGGTCGCCCTGCAGACCAGATACTGCCGGCAGCGACCGCCATAGCTGCACTTCGTTGCCGCTGAATTTCACGCTGCCCTGCACTGCCGGCTGTCCTGCATCGGTCAGCGGAATATGCAGGTTGAGACTGACCCTTGCGTTGCCTGTGACACGGGTTTCGTCGGTTAGCCCGTCAAGCCAGCCGGCGACAGGGGAAGCGTTGACGTAGGACAGCATCGCCTGCAGCGAGCCACTGGCACTGCCAGTCACATTCAACACGGGTGCGCTCGCAAGAAAATCCGGAATCACGGCCTCGACATTTGCCAGCGGCACGCCGGCTGTCCTGGCCGAATCGGCATGAATGTGCAGGCGCGCGCGATCGATCGTCAGCCGGCCCTCGATGTCGTCGATGCGCGGCCACAGCATCGCGCTGCGGTCTTGTGCCAGCATCTGCGGCGCCGGGCTGAGCTTGCCCTGCCTGAGCTTCGCGCTCACCCTGAACTCGCCGTCGGATTGCGCCGTACCTGGTTTTGGCAGGAAAGGAAATTTATTGAGTTCGCCCTTGAGCACGATGTTGACGTCATCGGCATGCCCGTCCACCAGGGCGCTACTCATCCAGTCACGAGTATCGGAGCCCGCGGCCGAGGGCAGGTAGCCGACCACGCGACTGAGCTCGACCGTCGAAAAGTGCGCGCGCAGGTCAATATCGCCGAGCTGCCCGGAACTCACTGGCCAGGGCAGCTGATGGCTGCCTTCGATGCGCCCTTGCAGGCCGGACTGCTCGAACTCCATCGCCGCAATTTTCACTGCCAGCTTGCGGTGACGGTCGCGGAAGGTCCAGCTGCCATCGAAGGACAGGCGGTCAAAGGACAGGCTCGGGCTGTTCAGGTAAGTCGCCAGCAACAGGGTGCCGCGCTCACCCTTGAGCTTCACGCGGCCACCGTTCTGGGTCGCTTCGATATCGCCGGACAGGCCGTCAAAACCGGGAATCCCCGGCCCGTCATCGCCGGCAGCCGGCAATTGCTGCCGGATCGCAAGCCGCTCGAAGCTGCCGCCGAGCTTGTAATCGCCGTCGCCGGGCAGCACGCCATCCCAGCTGGCAGAAAAATTCTTCAGCTGCCCTTGCGGCTGCAGTGCCTCCAGCAGTGCATGCTGGGGCGCGGACAGAGGCAATTGCACCGCCAGTCGTGCCAGCGCATCGAGGTCCAGCTCCGTGACTTTGATCTCATGGCGCTCGGGATGCCTGTCGACGGCCGCGACGTAACGATGGCTGGCGGTAGTGCGCGGCAGCACCGAACCCTGCTCGGTCTTCAGCGAGAAATCCGTCAGCGTCAGCATGTGCCCCTGCGCGCCGAACGAGAACAGACTTTCCTTCAGCCCGATGGCAGATTCTCCCGCCGAGATGCGGCCAGCGACCTCCACCAGTTTCAGCGGCGGCAAGCCCTCAGCGAGCGTCGCCGTGACATTTTTCAAGTCCAGGTCTGCCGTCACGTTCTCGACCACACCGCGCCGGAAGCTCAGCCAAGCACGTAGTGCGCCATCGCCGCCGTCCAGCTCCCCTGGCAGGTCGAGGTAGGGCTTCCAGCTGCCCAGATGCGTGTTGCGCCAGTCAACATAGAGCTCGCCGGACCACTGCCCGTAATCAGAGCGGTGGGTCGTGAATGGCGGATGGGTGAAATAGACGCGCAGGTCGATCGGATCCGCCAGCGCCGAGGGTGGGGTCGCCCGCAGCGCTGCCTGGTGAGATCGCCAGCGGTTGCGCAGCACGAAGCTGATGTCGGACAAGTTCAGTTCCGGCGCACCCCGCAGCTGGTCGCGCCAGCGCAGCGTGCCGCCACGAATGATGATCTCCCTCTGCGCGAGCAACCAGTCGAGCGCATGACCGTCGTCCGGCTGGCGGGCGTCGATCAGCATGCCACCCACGTACAGCTGGCCGCGGGCATCGCGCTCGATCTCGAGGTCGGGGTTCAGCACTTCCAGCGCGTGCAGCCGCAGCTGTCCCAGCACCGACGACCAGGACAGCGTCGCCTTCACCTGCGGCAGCAACAGCGCACTGTCGCCATGCTGGTCATGAATAACCACACCGTCGAGCTGCAGCCTCGGTAGCAAGCCGTTCCAGCTTGCCTGAATGCCCTCTATCGTCACCGGGCGGTTCAGCAGCCGGCTCGCTGCCTGGGCGACTTCGGGCTTGTAATGGTCAATATTGGGCAGGACCAGATAGCGCAGGCCGAGGAATGCCGCGCAAAAAAGAAAATAGCCAACCACCACCAGTACGAACATCCAGGACAGCGCATGGTGGCTGACCCGGTTCGCATGACGGAAAGCGGAGACCGCCGCGCTGAAGGCACGGGAGAAACGGCTCACATTCGTACTGGATTGATCTGGATTGGTCGACATCTATCGGCAAATCTTGCAGGGACGCCCGGCGCTCCGCCCGTGGCGAGTCGCGCTTCCCCACTTTCTCGTTATCATAGCCGCAAGCGGATACCCTTCGTTGACGCCCATATCCACTATTTCATGAGCGAAAACCTTCCATTCACCAGCCACACCGCTTCGCGATTCGTGCAGCGCTGGCTAGCCGCCGACCCGGCCCGTACATCTGAACTGGAAAGCCTGGCCGCATTATCGCTTGACCCGCTGGATTTTGGCCATTTACTGCAGCAGCAGCGGGCCAAAGCGCCGACCCTGCCTGCGGCCATGCGGCGGCTGCGTCACCTGCTGGTGGCCGCGATCGTGTCACGCGATCTGTCCGGGCGCGCCGATCTGGGCGAAGTGGTTGCCGCCATTTCCCGCTTCGCCGATTTCGTCGTCCGCACCCATCTGGACGACCTGTACGCCACGATGTGCGACGCACACGGCGTGCCGACCGGCGAGGAAACCGGACGGCCGCAAAAGATGATCGTCGTCGGCATGGGCAAGCTCGGCGGCTTCGAGCTGAACGTCTCGTCCGACATCGACCTGATTTTCCTGTACCCGGAAGGCGGCGACACCGTCTGTTCGCGCGCCGACCAGCGTCCCTTGTCAAACCATGAGTTCTTCGTGCGGCTCGGGCGCAAGCTGATCGCCGACATCGCCGAAATCACCGAAGATGGGTTCAGCTTCCGGGTCGACATGGCGCTGCGTCCGAACGGTGCGTCCGGGCCGCTGGCCGCCAGCTTCTCGATGCTTGAAAACTACTTGCTGGCGCAAGGCCGCGAGTGGGAGCGCTATGCGTGGGTAAAGGCGCGCGCGATGACGGGCGACGCGCAAGACATCGCCTCGCTTGAGCGCATGGTCCAGCCCTTCGTGTACCGACGCTATCTAGATTTCGGCTCGATCAATGCGCTGCGCAACATGCACGCGCAGATCCGCGCCGAGGTCGTTCGCCAGGAAACGCGCCATCCCGAACGCAACGTGAACGTGAAGCTCGGCCGTGGCGGCATACGCGAAGTGGAGTTCCTCGCGCAGGTCTTCCAGCTGATCCGCGGCGGCCGCGATCCGGCGCTGCGCGACCGCTCGACGCGGACCACGCTGCGGACTATCGCCGACAAGAAGCTGCTGGCACCCGAGGTAGTCGAGCGGCTGCTCGACTGCTATACCTTCCTGCGCAATCTCGAGCATCGCATACAGTACCTCGATGATGCGCAGACTCATGTTCTGCCAGCTGCCGACGACGACCGTCAGCGTATCGCGACCATGATGGGCTATGCCGATGTCGCGGCGCTGAAGCACGCCTATGACGACTGCAGCCAGTGGGTCGCGGCGCAATTCGATGCAATGTTCGAGGACCGCAGCGGACGCGATGAGTCCGGCGACCCGGCGTCGGCTGCGCCGGCACTGGAAGACATCGGCGACGAAGCACTGGCCGCCTACCTGGCGACGCTGGGATTCGACGATGCGCCGGCTGCTGCACAGCGGCTGCTGGCCACTTTGCGCTCGAACCGCATACAGTCGCTGTCAGACCAGCGCAAGTCGCAGCTGCACACGCTGATGCGCGCGGCCCTGCCGCGGGTTGCGAATGAAGCCGGCGCCCGCTCCGTCACGCTGAACCGGCTGCTGGACTTCTTCGATACGATCGCGCGCCGCTCTGCCTATCTCGAATTGATGACCGAATTTCCGCAGGCGCTGCAACGCGTGGTGAGAATGATGGCCGCCAGCGGCTGGGCTGCGCAGTATCTGACGCGGCATCCTGTGCTGATGGATGAACTGCTGGATCTGGGCGCGCTGGAGTCCGAGCCGGACTGGGGCGCTTTTGCACAGGAGTGCCGGCAGCGGCTCAAGGCGTTTGAAGGCGACACCGAGCGGCAGATGGATGCGCTGCGCGAACTGCACCATGCGCAGCAGTTTCGCCTGCTCGCACAGGATCTCGGCGGCCTGCTGACGGTCGAACGGCTGGCCGACCATTTGTCCTCGCTGGCTGACGTGCTGGTCAGCGCGACCATCGAAGCCGTGTGGCAAACGCTGCCGAAGCGGCATCGCGAACAGCCGGCGTTCGCCGTCATCGCCTACGGCAAGCTCGGCGGCAAGGAGCTCGGCTATGCGTCCGACCTCGACGTGATCTTCCTGTACGACGACGAAGATCAGGATGCGCCGCCGCTCTACGCGAAGCTCGCGCAGCGCTTCATCACCTGGATGACCAGCCACACGTCGGCCGGCGTGCTGTTCGACATCGATATTGCCTTGCGTCCGGATGGCGCGAGCGGTCTGCTGGTGTCGTCATTCACCGCATTCGAGAAATACCAGCGCCAGTCAGCATGGGTATGGGAGCATCAGGCGCTGACACGGGCGCGCTTCTGTTCCGGCGATGCAGCGATAGGCAAGCGCTTCGAGGCCTTGCGCATCGACCTGCTTCGCCAGAAGCGGGACCCGGTGACGTTGCGGGGTGAAGTGCTGGCCATGCGCAAGCGTATGCATGACGTGCATCCGAACCGCTCCGGACTGTTCGATCTCAAGCACGATGACGGCGGCATGATCGACATCGAGTTCATCGTGCAGTACCTGGTGCTGGCGAACGCATGCGACTTTGTCGCACTGACCGGCGACATCGGCAATATCGCGCTGTTGAAACTCGCCGGACAGATCGGGCTGATCGATGGCGAACTGGCGCTGCAGGTGTCGGATGCCTATCGCGAATTCCGGCGGCTGCAGCACCAGATACGGATGCGCGGCGAGGACCGGGCGCGTGTTTCGCCTGAATCGGTCGAAAACTTGCGCCAGGCCGTGTTATCGCTGTGGGAGGCGATTATCGAGCCGAACTAGTCGCGCAGAGGTATAAATTTTGCAACATCCAATTTCTTGTGGATAATATAATCATCACTGCGTCTTCCACCGACACGATCTGACCAACCACGGACAAAAAACCGACCATGACTCCCCTGCTCCCGCCAGTTTTACGCGCATCCATGCTGATGCTTTCCTTGCTGCTGTTTGGCTGTGCGACCGAGAGCTCGCGCACCATCGCACCGCAGCAGGTCACCTCCGCCGGCACCAGCTACAGCGGCCCGCGCAGCACCCTCGCGGTCGGCAAATTCGACAACCGCTCAAACTTCCTGCGCGGCCTGTTTTCCGACGGCGTCGATCGCCTCGGCTCGCAGGCGAAAACCATCCTGGTGACACACTTGCAGCAGTCGAACCGCTTCGTGATCGTCGACCGCGAAAATATGGGCGAGATCCAGCAGGAAGCGAAAATCCGCGGCAAGGAACAGAGCCTGAAGGGCGCGAACTATGTGCTGACCGGCGACGTGACCGAATTCGGCCGCAAGGAAACCGGCGACCAGCAATTATTCGGCATCCTCGGTCGCGGCAAGTCGCAGGTGGCGTACTCGAAGGTCAGCGTCAATGTCGTCAATGCGCTGACGTCCGAAGTCGTGTTCTCGGTCCAGGGCGCGGGCGAATACGCGCTGTCGAACCGGGAAATCATCGGCTTCGGCGGCACGTCCAGCTACGACTCCACACTGAACGGCAAGGTGCTCGACCTCGCGATCCGCGAAGCGGTGAACCGGCTGGTCGACAGCATAGAACGCGGCGCATGGAAGCCGGACAACTGATCCGGAGCGCGTGATGAAAACCAGATTGATACTGCCCCTGCTGGCAGCGCTGCTCGCGACCGGCTGTGCGACCCAACAAAGCCTTTACCAGTGGGGCAGCTACGAAAACCAGATTTATGCGATGTATGCGGACGGCGGGAAGACGTCGCCGCAGGAACAGATAGGCAAGCTGGAAAGCGACCTCGAGAAGGCGCGTGCCGCGAACAGGCCACTGCCACCGGGCTTTCAAGCTCATCTTGGCTACCTGTACTTCCAGACCGGGAGGCTCGATCAGGCCGTCGCCGCTTTCGAGACTGAAAAGCTGCGGTTCCCGGAGTCGCGTCCCTACATGGACCGGCTGATCACACAAGCGAAGCGCTGAGGAGACGACATGTTCAAAAAAACATCTTTGCGTGTCGCGCTGATCGCAGTCATCTCACTATCGGCCGGCTGCGCGACCCAGCCGCAGTACGACTACAGCGCATTCAGGGAGAGCAAGCCGCGCTCGATACTCGTGTTGCCACCGCTGAACCAGTCGCCGGATGTGCGCGCGCCTTACAGCATGATGGCCACCGTCACAACGCCGCTCGCTGAGTCGGGCTATTACGTATTTCCGGTGGCGCTGGTGGAACAGACCTTTCGCGAAAACGGGATGGCGAATCCGGGAGAGATGCACGATGCGCCCCCCGCAAAATTGGTAGAGGTGTTCGGGGCTGATGCGGTGCTTTACATCACCGTCAACGAATACGGCGCGAAGTATTTCCTGATCGACAGTCAGGTGATTGTGTCGGCAAGCGCAAGGCTCGTCGACCTTCGCACTGGCCGGCTGCTATGGGAGGGCAAGGCCAGCGCGTCGAATGCCGAAGGCCGCGACAACAGCGGCGGCGGTCTGGCCGGCTTGCTGATCAGCGCCTTGATCCGGCAGGTGGCAAACAATTTGGGCGACCAGGGATATCCGGTCGCTCGGATGACCAGCTATCGTTTGCTGAGCTCGCGTCCCGGCGGGATGTTGCCGGGGCCGAGGTCGCCGGAGTATCAGAAGGTGGTGGGGAACTAAGAGAGATACTGCCTGCAGAAGTGAAAAGAGGACGCTTCGGCGTCCTCTTTTTTTCGCTGTGAGGCGACCTGCGGTTTACTTCGCCGTCATCAGGGCGATGGTGGTGTCCAGCATGCGGTTCGAGAAGCCCCACTCGTTGTCATACCACGACGAGACTTTCACCAGACGACCCGACACCTTGGTCAGGGTCGCGTCAAAATTCGACGACGCCGGATTGTGGTTGTAGTCGATAGAGACCAGCGGCGCGGTGTTGTACGTCAGGATGCCCTTCAGCGGACCGTCGGCGGCTTCCTTCATGATCGCGTTAACTTCATCGGCCGTCGTATCGCGCGCGGCGATGAAGGACAGGTCGACGATGGACACGTTGATGGTCGGGACGCGGATCGCGTAGCCGTCGAGCTTGCCGTTCAGTTCCGGCAGCACCAGGCCGACCGCGGCCGCAGCGCCGGTCTTGGTCGGGATCATCGACATCGTCGCCGAACGCGCGCGGCGCAGGTCTTCGTGCATCACGTCAGTCAGCACCTGGTCGTTGGTGTACGCATGCACGGTCGTCATCAGGCCGTTCAGCACGCCGATCTTGTCGTTCAGCGGCTTGACCAGCGGCGCGAGGCAGTTGGTGGTGCACGATGCGTTGGAGATCACGGTGTCGGTCGACTTCAGCACCAACTGGTTCACGCCATACACAACCGTCGCGTCAACATCCTTGCCACCCGGCGCGGAGATGATCACCTTCTTTGCGCCGCCCTTGAGGTGCGCCGATGCTTTTTCCTTAGTGGTGAAGAAGCCGGTGCACTCGAGCACGACGTCAACACCCAGCTCGCCCCACGGGATCTGGGCCGGGTCACGCTGCGCGAATACGCGGATCTTGTCCCCATTGACAATCATGCTGTCACCCTCGACCGACACGGTGCCCGGGAATTTGCCGTGCGCGGTGTCGTACTGGGTCAGATGCGCGTTTGACGCCGGATCGCCGAGGTCATTGATTGCGACGATCTGAATATCATGCTTCTTGCCGCCTTCGTAGTGGGCGCGCAGGATGTTGCGGCCGATCCGGCCATAGCCATTGATGGCAACCTTGATGGTCATGCTGATCTCCTGATGTGAAATGCGTTAACCGTATCGTGTCAAATCAGTGCAGCACCGATTTGACCGCGGCCACGACCTTCTCAGTCGTGAAGCCGAAATGCTTGAACAGTGCGCCGGCAGGCGCGGATTCGCCAAAGCTGTCGATGCCGATCACCTTGCCGTCGAGACCGACGTACTTGAACCAGACATCGGTGACGCCGGCCTCGATGGCCACGCGCGGCAGTGCCCTCGGCAGAACGCTCGCCTTGTACGCGGCATCCTGACGGTCGAATACGTCGGTGCTGGGCATCGACACCACGCGCACCGCGACGCCTTCAGCCGCCAGCGCGTCCGCCGATTTCAGCGCCAGCTCGACTTCGGAGCCGGTGGCGATGAGGACGGCCTTCGCGTCGGCCGCGTCGCGCAGCACATAGCCGCCGCGCGCGATGTCGGCCACTTGCGCAGCATCGCGCTCGAGGAAAGGCAGGTTCTGGCGAGAGAAAATCAATGTGCTCGGACCATTGCGGCGACGCACCGCCTCGGCCCAGGCCACTGCCGATTCCACGGTGTCGCACGGACGCCAGTTGTCGAGATTCGGGATCAGGCGCAGGCTCGAGATGTGCTCGACCGACTGGTGGGTCGGGCCGTCTTCGCCAAGGCCGATCGAATCGTGCGTGAAGACAAACAGCGAGCGCTGCTTCATCAGCGCCGCCATGCGCAGCGCGTTACGGCTGTAGTCGGAGAAGGTCAGGAAGGTCGCACCGAACGGCAGGAAGCCGCCATGCAGCGCGATGCCGTTCATGATCGCGCTCATACCGAATTCGCGCACGCCATAGTTGATGTGGTTGCCCGGCTGACCGGAGCGAACCGCAACGCACTCTTTCCAGTTGGTCAGGTTCGAGCCGGTCAGGTCGGCCGAACCGCCGAGGAACTCGGGCAGCACCTGAGCCAGCGCCTGGATCGCGTTCTGGCTGGCCTTGCGGGTGGCAATGGTTTCTTTTTTATCGATGCAGGCAGCGATCATGGCGGCGACGGCCTGGTCGAAATTGGCCGGCAGGTCGCCCTTCATGCGGCGCTCGAACTCTGCGGCCTCCGCGGGGAACTGCGCGCGGTAAGCAGCGAATTTCGTGCTCCAGGCCGCTTGCAGCTCGGCGCCCTTGGCCTTGGCGTCCCAGTCGGCATACACGTCGGCCGGAATCTCAAACGGTGCGTGCTCCCAGCCGATCGCAGCGCGGGTGGCGGCGATCTCGGCGTCGCCGAGCGCGGCGCCATGCACTTTGTCGCTGCCCTGCATGTTCGGCGCACCTTTGCCGATGACGGTCTTGCAGCAGATCAGTGCGGGCTTGCCGGACTTCTTGGCGGCGGCGATGGCGGCATCGACAGCGGCAACGTCATGGCCGTCGACGTTCGGCACCACGTGCCAGCCATAGGCCTCGAAGCGCTTCGGCGTATCGTCGCGGAACCAGCCGTCGACTTTGCCGTCGATGGAGATGCCATTGTCGTCATACATGACGATCAGCTTCGACAGGCCGAGCGTACCGGCCAGCGAGCAGACTTCGTGGCTGATACCTTCCATCAGGCAGCCGTCGCCGAGGAACACATAGGTGTAGTGGTCGACGATGTCGAAGCCCGGCTTGTTGAACTGCGACGCCAGCAGCCACTCGGACAGTGCCATGCCGACGGCATTCGCGATACCCTGGCCGAGCGGGCCGGTGGTGGTCTCGACGCCGGGCGTGATGTCGACTTCAGGATGTCCCGGTGTCTTCGAGTGCAGCTGACGGAAGTTGCGCAGCTCGTCCATCGACAGGTCGTAGCCCGACAGATGCAGCAGCGCGTACAGCAGCATCGAGCCGTGACCGTTGGAGACGACGAAGCGGTCGCGGTCGGACCATCTGGGATCGGCCGGGTTGTGGCGCAGGTGACGGCCCCACAGCGCGACGGCGATCTCGGCCATGCCCATCGGCATGCCGGGATGGCCCGAGTTGGCTTTCTGGACGGCGTCCATTGCCAGTGCGCGAATCGCATTGGCCATCTTGCGAGTGTCTGGGGATGAGCTCATATTGCCAAAATTGAATGGTAGGGAGGGGGCAAAGCGGGTTCTGCAACGCCGACCGAAAAGCCTGCGATTTTACCAGAGAGGCCCCGCGAGCTTAAAATCGAACGACTGGCCAATCTGGCATCACGCACCGAGATCTGTATGCCCCGCTTCTATTGCAATCTGCCTCTGGACATCGGCATGCAGCTTGACCTGCCCGATCATGTTTCCCATCACCTGGCCGTGCTGCGCATGGCCGAGGGCGACACGGTGACGCTCTTCAACGGACTCGGCGGTGAATACTGCGCGGTGCTGACACGCGTCGAGCGCAGGCGCTGCGGCGTCGAGATCAAGGCCTTCGATGCACGCGAGGCCGAGCCCGGCCATGGGCTGACGCTGGCACAGGGGCTGCCCGAAGGGTCGAAGATGGACTGGATCGTCGAGAAGGCGGTTGAGCTTGGCGCCACCGCCATTCAGCCGCTGGCTGCGGCGCGCTCGGTGGTGAAGCTGTCGGAAGAGCGCGCGGCGAAGAAGCTCGCGCACTGGCAGGCCATCGCGATCTCAGCCGCCGAACAATGCGGCCGCAACCGCGTGCCGGCGGTGGCCGAGCCGCTGAGCTTCGGCGCGTGGATCGGCCAGCGCGACCTGCACACCCGCATCTTGCTGTCGCCACGGGGGACGCAATCGCTGTCGGCCTGGGCGCGCCATCATCCGCCGCAGGCGATGACGGTGATGGTAGGCCCGGAAGGCGGCTTCAGCCCCGACGAAGAGGCCGCCGCAATCGCGCACGGCGCGCTCTGCCTGTCGGTCGGCGAGCGCGTGCTGCGCACCGAGACCGCCGGGCTGGCGGTGCTGGCGGCGCTGAATGCGCTGTGGGGCGAATTCTGAGCATGCCGAGCATGGGTTGGTGGTCGCGGCTGCGCGCGGCATTCGGCAGCACACCGGCATCGATACCAGAGCAGCTGTGGCAGGCCATACTGGCGCAGCTGCCCTTTCTCGACCGGCTAAGCCTTGTCGATAAGGCGCGGCTGAAAATCATGTGTGAACGCCTGCTCGACCGCAAGCCGATGTCGGGGATGCGCGGCTTCGAGGTTAGCGACGAAATCGCGGTGCTGGTGGCCGCACAGGCCTGCCTGCTGGTGCTGAACCTCGATCTCGGGTTGTATGACGATATGTCAGCGATCCTGATTTTTCCGGACGCATTCGGTGTGCGCCAGCGGCAGATCGACGAGGCCGGCGTTGTGCATGAATGGGACGAAGAACTGGCCGGCGAAGCCGTCGAGCAAGGCGGCGCGGTGGTGCTGTCATGGCCGGACATGGCGCCGATGCCAGAGGTGGCCGAGAGCCATAACCTGGTGATCCACGAATTTGCGCACAAAATCGACATGAGCCGCGGCGCGGCCAATGGCTGCCCGCCCTTCCTGCCCGGGCTGCACGATCCGGCGCTGCTGAACGACTGGCCGGCCGTCTTCAGCGCCGCCTATGACGATTTTTGCGCACGCGTCGACCGGATGGAAGCGGCGCTGCCGCTGGATTTCGACCCGGATCTGCCGACGCACGCGGACTGGTATGACGAGCTGGCCGCCGAGCTGCCGCTGGATCCGTATGCATCGCGCGATCCGGCAGAATTTTTCGCGGTGGCGTCGGAAGCGTTTTTCGTTGCGCCACGGCCGCTGGCGGATGGCTATCCGCAGATTTACCGCAAATTGGCAGCCTACTATCGGCAAAACCCGCTCGAAGGCGGCAGAAGCGGACGATGACGCTGGGGAAACCCACTATAATCGTGCGTTTTGAACTGCGGCCGGAGCCAGCCTCCCGATGAAGGTCTTTCGCGGACTCCCCAACGCCGAAGCGCGCCGTCCTTGCGCGCTGACAATCGGCAATTTCGATGGTGTGCATCGCGGCCATCGGGCTTTGCTCGCGCGCGTCGCCGACGCCGCCGCGCGGCTGGGAGTGGACAGTGCGGTCATGACGTTCGAGCCGCACCCGCGCGAATATTTTGCGCACCTGGCCGGCGATGAAAGCCGCGCGCCGCACCGGATCGCCAATCTGCGCGACAAGTTGCAGGCACTGGAGCAGTGCGGCGTCGATCGCGTGATCGTCGAGCATTTCAGCGCGCGTTTCGCCGCGATGTCGGCCGAGCGCTTCATTGATGATGTGCTGGTCGGCGGCCTGCATGTGAAATGGCTGATCGTCGGCGATGATTTTCGCTTCGGCGCCAGGCGCGCCGGCGACCTTGCACTGCTGGTCGAGGCCGGCCGGCGTCACGGCTTCGAAGTCGTCTCGCTGCCGACCGTGATGCATGAGGACACGCGCATCTCGTCGTCCGAAGTGCGCACTGCGCTGGCGGACGGCAATTTCGCGCGTGCGCAGGACCTGCTCGGCCATCCGTATGCAATCTCCGGGCATGTGCAGCATGGCCGCAAGCTCGGCCGCACGATTGGCTTCCCGACGCTGAACCTGCGCATCGTGCACAAGCGCCCGGCCGTGTCGGGCATCTTTGTGGTCCAGGTGCATGGCCTCGCCGAACGCCCGCTGCCTGCGGTGGCGAGCCTGGGCGTGCGCCCCACCGTGGAAGACAACGGCCGCGTGCTGCTGGAGGTACATGTGTTCGACTTCAGCGGCAATTGCTACGGCAAGCTGATCCGCGTCGAATTCCTGAAGAAGCTGCGTGATGAGGCGAAGTACGATGACCTCGACAGCCTGACCCGCGCGATCGATGGCGACGCCCGCGCCGCCCGAGAATTTTTCGCGCAGCGTGAAGCCGCCTGAACGCGCGATACCGACCTACGACATCCGAATTCCGAATACTGAATAGCCAACCGAAGCCCTGCCATGTCCGACAACAGCAAGAAGCCCGACAATAAATACCCGGTCAATATGACCGAGACGCCCTTCCCGATGCGCGGCGACCTCGCCAAGCGTGAACCGCAGTGGGTCGCGCAATGGCAGCAGAAGCAGCTGTACCAGCGCATCCGCCAGGCGTCGGCCGGGCGGCCGAAGTTCATCCTGCACGACGGCCCGCCGTATGCGAACGGCGACATCCACATCGGCCACGCGGTGAACAAGATCCTGAAGGACATGATCGTCAAGACGCGCCAGCTCGACGGCTTCGACGCGCAATATGTGCCAGGCTGGGACTGCCACGGCATGCCGATCGAGATCCAGATCGAGAAGCAGTTCGGCAAGCACCTGCCGACCGCCGAGGTGCTGGCGAAGTCGCGTGCGTATGCGGCCGAACAGGTCGAGCGCCAGAAGAAGGACTTCATCCGCCTGGGCGTGCTGGGCGACTGGGGCAATCCGTATCTGACGATGAACTACCGCAACGAGGCCGATGAGATCCGCGCACTCGGCCAGATCTTGGACAAGGGCTATGTGTATCGCGGCCTGAAGCCGGTGAACTGGTGCTTCGACTGTGGCTCGGCGCTGGCCGAGGCCGAGGTCGAATATCAGGACAAGCGCGACCCGGCGATCGACGTCGGCTTCCCGTTTGCCGAGCATGACAAGATTGCGCAGGCGTTTGGCCTGAAATCGCTGCCCACGGACAAGGGCTACGTGGTGATCTGGACCACCACACCGTGGACGATTCCGTCGAACCAGGCGCTGAACGTGCATCCGGAATTCGACTACGCGCTGGTGCAGACCGAGCGCAACGGCGAGGCCCTGCTGCTGATCCTGGCCAACGATCTGGTGGATGACTGCCTGAAGCGCTACGGCCTGGAAGGCCGCGTGATCGCCACCGCCAAGGGGGAGGCGCTGTCGCTGCTGAAATTCCGTCATCCGCTGGCCGGCGTCGATGCCGGCTATGACCGCTTGTCGCCGGTCTATCTGGGCGACTACGTGACGGCCGACTCGGGCACCGGCATCGTGCACTCTGCGCCGGCGTATGGCGTGGAAGACTATGCATCGTGCAAGGCGCACGGGATGAAGGACGACGACATCCTGAACCCGGTGATGGGCGACGGCCGCTATGCATCGACGCTGCCGCTGTTCGGCGGCATGACGATCTGGGAAGCGTCGAAGCCGATCTGCGCAGCGCTCGAGCAGGCCGGCTCGCTGTTCAAGCTGGTGATGTTCGACCACAGCTACATGCACTGCTGGCGCCATAAGACGCCGATCATCTATCGCGCCACCTCGCAATGGTTTGCGAGCATGGACCGCACGCCGAAGGCCGGCGGCGCGTCGCTGCGCGAGACCGCGCTGGCGGCGGTGGAAGCAACCCGCTTCTTCCCGTCCTGGGGCAAGGCACGTTTGCACGGCATGATCGCGAACCGTCCGGACTGGACGCTGTCGCGCCAGCGCCAGTGGGGTGTGCCGATGGCCTTCTTCGTGCACAAGGAAACCGGCGAGCTGCATCCGGACACGCCCGCACTGCTGGAAAAGGTCGCGCAACGCGTCGAGCAACATGGCATCGAAGCGTGGCATCAGCTCGACCTGAACGAATTCCTTGGTGCCGACGCCGCGCTGTATGAGAAGAACCGCGATACGCTGGACGTCTGGTTCGATTCCGGCGCCACCCATTTCACGGTGCTGCGCGGCTCGCATAAAGACGAGCTGCAGTTCCCGGCCGACCTGTATCTGGAAGGCTCGGACCAGCACCGCGGCTGGTTCCATTCGTCGCTGCTGACCGCATCGATGCTGGACGGCCGTGCGCCATACAAGGCCTTGCTCACACATGGCTTCGTGGTCGATGGCGAAGGCAAGAAGATGTCGAAGTCGAAGGGCAACGTGGTCGCACCACAGAAGGTGTCGGACACACTGGGCGCCGAGATTTTGCGCCTGTGGGTCGCGTCGACCGACTACTCGGGCGAACTGTCGATCTCGGACGAGATCCTCAAGCGCGTGGTGGAAAGCTACCGCCGCATCCGCAATACGCTGCGCTTCCTGCTGGCGAACACGTCGGACTTCAATCCGGCCAACGATGCGCTGCCGATCGACCAGCTGCTGGAGATCGACCGCTATGCAATCGCCCGCACGGCACAGCTGCAAGACGAGATCCGCGCGCATTTCAATGAGTATGAATTCCATCCGGTCGTGGCCAAGCTGCAGATGTACTGCTCGGAAGACCTGGGCGGCTTCTACCTCGACATCCTGAAAGACCGGCTGTACACCAGCGGCGCGAGCTCGGCCGCACGCCGCTCGGCGCAGACGGCGGTCTGGCACATTACGCAATCGCTGCTGAGGCTGATGGCGCCGATCCTGTCGTTCACCGTCGAAGAAGCCTGGTCGGTATTCGCAGACAAGGCGACCTATGACGCGTCCGGCGAAACGATTTTCACGCAGACCTTCTATACGTTGCCAGCGGTGGCTGACGGCGACGTACTGCTGTCTACCTATTCGACCCTGCGTGAGATCCGCGCCGGCGTACTGAAGCAGCTGGAAGAGGTTCGCGCGTCCGGTGCCATTGGTTCGTCGTTGCAGGCCGAGGTCGAGATCCATGCACATGGCGAGCGGCTGGCGCTGCTGCAGCAGCTGGGCGACGATTTGAAGTTCGTGCTGATCACCTCGGCCGCGAAAGTCGTGCCGGTGGCCGGCGAGGCTGACGAGAAGGTGGTGGTGAACGCGTCGGCCTATCGCAAGTGCGAGCGCTGCTGGCACTACCGCGCGGACGTCGGCAGCGATGCCGGCCATCCGTCGCTGTGCGGACGCTGCGTGACGAATCTTTTTGGCGGCGGCGAAGCACGCCGCGTGGCCTGAGCCTGAAGGCGCGCCAATGGCAAAGAAAAATTCGGGCCCGATGCTGTGGCTGGGCGTGGCGGCGGTGGTCGTGCTTCTCGATCAGCTGTCGAAGATCACGATGTCTCGGCTGCTGGCCTACGGAGACTCCGAGGCCATCACCCGCTACTTTAATCTCGTGATGGTCTACAACCAGGGTGCGGCGTTCAGCTTTCTGTCCACACAGGGCGGCTGGCAGCGCTGGTTCTTCAGCGCGCTGGCGGCCGGTGTATCGATCTTCATCGTCTGGATGCTGAAGAAAAATGCGCAGCAGCGGATGTTCTGCTGGTCGTTGTCTCTGGTGCTGGGCGGCGCGATCGGCAACCTGATCGACCGCATCGCCTACGGCCACGTGATCGATTTCCTGGACGTCCATGTCGGCGGCTGGCATTGGCCGGCGTTCAACGTGGCCGATGGCGCGATCACGATCGGTGCGGCATTATTCGTGCTGGACGAATTGCGGCGCGTGAATCGCTGACCCGCTGACCCGCTGACGCACTGACCTGATATCCGATATCCGATGAAACTCGCTGGCAAGAACATTGTGCTGGGCCTTTCCGGTGGCGTGGCGTGCTACAAGGCCGCCGAACTGGCGCGCGGCCTGCAAAAGGCCGGCGCGCGCGTACAGGTGGTGATGACTGACGCTGCCTGCCATTTCATTACGCCGGTCACCTTGCAAGCGCTGTCCGGCAAGCCGGTATTCACCGACCAGTGGGATCCGCGCGTGGGCAACAACATGGCGCACATCGATCTCACCCGGCAGGCCGATGCCATCGTGATCGCGCCCTGCTCGGCCGATTTCATGCGCAAGCTCGCACACGGCGCCGCGGACGACCTGCTGTCGACGCTGTGTGTGGCGCGGCCGGCATCGGTGCCGCTGCTGGTTGCGCCGGCGATGAATGTCGAGATGTGGGAAAACCCGGCCACGCAGCGCAATGCCGCCCAACTGCGGGCCGATGGCATCACGCTGCTCGGCCCGGTCGCCGGTGAGCAGGCCTGCGGAGAGACAGGACTCGGCCGAATGATGGAGCCGGACGACCTGATCGATGCGCTGGACAGTTTCTTTCATCCGAAGCTGATGCAGGGCCGCAAGGTGATGATCACAGCCGGCCCGACCTTTGAGCCTATCGATCCGGTGCGCGGCATTACCAATCTGTCGTCGGGCAAAATGGGCTATGCGATCGCGCGCGCGATGCGTGCCGCCGGCGCGGAGGTCACGCTGGTATCAGGGCCGACCGCGCTGAAAGCGCCGACGGGCGTACGGTTGCTGCCGGTCATCACCGCACGTGAGATGCACGATGCCGTGATGGCGAACATCGCGGGGCAGCAGGTGTTCATCGCCGTGGCTGCGGTGGCTGACTGGCGGGTGGCGGAGACCAGCGCACAGAAAATCAAGAAGCAGGACGGCGGTGTGCCGTCGCTGTGCTTCACGGAGAATCCCGACATTCTTGCTGCCGTCGCTGCGCTGCCGGCGCGGCCGTATTGCGTGGGCTTTGCCGCTGAATCCGAGCAATTGCTGCAGCATGGCGCAGCCAAGCGGCTGCGAAAGAACATTCCTCTGCTGGTTGGCAACATCGGCCACCAGACTTTCGGCAAGGACGACAACGAACTGGTACTGTTCGACGACGCCGGCCATCACCCGCTGCCGCGTGCGAACAAAGATGAGCTCGCAGCGATGCTGGTGTCAGAAATCGCGCAACGGCAGCCTGCCTGAATCAGATCTCCATGAAAAACATCGCCGTCAAAATTCTCGACGAACGCCTGCGCGAGCAGATGCCCGCGTATGCCACGCCGGGCAGCGCAGGACTGGACCTGCGCGCCTGCATCGATGTGCCGCTGACGATAGAACCCGGCAGCACTCACCTGATACCGACCGGACTGGCGATTCATATCGGCGACCCCGGCTATGCGGCGATGATTCTGCCGCGCAGCGGGTTGGGCCATAAGCATGGCATCGTGCTGGGCAATCTGGTCGGCCTGATCGACTCGGACTATCAGGGCCAGCTGATGGTATCGACCTGGAACCGCGGCAGCACGGTCTTCGTGCTGAACCCGCTGGAGCGGCTGGCACAGTTGGTAATCGTGCCGGTTCTGCAGGTGGGCTTCGAGGTGGTCGATGAATTCGACAGCAGCGAGCGCGGCGCCGGCGGCTTCGGCAGCACGGGCAAGCACTAGTCCAATCTGAGGCGCCCCGTTGCTGATCCGCCTGCTCCTGTCCTCGACTGCGCGCGCGGGCATGGCGCTGGCGTCGATCTGTCTGCTGGCGTCGTGCGCGTCGGCCCCTGAGCAGCCGGGTAAGGCCGACACAGGCCTCTTTGCAAGATCCAGTGCCGAGCAGGCTTTCGATACGCTGGTAAGGCGACAGGACCGCGTCTATCACGCGATTGCGCCGCTGCTGGTGAAGAACACCGCGCTGTGCAAATCGTCAGCTCGGCAATTGCTCGGATTCACCGCCAAGAACCGTTATTCCTATCCGCCGGAACTGCGTGCGGCCGCCGAGTCGCGGCTGAAGCTCGGCGAAGCCTTGCAGATCCTGCAGGTGCTGGACGGCAGCGGTGCCATGCGCGCGGGGATCCGACGTGGCGACATCTTGCTGGCAATTGAGGGACAGCCGTTGCCGCAAGGCGCGCAGGCGGAAGTGGATGCCGCCAAGCTGGTGCTGCCGCTGATGCGCAACGTGACCGAACTCGCGGTCGCGCTGTCACGCGATGGCGCGCCTTTGGCGCTGAAAGTGCCGCTGACGCCGGCCTGCGCTTTTGTGGTCGAGATCGGCAATGCGCCGCATGTGAATGCCTATTCCGACGGACGCCGCATCATGGTCACGACCGGCATGCTCGATGCATTGTCGGACGCGGAACTGGCGGTCATTCTCGCGCGCGAGATCGCGCATAGCACGCTGCGCCATGCGCGCACGATGCAAATGGCCTCCACCGTTGCGGCCGTCATCGACCTGTTGCTGCCGGTGCGGCCGGATCTCAGTACCTTCGCCGGCAGCGCTGGCATCAAACCGATGGATCCAAAGCTCGACCAGGAAGCGGATCGCGTGGCGCTGTACCTGCTTGCGCGCGCCGGCCTGGATCCGGCGCTCGCTATCAAGACCCTGGAAAAGCTGTCCACCGCGTATCCGCCAACGGTCACCAATGCGTACACCGCAAGCCACCCATGGACCGCGAAGCGCGGCGCGCTGATGCAGGCCACGCTGGCCGAGATACGCCAGAAGCAGGCCGCCCGCAAACCTCTGCTGCCGTAACGCGAACGGGCAAACAAAAACCCCCGCCGGTAAGGGCGGGGGTAGCTCATTAACTCCAGAAAAGCGATCGCTTATTCGACTTCGGCAGCCTCTTGCGGCGGCGCCGATGGCGGCGTATCGCCCTCGCTGAACTCGAGACGGATCTGCTCGGCGTCGTCGAGATCGACAGCCACGCGACCACCGCTGACCAGACGGCCAAACAGCAGTTCATCGGCCAGCGCCTTGCGAATCATGTCCTGAATCAGGCGAGCCATCGGCCGCGCGCCCATCAGAGGATCGAAGCCCTTCTTCGCCAGGAAGCTGCGCAGCGATTCGCTGAACGTGGCATCGACCTTCTTCTCGTGCAACTGCTCTTCGAGCTGCATCAGGAACTTGTCGACCACGCGCAGGATGATCTCTTCGTCGAGCGCACGGAAGCTGATGATCGCGTCCAGCCGGTTACGGAACTCCGGCGTGAACATGCGCTTGATGTCGACCATTTCATCGCCAGCCTGCTTGGTCTCGGTAAAGCCGATCGTACGCTTCTGCAGGCTTTCGGCGCCCGCGTTCGTAGTCATGATGATGATCACGTTGCGGAAGTCAGCCTTGCGTCCGTTGTTGTCGGTCAGCGTGCCATGATCCATCACCTGCAGCAGGATGTTGAAGACATCCGGATGCGCCTTTTCAATCTCGTCCAGCAACAGCACGGCATGCGGCTTTTTCGTGATCGCCTCGGTCAGCAGGCCACCCTGGTCAAAGCCGACATAGCCGGGCGGCGCGCCGATCAGACGCGACACCGCATGCCGCTCCATGTACTCGGACATGTCGAAGCGGATCAGCTCGATGCCGAGAATGAACGCCAGCTGCTTGGCCACTTCGGTCTTGCCCACGCCGGTCGGACCGGAGAACAGGAAGGAGCCGATCGGCTTGTCGGTCTTGCCCAGGCCGGCACGTGCCATCTTGATCGCAGAGGCCAATGCCTCAATCGCCGGATCCTGACCAAACACGACGTTTTTCAGGTCGCGATCGATGGTCTGCAGCTTGGTACGGTCATCCTGGTTGACCGATTGCGGCGGAATGCGCGCGATCTTGGAGATGATGTCCTCGATCTCCGATTTGCCGATCGTTTTTTTCTGCCGTGACTTCGGCAGGATACGCTGCGCCGCGCCAGCTTCGTCGATCACGTCGATCGCCTTGTCCGGCAGGTGACGGTCATTGATGAAGCGCGCGGCCAGCTCGGCAGCCGAGGTCAGCGCCGACGCAGAATACTTCACGCCGTGGTGCTCTTCGAAACGGGACTTCAGGCCGCGCAGGATCTGCACAGTCTGCTCAACCGTCGGTTCGTTGACATCGATCTTCTGGAAGCGACGCGACAGTGCGTGGTCCTTCTCGAACACACCGCGGAATTCATTGAACGTCGTCGCACCGATGCATTTCAGCTGGCCGGACGACAGCGCCGGCTTCAGCAGGTTAGAGGCGTCAAGCGTGCCACCGGACGCCGAACCGGCGCCGATGATCGTGTGAATCTCGTCAATGAACAGGATACCGTTCGGGTTCGCTTTCATCTGCTTCAGCACCGCCTTCAGCCGCTGCTCGAAGTCGCCACGGTATTTGGTGCCGGCCAGGAGTGCGCCCATATCAAGCGAATACACCACCGCATTCTGCAGGATCTCAGGCACATCGCCCTGCACCACACGCCAGGCCAGGCCTTCGGCGATCGCGGTCTTGCCAACGCCTGCCTCGCCAACCAGCAGCGGATTGTTTTTACGGCGGCGGCACAAGGTCTGGATCACCCGTTCGACTTCGGACTCGCGCCCGATCAGCGGGTCGATCTTGCCTTCGGCAGCCAGCTTGTTCAGATTGACGGTGAACTGGTCCAGCGCGCTTTCTTTCTGAGGGCCGTCTGCCTGCGACTCATCCGCCGATTCGGTCGACCGCTGCGGTTCTGCCTGCTGGTCCTTGCGTACACCATGCGAGATGAAATTGACGACATCCAGACGCGTCACGCCCTGCTGATGCAGGTAGTAGACGGCATGCGAGTCTTTCTCGCCAAAGATCGCCACCAGCACATTCGCACCGGTGACCTCCTTCTTGCCATTCGAGGCCGACTGCACGTGCATGATCGCGCGCTGGATCACGCGCTGGAATCCGAGGGTCGGTTGCGTATCGACCTCACTGGTGCCAGGCACCGTCGGCGTGTTGTCGTTGATGAAGTTGGACAGCGTCTTGCGCAAGTCGTCAATATTGACCGCGCAGGCCCTCAGCACCTCGGCAGCCGAGGGATTGTCCAGCAAAGCGAGCAGCAAGTGCTCGACGGTGATGAACTCATGCCGCGCCTGTCGTGCTTCGACAAACGCCATGTGCAAACTAACTTCGAGTTCCTGGGCGATCATGCTTCCTCCATCACGCACTGGAGCGGATGACCCGCTTTCCTCGCGTGGGTTAATACCAATTCAACCTTAGTGCTGGCGATGTCCTTTGGATAGACACCGCACATGCCTTTGCCATCACGATGCACCTTGAGCATGATCTGTGTCGCAGTTTCGCGATCCTTATTGAAGTATTCCTGAATGATCGCCACGACGAATTCCATCGGCGTGTAGTCATCATTCAGTAGCACCACCTGATACATGGGCGGCGGTTTGACCGCCGACTTTTGCTCTTTCGGTACAAGAAGCGTGCCGTTGTCGCTGTTCGTTGCCATGCTTCTATTCTATAGCCCTCATCACCTTGCGTGACCCGCGTTAAGTGCGATATCCGCATTCATTTCGATATTACGCGCTTTCGGAAAGCTCCGCAGATGACTCGTCAATGCCAGGTCGAGAAACTTACCCGGGACGCTTTCCATGCTGATATCTGGGGGCTTTTCCGTCTGTCGCAATCCCCTCTAGCCAAACTGGCAATTCACTTGACTTTTCCATTTTTTGCCAGAACAATGCAAAAAATCAATATGTGTTATTCAGCACTTATTGATTTCGGGAGGAGCAATAATGGAGGGGGGCAGCGTTCCGCGGGTCTTCTTGCTTTTACGGCTCGTGTTTTAAGTCAATATTTGAAAGACGTTTTTATGGCTAAAGGTAAGGTCAAGTGGTTTAACGACGCCAAGGGTTTTGGTTTCATTACTCCGGACGACGGTGGCGAAGATCTGTTTGCGCATTTCTCGGCTATCACGATGGCCGGCTTCAAGACCCTGAAAGAAGGCCAGGAAGTCTCCTTTGAGGTGACCCAGGGACCGAAGGGCAAGCAAGCCTCGAATATTCAGGTCGTCAGCTGATCGCCAGCAGACTTCCTGCATACTCCTCTGCAAACCCCCGGCTCGCCGGGGGTTTTCTTTTGCGCGCAGTTTATGCGCTTAACAATGGACTTAACCGCTGTGCGAAAGTTCAGATAATCCATTTTCTTTTGCGAAAAAGCATTTCACAAAAGAAAAAGCCGGACCACAGTCCGGCTTTCTCCTGATATTAATCGATTACATATTCTCGATCATGACGTCGCCAAAACCCGAGCACGACACTTGGGTTGCGCCTTCCATCAGACGAGCAAAGTCATAAGTCACCTTCTTCGACGTAATCGACTTCTCCATCGAGCGGATAATCAGATCCGCCGCCTCGGTCCAGCCCATATGGCGCAGCATCATCTCCGCCGACAAGATCACAGAACCCGGGTTCACATAATCTTTGCCTGCATATTTCGGCGCGGTGCCATGTGTTGCCTCAAACATCGCGACCGAGTCGGACAGGTTTGCGCCCGGTGCGATGCCGATACCACCCACCTGAGCTGCCAGCGCGTCGGATACATAGTCGCCGTTCAGGTTCAGCGTGGCGATGACACTGTACTCATTCGGGCGCAGCAGGATCTGCTGCAGGAATGCGTCCGCGATCGAATCCTTGACGATGATGTCCTTGCCCGTCTTGGGGTTCTTGAAGCTGCACCACGGGCCGCCATCGATCAGCTGCGCGCCGAATTCGTTCTGCGCCAGAGCATAGCCCCAATCACGGAAGCCACCTTCGGTGTACTTCATGATGTTGCCTTTGTGGACCAGCGTGACCGACGGTTTGTCATTGTCGATCGCATACTGGATCGCTTTGCGCACGAGGCGCTCGGTACCTTCGCGCGACACGGGCTTGATGCCGATGCCCGAGGTCTGCGGGAAGCGAATCTTCTTGACGCCCATTTCGTTGATCAGGAAGTCGATCACTTTCTTCGCGCCGTCAGAGCCCTCTTGCCATTCGATGCCCGCATAGATGTCTTCCGAGTTCTCTCGGAAAATCACCATGTCGGTCTTTTCCGGCTCGCGCAGCGGCGACGGAACGCCCTTGAAATAACGCACCGGGCGCAGGCAAACATACAGGTCGAGCTCCTGGCGAAGCGCGACGTTCAGCGAGCGGATGCCGCCACCGACCGGCGTGGTCAGCGGGCCTTTGATCGACACGACATAATCTTTCAGCACTTTCAGCGTCTCTTCCGGCAGCCAGACGTCCGGGCCATAGACCTTGGTCGACTTTTCGCCGGCATAGATTTCCATCCAGCTGATCTTGCGCTTGCCGCTGTAGGCCTTCGCCACCGCCGCGTCGATGACCTTGATCATGACCGGGCTGATGTCCACACCCGTGCCGTCACCCTCGATGAACGGGATGATCGGATTGTCCGGCACGTTCAACGAAAAATCGGGGTTGACCGTAATTTTCTGGCCCTCAGCGGGCACCTTGATATGTTGGAACATCGTAATCTCCGAAGATTGGCGGATGCCGCGATTTTATATGGCGGCTGCGGTACATCAAAGCTCGACGGCGTTGTGCGGCCGGTAGCTTCGATCAGGCGTGTGAGTCTCAGGCGTCTTAAGTAAGTCTGTCAATCGAGTCTTATATAAGACATAAGACCATATTTCGTATTATGCACTAGAATTTTGCTTTGTGCCACAACGACGACCGGGAAACCACGGATGCGACTGATACTTTTCAACAAGCCTTTTGGCGCCATGAGCCAGTTTTCCGCGCATCCGTCCCGGCCGACGCTGACCGATTTCCTGGCCATCCCCGGCATTTATCCGGCCGGTCGTCTGGATGCCGACAGTGAGGGGCTGATGCTGCTGACGGATGACGGCAAGCTCCAGCATCGGATCAGCCATCCGGATCATGAGAAGCGCAAAACCTATCTGGTGCAGGTCGAGGGGGAAGCTAGTCCGGCACAGCTGGCGAGTTTGCGTGCGCCGCTGAACCTCGGCGATTTCACGACGAAAGCCTGCGAAGCCGTGCGGATCGAACCACCGAACTGGCTGTGGCCGCGCCAGCCGCCGGTGCGCGAACGCCGCCAGATACCCACCAGCTGGCTAGCGATCACGCTCGTGGAAGGGAAGAACCGGCAAGTACGGCGAATGACAGCCGCCGTCGGATTACCGACCCTGAGGCTGGTCAGGCAGGCGATCGGTCCGTTCTCTCTGGCAACGCATCCTTTACTCCCCGGCGAGTGGCGCGACGTCGACGTATCGGACTGGGATGCTTAAGCCATTCAGCAACACGACACAGAGGCAATATTGAATACGCTGGTAGTGAAACGATTACAATCGCGGGCACTTGATCACGGACAGAATTTCAATGAAACGATGCCTGCTGCTTGCCTCGCTGCTGCTTTCGCTGAACAGCCAGGCCCAGACTTTTCAGACGACCTCACTGACCATTGGCGTCCACCTGATTCGCGCGGAAGTGGCGATCACGGATGAAGAGCGCGCGCGCGGCCTGATGTTCCGCGAGCAGCTGGGTCACAATGACGGCATGGTTTTCCGCTTTGTGAACAACGGCAAGGTCTGCATGTGGATGAAGAACACCCTGGTGCCGCTGTCGGTCGCTTTCATTGACGAAGATGGCGCAATCATCAATATCGAAGACATGGCACCACAGACATTGGATCCGCATTGCGCGAAGAAGCCGGCGCGCTACGCTCTGGAGATGAACCGGGGCTGGTTCACCAAGCGCAACATCAAGCCGGGCGCGGTCATTTCAGGCTTGCCGAAATAAGATCGGCTCGTCAGCTTGCCGACGCCGGGTCGAAGCATCGATCCGGCATTCTGGCGCCAGGCCGCTCGGCCGGAAATCACCCACAGGCACACCGGTGCAGGCCACTCAGCGCATAGAGCGCACAAACGCAGAACGCACCAACGCAAAAACCCGCCGGACTAAAGTCGGGCGGGTTTGCTTTGCACCACACCGGCCGGAGCCGGTATTGCTAATTAGGCCAGTGCCTTGATCGCAGCAGACAGGCGGCTCTTGTGGCGAGCTGCCTTGTTCTTGTGGATGATTTCTTTGTCGGCGATACGGTCGATGACGGAAACCGATGCCTGGAACACTTGTGCAGCCGCTGCCTTGTCACCGGCGTCGATTGCCTTGCGGACGGCCTTGATAGCGGTACGCAGCGTCGAACGCTGGCTGGAATTGTGGGCGTTGAGCTTGACTGCCTGACGGGCGCGCTTGCGTGCCTGTGCGGTATTTGCCATGTGATTGTCCTGACGGTGAAAGGCTCGAGGCCTGGCCCCGGGCGGAATGCGAAAGACGGCGAGTATATAGGATTTTTATCGTTGCAGCAAATATGCGTATCTCTGCTGAAAGCAGCATGCCGGCATTTTTCAAAAGAACAAGCCCAGGCTTTGGGCTGACAAGCTGAAGCTATAATCGGTCGCCATGAATCTGCACAGAACGCTCGCCACCGTGTCGGGCATGACGATGTTGTCACGCATCACCGGCCTGATCCGCGAGTTCCTCGTGGCCCGCACTTTCGGCGCCTCGGTCTACACCGACGCTTTCTTCGTCGCCTTCCGTATTCCCAACCTGCTGCGCCGCTTGTTCGCCGAAGGCGCTTTCTCGCAGGCTTTCGTGCCGATTTTGGCGGAATATAAAAATCAGCAAGGTCAAGAGGCGACCCGCAGTCTGGCCGACCACGTCGCCACGGTGATGTTCTGGGCATTGCTGGCGACATCCCTGGCCGGCATGGTGTTTGCACCGGCCATCGTGCTGCTGATGGCCAGCGGATTTGCGCAAGACCCGCTGGCGATGTCGCTGTCGGTGACGATGACGCGAGTGATGTTTCCCTACATTTTGTTCATGTCGCTGGTGGCCTTCGCCGGCGGCATTCTGAACACCTGGCGAGAATTCCGCGTGCCCGCCTTCACGCCGGTATTACTAAACCTGTCGTTCATCGCTGCCGCGTTGTTCGTCGCTCCCCGGCTGGCGGAGCCAGTCTACGCGCTGGCCTTCGCGGTGATCGCCGGCGGCGTGCTGCAGCTGGCGATCCAGCTGCCTGCATTGCGCAAGATCGGCATGCTGCCGCGCCTGAGCCTGAACCCGATGGTCGGCCTGCGCGATGCGGGCGTTCGGCGCGTGCTGAAGCAAATGGTGCCGGCGACGTTTGCCGTCTCGGCCGCACAGATCAGCCTGATCATCAATACCAATATCGCATCGCACCTCGCCGATGGCAGCGTGTCGTGGTTGTCCTATGCCGACCGGCTGATGGAATTGCCGACTGGCCTGCTGGGTGTCGCGCTCGGCACTATTCTGCTACCCAGCCTGTCCAAAGCTCATGCGGTCGGCGACAAGGCCGAATATTCGTCCCTGCTGGACTGGGGACTGCGCCTGACTTTCCTGTTGGCGATGCCGGCCGCCGTTGCGCTGATGATCCTTTCTGAACCCTTGACGACCACGCTTTTTCATTATGGGAAATTCGACCCCACGTCGGTGACGATGACGGCGCGCGCCCTGGTGGCCTATGGGGTCGGACTGATGGGCCTGATACTCGTGAAGATCCTGGCGCCCGGCTTTTACGCGAAGCAGGACATACGCACGCCCGTAAAGATTGGGGTCGGCGTCCTGATTGCGACGCAGCTGATGAACCTGGCATTCGTGCCCTGGATCGCGCATGCCGGACTGGCGCTGTCCATCGGGCTGGGTGCCACTGCCAATGCCGCCTTCCTGTACCTGATGCTGCGCAAGAACGATATCTACCAGCCACTGCCCGGCTGGACACGATTTCTTCTCAAGCTGGTCGTCGCCTTGCTGCTGTTGGCAGCCGTCGGCCACTGGACGGCGTCGCACTTTGACTGGATAGCGATGCGGGCCACGCCTTGGCTGCGAATCGGCGCGCTGTCGATGGTGGGCGGCGCGTGCATCGTGACTTACTTTGGGTCATTATTCGTCATGGGCTTCCGCTTTGCAGATTTCAAAAGGGAATCCCGCTAGCACCGAGTTAACGACGACAAGGCGATGATCAAATCCCTCGACTACTTTGCAGCACTGGTCCTGGAAGACGAACACATCCCGCTGTTCGAGGCTGCGCTCAGCATTGCGCAAGATGACGTGCCGTCGCTGGACCTGGAAGAGTGCCTGCTCGAAATCGACCGGTTCGTTGCCCGCATTAAGCGTCGCATGCCGGCTGACATCGCCCAGATACCCAAGCTGCGGCTGCTGAACAATTTTTTCTATCAGGAGCTGGGCTTCGCCGGCAACCTGAACGATTACTACAATCCTGATAACAGTTACCTGCACAAGGTGCTGTCGTCGCGCCGGGGTATCCCGATATCGCTGGCAGTGATTTATATCGAGATCGCGCAGCAGATAGGCCTCGACGTCAAGGGAATTTCCTTCCCCGGCCATTTTTTGATGAAGCTGTCGGTCGCCAGCGGCGACATTATCCTCGACCCATTCAACGGCGCCAGCCTGACGCGCGAGGACATCGAAGAGCGGCTCGAGCCCTACTTCATTCATGGCCGCCGTCCGAGCGACCCGCCACTGGCCAGCTACCTGGAAGAAGCGTCGTCGCGCACGATCCTGGTCCGTATGCTGCGCAACCTGAAGGCGCTGTTCGCCGAACATCCGCACTGGAAGCAATTTCTGAACGTGCAGCAGCGCCTGGTGATCTTGCTGCCCGACGAGATCGCGGAACGGCGCGACCGCGGGCTGGCCTATGCGAACCTTGATTGTCCGCAAGCGGCGCTGCAGGATCTTGAAGCTTATCTGGATCAATGTCCGCAAGCGACCGACGCCGATTCGCTGCGCCGCCGCCTGCCGGAACTGCGCGCTGCCACGCGCCGGCTCAACTAACGGCGAATCCCCGGCAGATCAGCCGCCGCTGACGCGCGCCTCGATCGCTTCCCAGCGTTCCAGCGCTTCCATCAGCAGCGTATCGATCTCAGCGAAACGCTGGTTCAGCTTCTGCACCTCGCCCGGCTCCTTGCGATACAGATCGGGGTCGGCCAGCCGCGCGGAAAGATCGGCCTGCTCGGCTTCCAGCGCAGCGATTTTCTGCGGCAGTTCGTCGAGTTCGCGCTGTTCCTTGAAGGACAGCTTTTTCGGCTTGGCCGCTGGCGCTGCAGCAACCGGTACCGTCTTGGCCTCCGGTTTTTTTGCGTCGCGCAGTGTCGCGACCGGGTCGGGCTTGCGTACCCGCTCCCAATCGGTATAGCCGCCGACATATTCGCGCCACGCGCCGCCGCCCTCGGCAACGATGACCTGCGTGACCACGTTGTCGAGGAAGGTACGGTCATGGCTGACCAGGAACACCGTGCCGGTATAATCCTCGAGCAGTTGTTCGAGCAGCTCGAGCGTATCGATATCAAGGTCGTTGGTCGGCTCGTCGAGCACCAGTACGTTCGCGGGCTTAGCGAACAAGCGCGCCAGCAGCAGCCGGTTACGTTCGCCGCCGGACAGCGATTTCACCGGCGAGCGCGCACGCTCGGGCGCGAACAGAAAATCGCCGAGATACGTCATCACATGCTTGCGCTGTCCGTTCACCTCGACCCATTCGCTGCCCGGCGAAATCGTATCGGCCAGGGTGGCCTCGTCATTCAGCTGCTCGCGCATCTGGTCAAAGTACGCGACCTGCAGCTTGCTGCCCTGCTTCACCGAGCCCGCATCCGGCGCTTCCTCGCCAAGGATCAGTCGCAGCAGTGTCGTCTTGCCCGCGCCGTTCACGCCGATCAGGCCGACCTTGTCGCCGCGCATGATAGTCGCGCTGACATCCTTCACGATCGGCCGTCCGTCATACGATTTGCAGACGTCGATCAGCTCAGCGACGATCTTGCCGGAGCGCTCGCCGGCGGACAGCTCCATCTTCACCTGCCCCTGCTGGTCACGCCGGCGTGCGCGCTCGAAGCGCAGCGCTTCCAGACGTCGCACACGGCCTTCGTTGCGGGTGCGGCGCGCCTCGACGCCCTTGCGTATCCACACTTCCTCCTGCGCGAGAAATTTGTCAAACTTCGCGTTCTCGATCTCTTCCACCGCAAGCTGGTCCGCCTTGCGCGTCTGATAGGCGCTAAAGTTACCGGGGAAGGACAGCAGGTGACCACGGTCAAGCTCGACGATGCGCGTGGCGATATTGTCGAGGAAGCTGCGGTCGTGCGTAATGAACAGCAAGCTGCCACGGAATTCGCGCAGCAACTCTTCCAGCCAGGCGATCGACGAGAAATCGAGATGGTTGGTCGGCTCGTCGAGGATCAGCACATCGGGCGATACGACCAGCGCGCGCGCAAGCGCAACGCGCTTCTTCATGCCGCCGGACAAAGTCGACACCTGCCGCTGGCCATCGAGGTTCAGCCTTTGCAGCGTGGTCTGCACGCGATTGGACAAGCTCCAGCCATCCGACACATCGAGCTTTGCCTGCACCGCATGCATCCGCTCCATCAGTGCGGCATCGTCGGCGGCGCCGAGCGCGGCGGTCAGGCGATCGTATTCGTCCAGCAATGCGCGAATATCAGCGACGCCGCTGGCCACCGCATCGAATACCGAGCTACCGTCATCGAAGCGGGGTTCCTGCTCGACATAAGCGATACGCAGGCCTTGCTGCAAAACCAGCATGCCGTCGTCAAGCTTCGCCAGCCCGGCGATGATCTTCAAAAGCGACGATTTGCCGGTGCCGTTACGGCCGATCAGGCCGACGCGTTCTCCGGCCTCAAGGGAAAATTCGGCATGGTCGAGCAGGGCCACATGGCCGAACGCCAGTTGTGCATCGTTAAGGGAAATGACTGCCATGGTGAAAGGCGCCGGGAGCCGGCGCGCAGGAGCGGGTGGATCAGCGCGCTATTGTACCGACATGCGTCGACGCCGTACCAAAGCGCCACATTGGCGCGGCTGCCCGAGGGGGCTGGGCTATAATGCGCGCCGTGTTGCGCTGCATAGCGCCGCATCCGCGTCCTCGCCGTAGTTCAAGGGGAAAATTCTGTTGAGTTTCCAAGGCTTTCAGGCGACGCGTATCAATTGCGTATCACTCGACCGCGCTCCCCCCGGATTTTTGGCACACTGAACTAACGTAGTCCTGCAGCCCGATCACCTGGTCGCGGAGTCGGCCAGTCTCTTCCGCCAGCCCTGAATAGCGCGCTGCACAGTCTCCGAATAGCTCGTGTCCGATGGCCGCTCCATCAGCGCCGGTGCCGGTGGTGGAATCGCTGGTGGGTCTGGGCAGACTGGCGGCAGCGAGCTCGTCGCGCAGCCGGCCAAGCTCATCACGCATGCCAGCGTCAGCAGCACGTGTCCGCTTCCTGATTTGCTCATATCGCACCTCTGCATCGTTCTTCCCTTGAATGAGCGCCTGCTCGCGCTTGCGGTATTCCTCGGTCCGTTTGACCAGCGCGTCGGCCTGGTCGCGGATCTGAATGGCGTGGCCGGCGGACGCGAGATCACGCCCGACGGTGTAGGCCTTCCAGTGCGTGCCGGCGAGAACGACCAGCATCACCGCAGCAATCGCTGCCTTTGCGTAGCCGCTCATTGCATCGATAAACATTTTGCGTGCCTCTTCTGCTGGCGATCCCACACGCCCGCACAGATCTTGTTCCCCGGCGTCGAACAATCAAAGCCGCCCGAAAACTTGTAGAGCAGCAGCGCGTCGCAGGCCTGCCGGTATTCGCTGGATAGCAGGCGCTGGCGCATGGCCGACTTCCACCAACGGCCGGTGCCGTACTGATAGACCCAGTCCATGTACAGGTCATATTCGCCCTGGTGCAGCTTCACATTGGGCAACGACCTGCGGAAAGACTGTTCCTCGCGCGTTAGGTGATTGGATGCCAGCACGATCGCGCGAGTCGGCGTGATGCGATCACCGAGCTTCACCGCGGTGCCGTCCTCATAGACGGTCGAGCCATGGCCAAGCGTGGGCTTGTCGTTTTTCGTCGGGATGATCGCCCTGTCGGTATAGCCCTCGCTGAGCATGATTCCCACGAAGGCCACCATCGACAGCGACAGCGACGTGATCTGGATCCGGTTCATGGACC
>JACCDS012499707.1_pt1 | contig 36160 bp, 45 predicted proteins | sample 7446441 | NCBI WGS metagenome assembly JACCDS01 (sample SAMN15323445, study PRJNA562643) | freshwater metagenome | isolation source: river surface water | place: USA:Blue River Watershed | collected 2017-08-17
AAAAAACCTTGGCGCCACATCTCTATCAACTGCCCAATGACCAGGCCGTCCGTCATGCGTTTCGGGTCGCCTGCGGTCTGGATTCAATGGTGATTGGAGAGCCGCAGATTCTTGGGCAGATGAAGCTCGCTGCCCGCGAGGCGCAGGAAGTTGGCTGCCTGGGGACGCATCTTCACCACTTATTTCAGCAGGCGTTCTCTGTCGCGAAAGAAGTCCGCACCACGACGGAGATTGGTCTGCACTCCGTGTCCATGGCCGCTGCTGCGGTCAAGCTCGCACAACGCATCTTTGGTGACCTTGCCGAAACGAGCGTCTTGTTTATTGGCGCAGGCGAGATGATCCAGCTTAACGCCACGCACTTTGCAGCCCAGCACCCCAAGCGCATTGCCGTGGCTAACCGAACAATGGATCGTGGCCAGGCCCTTGCCCATGAGTTTGGCGGTGAAGCGATTGCGCTTGCGGAACTGCCACTGCGAATGCACGAGTTCGATATCGTTGTCAGTTGTACCGCCAGTACGCTGCCGATTATTGGCCTTGGCATGATCGAACGCGCACTCAAACAACGTCGCCACCGCCCCATGTTCCTGGTGGACTTGGCGGTCCCTCGCGATATCGAGCGGGAGGTTGCTGACCTTGATGATGCGTTCCTTTACACCGTTGATGATCTTGGTGAACTCATCAAAGAAGGCGTACAGGCCCGACAAGATGCCGTGGTGCAGGCCGAGGCCATCATTGACCATGGCGTTCAGAATTTCCTGCAGTGGAAAGAGTCGCGCGCCCAGGTGCCCATCATTCGTGCGCTTGCCCAGCATGCGGATACCGTTCAGGCATCCGAGCTGGCCCTTGCGCGCAAACGCCTTGCAAAAGGCGACGACATCGATGCCGTGCTGAAATCCTTAGCGCATGGTCTTTCGCAGAAGTATCTTCATGGGGCATACAGCCAGCTTCACCAGATAAACCAACTCGATCCAGACGAGCGTGATCAGAAGACTGCTCTGATTAAAGATCTGTTTGGGTTACACAAAGACCACCACCGAGACCACTAGATGAAGCCCAGCCTGCTGGCGAAGCTCCAGCAGCTGGACGAACGCCTTGTTGCGGTCGACCGCCTGCTGGCAGCTCCTGAAACCGCCAATCAAATGAGTGAGTTCCGCAAGCTCTCGAAAGAGCGGTCGGATCTTGCCCCTGTTGTCGAAGGATTTCACCGATACCAAAAGCTCGAGGCGGATCTTCAATCCGCTCAAGAATGGCTCAATGACCCTGAACTAAAAGGGTTCGCTCAAGAAGAAATCGGCAGAGTCAAAGACGGCCTTGAAACGGAAGCTGCTAGCCTTCAGATTCTGTTGCTGCCCAAAGATCCTAATGATGAACGAAATGTCATCTTGGAGATTCGTGCGGGCACAGGCGGGGACGAGTCCGCCTTATTTGCTGGGGACCTATTGCGCATGTATCTACGATTTGCCGAGCGTAACCGCTGGCAGACGGAGATGTTGTCGGCAAACGAATCTGACCTGGGGGGCTATCGAGAAGTCATTGTTCGTCTTGCGGGCGAGAGCGTTTACTCAAAACTCAAATTTGAATCTGGCGTTCACCGTGTCCAGCGTGTTCCACAGACCGAGACGCAGGGGCGTATTCACACATCTGCCTGCACGGTCGCTGTGCTTCCAGAGGCTGATGAGGTTGCGGAAGTAGTCTTTTCCCCCGACGAGCTACGCATTGACGTCTTTCGGGCGTCGGGCGCAGGCGGTCAGCACGTCAATAAAACAGAATCTGCAGTCCGCATCACCCACCTACCGACCGGACTGGTGGCAGAGTGTCAGGACGACCGAAGTCAGCACAAGAACAAAGACAAAGCAATGAAGGTGCTTGCGGCGCGCGTACGCGACCAGCAGCTGCGTGCAGCCCAGGCGAAAGAGGCCAGTGCACGCAAGCTCATGGTGGGATCTGGTGATCGGTCCGAGCGCATTCGGACCTATAACTTTCCACAGGGCCGCATTACCGACCACCGTATCAACCTGACGCTCTATAAGATCGATGCGATTATGGACGGCGACCTTCATGAACTTACCGGTGCACTGATTGCTGAGCATCAGGCGGAGCTTCTTGCCACGATGTCAGAAAGCTAAGTCACACAGCTAATCAAGCCCACCTCTATTCACGATCGCCTCAACACCTTGAGTTCCCAAGACACTATTGGCAATTGCCTTGCGGCCTGTGATCTTCCTGCCCATGAGCGGTGGCCGCTATTTGAGGCCGCAACAGGTCTTCGACGTGAGCAGGCGATCGCCTTTCCTGAGCGGCTCATCAGCCCGCAGGCAGCAGCGCTCTTTAGGCGCATGCTCGATCAACGTCGCCAGGGTTTCCCAGTTGCCTATCTCACAGGATCGCGCGAGTTCTTCGGACACAATTTCTGGGTCAATTCGGCAACACTGATCCCGCGAATCGAGACAGAGCTCCTAGTGGAATCCGTTATTTCGATCACTCAGTCTCAAGCCTCGCCACTGCGACTCTTAGAGATGGGTACCGGATCGGGGTGTATTGGGATCAGCCTTGCTCTTGCCCTTCCCCAGGCCGAAATCACCGTAACGGACCAGTCTGAACGGGCATTGCAGACCGCGCGTAACAACGCCGCCTGGCTAGGCGCCAAACCCAGGATGAGATTCCTGCAGGGGTCCTGGTGGGATGCATTGTCGGGTCAGGCCGAGTGCCGATTCCATGTGGTCGTGAGCAACCCGCCATATGTCAGTACCCTCGACCCCCACCTGAGCCAGGGGGATCTTCGATATGAACCCCTATCGGCACTCGCTGGCCTGACAGAGAGCCACGATGGTCTGGCAGATATCCGCACGATTCTCGATAAGATTCACGACCATCTTGAACCAAATGGCCTGTGTCTTATCGAACACGGTGTTGACCAGCAGCCCGCAGTCATTCGTTGCTTTGACGCTGCCGGACTTGTTCGAATAACTGGCTTAACAGACCAGGCCGGGCAGCCACGGGCTGTACTTGGCTATCGGTCTGCTGAATAATCACAACTCTTGAACCTGGAGCACCCAATGGACGCAAAAGAATTTATTCAAAAAACCGTGACTGAGCATCCCGTTGTCTTGTTCATGAAAGGCACAGCACAGTTCCCTCAGTGCGGGTTCTCGGGTCGCGCAGTGCAGCTGCTGCGTGCCTGCGGTGTCAAGAATGTGGTGACCGTCAATGTGCTTGAAGACGAAGAGATTCGTCAGGGCGTCAAAGACTATTCGAATTGGCCGACGATTCCCCAGCTCTACGTTAAGGGCGAGTTCATCGGCGGCTCCGACATCATGGGCGAAATGTACGACAGCGGCGAGCTGAAGAAAACGCTGGATGACGCCGGCGTTACCGGCTAGTCAGTCGGTAATCCGGCATCCGTGACATGTAGTCTGAAACGGCTTCCATGTCCTCTCGGGTGTACCGCTCAATCGCCTTGACCATCTTGGGATGCGAGTTTCCTCGCGTCCCTTTTTGAATATAGTCCAATTCCCGACGCAGATATTCATAGTGTTGTGCCGCGACGACTGGGTAGGCATTGAGCGCCTTTCCTTCGCCACGCTCTCCATGACACTCGGCACACTTACCCTGTTCATAGAGCGCCTTACCGCGTGCGAGCATCGTTCCGGAGCCTTTTCCGTTTTCGCGCGTAGTGGTGAGCTGTTCAACGTACACCGCGATATCTGCAATCTCTTGCGGGGTTACTGCATGATCTGACGAAAAAGGCGCCATCTTGGGGTTCGCACGAATCCCTGCGCGAACCTCGGTCACCTGTTTGATCACGACACTGGCATGCTGACCCGTCAGGCGTGGGTAAGTGCCGTCTAAGATCCCACCTGCATCCGCCTTGTGGCAGCCGCGACAGCCACGAAAGGCCTCTTTACCGCGCTCTACATCTCCTGTGAGTTGAAGGATCTCTACCTGCTCTGGCAGCATCTTGCCCCACTCGTAGGCCTTACTTCCATACTTGAGAACCTTGCTCTGGTCTGACGCGGTCTGCGCGACGAGAGGTGCCGATAGACCCAAGAGTAGGCAGCAGAGAAGGGCTTTCGATCGTGTCATCACACGCGGTTTCATTCGTCTTCTCCTTTCAGCGTCTGGATAAATTCCGAGACGGCACGGATTTCAGGTTCGGTCATTCGCGTCGCGACCGCACGCATCAGTTCTCGATCATCGTTTTTTCGAGCGTTGCTTTTGTACGCCAGCATCTGTTGGACCAGATACACGCCGTGCTGCCCGGCAAGTCGAGGATAGCGATTCGTGCCTTTGCCGGTCTCGGTGTGGCAGCCAGCGCACGCGGGGACGGCGCTGCCCACAATGCCCTCAAAGTAGATCTCTTTCCCCTGGGCCACCAGCTTGGTGTCTAAGGGTGTTGCTGGCGTCGATAGCACAGGCTTTTGTTCATGAAAGTATGTCGCAAGAAGCTCAATCTCTGCGTCGTCAATCCCCGTCATGATGGAAGACATCACCGCAGAGGCGCGCTTGCCAGATTTGAAATCTTTCATCTGCTGGCTCGCGTAACGCGCCTGTAGCCCGGCAAGCTTGGGATTTTCTGGGGTGGTGCTATTTCCGTTAACACCATGACAGGAGGCGCAGAGCTGTAGACGCTCAGCGGATGGCGCCGCCATGACAGGAAGGGCTGCCATCCCCACAAGGCTCGTGACCAGAACCAATAACTGCTTCATGAAACACGCCTCCCGATGCTGCTTGTGCAGCAAGTAGTGCCTCAGTCGGAAGCGGGAGCACATTATTAGAATTGGTGCCGACTATCTGACTCGAACAGATGACCTATCGCTTACAAGGCGATTGCTCTACCAACTGAGCTAAGTCGGCGTGGTTGAAAAAGCTCTCGTCAACCCGACCAGAACGCTATTTTACGCGAGTCAGGCGGGGGCGCCCAGCGGAAGGCCGATGGGGTGGTTCAGGATGATCATCGTCCTGGTCAGGGCCTCTATCCTGAGGGCCTTCAGCGGGGATCTGATCAACGGCAGCGAGCTGGGGCTCTGGATGGGCCAACGGCTTGGGGACCTCAAACGCCATGCCATTGCCGGTCTCCTTGGCATAGATGGCCACGACGTTTTCCATTGGAATGAAGATCTGGTGAACACGACCGGAAAATCGCGCCTGGAAGCTCACCGCGTCGTTATCGATGATCAGTTTGTCAGTCGCCAAGACCCCGACATTGAGCACGATCTCGCCATGACGGACATGCTCCGGGGGCACGCGCACCTGATCGGTGACAGAGACCGCCAGATAAGGGGTAAGCCCGTTGTCGGTACACCACTCATGGATCGCCCGAACCAGATAGGGTTTGGTCGATCCTGGTGTGCTGACGTCTGCTTCGGCCATGGTTTCCTACGGTGCGGGAGCCTAGCGGCGCATGATTTTTTCAGAGGGGGTTAAGGCCTCGAAAAAAGCAGGGCGTGAAAAGATCCGTTCCGCATATTTCTGAACGGGAACAGCCGTCTTGGGAAGCTCTACACCGTAGTAGTCCAGACGCCAGAGCAGCGGCGCCAACGCCACATCAATCATGGAGAACTCTTCGCCAAGCATGAACTTATTCTTGGTGACGACAGGGGCCAGCTGGGCCAGGCGATCTCGCACCAGAATGCGGGCCTTGTCGACCTTTTTGGGGTCTTGCTTCTCCAGCGCTTCAACGTGGACAAAAAGCTCACGCTCAAAGTTCAGAAGCAGTAGACGCGCACGACCGCGCTGCACAGGGTCTGCCGGCATGAGCTGCGGATGCGGGAAGCGCTCGTCAATGTATTCATTGATGATGTTGGATTCATAGAGAATCAGATCTCGCTCAACCAGAATGGGCACCTGGCCGTAGGGATTCATGACCGAGATGTCTTCGGGCTTATTGAAAAGGTCGACATCGCGAATCTCAAAGTCCATCCCTTTTTCAAACAGGACAAATCGGCAGCGATGACTAAACGGACAGGTCGTTCCTGAGTAGAGCACCATCATTTTTATGGCTCCTTAATAAACAAGAAGGGTGGAGCAAAGGCCCCACCCTGAATTTCTTAAACCGTCTTCTAACAGCCTTACTTGATCTTCTTCCAGTAGGCCTTGTTCAGACGCCAGGCCAGGACGAAGAAAATCGCCAGAAAGATCATGACCACAATTCCGGCTGACTTCCGGGAGAACTGGGATGGCTCTGAGACATAGTTCAGGAACGCAGCGATATCGCCCACAGCTGAGTCGAACTCTGCGGGTGACTTTGTCTTTTGCATTTCCCAAAGTACGTGCGGCATCCCAACGCCAACATAGGTCTTGTTGTTCCAGCCAGTGGGACGGCTTGGGTCTTCGTAGTAGGTGCGCAGGAAGGTATAGACCCAGTCCGTACCCGTTCCTGAATGCGATGAGCGTGACCGCGCGGTCAGAGAAAGATCGGGGGGCGCCGCGCCAAACCATTCTTTCGCGTCGTTGCGATTCATGGAGGTGCGCATATAGTCCCCGGCTTTTACCCCGGCGGGCATTAACGCTTTGATCTGCTCTTCGGTAAAGCCGATGTCACTGAGTCGGCTCCAGCGCATTGCGGATACACCGTGACAGCCCATGCAGTTGTTCACAAAGATCTTGGCGCCGTTTTGCATCGCTGCCTTGTCTTTGAGCTTTGCGGCAGGCGTCGCGTCGAGTGCAACGGGTCCCCCTGCGGCGAACGCTGCAGGCGCGGCGATGAACGTGACTGCTGCTGCAGCCGAGACCAGGATCTGACGAGAAAACTGAACCAGCGCGACAGTCGATTTCATGGGCCAAGTAAGGTGAGGTGACATAAATGATTTCATGAGAGTGCTCCTTTAGATCGCGCGATTAGTGCGGCTTAAACGTCACGCGATCGGGAACGGGCTTGAATTCGCCTTTGTTTGACCAGAGCGGCATCAGCGCAAAGAAAGCGAAATAAAAGACGGTTCCCACTAGGGAGTAGGCCTGACCAAGATCGAACGGGGGCAGCACGCCAAGGTAACCCAAAATGAAGAAGTTCACGACAAAGACAGCGTAGAGCAGCTTCTGCCACATCGGGCGGTAGCGAATGGACTTCACAGGGCTCTTGTCCAGCCAAGGCAGGAAAAACAGAATCACGACTGCACCGCCCATGATGACCACGCCCCAGAACTTCGCATCAAACACGCGGAAGGTGATCGCCAGCACCACCAGTGCCGCAACGCCTGCGAGTTTGATCATCATCGGGAACTTGGAGCGGAACACCGCCAAGGCACCCAATGCAGCAGCCCCCACCATGACCCATGTAAACAGGTCAGTCACAGCACGCAGCATCGAATAAAACGGCGTGAAATACCAGACCGGTGCAATGTGCGGTGGTGTGACCAGCGGATCTGCTGGGATGAAGTTGTTGAACTCTAGGAAGTAGCCACCAAACTCGGGGGCAAAAAAGACAATCGCACAGAAGACGATCAGGAAGCCTGCGATTCCGAGAATGTCGTGAACGGTGTAGTAAGGGTGGAAAGGAATGCCATCCAGGGGGATGCCATCCGCATTCTTCTGCTTTTTGATCTCGACGCCATCGGGGTTGTTGGAACCCACTTCATGCAGCGCAATGATGTGTGCAGCGACAAGGCCAACCAACACCAGAGGAATCGCGATCACGTGGAAGGCAAAGAAACGATTCAGGGTTGCGTCGCCCACCACAAAGTCGCCGCGCACCCAGACCGACAGGTCAGGGCCAATCAGCGGAACGGCAGCAAATAGGTTCACGATGACCTGGGCACCCCAATACGACATCTGGCCCCAGGGAAGGAGGTAACCAAAGAAGGCTTCTGCCATCAGCATCAGGAAGATCAGGCAGCCGAAGATCCAGATCAGTTCACGCGGTGCACGATACGAGCCATACATCATGCCGCGCCACATGTGCAGATAGACCACCACGAAGAAGGCCGATGCGCCCGTTGAGTGCAGGTAACGAATAAACCAGCCGAAGGGGACTTCGCGCATGATGTATTCGACGCTGGCGAACGCAATCGGAATGCCGGCAGCATTCAATGAAGCATCCGGCTTGTAGTGCATGGTCAGAAAGATGCCCGTAACAATCTGCAGGGCCAGTACGACCATGGCCAGAGAACCAAAGAAATACCAGACGTTGAAGTTTTTCGGCGCGTAGTACTCCGACAGGTGCTCTTTGTACATCTTGGTGAGCGGGAATCGGGTGTCGATCCAGCCCATCAACCCTGTCGTGGTGACGTTCTTTTCAGCTGCCATTCAAGATCTCCGAGAAATTCGCGTGTGTTTCGTGTTGTAACTTAAGGTCGTGCCCGATGGTCTTTCAGGCGCTCTTTGACGTTATGCCTCGCCTTTTTCGTCCTTGCCGATCACAAGCTTCGTATCGGACAAGTACATGTGGCGGGGGACTTCTAAATTGTCGGGCGCAGGCTTATTTGCATAAACGCGGCCGGCGTGGTCAAACGTGGAGCCGTGGCACGGGCAGAAGTAGCCCCCTTGCCAGTCAGCGGCCAGACCTGGCTGGTTCCCTGTTTCGAACTTGCTCACCGGGGAGCAGCCGAGGTGGGTACAGATGCCAACCGTGACGAGAAATTCAGGTTTGATCGAACGATGACGGTTCTTGGCGTAGGCTGGCACTGGGAAGGCCGTGCGGTCGGATTTCGGGTCGGCAAGCTGGGTTTCGATTTTTTCCAGACCCGACAACATCTCAGGTGTGCGACGAACGATCCAGACGGGCTTGCCGCGCCACTCAACGGTCTTTACGCCCCCGACCGGAATATCACTGATGTCCACTTCCACGGGCGCTCCTGCCGACCGAGCCTTCTCAGAAGGCGCCATGGAAGACAGCAGAGGAACTGCGGTTGCAGCAGCCGCTGCACCACCAGCAACGCCGCAGGCGATGAGCCAGGTCCGACGCTCGGGTTCGATCTTATCCGTTGAGGGAGGAAAACTGAGTTCTTGGTTCGACTGAGACATAAAACGCCTTTTCCAAAACGAAGTTAGGGCAAACACGTATTCTAAGCCAGCCGGGGGGGTAAGTTCCAGCAATAATGGCGGTTATGGCACGACGTATATGGCTCATCTTTGCTCAGGCAACCACACTCGCCCTCGCGGCGCTGTTTGTCGTCCTGACCTTTAAACCGCACTGGGTCGCTCACCTAGGAACTGGCTCGGTCACGTCCAGCCCAGACGCCTTGGGGCTCAAGGATGGCGGCGCCCCGATCGCGAGCCATGGATTCCGCGATGCTGCTGCCCGTGCGATGCCCGCCGTCGTCTACATCTTCACCACGCAAAAGACAACGCCACCCGCCAATCACCCGTTCCTGAATGACCCAATTTTTCGCAGGTTTTTTCAAGACAATCCGGGCCAAGAACCCACCACTGGACTTGGGTCTGGTGTGATTGTCTCGGAGAAGGGCTACATCCTGACCAATCACCATGTGATCCAGGGTGCTGATCAGATCGAGGTCGCTCTCGCTGACGGTCGAAGCGCAAAAGCCGCGCTCGTCGGCTCCGACCCTGATACGGATCTAGCGGTTCTAAAAATCAACGTCGGAAAGCTACCCGTAATTGCGTTTGGGCGCCCGACAGAAGCCCGCGTTGGGGATACCGTTTTAGCCATTGGCAACCCATTCGGCGTGGGCCAGACGGTCACGCAGGGAATCATCAGTGCAATGGGGCGTACGCGACTGGGGATCAACACCTATGAGAACTTCATTCAGACCGATGCCGCGATCAACCCAGGGAACTCTGGAGGCGCACTTGTTGATACCCAAGGCCATCTCTTAGGCATTAACACCGCAATCTACACCCGCAGTGGCGGTAATCAAGGGATTGGGTTCGCGATTCCGTCGGACTCCGCCCGTCAGATCATGGAGTCACTGGTAACGAAAGGCCGGGTGAGCCGCGGCTACATTGGCGTTGAACCTTTGGATGCGCCAGAAGGTGAGGGAAGTCTCATCGCGGGAGTGCTTCGAGATGGGCCGGCTCACACTGCCGGCATGATGCCCGGAGATATTGTGGTCGCGGTCAACGACAAGGCTGTCCGTAACATGACCGATCTGATGCAGACCGTTGCCAACATCGCTCCAGGATCAGAGGCAAAGGTGAAGGTCTTGCGTGGTCGCGAGACGACTGAGCTTCAAGTGCGGGTCGCTGAACGACCGACAATGGCCTCGCGCCGATAAATCGTTTACGTGATCGCCATCTTGCCCACGAGGTAGGCGTGGGACCTTTGGCGCTAGGCGTTAGGCGTTTGAAGCGTCTTCTTGCTGCGTGTCTTGAGGGCGCGGAGTGATATAGCGCGACATAAAGATCCCGAACTCGTAGAGCAGGATCATTGGCACTGCCAGCATGAACTGACTGATGACATCGGGGGGCGTGACAATCGCGGCGATCACAAACGCAATGACGATGAAGTAAGAACGAAACGCCCGTAGTTTTTCGATTGAGACCATTCCCAGTCGAACCAGGACCATCTGCACGACCGGTGTCTCAAACGAAATACCAAAAACCAGAAACAAGGTCATGACAAAGCTCAGGTACTTGTCGATATCAGTCGCCATCTGAACGCCGGCCGGCGTGTAGGCCGCAACAAACTTGAACACAGCGGGAAACACAAAGAAATAGGCAAAGGCCATGCCCAACAAGAACAGAATAAAACTGCTCAAGACGATGGGGGTCGCCAGTTTCTTTTCATGTTCATAAAGCCCAGGCGCGATGAACGCCCAGACCTGATAGAGCACATACGGCAGCGCGATCACAAAGGCCACCATCATGGTGACCTTCATCGGTACAAAGAAGGGGGCCGTTACGTCCGTGGCAATCATCGAAGTGCCTTTCGGAAGTGCGGCAATCAGCGGATTGGCAAGAATAGAGTAGATATCAGGCGCCCAATAGACCAAGGCGAGAAAGCAGGCAATCACAGCGATTGCGGCACGCATCAATCGATCGCGCAGCTCGACCAGATGGGTCATAAACCCTTCTTCTTTGGCGTCGCCTTGGTTGTCTTGCTGCGCGTCACTCATAGCGCGATCGCTTGGTTAGATAACGCTTCCGCATACGGCTACGCAGCCGTTCGCGGATTCGTCGTTGATCGGCACGCTCGGACCAACTGGGTTCCGGCGCATTAATATGAAGACCAAAATTTGATGGCGGTGGCTCTGAGAGCGGCTCCCCAAAGTCACCCCAGTCATCTTGGGTGTTAGTGCTCAAGCTTGCCCCGACACTGCTGACTTCACGCTCGACATTGGCGACGCCTTGTTGGATCTGATCACCAACACTCTGCACCTGTTGCTGGACCTTGCGCAGTTCCTCCAGGTCCATCTGACGCTGAATGTCTCCTTTTACGTCATTGACATATCGCTGCGCCCGTCCGAGCAGTGTGCCCACGGTTCGCGTCGCAACCGGCAGCCGTTTTGGCCCGACCACCACTAAGGCGACCAGGCCAATCAGAATTAACTCAGAAAAGCCGATATCAAACATAACGAGTCGGCTTGGACCGCCGAAGAGGGTTTACTGCGGCGTCTTATCCTTCGCCTGCACGTCAATCGTGGGGGCGTCGGTCTTTTGCGTGGTGGTGGCATCCGTGCTGCTGCCATCCTTCATGCCCTCTTTGAAGCCCTTCACTGCGCCCCCGAGATCAGACCCCAGGTTACGAAGCTTCTTGGTACCGAAGACCAGAAGAATAATCAGCAGAACAATCAGCCAATGCCAGACACTAAAGGAACCCATGACGGTCTCCGAAAAAAGTGGTTAAAGCATCCTGCCCACGGGCGAGGGCCCGCCGAGCAGATGAACGTGAAGATGATACACCTCCTGCCCACCGACCCGACCCGTGTTAATGATGGTTCGAAACCCGTCGGGAGAGCCATTTTCCGCAGCTAATTTAGGGGCAAGCACTAGCATTTTCCCCAGGAGCGCCTGATGGGATTCATCCGCCTGCTGTAGCGAGACGAGATGCTGCTTCGGGACAATCAACAAGTGCATCGGCGCCTTCGGGGAAATGTCATGAAAGGCGACGAGATCGTCGTCCTCATAGACTTTTTTGGCAGGAATCTGTCCCTGGCCGATCTTGCAGAAAATACACGTTGGATCGTGCGTCATTTACGCCCCTTTTTGCTGCGCGCGACGCGCTGCCTTTTCGTCTAATCCTGAGATGCCCTCACGACGCGCAAGTTCCGCCAAGACCTGTTCCGGCCGCAGCCCCGCCTGAACCAGCGCCACGAGGCAATGGAACCAGAGATCAGCCATTTCAGAGACCGTTTTTTCAGCAACGCCGTCTTTCGCGGCCATGATGACCTCGGCGGCCTCTTCCCCCACCTTTTTCAGCGCAGCATCAGGGGCGCCTGCCAAGAGTCTAGCCACATAGGACGATGACGGATCAAGGCCGCGTCGACTGGCGATGACATCTGCAAGCCGGCTCATCACCTGAGCCGGATCTAAGAGCAGGCCATCAGGCGCGTGTTGTTTGGGATCGTGGAGTTCGGACGGCATTACCAGTGCTCTATGACTTTTGAGAAGACGAATCGTACCCTGCATAGACCAGGGCCGGGTCCTTTAAGACTGGGTCCACCGACACCCACTGATGACCCGATGCCTGTTGCTCGAGCCGCTGATACAGACAAGACTCACGTCCGGTATGGCAGGCGATCCCACCCTGCTGCACCACTTTCAAAAGAATCACATCTCCGTCACAGTCCAGACGAATCTCTTGAACCTGCTGGGTATGACCCGATTCTTCCCCTTTGTGCCAGAGACGGTTTCGCGAACGCGAGAAATAGACGGCCTGCTGGGTCTCGACGGTCTTCGTCAGGGCTTCACGATTCATCCATGCGACCATCAGCACACGGCTTGTCTGTGCGTCCTGCGCGATAGCACAGACCAGGCCACGATCATCCCAGCGCACCTGGTCGAGCCAGTCGGAATCAGATGTCGTCGTCATGTGGCCTGTATCCCGCGGACGCAGACCCCATGCGCCGTCATAAATTGTTTTGCCTCGGCGATGGTGTGCTGCCCAAAATGAAAGATGGATGCCGCAAGCACTGCGTCTGCTGCGCCTTCGGTAACACCATCCACAAGGTCTTGTAAGGAGCCCACACCGCCACTGGCAATCACAGGAATATTGACGGCCATCGACACGGCCCGTGTCAGCGCCAGATCAAATCCTTTACCCGTGCCATCACGGTCCATACTCGTGAGCAGAATTTCTCCAGCACCAAGTTCAGCAACACGTTTTGCCCATGCCACTGCATCAAGTCCCGTCGCCTTTCGGCCGCCATGGGTGAAGACTTCCCAGTGATCGTCAACACGCTTTGCATCGATTGCCACCACAATACACTGTGACCCAAACTTTTCTGCGCAGTCGCGCACAAGCTCCGGCTGATGAATCGCTGCGGTATTGATACTGATCTTGTCAGCCCCTGCGTTCAACAGTCGACGAACATCATCGACACTACGCACCCCGCCACCCACAGTGAGCGGAATGAAGACCTGGTCCGCAACTGCTTCGATGATGGGAAGAATCAGATCACGATCATCACTGGATGCCGTGATGTCTAAGAAGGTCACCTCATCAGCCCCCTGTCGATCGTATTCCCGTGCGACAGATACGGGGTCTCCCGCATCACGCAGGTCAACAAAGTTCACGCCCTTGACGACCCGGCCAGCGTTGACATCAAGACAAGGAATGATTCGCTTGGCCAGCATGGGGGCGAGCCTTACGAGGCAGCCTGTTTTTTAATGAGTTCGTCAGCGCGCTTTTGCGCCTTCTGGAAATCAATGTGGCCTTCATAGAGTGAGCGGCCGAGCACTGCCGCGGTCACGCCCTCTGGCTCGACCTTACACAGGGCGTCAATGTCTTTCATGCTAGCGATGCCCCCGCTCGCGATGATCGGAACTGACACCGCCTGGGCCAGTGCAACGGTGGCCTCAATGTTGACGCCAGTGAGCATGCCGTCCCGACCGATATCGGTGTAGAGGATCGACTCCACACCGTAGTCTTCAAATTTCTTCGCAAGGTCAATCACTTCATGACCCGAGAGCTTGCTCCATCCGTCGGTAGCGACCTTACCGTCTTTCGCATCAATCGAGACAATGATGTGGCCGGGAAAAGCAACACAGGCATCTTGTAGTAAACCAGGATTTTTCACCGCAGCAGTTCCGATCACGACATAGCTTGCACCGTCGTCAAGGAATCGCTCAATGGTATCGAGGTCGCGGATGCCGCCTCCGATCTGAACCGGCATGAGGTCCCCGGCTGCCTTCATGATGGCGCGAATGGCTGATTCGTTTTTGGGTCTGCCTGCGACCGCCCCATTAAGATCCACCACATGCAGGCGACGTGCGCCCTGCTCACGCCATTGCCGCGCCATGTCAGCGGGGTTATCCGAAAAAATAGTGGCGTCTTTGAGGTCCCCTTGTTTCAGGCGAACGCACTGGCCATCTTTAAGATCAATTGCAGGAATCAGCAGCATGACAGTTCAGTTGTAACGAGTTACGGGTTCCACGAAACAAAATTCGACAAAATCCTAAGGCCCGCCTGGGCGCTTTTTTCAGGATGAAACTGGGTTGCAACGATGTTATCGCTCGCCACCGCGCAGGTAAAGTTAATCCCGTAGTCGCTGACCCCTAGAATCTGATCAGAGTCCTTCGGTTCGGCATGAAAGCTGTGCACGAAATAAAGCCATTCCGCAGACCCCAGTCCACTCAGCACAGGATGTGGTCGTGTCCAACGCACCTGGTTCCAGCCCATATGGGGCACTTTTAACGGATGGTTCTGCGCATCGATCGCGCCACGCGCGGCCGAGAATTTCACGACATCGCCTGCAAAGACGCCAAGCCCGGGCGTATCGCCTTCTTCGCTGCGCTCAAAGAGCATCTGCTCGCCGACACAGATGCCCAGGAAGGGCTTCTGGGCACAGGCGCGCAACACCGCCTGCTTAAGACCCGAGCGGGCAAGGCTTTCCATGCAGTCGGGCATCGCGCCCTGCCCAGGGAAGACCACGCGCTCAGCGGCGTCAATCAGGGCTGGGTCTGAGACGATCTTTACGTTCTGGTCTGGGGCAACCGCGTGTAAGGCGCGATAGACGCTTCTGAGATTGCCCGAGCCGTAGTCGACAATCGCAATCACGTGGCTAGAGCGCGCCCTTTGTCGATGGGATGACGTCTGCAGATAGCCGAGGATCGACCTCTACTGCCATCCGCAGTGCGCGCGCGAACGCCTTAAAAATAGTCTCGCACTGGTGATGAGCATTCTCACCCTTCAGGTTATCAATATGCACGGTTACCAGCGCGTGGTTCACAAACCCTTGGAAAAACTCATGGATTAGATCGAGATCAAACTGCCCGACCATGCTGCGCTTCCAGACCACGCCAAACTCAAGCCCCGGTCGACCCGACAGGTCTACGACTACCCGAGAGAGGGCTTCGTCGAGTGGCACATAAGCGTGGCCATAACGACGCACGCCCCGTTTGTCACCGATGGCTTTTGCAAACGCCTGCCCCAGCGTGATTCCCAGATCCTCCACCGTGTGATGGGCATCAATCTCAAGATCACCCTTGGCCTTGATGTTCAGATCGATCAGACCATGACGGGCAATCTGATCCAGCATATGGTCCAGAAACGGAAGACCGGAATCGAGCGTTCGGTCTCCTGTGCCATCTAAGTTAAGCGACACCCGGATCTGGGTCTCAGCAGTCTCACGGCTGACTTCGGCGGTTCTCATGGCGGCTCCTTTGGCGCAATGATACATTCGTGTCATGTCGTCATTCTGGAGTTCATTAGTTCATCGGCTCAGCCCCTACACCCCGGGCGAACAGCCGAAGATCGAGGGGTTGGTGAAACTCAACACCAACGAGAACCCTTATCCACCATCAGAAAAAGCCGTGCGTGCCATCGGCGGTGTTGCCGCGGCAGCCCTTCGGCTCTATCCGGACCCAGACTCCACCCAGGTCAAAGAGGCCGTGGGTCGCTTTTGGGACGTCCCCGCAGACCACGTCTTTGTCGGAAATGGCTCAGACGAGGTGTTGGCCTTCGTGTTTCAAGGGCTTTTGCACCAAGACAGCCCACTTGTCTTTCCAGACATCACGTACAGCTTTTATCCCACCTACTGCGGACTTTTTGATATTCCGTTCACGCTCTTGCCGCTTGAGTCTGACCTGTCAATTGACCTGGCGAAGGTTCCTGCGTCGGCAAAGGCAGTGATCTTTCCAAATCCGAATGCCCCAACGGGGCGCGCATTGACCCGGGAGACCATCGAGGCCTTCGTCAAGGCACGTCCCGATCGTCTGGTAGTGGTCGATGAAGCCTACGTTGATTTTGGTGCCGAATCCTGCGCACCATTGACCCGTGTCTATCCCAACCTCTTGGTCACCCAGTCGCTCTCGAAGTCGCGGGCACTTGCCGGTCTGCGCGTGGGTTTTGCAATAGGGCAGCCCGACCTTTTGACCGCACTTCAACGGATTAAGGACAGTTTTAATTCATACCCCATCGATCGTCTTGCCGCTGCTGGGGCAGCTGCTGCAATGGATGACCGTGACTGGTTTGAGAGCAACCGAAAGAAGGTCATCGCCAGTCGCGAAACGCTGACCAAAGGGCTCATCGAACAGGGGTTCGCTGTTGTGCCATCACAGGCCAACTTCGTGTTTGCACACCATCCCTCATTTGCAGGGGGTGACCTTGCCGCACGTCTTCGTGAGAAAAAAATTCTGGTGCGGCATTTTGCAAAGCCGCGGATTGATCAATACCTTCGGATCACCGTGGGATCAGATGCCCAGGTGGCAACGCTTCTCGCGACCTTAAAGACGATTACGACTTAAGTCGCAGTTCTGCGGCGCGTGCGTGGGCAGTCAGTGCCTCGCCGTGGGCGAGTGTTGAGGCCACACGACCGAGTGTCTGCGCACCCGATTCACTGATCTCGATCATGCTGGTTCGCTTCTGGAAGTCATACACACCCAGCGGCGATGAGAACCGTGCGGTACGCATGGTGGGCAGCACGTGATTCGGTCCCGCGCAGTAATCCCCCAGCGATTCGGATGCATAACGGCCCATGAAGATCGCGCCGGCATGACGAATCTTTGCTGCCCAGTGCTCGGGGTTATCCGTCGAGACTTCAAGATGCTCTGCGGCAATACGCGAGGCAATCTCACAGGCTTCATCCAGACTACGCACATGGATCAAGGCACCACGGCCCTCTAAAGAGGCGCGAATGACTTTTGCCCTGGGCATGTCCTGAATCAGACGATCGATCGCCTCCGCAACTGCATCAATGTAGGCTGCATCGGGGGTGAGCAGAATCGCCTGGGCAAGCTCATCATGTTCTGCCTGTGAGAACAGATCCATCGCAACCCAATCGGCCGGTGTCTTGCCATCACAGAGGACAAGGATCTCTGATGGGCCAGCGATCATGTCGATGCCCACCTGACCAAAGACCTGACGCTTGGCCTCGGCAACATAGGCATTGCCCGGCCCAACGATCTTATCGACTGCGGGAATGGTCTGGGTGCCATAGGCGAGCGCGGCAACGGCCTGCGCACCACCAATCGTGAAGACCCGATCAACCCCCGCGAGACAGGCCGCCGCAAGCACGAGCTGGTTACGTGCGCCCTGCGGCGTCGGCACCACCATGATGACTTCTGCGACGCCTGCGACTTTTGCAGGAATTGCATTCATCAACACCGATGAAGGATAGGCCGCCTTTCCACCGGGAACATAAAGCCCAGCACGATCTAATGGCGTCACGCGCTGGCCAAGCGTATTGCCAGCCTCATCGGTATGCGTCCAAGACGACTGCTTTTGTAGTTCATGAAACCGGCGAATGCGATCGGCAGCAACGGTCAGGGCTTCGCGCGCATCGGGTGCAAGTTGATCTAAGGCCTGCTGCATCTCGGCCTTTGAGATCTCAAGATCAACAACCGACTTGGCAGTGACCCCATCAAAACGAGCGGTGGTCTCTAATAGCGCCTGGTCCCCACGTGTGCGAATATCCGCAACGATATCCTTCACCGTCTTGCCGATGGCGTCATCCTGAGCAGCATCAAACCGCAACAACTGATCAAGCCGCTCTTGAAAGTCGGGCTGCGCGGACGAGAGACGATGGACTTTTACGGATTCGGTCATGATCCAGATCGCTGCGCTGTTTGTGCAAATGTCTCGATGAGCGGCGACAGCGACTCGGGGCGCGTCTTAAACGCCGCCTGGTTCACGATGAGTCGCGCGGAGACCTGTGCAATGGTTTCCACTTCCTTCAATCCGTTTGCCTTCAAAGTGCCCCCTGTAGACACTAAGTCGACGATGACATCAGCAAGTCCCACCAACGGGGCGAGTTCCATCGAGCCGTAGAGCTTAATCAGATCTACATGCACGCCCTTTTCTGAGAAATGGGCCCGCGCCGTGCGGACATATTTTGAAGCAACCCGTATCCGCGCGCCGCGATAGACCAGTGACGAGTAGTCAAGTCCGTTTGGCACAGCGACGCTCATGCGACAGCGGCCAATCCCTAGGTCAACGGGCTGAATCAGCCCCTCAGATCCTTGTTCGCTCAGCACGTCAGAGCCCGCAATCCCAAGGTCTGCTGCCCCGTATTGAACATAGGTCGGTACATCGCTGGCTCGCACGATCAACAGCCGGAGATCCGGTCGGTTGGTCGACAGAATCAACTTGCGTGACGACTCGGGTGATTCGGTCGGGATGATGCCGGCCGCTGCCATCAACGGCAACGCCTCTTCAAAGATACGGCCCTTGGATAGGGCAAAGGTCATCATGACTCAGCCCCGACGATTCGCGTGACACGCGCCCCAAGACGACGAAGCTTTTCTTCCATTCTGTCGTAACCACGATCCAGGTGATAGATACGATCGATCTCCGTATCCCCATCAGCAACAAGGCCCGCAATGACAAGACCCGCAGATGCCCGCAGATCCGTCGCCATCACCCGCGCACCCGATAGGCCCGCAACCCCTTTGACAATCGCGGTGTGGCCATCGACCTCAATGTCTGCACCCAGTCGACGGAGTTCCTGGACATGCATGAACCGATTTTCAAAAATTGTCTCAGTAATGATGCTCGTGCCGTTCGCGATCGCCGCCACCGCCATCAGCTGGGCCTGCATATCGGTGGCAAGTCCCGGGAACGGCGCGGTACGAAAGTTAAAGGCCTTCGGCCGAACCTGTGACGAGACACGAATCCCCTGATCCGTTTCCGTGAGCGTGACGCCTGCCTCGCGCAGCTTCTCTAGCGTAGCCCCCATCATGTCGCCGCGTGCACCAAGCACCATGACATCACCGCCGGTGGCTGCGACAGCACAGAGGAAGGTCCCGGCTTCGATTCGATCGGCCATCACCGCATGGTCTGCACCATGAAGCCGTTCAACCCCATGAATCACAATACGATCAGTTCCTGCGCCTTCGATGTGAGCGCCCATCGCGATCAGACAGTTGGCAAGGTCGACGACCTCGGGCTCACGAGCGGCGTTATCAATGACGGTCGTGCCTTCCGCAAGCACCGCCGCCATCATGAGATTTTCTGTTCCAGTGACTGTGACCATGTCGGTCACGATGCGGGCGCCGCGAAGCTTTTTCGCCTGGGCTTTGATGTAACCATGTTCGATCTGGATCTCAGCACCCATCGCCGTCAGCCCTTTGATGTGCTGATCCACGGGGCGCTGGCCAATCGCACAGCCCCCGGGAAGACTGACCAAGGCCTCTCCAAATCGCGCGAGCATTGGCCCCAAGACCAAGACCGACGCACGCATGGTTTTCACCAGCTCATAGGGCGCCTGCAGATGGGTCATTGCATCCGACACCAAGGAAAGCGATTCCTGACCGTCACCCTGTTCTGCGGTGAGCGTGATCTGAGTGCCCATCTGTGCGAGCAGCTTTTTCATGGTGCTCACATCGCGCAGCTGCGGCACATTCGTCAGGCGCAGGGGTTCTTTGGTCAGTAACGAGGCACAGAGAATCGGTAACGCTGCGTTCTTTGCCCCCGAGACCTGGACATCGCCTTGTAGCGGGAGCCCCCCGGTAATCTTGAATCGATCCATGGTCTAGCGTGCCGCCCACTCGGCAGGCGTCAGCGTCTTCATCGACAAGGCATGGATCTCTGCCTTCATCCGATCGCCAAGTGCGGCATAGACCATCTGATGACGGGCGATCAGACGTTTGCCTTCGAATGCGGGGCTCACAATCACCGCCTCGAAATGATGGCCATCTCCCTGGACCTCGAGATGGTCGCAGGAAAGCCCCTGGGCGATGTAGCCCTGAATGTCTTCTGGTGTCACCATGATGGGACCTATTGTATCGGTGCTGGCTGGCTCGGCTGGCGCAAAAGCCGAAGAAAAACCGTCTCAAGGCTCTCTTCGGATCGCGCCAACAGGTCTTTTGTATTCTCGTCTGCCAGAATCCGGCCTGATTTCAAGAGCACGATGCGCTCACAAAGGGACTCCGCCTCTTCCAGGTAATGGGTCGTCAAGACCACGGTGTGCCCTTCTTGATTGAGCCTGCGAATGAACAACCAAAGACTCTGTCGAAGTTCCACATCGACCCCGGCGGTCGGCTCGTCTAACACAATCACCGGCGGACGATGGACCAGGGCCTGTGCCACCAGCACCCGTCGCTTCATTCCGCCTGAAAGCGCACGCATGTTTGCATCGGCTTTATCTGCAAGCCCCAGGTGATGCAGCAGTTCGTCAATCCAATCGTCATTACCTTTAATCCCAAAGTAGCCCGACTGAATGCGAAGGGTCTCACGCACTGTGAAGAAAGGATCAAAGACCAGTTCCTGCGGCACGACGCCTAGACATCGACGGGCCTGTGCAGCGTCAGTGATGACGTCATGGCCAAGAATTGCGGCACGGCCCCCGGACGGACGGACAAGCCCCGCAAGAATCTGAATCAGCGTGGTCTTGCCGGCACCATTGGGTCCCAAGAGACCAATGAACTGACCAGCCGGAATCGTGAAAGAAACGTCGGACAGTGCATTCACCACGCCGCGCGCACCCTGGTAGGTTTTTGAAATCCCGTTGATCTCAACGGCAAACGGAGTCGTCATCAATTTAAAAAGCGTTCTTTTCTTCCCATTGCAACACAGGATCAAGTGAGCTTAGAGAGGCCAGTGACCGAACCGCTTCAGGGGCGGAACGAATCACGAGTGGCGTCGTAGTCTTTTCGCGTACGCGACGATCGAGCGCAAGTAACACGGTTAATACAGACGTATCAACCTCCGTCAGGCGAGAGAGGTCAGCGATACAAGCCACGGGTCCTGTTACGAGCGCCTGGTCTAGCGTCGCGAGCAGCCGGTCGCGTTCCGCAGCTGCATTGGTAAGCGAGACCATTTCAGAGAACTCCAGAATCAGTGGTGCGTCTGTTGTCATGAACTGTGTAATCGGTTCCGTCGACGTCAGCGCGTTGTCCGCTTGGCCTGCGCGGCAGAAGCAAGGCTTGTATTTTTTTCCTTCATCGACTGGATCAGACCATCAATCCCGCTTGCACCAATCACCTGAGCAAACTGAGTGCGGTAGTTCTCGACAAGCCACAGACCGAGCACATTGATATCAAAAATTCGCCAGCCGCCGGGGATGCGCTCGAGGCGGTACTCCAACTGAATCGGCTCCTTGCCTGGACGAACCAAAGCCGTGCGAACCACGACTTCATCATCTTCGGGCCGAGCGCGCGACGGTTTCATCTGGATCGAGGTGTCCGATACTTGTCGCACAGCATCAGCATAGGTCAAGAGCAAAAGACGACGAAACTCTGTCATCAACACTTTCTGCTGATCCGACGTTGCAGAACGCCAGAAGCGCCCAACGGCTAACGCCGTCATGCGTTGAAAGTTCACGTGCGGCATGATCCGTCGATCAAGTAAAGAGTTCAGTCGCTCGATGTCTCCAGTCTGCAGTGTGCGATCCGCTTTCACCTCATCAAGGACTGCGGTGGCGATCGAGCGAATCAGTTCGTCAGGCGACCCTGCAGTCTGCGCCTGCGCAGCAAACGGTAAGGCGAGCGCCAAGAACACCGTCGCAAATGTCAGTCGAAGAGAAACCATAAACGCTTTCAATAAAACCATTCGTTAATCCATCTTCATGGGTCTCTGTGGGGGGTCGCCATCATAGACCTGACTGAGCCGCCGTGCGAGAAAGGCCTCACGGACTGCGGAATAGCGATCAAACGAGATCGCCGATAGCGCCCCTTCCATCGACATAAATTCCACGCGACGGTCCAGCACCCGTATCCCGAGCGCGGCCATCCGGTCGTTACTTCGCGGAAGCACCGTTTCCATCGTCGGATCAACCGTCATATCAAGGGCAGTACCGACCGTATCTCGAATGGTGCTCGGGCCCAGCAGCGGCAAGACAAAATACGGGCCCGGGCCGATACCCCAACGACCAAAGGTCTCGCCGAAATCCTCGGACGTCTTTGCATACCCAAGTTCCGATGCGGGATCTCCAAAGCCTAAAAATCCAATCGTCGTGTTGATCACCACACGGGCCGCGGTCTCGACAGCCTGCTTAGGCTTGCCTTGAAGGCCGTGATGCACCGCCGTCGGCACGTCACGAATGTTGCCGAAGAAGTTTCGAGCCATAAACTGAACAACGTCTGGCACATAGTCGCGATAGGCCTCTGCCGCAGGTTTCACCACCGACTTATCAAGCTGTTCATTGAACTGAAACACAGCTCGGTTATAAGACTCAAACGGATCGCGCGAATCCTGGATGCGCCCAGCTGGAAAACTGGCACAGCCCACACTGGTGAGTAACGCAACACAGGCAATGAGCTTTAGACCAAGGCCCTTCATTTAAGCCCCCCGGTAGGTGCGGCTTTCACGCCATTCCCCGACCCAGAATCAGACGGCCGGTTGTAGAGAAACTGAGAGATCAGGTTTTCCAGTACCACTGCAGACTGGGTCATCCGAATTCGATCAGAGGCCTTTAAGACTTCTGTGTCGCCCCCCGGCTCAAGCCCAACATAGTTATCCCCCAGCAGTCCCGAGGTGAGAATCTTGGCCGAGGTGTCCTTAGGAAACTGGTAGTCCGTATCCAGGTCCATGATGACCTTGGCCTGATACTGTTTGTCATCAAACTGAATCTCACGAACACGGCCGACGACAACGCCCGCGCTGCGCACCGCAGCCTTCGGCTTTAGCCCGCCAATATTGTCAAAGTAGGCGTGCACGGAATAGGTGCTGCCGGACGATATGCCGCTTAAGTTACTGACCTGGAGCGCCATGAATAACAGCGCAACCAGCCCCAATAATACAAACGCGCCTACTGCGAGATTTAACGTTCGGCCTTGCATCAATATTCTCCAAACATAAGTGCGGTCAGTACAAAATCGAGTCCCAGTACTGCCAACGAGCCCACCACCACGGTGAGCGTCGTTGCCCGCGCCACACCCTCAGGGGTGGGCTTTGATTCATACCCTTGCATCAGGGCGACTAGGGTCACAGCAAATCCAAACACAACACTCTTGATGACGCCATTCACAATGTCGTCCCAGAAGTCCACACCATCGGTCATCTGTGCCCAGAATGCCCCTGGGTCCACGCCGATCAGCAGCACACCGACGATCCAACCCCCGATAATGCCAATCGCTGAAAACAGGGTCGACAAGATGGGGACCGTCAGCAGCCCGCCAAAAAATCTTGGTCCCAATACGCGGGCTATCGGATCGACTGCCATCGCCTCAAGCGCGGAGAGCTGCTCGCCCGCCTTCATCAGCCCAATCTCTGCGGTCAGCGAGGTCCCCGCTCGGCCGGCAAACAATAATGCCGCAATCACAGGACCTAATTCTCGCACCAGAGCGAGCGCGACTAGGAGACCCAAGGCTTCCTCTGAGCCATATCGTCTCAGGGTGTAGTAGCCCTGCAATCCTAAGACAAGGCCCACAAAGAGCCCCGCCACCAGAATAATCGCAAGCGAATGGTTGCCCAAGAAATGGACTTGTGCGGCAATGAGCTTGGGCTGCTTCCAGATCAAGACTGATCGGCCAAGAATCTGTATGCCAAGTCGTGCAAAGATGCCCAGCGCTTCGATGAAGCGCAACACCATGGCACCAATGCCTGCGATCCAGCGAATCAGACCGGTCATGGCTGCTCCCGCCCGAGACCCAAGGCCTGCTCAATGGGATCCGCAGGGTAATGAAACCGCACGGGGCCATCGACCTGACCGTCCAAGAACTGCCGGACAAAGGGGTCTTGACTCATGCGGAGTTCCGGCGGCGTTCCTTGAGCGATCAGACGCGCTCCCGTTGGGGATGGCGCAAAGACAAAAATTCGATCCGCGATGGTAAAAGTCTCCACGACATCATGGGTCACCACCACTGAGGTGGCTCCTAGTGCGGCATTTAGCCGACGAATCAGGTTCGCTGTCACCCCCAGTGAGATTGGATCCAGGCCAGCAAAAGGCTCGTCGTAGAGAATCAGCTCAGGATCCAGCGCAATGGCGCGTGCCAGCGCGACTCGCCGCGCCATTCCACCCGAAATCTCCGCGGGTTTCAGGGCAGCGGCACCACGCAGGCCAACCGATTCGAGTTTGAGCATGACCAGATCCTGAATCATCGATTCCGGAAGCGTTGTGTGCTCGCGAAGCGGAAAGGCCACATTCTCAAAACACGTGAGGTCTGTAAACAGCGCCCCAAACTGAAACAACAGGCCCATGCGACGTCGCGCGGCGTAAAGCGCCTCGCGGTTATTTCGATCCAACGTCTGGCCAAAGACTTCGACGCGCCCCTGCTGGGGTGCGATCAGCCCGCTGATGAGACGAAGCAAGGTCGTCTTGCCCACACCCGAGCCCCCCATCAGCGCAACGACCTGGCCCTTGGGGATCTCAAAACTGACGCGATCAATCACGCGACGGCTGTCGTACCCGAAACTCAGGTCACGAAATGCCGCCACCGGGCTATCGCCATCGGAGGCCGCCTGCGGGATGAGGGTGCTACGCGCTATTGTCGACAAACACAGATCCTGTTGTAACGATTCTTCGGCAATCGCATTGATGCGAGAAAGCCGCGAACGGCGAAACCGCCTATTTTAGGACGACCGAACTACTTAAACGTTCCTCTGCCAGCGCAATTGCCTCTGAGGTCCCCCGGATCACCAGAACATCCCCAGGGGACAGACGAAGCTGGTCGTCCAGCGTAATCCGCTTCTGGCCTCTGCGAACACTGTTTACCTCGACACCCAGGGCATCAAGCCCAATTTCGCCAATCGGCCGGTCAAACCATGGAGAATTTGCAGGCAGCGCAAACGACTTCAGCAGGACCTCGCTTGATCGCTCAGAGGCGTCTTCATTCGATCCATGAAAGTAGCCGCGCAGCAGTCCATAACGGCCATCACGCACCTCTCGCACCCGGCGTAGGACTCGGTGTAAGGGGACACCCGCGAGGGCAAGCGCGTGCGAGGCCAGCATCAGGCTGCCCTCGACCACCTCGGGAATGACCTCTGTTGCCCCCGCCGCCAACAACGCCTCAAGATCGCCATCATCTCGTGCGCGCACCACAATCGGCAACGCAGGCGCAAGCGAACGAACCGTGTGGATCACATGAATGGCCGAGGCGCGATCGGCATAGGTAATCGCAATGGTCGAGGCACGATGTATTCCCGCAGCCACTAACGTCTCTTTCCGAGCTGCATCTCCAAAGACCACAGAACTTCCCGCGGCGGCGGCCTCTCGCGTGCGTTGAGGGTCCAGGTCAAGAGCAACATAGGAGATATTCTCTGTGTCCAAGAGCTGGGCAAGGTTCTGACCGCAGCGACCGAACCCACAGACAATGACGTGCCGATCAGCAACCATCGTCTTCGCGGCGATCCGATGAATCTCTAAGGATCGATTGAGCCACTCATTGCGAACCAGTCGCAGAATCCAACGGTCACTCTGCTCGATGATGAAGGGCGCAAGCAGCATTGAGATCACCATCGCCGCCTGCACCGACTGCAGGATTTCCTCGGGGATTAGGCCGTTTAAGGAAGCGGGGTTGAGCAACACGAATCCAAATTCCCCTGCCTGACAGAGCCAGAGCCCTGTCTTTAAGGCCGAGCCCGTCGCCACTTTGAAGACCCGGGCGAGCGCAGCGATCAACAGGAACTTGAAGGTCATCGGAGCAAGCACCAAGACCAGAATCAAGGGCCAGTTCTCCGCGAGCACTCCGAAGTCCAGCAGCATCCCGACAGAGATAAAGAAGAGCCCCATCAGCACATCACGATAGGGTTTGACGTCGGACTCCACCTGGTAGCGATACTCGGTCTCGGAGATCAACATGCCCGCAAGGAATGCGCCCAAGGCCAGGGACAACCCAGCGTGTTCCGTGATCAAGGCAAGGCCTAAGGTCATCAGCAACACGTTGAGCGTGAAGAGTTCTTGAGACTTACGGCGAGCCACCAGCGTTAGCCAAGGACGCACCAGCCGTTGGCCGACGACCAAGGCCAGGACCAGGACCAGGACTGACTTGCCAAGCGCCAAGCCTAAAGAAGTGATCAGACCCTCTCCGGCCGAGCCCGCAGCGCCAATTGCCGCCAAGGCGGGGACCAGGACCAAGAGCGGCACCACCGCCAGGTCTTGAAAGAGCAGCACCCCGACGACGGGCTTACCGTGGGGCGACTCAATCTCACCCCGGTCGCTTGCCAGTCGCATCACCATCGCGGTCGAGGACATCGCCATCGCCCCCCCAAGGGCAAGGCCCGCCTGCCAGCTCATGTCATGAAACGCTTGTGTGGCCGCCACCCCCAAAACTACTGCAAGAATGGTCAGCCCGACCTGCAGACCGCCAAGTCCGAACACCAGGCTGCGCATGGCGCGCAACTTCGGCAGACTGAACTCCAGGCCGATCGAAAACATGAGAAAGACGACCCCGATTTCGGCCAGCCATTTGGTGACATCGGTATCGGGGGCAAGGCCCAGGGCGTGCGGGCCAAAGGCCAGACCCACCAAGAGATAGCCCACCAGCGGGGGAAGCTTCACCGCGCGTGCGGCTGCGACGGCGCCAACAGACACCCCCAACAGCACCACAATGACCCCAAGAAGCGATTCCATCTCTGGTATGAACCTTGCTTAAACGCTTTGCTACACTGCCTGCACCTAACCCGAAGTGTAGCAATGGACAAGATCACGACAGGTAACGCGTCGGCCACGGCAGGCCAATCTGAATCGAATCAGCGAGATCGGGCCGAGCATATTTTTGCTCGGGCGCGAGAGGTGATCCGGATCGAGGCCGATGCCGTATTGGGACTACTGGATCACCTGGACCAGCAGATCGTGATCGCAGCGGAAAAAATTCTCGCCTGCACCGGCCGGGTGGTGGTGTCCGGAATGGGCAAATCAGGGCATGTCGCCCGAAAGATTTCTGCCACGCTAGCGTCGACAGGAACCCCCGCATTTTTCGTTCATCCTGCAGAGGCGCGCCACGGTGACCTGGGCATGATCCAGAACAATGATGTGGTCCTGGCGTTTTCAAACTCTGGCGAAACAGAAGAGCTTTCGACGCTTGCGCCACATATCAAACGACTCGGCGCCACCCTGATTGCCATCACCGGCAATCCCGAGTCTTCGCTCGCCAAGCTTGCCGACATTCATCTGAATGCCTCCGTCAAGGTCGAGGCTTGCCCCCTAAATCTTGCGCCCACTGCGAGCACCACTGCGGCGTTGGCGTTGGGTGATGCACTCGCTTTGGTACTTTTAGACCTTCGTGGATTCAGTGCTGAAGACTTCGCTCGGTCACATCCCGGTGGCAGTCTTGGGCGGCGACTTTTAGTCCGTGTTTCGGACGTCATGCGAACCGACGATCAGCTTCCTGTTGTGCAAGAGGGCACACTTGTCACCGACGCCTTTCAGGTGATCAGCGCCAAGCGAATGGGCATGACCGCAGTGGTCAATGCGGCCCATCAGGTTGCCGGGATCTTCACCGACGGTGACCTTCGTCGCGTTCTTTCACAAGGAATAGATCTGCGAGGTGTCCGTATTGAAGACGTGATGACCCGAAATCCCAAAACAATTGATGGCCAGCGCCTTGCCAGTGAAGTGGCGCATCTCATGGACACTACCCGTATCAATCATCTGCTGGTGGTTGACCGGGAGGGGAAGCTCATCGGCGCTGTCGGCATTCATGATCTGCTTGAGTCCAAGATTCTGTAGCGCGCGATGACAGTGCCTTCTCTCTCCTCTCGCGAGCGTGCTGATCTGCGGCAACGATGCCGGCAGCTCGAGTGGATGTTCTTTGATGTCGATGGTGTCATGACGGATGGCGGACTCTTCTATAACGATCAGGGCGAGGCCTTCAAACGCTTCCATGTCTTAGATGGTCATGGGCTAAAAGCCTTGAAAGCGGCCGGCATCAAGATTGGGATTCTGAGTGGAAGAACCCACGGTGCCACCGCTACACGCGGCCGTGAGCTCGGTTTTGATCTGGTGGTGCAGGGTCAGAGCGATAAAGGGCCCGCTTTCGATGCGCTGATCAAGGCGCATGGCATCAATCCGGAGCGCTGCGGCCACATGGGCGACGACACGCCAGACCTGGCGGTGTTTTCGCGCGTCGCCTTTGCGGCCGCCGTCCCCAACGCACACCCGAGCGTACTCGCGCAGGCGCATTGGGTCTCGACACGACTGGGCGGTCATGGCGCCGTTCGCGAGTGCTGCGACTTCATTCTGGAGTCCCGCGCATGAGAGGCGCAGACCGGCTTGGGCAGTTTATTTCTGTCGGTCTTTTCCTGGTGCTGGCGGTTGCCTCTTGGGGCCTGACCGAATACCTTCAGCGTGGCCGCATGATGTCTGCGCCGATGGACGCAGCCGGCCCCAATGCAGTGATTGAGAATCCCAAGATCGTGCGCTCAGATCCCGCTGGACAGCCCCAGTACCGATTAGAGGCGGCATCGATCATCCATAGCGAGCGCAACGATCGCAGCGAGATTCAACAACCGATCGTGTCATCGCTCGCCTCGAACAAACCGTTGACGGTTGTTCGTGCGCAGACCGCCGTCGCCACAGACCAGCTCAACCGAATTGATCTTCAAGGAAATGTCTTGATTACCCGCGCAGCCGACGGCAATCAGCCCGCAGCAAGGATTGAGACGGAACGCGCAACGCTTCTGATAAAAGAAGAGCGGGCGGTGAGTGACGCCCCCGTCCTGATCTCGCGCGGTGCGTCCACCCTGTCAGGGGTCGGCATGGTTTTTGATCAGAAAACACAAAAGATCGAGATCACTGCTGAATCCCGCATGATCGTTCCGAGAGAGAAACGATGAACGCACCTCTTCTACGCCGGCTCATTCCCCTTGCTGTTACATCGGCTTTTCTCGCGTTGGTTACTGCCCCAGCGGCTGCGGAAAAAGCGGATCGCGATAAGCCCACGACGATTGACTCTGATCGGCTAAGTCATGATGACCAGAAGCAGATCACCACCTTCAGTGGCAATGTGGTGCTGACCAAGGGCACGCTTCAGATGCGTGGTGATCGGCTCGAGCTTTGGCAGGATGCTAACGGCAACTACTTCGGAGTGATGACTGGCCGACCGGCTCGATTCCGTCAGAAGCGTGATGGCGTCAATGAGTTCATGGAAGGCGAAAGTGGCCGCATGGACTACAACGGAAAAGAAGAGACCGTGATGCTCAGTGGTAACGCGATCATGCGACGGACGGAAGGTGACAAACTGAAAGACCAGGTCTCGGGTGATCGTCTGACGTACAACAATCTCACTGAGCGTTATCTTGTGGAATCCGGCGAAGGCCAGCCGCGATCCCGCATGTTCCTGATGCCCAAGTCGGAAGGCCGTGCGCCGTGAGCGAACATCACACCCTTGATGTGCGAGGCCTGCGCAAGGCCTACAAAGGCCGCACGGTCGTTCAAGATGTGACGATGACCCTGGCCAGTGGCGAGGTCGTGGGGCTGCTCGGCCCGAATGGCGCAGGAAAGACCACAAGCTTTTACATGATTGTTGGTCTGGTGCGATCTGATGCGGGCGAGATCTGGATGGACGGTAAGAATCTTGCCTTCATGCCAATTCATCAGCGCGCACGACTGGGACTGTCTTATCTGCCACAGGAGGCTTCTGTTTTTCGTAAGCTTTCCGTTGCCGACAATATTCGCGCCGTCCTTGAGCTTCAGACCGATGATGCGGGGCGGCCGTTGTCTGCTGCCGAGATTGAATCCCGACTGTCTGCGTTGTTAGATGACCTGCAGATCTCAGCGCTTCGCGACAATATGGCGCAGTCCCTCTCCGGCGGTGAGCGTCGCCGGGTGGAGATCGCGCGCGCCTTAGCAACTTCCCCACGATTCATTCTGTTAGATGAGCCCTTTGCAGGCGTTGATCCGATCGCGGTGATCGAGATTCAGCGCATTGTGCGGTTCTTAAAAAGCCGCGGCATTGGTGTGCTGATCACGGATCACAATGTCCGCGAGACCCTGGGTATCTGTGATCGCGCCTACATCATCAGCGAAGGCTCTGTGCTCGCCAGTGGCGAACCCCAAGAGATCGTGGCCAATCCAAGTGTTCGAAAGGTCTATCTCGGGGAACACTTCCGGATGTAGGGGCCCTGCCGTTCATGAAACCGACGCTCGGCCTTCGCACGTCTCAGCAGCTTGCCCTGACCCCGCAGCTGCAACAGTCCATTCGACTTTTACAGCTGTCGACTGCAGAGCTCGAACAAGAGATTGAACAGTTTCTCTCCGATAACCCGCTGCTTGAAATCACTGAGCCCGAACGCAGTGAGGCAAGCCATGAGGATCACAACGACCACCATGATGAACAGCTTCCTGGCTCCGCGGAGAACTGGTCGGTCGGTGGCAAAGGCGCGCGCGACGAGGATGATGAACAGGACTGGATGGCGCAACGGGCAGCCACCACAGGGCTTGTCGATCATCTACACGAGCAGGCGATGGCACTCAAGCTCTCGCAGAGGGACCGTGCCTGGCTAAAAGCGCTGATTGAAAGCCTAGACGACGATGGCTATCTGCGTGACGGGCTCGATGACATCGAGGAAGGCATCGGCGAGGCCTTTGAGGCTGCCTTCGGTGAGCGACTCGACGATGATGAGCAGATGCTGGGACTGACACTCTTGCAGGCCATGGACCCAGCCGGCGTTGGTGCCAGGGATCTGTCGGAATGCCTGCGTCTACAGTTGTTGCGACAGCAGGGCATAGTTGACTCCGAACAACTTGGACTGGCGCAGACGATCGTGCGCGAGAAGAGCCTTCTCGAGGCGGTTGGTGGACGCGACTTTAATCGCCTCTGTCAGTCACTGAAATGCGACCGCGATACGCTGCGTGACGTGTTGGCCATCATTACGCGACTCAATCCAAAGCCCGGGGCCGCCTTCCGTCAGGATGCTGCAGAAGCCGTTATTCCAGATGTGATTGCCTTTCGAACCAAGACGCGTCAGGGTGTTCGTTGGCAGGTTCGTCTGAATGAATCCGCTGTGCCGCGGCTGTCCATCAATCCCGTTTATGCAGAAATGATTCGTCAGGACAAAGCAAGCAGCATGTCAGGGCAGCTCCAAGAGGCGCGCTGGGTCATCAAGAATATTCAGCAACGATGCGACACCATTCTTCGTGTCGCGCAGGCCATTGCAAAAGAGCAACACGCTTTTTTTGAGCAGGGTGAAACAGCGATGCGTCCGTTGGTGTTGCGTGAGATCGCACAGCAGTGCGAGCTACATGAATCCACGGTCTCTCGGGTGACGACCAATAAGTACATCCTGACGCCGATGGGCACGTTCGAACTGAAGTTTTTCTTTACAAGCCATGTGGGGACCGAAGACGGGGGCACCGCCTCCTCCACTGCAATCCGGGCCAAGATTAAACAATGGATTGCCTTGGAAGATCCTCGTAAACCCTTGTCAGATCAGCAGATTGCGGATCGTTTTGCCCAGGAAGGTGTCCAAGTTGCGCGGCGCACGATTGCAAAGTACCGAGAAGCGCTCAGAATTGATCCCGTCAGCCAACGTAAGAAACTCTAAAAGGAGGTCGTACCATGCATCTGACTGTCAAAGGGCATCACCTAGAGATCACCGACGCAATTCACACCTATGTGGATCAGAAATTTGGGCGAACCTGGCGACACTTCGATCATGTGAACGACGTCCACGTGGTGCTCAGCGTGGAGAAGGTCTATCAGCGGGCTGAAGTCACCGTCCACCTGCCCAAAAAAGATATCCACTGTGAGGCAGTCCACACCGATTTGTATGCCGCCATCGATCAGCTTGCCGACAAGCTGGATCGTCAAGTCGTACGGTACAAGGAGACCCACCGGCCAGGCGTCCACAGGGGGCAAGCCAACGACCGCTGGCAGTCGGTTTCGTCGGCTTAACGCGCCGCAACAATAGATCTATAATCCGCCCACTCGATTGATACGAGGCGGAAATGAACCGCATAAGCCAGCTTTTACCCCTGACCAACGTGATGGTTGGTCTTGAAGCCAGCAGTAAGAAGCGTGTTTTCGAACAGGCGGGGCTTCTTTTTGAAAATAACCAGGGCATTGCGCGGGTCAAAGTATTTGACTCGCTCTTTGCTCGCGAACGTCTCGGGTCCACCGGCCTAGGCGAAGGGATCGCGATTCCGCATGGCCGCATCAAGGGTCTAAAGGATGCGGTTGCCGCCGTCCTGCGGCTGTCGGAACCTGTGGCCTTTGATGCGCCCGACGGCAAGCCAGTCAGTCTTCTATTGATTCTGTTGGTGCCTGAACAGGCCACCCAGCAGCACCTTGAAATTCTTTCAGAGGTCGCTGAGATGCTGTCGGATCGTGCAATGCGCGATCGGCTTCTTACCGAGGCCGACCCCAAAGCTCTGCACGAGGCGCTTGCAAGCTGGCAGCCGGCCCGTGCTTGACGTCAAAGCCCTCTTTGATGAAAACGCAGAGGCGTTAAAGCTCAGCTTTCTTACTGGCCAGGTGGGCGCGAGCCGCAAGATCGGTTCGCAGTCCACACAGAGTGCTGATCTCATCGGCCATCTGAACCTGATCCATCCGAGCCGTATTCAGGTGATGGGCACCGAAGAAGTGGCGTATTACAACCGGCTTGATCCACAACGTAAAAGTTACCTCACTGCTGAGCTACTGGCAGGAAAACCGCCTGCCATCATCATTGCAGATGACCAGATCCCGCCTGCAGAACTGTTTGCTGCCTGTGAACGCGAAGGGCTTGCACTGCTGCGCACACCCGTCTCGGCCGGTCAGATTATTGAAATCGCGCGCGCCCAGCTATCCCGCGTACTTGCGCCCAAGACCCAGATGCATGGCGTCTTCATGGATGTGCTGGGCATGGGAGTGCTGATCGCCGGAGAGTCCGGACTTGGTAAAAGTGAACTGGCACTTGAGCTCGTGACCCGCGGCCATGGCCTGATCGCCGATGATGTCGTGGAGTTCACGCGTGTGGCTGCCGACGCGGTCGAAGGGCGCTGCCCACCGCTCTTGCAGAACCTGCTCGAAGTTCGCGGACTGGGGCTATTGGATATCAAGACAATCTTTGGCGAGACCTCGGTTCGACGCAAGATGCGTCTGAAGCTGATCGTTCAGCTGATTCGTCGCAGCGTCATGGATGAATTTGAGCGACTGCCGCTGGAGGCAATGACACAAGATGTCATGGGACTCCCCATACGGAAGGTCGTCATTCCGGTTGCCGCAGGACGAAACCTTGCTGTGCTGGTCGAAGCCGCTGTTCGAAATGCGGTGCTTGGGCTTCGCGGGATCGACACCATGCAAGAGTTTGTCGAGCGCCAGCAGGCCGCCATGCAGAACCCCACGGATAACGCATGAAAGTCGTGCTGGTCACCGGTATGTCCGGGTCGGGCAAGTCTGTCGCACTCAATGTTTTAGAAGATGCGAGCTACTTCTGCATTGATAACCTGCCCGTTGATTTTCTGGAGCAGGTGGTCGAGACCCTTGGGCGTCAAGGGCATCGTCAGGTCGCCGTTGCCGCGGACGCAAGAACCCGTGGGTCGCTGAGCAACCTTGCCGAACGGCTCGACCGACTGCGTCAAGACGGACACGAACTCAAAGTAATCTTCTTAAATGCGCGAGACGACACCCTGGTGCAGCGCTATTCCGAAACGCGCCGTCGTCACCCTTTGAGCCGCACGCTTGATCTCACGGCGATGACGGAAGATGCCGCGTCGCAGACGCTACTGGACTGCATCCACGCAGAGCGCGACCTGCTGGCTGAAATCGAGCCACTGGGGATTCCCTTGGATACGAGTGATCTGCAGCCCCAGGTCTTGCGACGTTGGGTCAAAGAACTGCTTGATCTCGAGTCCATTCGTCTCTCGCTCTTATTCCAGTCCTTCGCATTTAAAGATGGCATTCCGATGGATGCCGATCTTGTGTTCGATGCCCGCTGTCTACCCAATCCGCACTACGTGCCTGCGCTGAAGGAATTAACAGGACGTGATCAGCCCGTAGTGGACTATCTCGCAGCCCAGGCATCCGTCGGTGACATGATCAATGACATTGCGGGCTACCTTAGAAAGTGGCTACCGCAGCACGCCGAAGAGCACCGCAGTTATCTGACGGTGGCCATCGGTTGCACTGGCGGTCAGCATCGCTCGGTCTACATCAGCGAGCGGCTACACGATCTCTTTAAGTCAGACTACGCCTGCGCAGTTCGCCATCGCTCTCTGTCCAAGCGTGGGCGAGCCTAGCCAGTAGACGGCTCACGGGAGCGGGGCAGGGAAGCGATAACGCCTCTGCCCAGGTCCATCGGGTTAGCCCCGTCGGTGCGCCGACCGGTCGATTGCCGGGCCAGTCAAAACAACCTGCTGCGATCTCTAATTTGTAATGCGTGAACTGATGCCGCAAGGAAATGATTGCTGTGCGCGTCTTACCAACGCGTTCCCAGTCGTGCGGAGGATGTTGAAGGTCTAACTGCCAAGGCACCCAGAGACTGGGCCAGATGCCCTTATCCGGTTGTTGCATGAGCCAGACATGGTCACGGTTCATCAACACAGCCCAGTAGGCCTGACGCGTCGGAATTATTTTTTTTGCTTTTGGTCGCGGAAATGCATCGACACAATTCTGGGCGAACGCGCTGCAGTGTCGCTGCACTGGGCACTGGACACAGGCCGGCTGCCGAGCACGACAGACCATTGCCCCCAGATCCATGATCGCCTGCGTGTACGCCGGCATTGACACCTGATCCTTTGGCAACAGCGTCTGCGCCACAGGCCAGAGCGCCTGATGTAGAGATGGACTTCCCCAGGGCGCATCAGCACAGGTCAGTCTTGCCAACACACGTTGCACATTGCCATCGAGAATTGCGACGCGCTCTTGAAATACTGTTGATGCAATCGCTGCAGCGGTCGAGCGCCCAATGCCCGGCAGCTTTTCTAGTGCTTCTGCGGTCGACGGAAACTGCCCCTGATGATCGCGCACGAGTGTCTGCGCACATCGCAATAGATTGCGGCCACGCTGGTAATAGCCGAGTCCTGCCCATAAGGCCAAGACCTGCTGCTCAGTCGCCCGAGCAAGATCGCTCAATGTCGGGAACTGCGCAAGAAATCGATGGAAATACGGAATCACCGTTGCCACCTGCGTCTGCTGCAGCATGATCTCGGATAACCAGACGCGATAAGGATCCACCGGACGGGTCTGCCAGGGCAGATCATGTCGGCCGTGCGCCTTCTGCCAGGCGATTAAATCTTCTGCGAAGTCAGCGCTGGCATCCATAACAATAAAATGTGCTTCGTTGCTGCTGAACGATTCGTCGAATCGCGCGCTTGCATGTCGAACATGATTTCCCTTCGCGCCCATAGACCCGGTGCGACTGACCGTATCGTCCCCGCGCGCCGTCGGCACTCACAAAGTCGCGAATGGTGCTGCCGCCTGCATCGATTGCCGACTGCAAGATCTCTCGAATGGATGCGGCAAGCCGATCGTAACGCGCAAGCGACACTGCGCCGGCTGCGCGTGCCGGATGAATACCACTGGCATAGAGCGCCTCACAGGCATAGATGTTCCCAACGCCCACCACGGTCGAACCCTGCATCAGCCATGGCTTGATCGCAGCGCGAATTGATCGTGACTTTTCAAAGAGTAGTCGACCGGTAAAGCGCGTATCGAAGGGCTCAATGCCTGTCGCACTCTCCCCCAACAAGGCACCGACCGCCTGTAGGTCATTGGCCTGTAATTTTTCAATCCACTGGAACGACCCGAATCGTCGCGGGTCGTTATAGATAAGGTCACAGGTCTGTTGGTTGGGAAGATGAAATCCAAG
>JACCDS010614917.1_pt1 | contig 36131 bp, 31 predicted proteins | sample 7446441 | NCBI WGS metagenome assembly JACCDS01 (sample SAMN15323445, study PRJNA562643) | freshwater metagenome | isolation source: river surface water | place: USA:Blue River Watershed | collected 2017-08-17
TCCCGCAGTCCGATGGGGGTACACACCTGACCGGCTTGCGGGCCGCGATGACCCGCGTCATCAACAAGTACATCGAAGAAAACGATATCGCCAAAAAGGCCAAGGTGGATATCACCGGTGATGATATGCGCGAAGGTCTGACCTGCGTGCTGTCGGTGAAGATGCCGGACCCGAAGTTTGCCTCGCAAACCAAGATGAAACTGGTGTCTTCTGAAGCCCGCCCGGCTGTGGAAGAAGTGGTTGCCCAGAAGCTTGCGGACTTCCTGCTGGAACGCCCGGCCGATGCCAAAGTGATTACGGGCAAGATTGTTGAAGCCGCCCGTGCCCGCGATGCCGCTCGTAAAGCCCGCGAAATGACGCGCCGTAAGAGCGTCATGGATGGCGTTGGTCTGCCCGGTAAACTTGCGGATTGCCAGGAAAAAGATCCGAGCAAGTGCGAACTGTACCTGGTGGAGGGTGACTCCGCCGGTGGTTCTGCCAAACAGGGTCGAGATCGTAAGTTTCAGGCCATTCTGCCGCTCAAGGGCAAGATCCTTAATGTCGAGAAAGCCCGTTTTGACAAACTGATCGGTTCGCAGGAAATTGCCACGCTGATTACGGCTCTTGGTACCGGTATCGGCAAAGACGAATACAAACCGGAAAAACTGCGCTACCACCGTATCATTATCATGACCGATGCCGACGTCGATGGTGCACACATCCGTACACTGCTGCTCACCTTCTTCTATCGTCAGATGCCGGAGCTGGTCGAACGGGGCCATATCTACATTGCCCAACCGCCTTTGTATAAGGTGAAGCACGGTAAAACCGAGCGTTATCTCAAGGATGATCACGAATATCATCAGTTCCTGCTGCAAATGGCGCTGGATGACGCCAAGCTGCAGCCGGCGAAGGGTAAAGCCATTGAAGGTGAAGCGCTTGCTGATCTAGCCCGCAGCTTCCTGCTGTCGGAAGCCATTATTGATCGTCTGTCGTATCTAATTCACCCCGAAGTGCTGCATACGTTGGTTAACGACAACCTGACGATTGACCTGAGTGACGAAAAAGCCGCTCAGAGCGCCGCAAATGCATTAACCAAGGCCTTGGGGTCAGGTCAGGTGCGTGCGTCGCATGAGAAGCCTCTGGAGATCGTTGCTGCCTATGATGCGAATCGGGAGAGCTGGGTACTTCGTCTGGAACGTTGGCACCATGGCAATTTGAAGCTAGGCCTCATCGATCAGGATTTCCTGTCGTCGGGTGATTACACCCAGCTACGTAAAACGGCCGAACTACTTGCTGATCTGACCAATGGTGGCGCTGTGATCCACCGTGGTGAAAAACAGCTGTCAGTGACCCGTTTCAGCGAAGCCATGCAGTGGTTGTTCAATGAAGTTGAGCGTGGCATTGGTAAGCAGCGCTATAAAGGGCTGGGTGAAATGAACCCCGAGCAGCTGTGGGAAACCACCATGGATCCGACGGTGCGTCGTTTGCTCAAAGTTCAGATCGAAGATGCGATCGGCGCGGATCAGATCTTCTCGACTCTGATGGGTGAGCTGGTTGAACCACGTCGCGCCTTCATTGAAACCAACGCACTCACGGCACGCAACATTGATGCTTGAGTTTTAATGCGTCAGTTTCTGAAAACGGCTCGCTTCGGCGGGCCGTTTTTCATGAAATATGGAATTCGATGCTTTTAAAGAAATTTAGAGGGCCATTAGACGAATTTGGTGCAATTTAACGACATTTACAAACACCGAAAACATGAGCAAAAAATCAAAACCCAATAAAAACAATACCTTGGAGCGTGTGCTGCATAGCCAGGGTTTCGGTGCCCGCAAACTTTGTCGAAATCTAATCCGATCAGGTTCGGTTAGCGTCAACGGTATCGTCTGTGAGGATCCCGATCAGGCATTTGAAACCGATAATCTACAGCTTGAGGTTGATGGTTACGAGGGCGTTTGGCCCTATTGTGAGAATGCCTACCTGCTCCTTAACAAGCCCGCTGGCTACGAATGCTCACGAGCGCCAAAGCATCACCCGAGTATTCTGTCGTTGCTGCCGGATCCGTTGCGTGAGCGGGATGTGCAGCCGGTCGGACGGCTGGATGTGGAGACAACCGGGCTGCTGCTGCTCACCGATGACGGTCAGTGTATTCATGTGCTCACATCGCCAAAGCATGCGGTACCCAAAGTCTACCGTGCCGAGTTGGCAGAGACAGCGGATCAGTCTTTGTGTGACAAGCTATTATCCGGCGTTTTACTCAAGGATGAAGCCGAAACTATTGCTGCCGATGCGTGTGTGCTGCTTAACCCAAACGCCTTGGAAATGATCATTTCTCAAGGCAAGTATCACCAGGTGCGTCGTATGATCGCAGCCGCGGGGAACCATGTTCAATCGCTGGAACGTGTGGCAATCGGAGAATTGACATTGCCGGCCGATCTTGCGCCAGGCAACTGGCAATGGCTTGATGCGACACAGATGCGCTTGGCAGGGTGGACACCCAAATAACGCATCAATGCTCCACGTGGAACATTGATGCGATTTAAACATGCCGTTATCCGCTAAAATGTTTCACGTGAAACATCATACATTGATGGTATTCCTGAAAGGACGGCGATGGCTTCCATGACTTTGACTGAAATGCGCTACATCAACGCATTGGATAAAACGCGGCATTTCGGTAAAGCCGCCGATGTTTGCCATGTGAGTCAGCCGACTTTATCTGTCGCCATCAAGAAGGTTGAACAACAGATTGGTGCGCCATTGTTTGAGCGTGGCGCATCAGAGATACGACCGACGCCTCTGGGAGAACTAATTGTTGCTCAAATCAAGCGCGTTCTCGATGAGACATTGCGTCTTGAAGAAATTGCCACGCAAAGTCGAGACCCTCTCAAAGGACCATTAAGAGTGGGTGTGATTTATACCATCGCACCTTACCTGTTACCGTCATTGATCCCCGTGCTGCACAAGCTGGCACCCGATATGCCACTTTTTCTGCGAGAGGATTTCACGGCTAATCTGATCCCAATGCTTAAAGATGGGGAATTAGACGTTCTCGTGTTGGCGCTGCCGGTGGATGTGCCAGGCATCGTGTCACAGAAAGTCTATGAAGAACCGTTCAGAGTCGTTGTGCCTGCCTCGCATGCTTGGGCTGGTCGTGAAAAGATCAACCCGGCAGAGCTTGATGGTGAGCAGCTACTCTTGTTGGGGAGTGGTAATTGCTTCCGAGATCAGGTGCTTGAGGCATGTCCAAGATTGCAGCGAGCGGAAGGGCTGGCGGGTTCGCTCGAAGGAAGTTCGCTTGAAACCATACGTCATATGGTAGCCAGTGGTGCCGGCGTGGCGGTGATGCCAAGTTCTGCTGCAGATCCGCTCGTTGGCCGTGAGCCGATGGTGAGGGTTTTGCCTTTTGCAAACACGGTCAAAAGCAACAGTGAAACGACCGCAGGGAGCACTGCGGCGCGCGTTGTTGGCCTCGCCTGGCGGACAACGTTTCCTAGACCGAAAGCCATTGACGCTGTGCGCCACGCCATCCTTTCATGCCAATTGCCGGGTGTTAAAACAACGTCTAATAGTTAAGTGCTTCAATAAAAATGCCGATGTTCCACGTGAAACATCGGCATTTTGCTCTGAATGACGAACCCTGATAACGGCTATTCATGCGTTATTGAGTCAATGTTTGAGTGAGGTGCTGGATGATCGCAGTCCGATCAAAAGATGGCTTCGTCAGCCAGTCGCGTTTGGCATTCGCCCATATGGGGTCGGGAAAGTGGCTGTCGTTCTCCCAGCGGGGAATGATGTGCCAGTGAACGTGAGGTACCACATTGCCAAGGCTGGCTAGGTTGATCTTGCTGGGTACCAGCGCACCACGTAATGCAGCCTCAACGGCATAAACGGCTTGCATTAGCGCGGAGCGCTCGTCGATGGAAAGGTCGCTCATCTCGGCGACATGTTTGTTGAGGATGACCCGGCAGAACCCGGGCCACGCTGGATCGTTGACGGCAATTACTCTATATAAATCAGTGGCATACAAAATATCTTCGTCTACGACGCGACAAAGCGGACAGGGTGAGGTCATGGTATAGGGTGGCCTATTTAAATCGCTCGCACAAAAGGGTAAAAAAGCGCTATTTTGCCCCGTGTGACGGCTTAAGGTTGCTGAAGGCGATCGAACCGTTGCTTTAATCGCGCAACGTCGTTGCGCAAAGTGTCTACGTCAGAGATAAACGCTCGGATTTCTGGGTTGGGCACAATTACAGAATGCCCTTCAGCGACGTGCTCGGTGAATTGATCTTTGAGACGCGAAGCGATTTCTTCAATGCCCTGTTTTGCGCTGCTCAAAAAACCCATAGTTCTGTGTGCGGCAATGTCACCAATTTTCGATGCCAAAAAAGCCTCGGGGTCTGGCCGTATCTGTTCCATGACCTCGTTGAGGGCATTGGCCAGTTCAACGTTGCCGCGGATCTTTGCGGCCTTGATAACGCCATGTCGTCCGTGGCTAATCAATAGCGCGGCGGCATTGGGTGGTAGGTCAATCGAAAGCGATGGTTCATCATCACCGAAAACCTGGTGCGCGGCCAGCAAGCCATCTGGCTCAATGGTGTAGCGGAGTAAGGGGCGCTCCGCGAGGGTGACACGTAAGGATGCACCGGCAAAAGCAGCAAGACGTTGTGCCGCCCAGGGATCGTCGCTGAGTGCGCGATTGATGACGGGCAGGGAAAGGCTGTGAAGCATGGCGTTTAGAACTTTTCACCAACGTGCAGTGCGACAACGCCACCGGTTAGGTTGTGATAACTGACACGGTCAAAACCAACGGATTCCATCATTTTTTTCAGGGTTTCCTGATCCGGGTGCATGCGGATCGATTCTGCAAGATAACGGTAGCTGTCAGCATCTTGGGCGACGATCTCGCCAACTTGCGGGATAATCTTGAAAGAATAGAAGTCGTAGATCGGTGCCAATAGCGGCGTCACTTTGGAGAATTCCAAAACCAGGAGTTTGCCACCTGGCTTGATAACACGGCGCATCTCGGCCAAGGCGCCATCTTTGTGCGTCATGTTACGCAGGCCGAAAGCCACAGTAACGATATCGAAGTAGCCGTTAGGGAATGGAAGCTTTTCGGCATCGCATTGAGCAGTTTTGATCACGGTACCGGCGTTGAGCAGGCGATCACGCCCGCAGGTCAGCATGGCATTGTTAATGTCTGTCAGCCAGACTTCACCGCTCGGGCCGACCTTCTTGCTGAAGGCCTTGGCCAGGTCACCGGTGCCGCCTGCGATATCGAGTACCTTCATGCCCGGGCGAACGCCACTGCGACTGATGGTAAAAATTTTCCAGAGGCGGTGCAGGCCACCAGACATCAGATCATTCATGATGTCGTACTTGGTTGCGACAGAGTCGAATACCTGGCGGACACGGCCAGCCTTTTCGCGTTCGTCGACGGTCTCGTAGCCGAAGTGCGTCGTATTCGAGGATGGGTTGTTGTTCGAAGTGCTCACAGGAAAAACCTTTAGTGCGTTATTCAGAATGACGCGAACACCCGGCCTGTTCAAGCCGCTCTAGATAGCGCTGCCAGAGTTGCGGCCGGTTGCGAGAAAATTCGTGAAGTATGTCCCAAGAGTATAGACCGCTGTCATGTCCGTCGGAAAATAGCAGTTTAACGGCATAGTTGCCCACGGGCTCGATTCCGGTAATACGCACAGTCGCTTTACCGATCTGCAATATCTCGTTGCCAACCCCGTGACCTCGCACCTCGGCAGATGGCGAATAGACACGGAGGAACTCGGCGCTTAAAGAGACCTCCCCTAAATCCGGGTAAGTCAGCACCAGGGTTTGGCCACCGGAGCGAAGCCGTAGCTCTTCAGGTACCGGGGTGTTGTTCTGTAGGCCGGCCATTATTCATTGGTTTTGGCGGCCTTCTTCGCCGCTGATTTTTTTGCTGCGGGCTTCTTGGCTGTGGCCTTTTTCGCGGCCGCCTTCTTCTCGGTTTCGGTGGCCTCTGGTGTGGCTTTGGCTTTAGCCGGTGCCTTCGCAGTTGACTTCTTCTCGGGGCGAGGCTCAAATTCAAAGCCGACCTTGCCGTCTTTGCCAAGCGCCAGGAAGGCCGAGAACTTGCGCCGGGTGCGTGCCGAGACAAATTCTTTGAGCAGATCCGTTTTGCCACTGGTGAGCAGCTTGCTCATCTGCTCCGCATCAATGGGTTGCTGCAGAATGATCTGGCCGGAGCGGAAGGTACAGCTCTTGTCCGGGCCGACGGATTTTTCGCAGACGTAAGAAGTCACATACGGATAAACGTTGGCGGCGCACTTGGGGCATTTGCCCACACTGGTAACACCTGAGAAATCCACGGGTTCCGAAGAGGCATCATCCGACTGGCCAAAATCAAAGGCGGGTTGTGACTCATCATTCAGTTTGATGAGCGCGGCAAAGGGGCGACCCATTTTGTTGCGGAAACCGTTGAGCGGGCCGACCTGGCGTTCTCTGATCAGCGTTTCTATTTCGGCTGCTTCAAACTGGCGGCCCGCCACAGTTTTCCATAGGCCGTAGTCGCAGCTGCCACACTGGAACTTTTTGTACGTTTCTTTCATCACGCCGCCGCATTTGGGACAAGGCGTGGTCAGCGTGCCGAAATCACCGGGGATGGTGTCGTGCTCGAAGTTCTTAGCCTTGGCGACCATGTCTTCGGTCATCTGGGCGATCTCGGCCATGAACTGTTTGCGTGAGAGTTCGCCGCGCTCCATGCTGCCAAGTTTGGATTCCCATTCACCCGTGAGTTCCGGGGATGTCAGCGCAGTCACACCCAGGCCATTGAGCAGGGTCATCAGGTTAAAGGCCTTGGCCATCGGAATGAGTTCGCGGCCTTCGCGCAGGAGGTATTGCTCGGTGAGCAGGCCTTCAATGATTTGGGCGCGGGTGGCAGGAGTTCCCAGGCCACGGCCGGCCATGGCGGCGCGCAGTTCGTCATCGTCTATGCGCTTGCCGGCACTCTCCATGGCGGAGAGCAGCGTGGCTTCGGAGTAGCGTGCGGGTGGGCGCGTGGCCGAGGCCTTGATACGAACATCTTCCGTCTTGACGGTCTCGCCATCAGTGACGGCGGGCAGATTGGTTTCTTCGTCGCTTTCTTCTTTGCCGTACACAGTAAGCCAGCCCTTTTTGACCAGGACTTTGCCTTCAGTCTTGAACGGGTGTTTGCCGACGCGGGTGATGCGCGTGGTGACCAGATATTCGGCGGCCGGGTAGAAGACGGAAAGGAAGCGGCGCACGACAAAATCGTATAACTTGGCTTCGACCTCTGAAAGGCTCTTGGGCACCGTGCCCGTCGGAATGATGGCAAAGTGATCCGAGATCTTCGTATTGTTGAAGATGCGCTTGTTCGGTTTGACCCAGCCTTCTTTAACGATCTCGTTCGCGAAGGGGGCGTAGAGGTCTGGCAGGCCGGCCAGTACGTTGTGCACGGTGGGCAGATAATCTTCCGGCAGGGCACGTGAATCGGTCCGTGGATAAGTTAGGACCTTATGTTTTTCGTAGAGCGCCTGGGCAATCGATAGCGTGGTTTTTGCGGAAAACCCAAAGCGCGTGTTCGCTTCACGTTGCAAGCTAGTTAGGTCAAAAAGCAGGGGCGATAGCCGATTTTCCGGTTTTGCGGTATCGGTGACGATGCCGGGCTTGCCCAGGCATTCACCACGGATCGATGCTGCGGCTTGTTCTTGCCACAGACGTTCGGCGCGGGCATGTTCGTCCTCGCCTTTTTTGAAACCTTCATCAAACCAGCGGCCGGTGTAGGTGCCGCCTGCGGCCTCGAATTCGCCTTCGACTTCCCAGTAGTTACGGGGCACAAAGGCGCGAATTTCCTTTTCGCGTTCCACAACCAGCGACAGGGTCGGTGTCTGGACGCGGCCCACGGTGGTGAGGTGGAAACCACCGGTCTTGGAGTTAAACGCCGTCATGGCCCGGGTGCCATTGATACCGACCAACCAGTCGGATTCCGAACGGCAAACTGCGGCATCACCCAGACCCTGCATCTCGGCACCATCACGCAGGTGCTTGAAGCCATCCTGGATGGCTTCTTTGGTCATGGATTGCAGCCAGAGGCGCTGCACCGGCACTTTAGCCTTGGCATACTGGGCGATGTAATTGAAGATGAGTTCGCCTTCACGTCCCGCGTCACAGGCGTTGATCAGGCCATCGACATCCTTGCGGCGGAGCAGCTTTTGCAGCACCTTGAGGCGCGGTGCGGATTTCTCGATGGGTTGCAGATCAAAGTGGGGCGGAATGACGGGGAGGTGGGCGAAAGTCCACTTGCCACGTTTGACTTCGAATTCTTCCGGGCAGATCAGCGCCAGCAGGTGACCAACGGCCGACGACAGGACGTAATCATCGCTTTCGTAGTAGTCGTCATGCTTGGTAAAGCCACCGAGCGCCTTGGAAATATCCAGTGCGACAGAAGGTTTCTCGGCGATGATCAGCTTTTTGCCCATGGGGGTGCTTTCTTAAGTAACCGCCGCATAATAGGAGGCCGTGCCGGTATTGGCAAGCAGCGTGCCCCGGAGCTTGTTTAGTTATAGACCGGATTCGCGTCGTCGAGCAGTGTTTCAACGAGTAGGCCATCCACGGCTTGATTGCGGCTCCAGAGCACCATCAGCACGATAATCTTGAAATGTTCCAGACTCAATTCATCTATGGCCATCGCACGATCAATAATGAGCTCTCTGAGATCCGCCGGCACCGCATTCTGGTTTTCCAGCGCAAACAGGTAGTTCAGACAGTCATGGCCGAGATGCTCGTATTCCCGGTCAGAAAAAATCCGGGTGGAACCTGCCGATGGGGCACTGATGGCGCGATAGCGTTCACCGCTCAAGCCCGCTAGCCAGCCAAAGGCCTGATCAATTTCTTCACGTTCGAATCCGGCTTCTATCAACGTTTCGGATAAGGGTGAGCCGTCTAGACCGTTTTGTGGGTCGTTGCTGCCGAGCTCTTCGAAATGTTCGAACAGGTACACAAGAATATCGAGCATGAGGCAACCTATGGCGTGGAATCAATCAACAGACAAATGGCCCAATTAACTGCGGATCAGGCGCTGGTAGCGGCCACCCGGCAGGTTAGTCACTGAACCATCCAGACTGAGTTCGGTCAGCATCGCAAGAACGACGTCGGCCGTCAACCCACTGCGGTTAATTATTTGATCCAGCGTGCACGGGTCATGGCCGATAGCCTGCAGTAATACCCGGTGTTCCGGACGAGGTACGTCAGCGGTGCTCGGCGAGGTTGCCGGGTTGGCATGCCGCGGACTCAACTCTTCGAGAATATCCTGAGCGCATTCGACCAATTTGGCGCCTTGTTTGATGAGTGCGTGGCAACCCTTGTATTGTGGGGCGTGAATCGAACCCGGTATGGCAAACAGGTCACGGCCGAGCTCTCCTGCTAAACGGGCGGTGATAAGCGAGCCCGAGGCCGGTGCCGCTTCGACAACCAGGCAGGCTTGCGACAAACCGGCAATGAGCCGGTTGCGACGGGGGAAATTACTCGCTGTTGCCGCTGTTCCCAGGGGGAATTCCGAAATGATGCAGCCTTTGCCGGTAATGAGATGTGCCAGTTTTCGGTTACTGGCAGGGTATACCCGGTCGATACCGGTGCCGATGATGGCAAGAGTACCGCTCGCCGTGTCGCTGCGCAGCGCGCCCTCGTGCGCTGCGGCATCGATGCCTAGCGCCAAGCCACTGATGATGGTGAAGCCGGCATCTGCCAGAGCTCGCGAAAACGCCAGGGCGTTTTCAATGCCTTGCGGTGTGGCGTTGCGGCTGCCGACGACACCGATAGCCGGCAGATTAAGGTAACGCGGATCGCCGATGACGTAGAGCAGGCATGGTGGATCATTCGATTCCAGCAAGCGTTGCGGGTACTCGGCATCAGCCAACGTGACGATGTGATGGCCCGCCACCCGGGACCACGCCAGTGTCTGGGTGACCAACGTTTGTTGCGCGGTGTTTTGTAGCCCGTCAAATAAAGATTGTGCGGCCTTGATGCCCACAACACCGGCAACAGCGCTCAGCCCTGCCGTAAACACTGCTTTAGGTTGACCAAAGGCACGCAAAAGTTGTTGCTGGGTACGCGGGCCAATGCCTGGGGGCAGCGTCAGATTCAACCACGAGGTTAAATCTTGCGGATCATTGATTGTTTGGGCTGGATTCATGGGAAGAAGGGCTGCTGCGCGAGGTGGTTGGTCGAACGATGTCGCCGGTTTGCACGGCCTGGGAGATGCCCCGAACACGTACCATAGCAGCACTGGTGTAACTGGCGACAACGGTTCCCTGGCCAACACGGTGGCTGGAGGATGATTCCTTGGCAATGTCCGGATTATCTTCGAAGACGCTATTTCCATCATTCGTGGGGTCTTCTACTGGCTGATCCAGGCGGCGTCCATATGTGACGTTGGCCGGTCGCCAGAAGGTGACCTCCCTACCGTTGTTGAGCCCTAAAGCGCAGCCACCGGACACAACAACCAGATCGCCGCTGCCCGACATGATGTCAGTCTGGCTGGCCAATGCGATGACTTCGGCACGGGATGTTGATGGAAGCGAGGGACTAGGTGTTGGCGGGCAGCTGACGGGCTGGTGTGTGGCAAGTTCGCCTTGAGTCATGACGCTATCACCGCGTATGACCTCCTGGCGCATCGACTTGAGGCGAAGCCAGCCAACACCTCTTTGGCTGGGGTTGGCAACGTCACGTTCCAGGGCGGCTGCACTGAGCGTGGATCCCTGTGCCACCGGGATGGCCAATACGCCCAGTGCCTGGCCGTCCGGAGTGCGTAGACGAAGCCCCTGTCGGAAGACGGTGATCGGTGTATCAGGTGCCAGTGTTTGCGATGCATCGCTGAATTGAACTCGGATGACGCTGTACGCATCCATCATGCGTTGATTGAGCGTATTCCCGGTAATACGCGGTAGCGAGCGGAATTCTGCCTCTGGGATAATCAGCGGCAATGTTTGCGCCAAGCTGGCAGAGGACCATAGTGTGATCGGTGCGCATATCGACACTACCAGCCGGTTGAATTTGAAACCCATCGCTATAATATTGACCTAAAAGCGTTCACCGAAATGGTGGCGTGTGACAAGCATAAATCATTTTCCACATCCGCAACGCGGATGTGTCCAACCCCGAGAAAACACATGGCACTGCTACCGATTCTGAGATTTCCTGACGAACGACTGCGTACGGTGGCAAAGCCGGTAACGGTGTTTGATGCAGCATTACGCAAGCTGGTCGAGGATATGGCCGAAACCATGTACGAGGCACCCGGGATCGGTCTGGCAGCAACCCAGGTCAATGTGCATCAACGAGTGATCGTGATTGACGTGTCTGAAAACCAGAAGGCGCTGCAAGTCTTTGTTAATCCGGTGATTGAGACCTTCAGCGGCATGCAGACCTACGAGGAAGGATGCCTGTCGGTACCGGGCATCTACGATAAGGTGGATCGTCCATCAGACGTGCGCGTGCGTTATCAGGATCTGGATGGCCAAGCGCAGATCCTGGAAACCGGTGATTTGCTGGCGATCTGCATTCAACACGAGATTGACCATCTGAACGGCAAGGTATTCGTGGACCATCTTTCGCAACTCAAACAGACGCGTATCAAGAATAAGCTGGCCAAGCTGGCGCGGCAGACCGTATGACTTTGCGCATCGGGTTTGCCGGAACGCCGGTTTTCGCAGAGCACGCTCTGAAGGCCATTCTTGATGCTGGTTTTAATGTCGTCTGCGTGTTTACGCAGCCTGACCGTCCGTCCGGCCGCGGGATGCAACTCACGCCTTCGTCAGTTAAAGCACTGGCAATGAAGCATCATATTCCTGTTGAGCAGCCTATTTCGTTGCGCCATGAAGAGGCGCAGATGCTAATGCGTAACTACCAGCTGGATGTGCTGGTGGTGGTGGCTTACGGATTAATACTCCCGCAGGCTGTTCTGGATATGCCCCGATACGGTTGTCTGAATATTCACGCGTCCCTCTTGCCACGTTGGCGTGGCGCAGCACCCATTCACCGGGCCATCGAAGCGGGTGACGCAGAAAGCGGCGTTTGCATCATGCAGATGGATGCCGGCCTGGATACCGGCGGCGTGGTTGATGAGGCGCGCTTGTCGATTGAACCGACAGAGACCACGGCCTTGCTGCATGACCGCCTGGCGGCACTCGGCGCCGAGCGTATTGTGGCGATGCTGAAGAAACTCGATGCCGGTGAAGTGCTAGTCGCTACGGCGCAGCCGGAGGTGGGGGTGACTTATGCGCACAAGCTCGAAAAGCAGGAGTCGCAGTTGGATCTGACTCAACCTGCGATTGTCCTGGACCGGCAGATACGCGCCTATAACCCCTTCCCGGGTGCCGTAGTGCACCTGGATGGCACACCCATCAAGATCTGGGGCGCTCGGCTGGTTTCGGCCGAAGGGTCGCCCGGTGTCATTCTGTCGGTAAGCGATGCCGGCGTCGTGGTGGCGTGCGGGGCAGGTGCCCTATGCCTCGAGAACCTGCAGGCACCCGGTGGAAAGCGCCTGGCTGCGTCTGATTTTTTACGGGGTCACCCCATGTCTGTTGGCATGCAGCTGACTTGAAACCTGATCGCTTGCCCGCATGTTTTGCTGGGTCATGAAGTCCCACTCAACGAGCCATAAGGGTTTATTAAGCCGAGTTCCGCTTTAATGGTCGTCATGTCCAACTACTACGTTTCTTGAACAGGGAGACGGCATCATGGGTAACTGGTTTAAAACGACAATTCTTTTTGCCGCCATTCTGGCGCTATTCATGGTCATCGGTGGTCTGATCGGTGGTCGTGAAGGCATGTTGATGGCACTGCTCATGGGCGGTGCGATGAACTTTTTCGCTTACTGGTTCTCAGACAAGATGGTGCTGCGCATGTATAACGCCCAGCCCGTTGATGAGACCTCATCGCCCTATCTCTACAACATGGTGCAGGGGCTGGCAGCACGCGCCGGTTTGCCGATGCCACGGGTGTATCTGATTGACGAGGCTCAACCCAATGCGTTCGCCACGGGTCGTAATCCTGAAAATGCAGCCGTGGCGGCTACGACGGGTATTGTGAGTTTGTTGAGTGAACGTGAACTGCGTGGCGTGATGGCGCATGAGCTGGCGCACGTTAAGCATCGCGACATTCTGACTTCGACGGTCGCGGCAACCTTGGCAGGCGCAATTTCGGCGCTGGCTAATTTTGCTATGTTCTTTGGTGGCCGAGATGAAGAGGGGCGCCCGGCCAACGCGGTGGTGAGTATCATCGTGGCGATTATTGCACCGCTTGCGGCTATGCTGATTCAGATGGCCATTTCAAGGGCGCGTGAATTCGAGGCGGACCGTGGTGGCGCCGAGATCAGTGGTGATCCGCTGGCGCTGGCCAGTGCCCTGGGCAAGATCGATGCCTATGCCCGCGGTATTCCGTTCCCGACGGCAGAATCACATCCGGCAACCGCGCAGATGATGATCATGAACCCGCTAGCGGGCGGTGGTGTCGATACGCTGTTTTCGACGCACCCCAAAACAGCCGAGCGCATCGCACGACTGGAAGCGATGGCACGGGGTTGATGTCGATGGTGTGTTGGCCTCGACCTCACTCAAGCCGGAGATGAATCTGATGTTTGTTAACGCAAGTCCCGCAGCGCTTGTTCAACCACCTGAGCCAGTCGTCGCCCTGCCAATGCTAACCGCTGGCGCGTGATGTCCCGGCCTTCTAGCCAGTAGTCTTGCCGTATCAGAAAGGTATCTGCATGGTCGGGATCGGGTGCTAGCCCCGGGTAGACATGATCCCGGGCGATCATAAAGGATTCCTCGATCCATCCGCGTGGCGATTTGATGTCGTCAACAGACACCTGCTGGGCCTGGCGCGTGAGACGCGCTACCTCCGTATCGAAACGTGCCGTGCCGGGACGTGCGTGGCCGGGTAGTTCATCCCACCAGCGGTGAAGGCTTAATGGGTCCGGCGGTTTGCGACCGCCATCCAAAACAGTGACCAAGTTGCCGCCCGCATCCAGTTGGCCAGGGTGGAGCGGGTCAGCGCGACTGGCCGTATGGAGCGGTTGATGAGCATCGGCAACGAGATGACTCACCCATGCCAGGGCAACGGCGCGCGCTTCGTTTGTGGCTTTGGGGTCTGCCAATAAATCGATCTGCACTTTAAGTGCCGGCTCGAGCAAGCCTTGTACGGGTTGTCCATGGAATGGTCGGGCAATATCCCGATCGGCGAAGTGCCAGCGGCGTGTTGCCAGCCCCGTACGTGCACGTTCTTCCCATTGACGCATATGAGTCGGCGGCGCTAGATCACTACTGCTTTCTGCCTGGTCCCGTAAATCATCCGGCCAGAGTGCTGCCGCCATCCATGCCGATTCACCTTGCAGGCCGCGGGTGCTGGTGATCGAGGTTTGATGTTCCAGCAATCGGTGGACGGCCTGCCGTGTTTGCGGGTTGGACATTGACCAGGCCACGGCAACGACTTCACGGTGTCCTGTTGCATTCCAGGCACTGGCTTGTAGGCTGAAGAGACCAATGCCTATGGTGAGCAGGCATCGTATCGCTGCATGACGGAATCTGGTTGGAAAATTGCGCGGCCACATAGGTAGATTATGGGACAGATTACGCCTCGGGTTGGTGTTGTAAACATGCTACACTTAAACCAATAATGAATCGCTCAACCCGACCCTCTCGTTCCGCTGGCACCACTGCAAAACGTGGTCATAGGCCGGCTGGCCAGTCTCCCCGAGCGCGGCCTGCCACGCGTCCGGCAGCGCCCAAGCTGCTGTCGCCGGATTCGCTGGCCTGGGCCATGCTGGTTGCCTCCTCGTGTGTGACGGACGTTGTTGCTTTCGGTCGTAGTTTGACGGTGGTATTGGCCGAATTACGACAACGGGATCTGCCACCGGATGCGGTGCGATCTCAGGCTATTGATCTGGCTTACGCTACATTACGCCGTTATTGTCGGGGCGATGTTGAATTGTCATTGCTGCTCGATCGCCCTACCGCAGAAGATGAATTGCGGAGTTTGTTGCGTGTGGCGTTGTGCTGGCTGGAGATGCATCCTGATAAAGCGCACGTGGGGGTTGATCAGGCCGTAGAAGCTGCGGCAACGCTGTCAGGTGGGCGATATCGCGGTTTCGTTAACGCCATTCTGCGCCGTGCGTTACGCGAGCGTGCCGCCTTGGATAAGGCGATAGCAAGTGATGCCGAGGCGGCGTGGCAACATCCCCAGTGGTGGCTGAACCGGTTGCAAAAAGATTGGCCAGATAAATGGCAGGCCATCGCGGACGGTGGTAACCGTAAACCCCCCATGGGTCTGCGCATCAATCCGTTGGCGATAACTCCGAAAGCCTATGTTGAAGCATTAGCAGCGGAAGGTATCGCGCTGCAGCCCCCTGTAGCGGAAGATGGCCCGGAGGCTTTATTGCTGGCCCAGCCGAGACCGGCTGACGCATTGCCGGGGTTTAAGCAGGGACAGGTCGTCATTCAGGATATCGGTGCGCAGCAAGCGGCACGTTTGCTGGATGTACAGCCGGGCATGCGGGTGCTGGACGCCTGTGCCGCCCCGGGCGGTAAATCACTCCATTTGTTACAGTCGGCCGCGGTTGATTTGACCGCTATCGAGGTGGATCCCGAACGGTGCGCAGCCTTGAGGCGCGCGTTAGAGTCTGCGGCTTTACCCAGTGATCGCAGCGTTCAGGTTATTTGTGCTGATGCGGCAGATACGACAAGTACGGCGGCGAGCTGGGCGAAGCGCCCTTTCGATGCCATTCTCCTTGATGCGCCCTGTTCGGGTTCTGGTGTTGCCGGTCGGCACCCCGATGCCAAATGGCTGCGCCGTGAGGACGATGTGTATGCGCTGGCGCGGACCCAGAAACGCCTGCTCAAGGCTTTGTGGCCGTTGCTTAAACCGGGTGGTCGTTTGCTCTATGGGACGTGCTCGGTTTTCGTCCAGGAAAACGACGCACAAGTTGAGACGTTTCTGGCCCAGACGCCCGATGCACAGCAGCTGACCCGGGTTCACCTGCTGCCGGATGCGCGTCATGATGGTTTTTTCTTTGCGCTGTTATGCAAGGTGCTTGTATGACATCACGCCGCCACTTTTTGAGAGTGGGGTGCCTCACCATCCTTGGTTTGATCTTGCCCGTGTCATCGGTTCATGCGGCTGCGGAGATACGGCAGGTGTCGTTGAATCCGACAGAAGATACATGGGTTCTCAATAGTGCCTTCGGGTTGCAACTGTCCGCCTCGCTGACGGATGCGGTGAATCATGGGATTCCATTGGTGTTCCAGATACAGTCACAAATTCGTCGACTCCGTTGGTATTGGGTGGATGAGGCACTGTTTTTCGGGCATGCGGACCGACGGCTTACCTACAACGCGTTGGTGAGAAACTACCGTGTCACGGAAGGGCAGGATGGGCGTAACTTTCAGAGTTTGCAAGACGCATTGGACTACGTTGCGCGACCAGTGAGTTGGACGGTGCCTGGCGGACGATTACGTGCCGGCGAGCCAGTGGAAATCTTGGTGCGTTTCCGACTCGATCCGGCATTCCTGCCAAAACCATTTCAGGTGGTGTCTTTTGGTGATCGCGATTGGCGACTGGATAGCGACTGGCGCACCACCCGTCTGAATGTGCCGATCATGATGGGGGCGAAGTAATGCGGTTGGCGTTGTTCATCATGTCAATCGTTTCGGTGGCGTTGCTGTTTCTGTTGACGCAAGCTGCATCGAATACGGATTTTTTTGCACGGCACTATTCCTGGCTCGTGGGGTTAAACATCCTCCTTGGCCTTGCGATGGCACTGGTCATCGGTGTGCAGTTATTCCGATTGTGGCGAGATCACCGGCAGCAGGTATTCGGGGCGCGGCTCAAATTTCGTTTAATGCTGATGCTAGCGATAATGGCGCTCGTGCCCGGTGCGCTGATTTACGCAGTATCCGTACAGTTCGTCACCCGGAGTATCGAAAGCTGGTTTGATGTGCGCGTGGAGCAGGCGCTGGAGGCCGGGCTCAACCTAGGTCGTGATGCGCTCGAGGGCATCACAGTGGGTCTGGTATCGACAACGCGGGATGCGGCTGCTGCCATCGCTCAACGAGACCCGTCACAGACGCCAGCAGTATTAAATAAACTGAAACAGGTCACTGGGGCGCAATCGACAACGCTCTTTCAGGTAACGGGTAACCGGATTGACGTTCTCGGCTCTACCCAGCTGCGGACGGATGCACCGGTTTTGCCTTTGCCGGGGCAGGTTGCCGAAGCCCGCAAGAACGGCGCGTTTTCCGTGATCGAAGCGGATGGTACCGGACTGCCCATTCTGCGTGCGCTGGTAACGTTGCCTGCGGCCACCGGGCAGCACGATAATCGACTACTGGAAGTGGTGGTGCCGGTGCCCGCTAAATTGGCCAGTGATTCGGAGGCGGTACAGTCTGTGTATCGCGAGTATCGCGAATTGGAACTGGCGCGAGCCGGTCTCACGCGACTTTATGCGTTGACGCTGACGTTAACGCTTCTACTGGCGTTGGCGGCGGCCTTTAGTGCGGCCTTTATTCTGGCGCGCCGTTTTACGGCGCCACTAACAATTCTCGCTGAAGGCACCCAGGCAGTGGCGGCTGGTGACTTTTCACCAAAGCAAACCGTCGTCAGCCACGATGAACTGGGCATTCTGACGCAGTCTTTTAACCGGATGACGTTCCAACTGCGAGAAGCGCATACGGAAACAGAGCGACACCGGTCAGATCTGGAGCGGGCGCGGGCCTATTTGCAAGAGGTGCTCGATAACCTATCGGCCGGCGTCTTGGCTTTTGACCGGCGCTTTGTCCTTAAAGCGGTAAACGGCGCCGCTAAAACATTGCTGGCTGAAGACTGGGTCGGTCTGATTTCAGAGCCGTTGGAAGGCTGGCCGCGCCAGGAGCAGCTGGCGCGCACGATTCGCGACGGTTTTGCCCGTCATGGCGAAGCCGCTTGGCAGCTAGAAGTTGAACGTCTCTTGCCAGACGGCCGAAAGCAGCAGCTCATGGTGCATGGTTCTGAACTGCCGGAGCAGTCGGGCGGTGGTTACGTTGTTGTGTTTGATGACATTACGGAACTGATCGCGGCGCAACGGGCAACGGCCTGGGGTGAGGTGGCCCGTCGTCTGGCCCATGAAATCAAGAACCCACTGACACCGATTCAACTAGCTGCCGAACGACTCGAACATAAACTGGCTGCTCATTTGCCCGAACCTGATGCCGATATGCTGCAACGATCAACACGTACGATCGTTAATCAGGTGCAGGCCATGAAGCACATGGTGGACAGTTTCCGGGATTACGCCAGATTGCCGCCCGCCAATCTGATGACCTTGGATCTCAACGCATTACTTCAGGAATTACTAGTGTTGTATGAAGCTTCGGCAACGCCGATTCGTGCCGAATTGGCAGATGGATTAACGCCCGTTACAGGAGATCCGGCACAACTTCGCCAGATTATTCATAACCTGATTCGCAATGCTCAGGATGCCACAGAGAGCTTGGCGGACGGGCGAATCGATGTCCGTACGCGTCAGCTGGGCAAACAGGTCGAGTTAGTGATTGCGGATACGGGGTCTGGGTTTTCGCCAGAGATCATGGCGAATGCCTTTGAGCCCTATGTGACAACTAAACCGAAGGGCACGGGTCTGGGTCTACCCATCGTTAAAAAAATTATTGAAGAGCATGGTGGCAAGATTACGCTGTCCAATCAACCAACGGGGGGGGCCGAGATCCGCATTATTTTGCAAGCGGCGGATAACGGTAGCCCCTTTGAATCTGAATCACCGAAGTCGGTAGGAGCCTGATATGGCAGAGATACTGGTAGTTGATGACGAAGTAGGTATCCGGGAGCTGCTCTCGGAGATTCTGGCGGATGAAGGCCATAGTGTCATGGTGGCAGAAAATGCCACACGCGCTCGTGAGCTACGTGCATCGCGCCGCCCTGATCTGGTATTGCTTGATATCTGGATGCCGGATGCAGACGGTATTTCTCTCCTCAAGGAGTGGTCGGCGAATGGTTTGCTCACCATGCCTGTCGTGATGATGTCTGGGCATGGCACCATTGATACCGCGGTCGAAGCAACGCGCATTGGTGCGGTGGATTTTCTGGAAAAACCGATTGCGCTGCAGAAGTTGCTGGCCACGGTGAAGAAGTGCCTAAAACCGGATGCATCGACCACCCGCCAGAACTATGCCGTGGACTCGCTGCTGCAAATTGGCCTGCTCAAGAAGTTTGCCCAACGCATTGCCCAGTCAGCCAAACATTCACCCATCCTATTTTTAAGGGGTGCCCAGGGGCTGATCGCCGAAGTTGGTGCACGTAGTCTGCTGGCACCGCATGCGCCGTGGCTGAACCTTTCTCTGGAGAGCCGCGCTATTACGCAGGAGATGCTGGAGCAGCATGCCGGTGGAGTTTTATTCCTGCCCGAGCTTTTTGGTGCGGGTCGTATGACCCAGATGAATCTGAGTTTTGTCCTAGAGCGGCTAGCGAAGTATCGTCTGACGCTGGTGGTGGCGAGTGGGGCATCGGCAGAACAGATCGTGGATAGCGGCGTCGACGTGGCACTTGTGCAACGGCTGAGTGATGTCTGGATTGGCCTCCCCGCCTTGTCGGAATCGGTGAATGATTTACCGGAGCTGTTGCCCGCCCTGCTGACATTGCTCTGCGAACAGGGCAATATTCCACACCGCTATATGGCACCGGATGCTTTGAACGTGCTGCGGCAAAAGCATTGGGTTGGTAATGATGGTGGCTGGAGTGCTTTGCTGGGCGCGCTCAAGAACCTGGCATTAAGTGCGCTGGAAGAAACCATTAGTCGGCAGGATGTGGATGCGCTGTTGCAATCGGTGGCCGAACCCGTTGCAGAAAAGTCGACGGATGAGTCCGATGGCTCCCTGGCCGAGTTTTACGAAATGCCATTGAAAGAAGCGCGGGATGCCTTCGAGCGGCTTTATCTCACCTACCACATCGCGCGTAGCAACGGAAACATGACGCGTGTCGCCGAGCAAAGTGGCCTGGAGCGCACGCATTTATACAGAAAATTCAAGCAGCTGGGCATTACGTTGGAGCGTCGCGATAGCGTATCCAACGGGTCCGGCAATTAAGTCATTGGTTATTTTTAGAAGAAACTGGAGTTAACGTGTCTCGTCCTCGTAATGATCTTTTTCTGCGTGCCCTCCTCAAAGAGCCTACCGAAACAACCCCCGTCTGGCTGATGCGCCAGGCAGGTCGTTATTTGCCGGAGTATCGCGAAACGCGTAAACGCGCCGGAAGCTTTTTGGGCCTGTGTAAAAACCCGGCCTATGCCTGTGAAGTCACGCTGCAACCGCTGGCACGTTATGACCTCGATGCGGCTATTCTGTTCTCGGATATTCTGACCGTACCGGATGCGATGGGCTTGGGCCTGTATTTCTCCGAAGGTGAAGGTCCGAAATTTGAGCGCCCGCTACGCGACGAATGGGAGATCCGCAACCTCTGCGTGCCAGATCCGCACGACCAGCTGCGCTATGTCATCGACGCCGTGGCCGAGATTCGTAAAGCACTGGATAACAGCGTACCGCTCATCGGTTTCTCGGGAAGTCCGTGGACGCTGGCGTGTTACATGGTCGAAGGCGGTGCTTCGGATGACTATGCCCGCATCAAATCGATGCTTTACGATCGTCCGGATCTGATGCACAAGATTCTGGAAGTGACCACCGAGTCGGTGATTCAGTATCTGAATGCACAAATCGAAGCAGGTGCACAGGCCGTGATGATTTTTGATTCCTGGGGCGGTACGTTGGCCGAGGCTGCCTTCCATGAGTTTTCACTAAACTACATGAAGCGTATTGTCGCCGGTTTGCATAAAACCTGGGATGGCGAACGCATTCCATCGATTGTCTTTACCAAGGGTGGCGGTCTATGGCTCGAAGCGCTGGCTGATACCGGTGCCGATGGCTTGGGCCTGGATTGGACGATTGATATTGGTAAGGCGAGAGCCCGGGTAGGTGATCGAGTCGCACTGCAGGGTAATTTGGACCCGACAATTCTGCGCGCCGGTCCGGAAGCGGTTGCCCGCGAAGCGGAAAAAGTGTTGCGTAGCTTTGGCCCGGCGAATACCGGTCATGTATTCAACCTGGGGCACGGTATTTCTCAATTCACCCCGCCGGAGAACGTATCGGTCCTCGTGGATACAGTGCATCAGGTGGGCCGTGCCTTGCGTGCAGGTCGCTAACGCCTGATGTTGACGACCCGAGTGCAAGGCTTTCCCGTGGCGGCTTTTCGCCTGTCAAGATGGTCTGCTCGGGTCTGTTACCCACAAAGTTATCCACAACGCATGAACGCCTGTTTATCTATAAATAACAAACGGTTGCATATCTTGTTGGAGAACTCTGTTAAGAAATATCCGCTAACGTGTGGATAACGGGGCGCAGAGAATCCCGGTGAATAAATCCGTTGTAAATCAGGACGTTTTAACGCCACCATACGGACGGCTACGGGTCGCTATAGATGCACCGTTGGCCGCCAGTTTTGATTATCTGGCACCGCCGGATGCCACCCCCGCGGACATCGGTTTACGCGTTGTGGTGCCATTTGGTACCGGGCGTCGTGTTGGCTTGATTTTGGCCGTACTTTCACTGGACGCCGATCTTGACCCAGATGCACCACCAGCGGCGCAATTGAAGGTGGCTGAAACGATTTTGCGTGATCTGCCACCATTGCCAACGGACTGGGTCAACCTTTGCCTGTTTGCGGCCAGCTACTACCAGGCCGCACCGGGAGAGGCGCTGTTACAGGCGATTCCAACGGGTTTGCGCAAACCGGATCCCACCAAACGTCGTGCGCTCAAGCATCCTGAAACGATAGTCGGTCGTGTCGATGCGCGCCCCGTATTGACGGTGGGTCAGGCAGCTGTCGTCGATCAGCTGTCGGCGCGTTTGGAAGGATATTCGGCCAATTTACTTTTTGGGGTCACCGGCTCCGGAAAAACCGAGGTTTATCTTAGACTGATCGAGGCGGCGCTGGCGCGCGATCAACAGGTCCTTTTGCTAGTCCCCGAAATTAACCTCACGCCATTGCTGGAGGCCCGGGTGACCCGGCGTTTTCCAGACGTGCCGGTGGTCAGTCTGCACAGCGAAGTCACTGAAGCGGCACGTGCACGCCACTTTGCGGCGGCGCTGAATGGTGAGGCGCGTATTGTGATCGGGACGCGTTTAGCCGTCTTTACACCAATGCCCGAACTGGGACTGATCATTGTCGACGAAGAGCATGATCCGGCCTACAAGCAGCTCGAGGGCATGCGTTATCACGCCAGAGACCTGGCGGTATGGCGGGCTCGCCAACGTGGCGTGCCGATAGTGCTCGGATCGGCTACGCCCTCACCGGAAAGTTGGGCTAATGTACAAAGTGGCCGCTACCAGCGTCTGGATCTGCCAGAGCGGGCATATGCTGATGCCGTGCTACCTGAAATCACCCTGCTCGATACCCGTCGGCTGACACTCGACGAAGGGCTATCCGCAACGCTCCTGGAAGAGTTGGCGCAGGGGCTGGCGGCCGGTGAACAGAGTTTGCTATTCATTAACCGACGTGGCTACGCGCCTGTACTGACTTGTACTGCGTGTGGCTGGATTTCGAATTGTCGGCGCTGTGCAGCACACCGGGTTGTGCATCGTCTGGATCGCACCTTACGCTGCCACCATTGCGGCGATACCTCGCCGATTCCTCGCCAGTGCCCGGATTGCGGAAATGCGGATCTGCGACCTGTAGGTCGGGGTACACAGCGGGTAGAAGAAGCATTGCAGACGCATTTTCCACAGGCTCGCATTTTGCGGGTTGATCGTGACGTTGCCACCACCCGTAAGCAGTGGGAAGCGCTCGAAGCACAAATCAGCTCGCAAAATGTCGATATTCTGGTGGGCACGCAGATGCTGGCCAAAGGCCACGATTTCCCGGCGCTGACCCGTGTGGGGGTGGTGGGTGCGGATGCAGGTCTGTTTGCCGCGGACTGGCGTGCACCGGAACGTCTGTTTGCTCAACTCATGCAGGTGGCTGGCCGTGCCGGGCGAGCCGATCGGCCGGGTCGTGTGATTGTTCAGACCGAACACCCGGAACACCCCCTCTATCAATGTTTGCTGCGGCATGATGTACCGGGGTTCCTAACGCTGGAACTCAGTGAACGACAGCGCGCCGGTTTTCCGCCGTATGCCGCGCAGGCCATAGTGCGCGCCGAAGCCAAACAACTGGAAACTGTCCTCGCCTTCTTGCAGCGAATCCGTTCGCTGATTCCCATAGATCAGCATCCGGAAGTGTTTATCTACGATCCGGTACCAATGCGCATGGTGCGCCTGGCGGGCCGGGAGCGGGCTCAATTGCTGGTTGAGTCGCCCAGTCGCCTGGCGTTGCAGGCATTCCTCAATGACTGGTTGCCACGCATTAGCCAGGGTAAAGGAACAACCCGTGGTCACGCGCCCGGGGGGGTGCGCTGGGGTGTGGAGGTCGATCCTCTAGAGTGCTAGGAGTATGGGTCGTAGCCGGTGCCGTATCTGAGTCTCTAGAGCCGCGCAGCCCCGCGCACACCCGAGCTATCGCCAAAAGCCGGCAGCAGGATTTTCGTCCGTAGCGGCGTTTCCGGCGGTAAAAAGACATGAGCGGGTAGCGCTGCCAGTAGACCTGGAATGAGGCCGGGGCGTTGGGAGACTCCACCGCCCAGCACAATAGCTTCTGGGTCACAGGTATTGATCACCACAGCCAGTGCGCGAGCCAGGCGTTGCGTATGGCGGTCAAGGCACGCCACGGCCGCCGCATTGTTCTGACTGGCGGCAGACACCAGCATCGGTACAGCCGTCGGTGACATGTCACCCGTGCTGCGTTGATAGTCGGCGACCAGAGCAGGGCCAGAAAGCCAGGCTTCGATACACCCGTACTTGCCGCAATAGCAGCGGGGTCCGGGGCGTTCATCTGCGGTTGCTATGGGGAGGGGGTTATGCCCCCATTCGCCGGATAAACCGTTTGGCCCTTGTAACAGCTGGCCGTGAATCACCCAGCCACCACCCACCCCGGTACCGAGAATGACGCCAAACACCGAGCTGCACAGGTGTGCCGCCCCATCGGTTGCCTCGGATAGTGCCAGACAATCCGCATCATTAGCCAGACGAATAGGTCGCTTTAAAAGTGCCTGAAGATCTGCCTGCAAGCGTTGGCCATTCAAGCAGGTGGAATTCGCGTTCCTGATGCGGCCAGTGCCCGGATCTGCCGAACCGGGGTGACCAACGCCAACGCTATTGCACATGATCTGCAGCTCGGATTCGGCACGCTGGATTAGCGTTGCAATCGTTGCCAGGGTAGCCGAGTAATCACCTTGAGGCGTTGCCAAACGCTCACGAAAAAGAAAGTGACCGTCGACCGAAAGGACGGCTGCTTCAACCTTGGTGCCACCGAGATCAATGCCGATCTGCATGTCAGCCTGTGGTTACCGGTAAATCATCTTCCGGCAGACGGCCGGTGTTATGGCGCCACAGTGGGTGCAGGCACAACGTGAGTAAAGACACGAACGCGCCCAGCATGATCACTGCCGCGGGAGCCATGGGCAGCGAGAAACGGGCAATCAGGTATTCGGTGAGCATGGGTGCCAGACCACCGAAAACGCCAACGGCGAGGCTGTAACCAAAAGATAGCCCCGTCACACGTACCTGCTTGGGTAACAGTGTGGCCATGTTGGCGGATAGGGGGCCGAGAAAGAAGCCCTGGCCGATGGCAAGTAGCAAGCCACCGGCCAGCATCGCTGCGATATCACCCGTGCGGAACAGGCTAAACGCCGGCCACGCACCAAGCAACAGTATCAGTGTACCCATGCGGCTCATACGCATACGACCGAAGCGATCGCCTAGGCGGCCACCAGCGACCGATAACAGACTCACCATCAGTAGGCTGAAGAGATTGATGGCCAGGCCCGTAGTCGTGCTGATACCGGTTTGTTGAACCATCCAGGGCACGGCATACATGAAACCGACGAATGACACGATGCCGGTAGCCGTGTTGGCCAGCGCGATGGCAGCCATGGGGTGCCAGTAGCGCCGGAAGGCTTCGCGCACAGGAGACTGCAGCACCTCGTTTTTGTTGAGCACATCCTGGATGAGTGCGCGCCGAGCGGCAACACCAATACCGGTCAGGAAAATGCTGGCGAGGAACGGGAGGCGCCAGCCCCAGTCAGCCATGACGGCTTTACCCAGAACGGTGGTGCACAGGAAGCTGACGGCGGTGCCAAGGAGTAGTCCGCCAAAGGCACCCATCGGGCTGAAACCACCGACAAAACCACGTTGGTTGGGCGGGGCATGCTCGATGAGAAATACAATCGATGAAGAATACTCGCCGCCGACCGAGAGCCCTTGCAGCATGCGGAGCACGATCAGTAATACGGGTGCCCAGAGCCCGATCGTGGCGTAAGTGGGCATCAGGCCGATCAGTAAGGTTGGTATCGCGATCAGCAGCACAGAGAGCTGCAGCGCCGCCTTGCGCCCGATCCGATCACCGATATTGCCAAATAGAATGCCCCCGACCGGGCGCATGATCATGCCGGTGGCAAAGGCGCCATAACTGGCGAGTAGTGCGGCTACCGGATCATGGGTCGGGAAGAAATGCGCGGCAAAATAACCCGCCAAATAGGCGTAGACAATAAAATCGTAGAACTCGATGGCATTACCAACAGCACCCGCGAGCAAGGTTTTGCGCATGCTGCTGGCGCTGGCCATATCAAGCCTCGGTGATGTATTGGCTCAGCGCATGGTTATACGCCGGGCAGATGGCATTGAGGCTGTGGATGGAGATGTTGAGATTTCGGACGATGCCATCCTCCAGACCATAGACCAAGCCGTGAACCGTAATCTCCTGGCCACGCGCCCAGGCGTCGTACATCACCGTGGATTGCGCAAGGTTTAGTACCTGCTCGATCACGTTCAGTTCACACAGCAGGTCGTGACGGCTAGATTCAGGCGCTGCGTCTAGAATGGCCTGATGCTTCTGGCGCACATCATGAATATGCCGCAACCAGTTGTCGGCCAGACCGATGCGGATGCCATCCAGTGCTGCCTTGACACCGCCGCAACCGTAGTGGCCAACGACCAGAATATGTTTGACGCGTAGCACCTGCACGGCATATTGCACGACAGAAAGACAGTTCAGATCGCTATGCACGACCACGTTGGCGATGTTCCGGTGGACAAAGACTTCGCCGGGTTTCAGGCCCATGATCTGGTTGGCGGGGACGCGAGAATCGGAACAACCGATCCAGAGATACTCAGGCTGCTGAAGTTTGGCGAGATCGCCGAAAAATTCTGGGTTTTCAGCCTGCGTTTTTTCAGACCAGATCCGGTTCTGCTCAAAAAGGGGTTCTAGAACGTGCATGATGTTAATTCTCTGTTTTTATTCACTATAGGGTCTGGGCGTATTATAAAGGAGCTGACAAAACCAGGCTTAATTCCATGGAAAGTAGAAGGGGGCGATATGCTCGTACGTTTTACCTCGCAGGCGACAGCCAATCTCCTCATGTTTGATGATGTGGCGCGTGCACTGCTCAAAGTCGTGGGCAAAGCGCCGACGCAGCGCGGCGTGATCACCGTTGCCGAGATGACACCGGCGATGGCGCATTTGCGCGCAATGGCCGATCAGGAAAAGCGACTCAAAGAGGGTCAGGAAGCGCTGCCTATCCCGGAAGTCGGAATTGAGCCGCATGAACTAATAGGGCTCTCGGTGCGGGCGCAACCCTTTATGAAAATGCTTGAGCAGGCGATGCGGGAGCAGAAAGAGATTGTCTGGGAAGCACCCAAGGATTTTCCGGCGCAAAAATAATGAGACCACCATCCGGTGGCCTCATGGAGCTGCGCCGAAACTTCTGCAATGTACGAGTTTTAAAGAATCGGTGCTAACCAGCGCTTTGCTTCCTCGACCGATAGCCCGCAACGACGAGCCCAATCTTCCAGCTGATCGTTGTCAATCTTGCTCACGGCAAAATAGTGTGCTGCCGGGTGGGCCAGGTAGAAACCCGAGACCGCTGCCGCTGGCCACATTGCGCACGATTCGGTGAGCGTTATACCGGCTCGTTTGGGTACGTCCAGCAAGTCGAATAAGCCGCGTTTGGCGAGGTGGTCCGGGCAGGCCGGATAACCCGGTGCCGGACGGATGCCGCGATAGGCTTCCTTAATCAGTGCGGCGTTATCCAGGTTCTCATCGGCGGCGTAACCCCAGTGCGTCATGCGCACTTCGCGGTGTAGCCACTCGGCAAAGGCTTCCGCCAGGCGATCGGCCAGTGATTTGAGCATGATGGCGTGATAGTCGTCGTGCTCGGCTTCAAAACGTTTAACGTGTGCTTCGATGCCCTCTCCGCAGGAAACGGCAAACCCACCAATCCAGTCCGGCATGGTACCGGTGGCTTGTTTTTCTGCGATAAAGTCAGCTAGGCACCAGTTTGGTTTGCCGGCGGGTCGTTCCTGTTGCTGGCGCAGATTGTGCCAGATCATGCCCACATGCTGACGGGCCTTATCCGTGTAGATTTCGATATCGTCACCGACGCGGTTGGCTGGGAAGAGGCCGAAGACACCCCGTGGTTTCAACCACTGCTCAGCCACGATCTGCTTGAGCATGGTTTGGGCATCGGTATAGACCTGTTTGGCGGTTTCGCCAACGACCTTATCTTCGAGGATGGCCGGGAAGGAACCCGTGAGATCCCAGGTCTGAAAGAAAGGGCTCCAGTCGATGTAAGGCACAAGCGCATCAAGGCTCGGTTCAACAATCTGAATACCGGTTTGCCCGGGCTCGGTCGGCACATAGTCTGCGTGCTCGCCGGAAAAGGCATTGAAGGCATTGGCCTGGGCCGCCTCATGGGTGACCAGCGCAACGCCCTTTTTATTGGCATGTTGCTGACGCACCTTCTCGTAGTCAGCGGCCAATTCAGCGCGGTAGTTAGCGGCCTTTTCCAGGTCGCCGGAGAGGAGGTTCGACACCACGCCAACGGCGCGCGAGGCATCCGGCACGTAAACCACGGGATGATCGTAGTTGGGCGCAATCTTGATGGCCGTGTGCGCGCGACTGGTGGTGGCACCGCCGATCATCAAGGGAATATCAAAGCCCTGACGTGTCATTTCGTTAGCGATGTGGGTCATTTCTTCCAGCGATGGCGTGATCAGGCCAGATAGGCCAATCACCTGGGCTTCGTGCTCGATCGCCGCTTTGAGAATTTGATCACAAGGCACCATCACACCGAGATCGACAACTTCATAGCCATTACAGCCCAGTACCACACCCACGATGTTCTTGCCGATGTCGTGCACGTCACCCTTCACAGTGGCAATCACGATCTTGCCCTTGGCGGCAGCGCCGGAACGGGCCTTTTCTTCCTCGATGAACGGCACCAGGTGCGCTACAGCCTGCTTCATGACGCGAGCCGACTTGACGACTTGCGGCAGGAACATCTTGCCCGCACCAAATAGGTCGCCCACGGTGTTCATGCCGGACATCAGCGGGCCTTCAATCACGGCGAGCGGCGGCTTCCCGTTCGCGGCCAGTGCGGCCCGGCACTCTTCCGTATCGGCAACCACGTATTCCGTGATGCCTTTCACCATGGCATGGCTCAGGCGCTCCTCGACTGGCCAGCTACGCCAGGCGAGGTCCTCAACCTTTTCTTTGGCCGAGCCTTTGACGCTCTGGGCAAACTCAACCAGCGCGTCACCGGCACCGTCATGTTTGTTCAGGACGACATCCTCAACCTTGGCGCGCAGTTCGGGTTCGATTTCGTCATAGACACCGAGCTGGCCGGCGTTGACGATGCCCATTGTCATCCCGGCCTGGATGGCGTGATAAAGGAAGACGGTGTGAATGGCTTCACGAACCGGGTCGTTGCCACGGAACGAGAACGACACGTTCGATACGCCACCCGAGATGGAGGCGTGTGGTAGATGTGCCTTGATCCAGCGGGTGGCTTCGATAAAGTCCACCGCGTAGCCATCGTGTTCGGGAATCCCAGTCGCGATAGCAAAAATGTTCGGGTCGAAGATGATGTCTTCGGGAGGAAAGCCATGGGCAACCAACAGGTTGTAGGCACGTTCGCAGATTTCGACCTTGCGGGCAAAGGTGTCAGCCTGACCTTTTTCATCAAAGGCCATCACGATGACGGCAGCACCATACTGGCGTGCCAGACGGGCCTGGCGCAGGAACTCGGCTTCACCCTCTTTCATCGAGATTGAATTGACAATCCCCTTGCCTTGAATGCACTTGAGGCCGGCTTCAATGACCGACCACTTTGACGAGTCGATCATGATGGGTACACGCGAGATGTCTGGCTCAGAGGCGATCAGATTTAGGAAGCGCACCATGGCGGCTTCCGAATCCAGCATGGCTTCATCCATGTTGATGTCGATGACTTGGGCACCATTTTCGACTTGCTGACGGGCAACTGCGAGAGCGTCATCGAAGCGGCTTTCCAGAATCATCTTGGCGAAGGCGCGTGAACCGGTCACGTTGGTGCGTTCACCGACGTTCACAAAGAAAGACTCAGGGCCGATTTCGCAGGGTTCCAGGCCGGACAAACGCAAACGATGTGGCACTTCGGTCGGCCGGCGAGGTGATACGCCTGCAACGCCGGTGGCAATGGCGCGGATGTGATCTGGCGTCGTACCGCAGCAGCCGCCCACGATATTGACCAGACCGTGCACAGCCCATTCACGGATATCTTCGGCCAGCATCTCCGGGGTTTCGTCATAACCACCAAAGGCGTTGGGCAGGCCGGCGTTTGGATGTGCCGAAATATAGGTCGGACAAATACGCGACAGCGTTTCGACGTGCTGACGCAGCTCCTTGGCACCCAGCGCACAATTCAGGCCCATCGAGATCGGTCGGGCATGGGCCATTGAGGTCCAGAAGGCCTCGGCCGTCTGGCCGGAGAGTGTACGACCCGATGCATCGGTGATGGTGCCTGAGATCATGATGGGCCAGCGGCGACCACGTGCTTCGAACACCTTTTCTACGGCCATGACAGCAGCTTTGGCATTCAGCGTGTCAAAGACAGTTTCAATCAGCAGGATGTCGGTGCCACCATCGATGAGGCCGTTGGTAGCTTCGATATAGTTGGTGACCAGCTCATCAAACGTGACATTACGAGCTCCCGGATCATTCACGTCCGGCGAGATGGACGCTGTGCGCGATGTCGGTCCAATCACACCAGCGACGAGCCGGGGTTTGGCCGGATTCTGCGCGGTATATTTGTCACAGGCTGCGCGTGCCAGGGCTGCCCCAGCAACGTTGAGTTCGTAGACGATGTCCTCGAGCTTGTAATCCGATTGCGAAAGACGGGTCGCATTGAAGGTGTTCGTTTCGATGATGTCGGCGCCGGCAGCCAGATACTGCTCGTGAATGCCCTGGATCACATCAGGACGCGTCAGCAGTAAAAGATCGTTATTACCTTTCAGATCATGTGCATGGGTGGCGAAGCGCTTACCCCGGAAATCCGCCTCGGTCAGGCAGTGACGCTGGATCATGGTACCCATGGCACCATCCAGGACAAGCACACGCTCTTTGAGGTGCGACAGAATTTCTTCGGTACGATCAGGTTGTACGGCAGGTTGTGGTGCGTTCATAGCCAGCGTCATCTTCAAAAAAAACAAACCCGCCGGTCAGCGGGGCTGTAAGCGGCGGGTGTTCGACATCCCATCGCTTTAGCAGTATTTGTTAACGCGCCCGCAAGCTGAGGAGCTCAAATCGGCGCGTGGAGTAATCCAAGCCATGACGATACGGGTCTGGTGCGCCTACGTCAAGCAAATCAATGGGTTGGAGAAACAAAAAAGACTATGGTTAAAATGCCACGATTATGGCGCGCACCTGGTACCTGGTTCAGAGCAAACCCCGCAACGAAAGCCGGGCTCTGGAGAACCTCGTCCGCCAAGGTTATGAGACCTATCTGCCTTTGATAGAAGTAGAGCGTATCCAGCGGGGCAAGTTGCTCAAGAAAATGGAACCCTTGTTTCCCCGCTACCTGTTCCTGCACCTGGAAGAGGGTAATGATAACTGGGGCCCGATCAGATCGACCCTGGGTGTAGCGGGGATGGTGCGCTTCGGCCAGATGTACGCCACGGTGCCGGACGATGTGATTGATGTGGTTCGTGAGCGAACTCAGGAAGTGAAAAAGTCGCTCTTTAACGCCGGAGATGCGATTCGACTCGTCAGCGGGCCTTTGCTGGGTCTGGAAGGCGTTTTTGAAATTGCCGACGGTGAACAGCGGAGCTTCGTGCTGCTCGAGTTCATGCAGAAACAACAGCGAATTTCCGTGGCTACGGCAGATTTGCGCACAGCACTCTAAACGCTAAGATGCTGGCGGTGATGCACGGCGAGATTACGACAGAAATGCCCGGGTCAGGCCTACCCAGTAAGACACACCGAGTGCAGTAATGTCATCATTAAAGTCGTAATGTGGGTTATGCAGCGTGCAGCCCCCCTCGCCTGGACCGTTGCCCAGCCAGACATAGCAGCCCGGTTTTTCAAGCAGCATGTAGGCAAAATCTTCGGCACCCATGGATGGCAATTCGTCGGTAATAACTTGGGTTTTACCAATCAGTCGAGTCGCAACTTCCTGACAGAAGCGCGCCTCCGCTGGAGAGTTCACAGTTGGTGGGTAACGCTGTTCGAAGCGTACCTCTACCTGGGCACCGAAGGTGGCGGCAATCCCCGTGCAGATGTCCTGAATCCGCTTCTCGACGAGTTGCTGGACCGCTGGTTTGAAGGTGCGGATGGTGCCGCGCAGTACGGCGTCTTCCGGAATTACATTCCAGGCATCGCCGGCATGAAACTGCGTGACGGAAACAACGCCGGCATCACAGGGGTGGAGATTGCGTGATACCACCGTCTGCAACGCTTGAATGATTTGTGTGCCAACCAGAATGGTGTCAACGCCCTGGTGTGGCATGGCGGCATGACAGCCATGGCCGCGAATCAGAATTTCCAGGCCACAGGTACCGGCCATGACTGGCCCGGGCATGATGGCCATCTGGCCGACCGGTAACCCCGGCCAGTTGTGTAACCCGAACACAGCTTCGACCGGAAATTGTTTGAAGAGACCCTGTTCAATCATGACCCGGGCACCGCCTTCACCTTCTTCGGCGGGTTGGAAAATCAGGACAGCTGTGCCATCGAAATTGCGATGTTCGGCCAGGTAGCGTGCAGCACCCAGTAACATGGCGGTGTGGCCATCATGACCACAGGCATGCATCTTGCCGTTGTGGCGGGAGCGATGCGGAAACTCATTCAGCTCGGGCATGGGTAGTGCATCCATGTCGGCACGAAGGCCGACCATGCGGCTGCTGTTGCCAAGCTTACCTTTGATAACACCGACCACACCCGTGCCCGCCAGACCCCGGTGTACCTCAACGCCATAACCCTCGAGGGCGCGTGCTACCACATCAGCCGTGCGGCTTTCTTCAAAGGCGAGCTCGGGGTGCGCATGAATATCACGGCGAATGGCGGTGATATCCGCCAGATAAGGCAGGTCAAGCATGTGTACGGGCAAAGTCATAGTGCACCTGAGGCAATGCCTCTGTGTTTAATCATCTGTCACCATTATGGCGCATTCCCCAGCTATACTGAACCCATCATGGAACTTGTCGTTATCAGCGGCCTTTCCGGCTCGGGAAAATCTATTGCCCTCGCGGTACTGGAGGACGCGGGGTACTACTGCGTCGATAATCTCCCGGCCGATATGTTGCCGGTTTTAGTGGGGCATCTGCGTCGGGATGGTTATACCCGGATCGGTGTGGCAGTCGACGTGCGCAGTGGCCCGTCCCTGGAAGCTTTGCCGCAAGCCTTGGATGATTTGCGCCGCGATGCCCGGGTCAGCGTGCTGTTTCTCGACGCGAGTGATGAAACGCTGCTGCAGCGTTTTTCGGAGACGCGTCGTGCTCACCCGCTGACCAGTGAAACGATGACGCTCGCCGAAGCGCTACGCCATGAGCGTGCGCTGTTAGAGCCTGTTGCAGAGATGGGGCATCGACTGGATAGCAGTTATTTGAAACCGGCCGTGTTACGTGCCTGGATTCGTGATTTTCTCAAGGTGGATAGCCAGGATGGACTGACATTGGTGTTTGAATCATTCGGTTTCAAACATGGTGTGCCGCGCGATGCGGATCTGATGTTCGATGTACGTTGCCTGCCGAATCCGCACTACGATCCGGTGCTACGACCGTTGACAGGCAAGGACGCGCCGGTAGCGACTTTCCTCGAAGCACAGCCTGATGCGGTGAAATTGCGCGAAGACATTGCCCGTTTTGTTAAAGACTGGTTGCCTAAATATGGACATGACAATCGCTCCTATCTGACGGTTGCTATTGGTTGCACCGGTGGACAGCATCGTTCGGTATGGATCACCGAATGGTTGGCGACACAGTTTGCTCATCGACCTGATGTATTGGTGCGTCATCGTGAATTGGCCCCGCCTGCTGAAACAACTACTACGCCCCGGTGATCTACTAGTCTTGCTAGTCTGTGTTGCTGGTTGGCTGGGGCTCTCCGTCTCGCTGTGGCAAGCCGGCCCGGCCGCAGAGGCGCAGGTTCGACGCGATGGTCTACTGGTAGCGGCATATCCGTTGAGCGAGGCACGCACAGTCACGGTATCGGGTCCTTTAGGCTCGACGGTGATCCGGATCGAGTCCGGGCGGGCGCGAGTGGTGAGTGACCCTGGGCCGCGTCAATACTGTGTTAAGCAGGGCTGGCTGACGCGCCCCGGCGAAATGGCGCTTTGTGCACCGAACCACATCAGCCTGTCGCTGACGGGTGGTCAATCCACGTACGAGTCGATGGCTTATTGATGCGTACGCTGATCCTGACACCGGATGATCACCGGATTGCCCGTTTGACGGCGGCAGCTATTGCGATTGCCCTGGTGGAATCGGCCGTGCCCAGCCCTTTACCCGGTGTAAAGCCGGGGTTGGCGAACATTGTGACGCTGCTGGTACTGCTGCGCTATGATTGGGGAACGGCAGCTTGGGTAACCCTGCTGCGTGTCTTGGCAGTCAGTATGTTGGTTGGCCAGTTTCTCGCACCGGGCTTTATCCTCTCATTAAGCGGCGCTTTGGCATCTTTGCTGCTCTTGTTTATAGCGACACCTTGGGTGCGCTCAGTCTCGACATGGTTTGGGCCGGTGACCCTGTCGGTGTTGGCGGCCATAGCGCACACGATGGCGCAGTTGCTGGTTGTCAGGCTATGGCTCGTGCCCAGCCCAGGCGTCTGGGTGCTGGCACCGGTATTTTTGGGCGCAGCGCTGTTTTTTGGTACGCTGAATGGCCTGATCGTTGCCTGGCTGACACAGCCGGCAGATTCTGATAAAAAACTGATCGCGAAACCTTTGTCATGACACTCCCGATAACTCGACCCCATGTGACCCCTGCGCGTGTTTGCCTGGCCTGGACGGGTGCCTCTGGCTTACCTTATGGCTTGCGTCTTTTGGATTGCCTGTTGTCAGCAGGTGTCACGGTCGAACTGATTTATTCGCAAGCCGCTCAGGTGGTGGCTAAGCAAGAGCTGGAGATGCGTTTGCCCTCATCGCCGGAAGAGGCTGCTTCGTTATTGCAAGAACGTTTTCCGGGGCGCTCGGGTCAGTTGCATGTTTATGGGCGGGAGGCCTGGTTCTCGCCGGTCGCCTCTGGTTCAAACCCGCCGGATGCGATGGTGGTCTGCCCCTGCTCCATGGGGACTCTGGCTAGTATCGCTGCCGGGCTGGCGGATAATCTGATTGAGCGTGCTGCCGATGTCGTACTCAAAGAACGCCGTACCCTCATTGTTGTGCCTAGAGAAACGCCCTTCTCGGTGATTCATCTAGAAAACATGCTGCGTCTGGCGCAAGCGGGTGCTGTAATTGTGCCGCCGTCACCGGGATTCTATGAGCATCCGCAAAGCGTGGCTGACCTAGTGGATTTCGTTGTCGCCAGAATCCTGGATCAGTTACATGTACCGCATACATTGGGTCAACGCTGGGGCGGTACTGTTTAGGTTTCCGCAACGAGTAATTTGCGCCACGGGGTTGGCAGCGCCAGATCTTCAGCTTCTGTGAGTGGGTAAGCGTCGAGCTCGCGATGCGGGTTTCTGGCTGTGGGTGACTCCGTGGCCCGGATGCGATAACGGGTTACCTCGGCTTGTAGTTCAAAGTGCGTAAACTTATGGCGTACTTGCCGGGTATCCAGTTTCTGAGCGTTGCGGGGGAGCTCGACGCTGTCGGCATCCGGCAGGCTGAGCAAGCCCCCCCAGATACCGCAGGCCTGACGGCGCTCTAACCAGACGTGGCTGTCATCACGGATGAGCCAGACCTGTGATGATCGTACTGGCAGCGTTGGTCGTGTTTTACGATGCGGCAGCTCGCTGACACGGTCAGTCTGATACGCCTCGCAGAAGTCCACCATTGGGCATCTGTCACATTGGGCCTTGGTCCGGGTGCAGCACGTGGCGCCCAAATCCATGAGGCCTTGCGTGTAGGCTTCGACATCTTTGGACGGTAGTAAGGTTTCGGCCAGTTGCCAGAGTTGTCGATCGACGGCGGTGGCTGTTGGAATGCCCGTGATGCCGAACACCCGGCACAACACCCGTTTGACATTGCCATCCAGGATGGCGGCGCGTTGTCCGAAGGCGAATGCGCTAATGGCGGCGGCTGTCGATCGACCGATGCCGGGCAATTCTGCTAACTGAACTGAGTTATCGGGAAAGTATGCCTGATGCTTGTTGACAATCACCTGGGCACAGGCGTGCAAGTTGCGGGCCCTGGCGTAGTAACCCAGACCTGCCCAAAGTGCGAGTACATCTGATAGCGGTGCAGTGGCCAGGGCGGAGACGGTTGGAAAGCGCTCCAGAAAGCGGTGGTAATAAGGAATCACCGTTTGCACCTGGGTCTGCTGCAGCATGATTTCAGAAAGCCAGATCCGGTAAGGGTCATGGGTCTTTTGCCAGGGTAAATCATGCCGACCATGCTTTTTTTGCCAGCGCACGAGGGCCCCGGCAAATTTCTTGAGACCCGTGACGTTGGTCGTCAGCTCAACAGCACAATCGGTGGGGGTAGCTGGGGCATTGATGGGCTTGCGCATGGGTTGTGATGGGAACGGTATAATCTGCGCCCATCCTAACGTATTACATCCGAA
>JACCDS012401953.1_pt1 | contig 36031 bp, 55 predicted proteins | sample 7446441 | NCBI WGS metagenome assembly JACCDS01 (sample SAMN15323445, study PRJNA562643) | freshwater metagenome | isolation source: river surface water | place: USA:Blue River Watershed | collected 2017-08-17
AAGAACCAACGCAACGGCATCAAGGTCGCTGCCAAAATCAACGACCCAGCACAGAAACGGAAAACCAAATGACCATTGAATCTATCGCCCTCTGGCACAAGCGTGCCCGCCCCAACCCAACCGAGAAAGACTTCAACACACAGCTCGGTTGCCATCTGGAAGAAATCGTGGAGATGATCGAGACCCTGCGCTTCACCCACACCAACGGCACTGGCGTGGAGATGCCCGGCAAGAACTCTATGCTGTATCAGCAGATCAAGGACTTCGCCGATGGCTTGAAGAACGGGCGCATCACCGCCGAGGTTGCTGACCGCAAAGGTTTTGTGGACTCGGTGGCCGACCAGATCGTGACCGGCGTGGGTGTCGGACACTGCGCCAACATGCAGGTGGTCAAGGCTGTGGACATTGTGAACACCAGCAACTGGAGCAAATTCAGTCCAGAAGGACAGCCGTACTTTGACCAGAACGGAAAAATCCTAAAGGGCCCCAACTACGTGCCACCAGCACTGGAGGATTGTGTATGAACGACCGTGAGCTTGACCTACTTGTTGCAGACCTGCAGTATGAAAACAAACAACTCCGCCGCCAGCGCGATGCCGCTGTCGAAGAATCCATCCACCTGCGCCACACCCTTGAGCACATCTACGCCAAATGTGTTCTGGCCATTCGAGAGGGTGGACCCCAAGGTGCTGGAGGCACTGCACAGGCGCACGATGACAAGTCAGCGTACTGACCAACTCAACCAACTCGGAGACGCATTGATATGAACGCACTGGAAGTTCAGGTGGACGGCGACCACTACAAGAAGCTCAAGATTCAGCCCATTGAGTTCATCCACGCCAACAACATCCCATTCATCGAGGGCAACATCATCAAGTACATCAGCCGCTGGCGCGACAAGAACGGCATCCGTGACTTGGAAAAGGTCAAGCACTACGTGGACCTGTTGATTGAGCTGGAGAGCCGCAAATGAACGCACCGACCAAGCGCAATGTGTTTGAGGAGTGGGTCGAGCGCTACCAAAACAACCCGGTGGGGTTTGTAGATGAGGTGCTCGGCGTCTACCCCGACCCGTGGCAGGTGAAGTTTCTGAAGGCTGTGGCTGCTGGGAACCGCAAGATCAGCGTGCGGTCCGGGCACGGTGTTGGTAAATCGACAGCCAGTGCGTGGGCCATGCTGTGGTATTTCATGACCCGAACACCTGTGAAGGTGGTGGTCACGGCTCCAACGTCTTCACAGTTGTTCGACGCCATGTTTGCCGAGCTGAAGCGCTGGGTTGTGCAGATGCCGCAGCCACTGCAAGACCTGATCACGGTCAAGCAGGACAGGATTGTGTTCAACGCCGCACCGGATGAGATGTTCATCTCGGCGCGTACATCGCGTGCGGAGCAGCCAGAAGCGCTGCAGGGTATTCACTCGGACAACGTGATGCTGGTGGCCGACGAGGCATCCGGTGTGCCAGAGCAGGTGTTTGAGGCCGCGGCTGGCTCGATGTCTGGCCACAATGCCGTGACGCTGCTGTTGGGCAACCCTACCCGCTCCAGCGGGTTTTTTTACGACACGCACAACCGACTGGCCAACGAGTGGGTGACGTTTCGGGTATCGTGCGAGGACTCGCCTCGGGTGAGCAAGGAGTACATCGAGGAAATGATGTCCCGGTACGGCGAGGAGAGCAATGCGTTTCGCATCCGCGTGCTGGGTGAGTTTCCAAGAAGTGACGACGACACCATCATCCCGATGGAGTTGATCGAGGGGGCAAAGCAGCGCGACGTGCAGACCAGCCAGAGCGCACCCATGCTGTGGGGGCTGGACGTGGCGCGGTTTGGATCGGACAGCTCCAGCCTGACCAAAAGGAAGGGCAACGTGGTGGTGGAGCCACCTCGGGTGTGGCGCAACTTGGACTTGATGCAGTTGACCGGGGCGGTGGTGGCTGAATATGAGGCGCAAAGACCGCAGGACAGGCCAGACCAGATTCTGGTGGACAGCATCGGTTTGGGTGCTGGGGTGGTTGACCGCCTGAAGGAGTTGGGCCTGCCAGCGGTGGGCGTGAACGTGTCCGAAAGCCCGAGCTTCTCGCCAAACCAGACGTATGCCAACCTCAAGGCCGAGCTTTGGTACAAGGCCAAGGCGTGGTTTGAGCGCAGGGATTGCCGAATCCCGGACGACAGCCGGTTAATCGCCGAGCTGGCCACGGTGCGGTATACGTTTTCCAGCACCGGCAAGACCCGGGTGGAGAGTAAGGAGGACATCAAAAAACGTGGCCTGAAGTCTCCTGACTGCGCAGATTCGCTGATCCTGACCTTCGCTGGTGAGGCGGCAACAGCCATTTATGGGTCTGCGGGTGGGGCAAAGTCTTGGGCAAAGCCTCTGCGCCGCAATGTGCCACGATTGTCATAAAGGTGCGAAAATCACGCGCAAGCGAGGAGCACTCTATGCCACTATCAAAAGGCTATTCTCAGAAGACCATCTCCAAGAACATCCGCAAGGAGGTGAAGTCGGGCAAACCGCAGAAGCAAGCGGTGGCCATTGCGCTGTCTGTTGCCGAGAAGGCAAAGCAGAAGGCCAAGGGGATGAAGAAATGAAGGGCTTGTACGCCAACATCCACGCCAAACGTGAGCGCATCAAGGAAGGCTCGAAAGAGAAGATGCGCAAACCCGGGGCCAAGGGCGCTCCAACGGCTGCGGCTTTTAAGGCTGCGGCCAAAACAGCCAAGGGCAAGAAATGACCATTAAGCGCGGATCAGAATCGTTTTCTGGCTACAACAAGCCCAAGCGCACGCCGAGCCATCCGACCAAGAGCCATGCGGTGCTGGCCAAGTCTGGTGATGAGGTCAAGCTGATCCGCTTTGGTCAACAGGGCGTGAAGGGGTCGCCGGAGGGCACCAAACGCAACGAAGCATTCAAGGCGCGTCATGCGCAGAACATCGCCAAGGGCAAGATGTCTGCGGCGTTTTGGGCCAACAAAGTAAAGTGGTGAGATCATGAAAAAGTACGAGAACGACGAAGAGTATGGTGCCGACGGCATGGCGATGGCAGAAGAGCTGCAGCGCGAGGTCGCAGAGGTCGAGCAAGAGGCCACTGGCGAGACGTCAGCCATGTTCATGGACGAGGACGAGTTCCAGTCCGTTGTGTCGGCTGAGATTGAAGATGCTGTCACTTACATCGACACCGACCTAAGTCCCAGCCGTGCACAGGCGACCTCGTACTACCGAGGCGATCCATTCGGCAACGAGGAAGAGGGCCAAAGCCGTGTCGTGGCCACCGAGGTGCGCGATACGGTCAACGCCATGTTGCCCAGCATCATGCGGGTGTTTTTCAGTTCGGAGCGCACGGTGGAGTTCATCCCTCGTGGTCCAGAGGATGTGCAGATGGCCGAGCAGGCCACCGATTACGCCAACTACGTCCTGAACCAAGACAACCCCGGCTTCATGGTGATGTACGGCACGTTCAAGGACAGCTTGGTGCGCAAGTGCGGCATCGTCAAGACATGGTGGGCAAAGACCACCACGGTGCGCACGGAGAAGTACAGCGGTCTGGATGAGCAGACCGTGATGCTGATCCAGCAAGAGCCAAACGCCACCGTGACCGTCATCACGCAGTACGACGACCCCAACGTGGCCGAGCCTGAGTTGATGATTGACCCGATGACCGGCCAGCCGGTGATGATGCCGATCCCGCAGGTGTTTGACGTTGAGGTCAAGCGCACGATTGAGGAGGGCAAGATTTGCGTGGAGGGCGTACCTCCAGAGGAGTTCTTGATTGACCGCAATGCGCGGAGTATCGAGACCGCGGCGTTTGTTGGCCACCGCAAGATGGCCACCGTGGCCGAGCTGGTTGAGATGGGTTACGACGAGGATTTGGTGATGGAGAACATCACCACCACGGACTTTGACTACAACGAAGAGTACCTGCGCCGTCGCCCAACGACGACGACACTGGGTTCTTTGAACGAATCGCCAAACCCGGCCATGCAGCGTGCCTTGTATGTTGAGGGCTACATGCGTGTGGACTTTGACGGCGACGGCATCCCAGAGCTGCGCAAGGTGTGCTGCCTTGGTGAAGGCTACAAGATTGTCAACAATGAGCCAGCGGACGTGATTGGCTTTGCTGACTTCCCATGCGATCCAGAGCCGCACACATCGCCACTTGAGGCCAACAGCATATTCGACTACACCAAGGACTTGCAGGAGATCAAGAGCGACATCCTGCGCAACACCTTGGACAGTCTGGCCCAGAGCATCCACCCACGCACGGCCATCGTTGAGGGCCAAGTCAATCTGGACGACGTTTTGAACAACGAGACGGGTGCGATCATCCGTATGCGTGCACCCGGCATGGTCCAGCCTTTGTCGCAGCCGTTTGTTGGCCGTGAGGCATTCCCTGTGCTGGAGTACATGGACGCCATCAAGGAAGAGCGCACTGGCATGAGCAAGGCGTCGATGGGCTTGAACGCTGACGCACTGCAAAGCACCACCAAGGCGGCTGTGAGCGCCACGGTGTCGGCCAGCCAGATGCGCATTGAGCTGACCACCCGAATCTTGGCCGAGGGCATGAAAAAGCTCTTCCGTCTGTTGCTGGAGCTGTCGGTCAAGCACCAAGACAAGCCCCGCATGATTCGCCTGCGCAACCAGTGGGTGCAGATCGACCCACGCAAGTGGGACGCTGGCATGGACGTGGCCATTAACGTGGGCATGGGCACCGGTGACACCGAGCAGAAGATGCAGCTCTTGGGCATGATCAGTTCCAAGCAGGAGCAGGCATTGATGCAGATGGGTCCGGTCAATCCCTTGGTCACACCTGCACAGTACGCCAACACCCTGCGCAAGATGGTGGAGCTGGCCGGGTTCAAGGACGCCAGCCAGTTCTTCAACATGATCCCAGCGGACTACGTGCCACCACAGGCGCAGCAGCCTGCCAAGCCGTCTCCAGAGGAGATGCTGGCGCAGGTGCAGGTCCAGTCGATTCAGGCTGACATCCAGAAGAAAGCCGCCGAGCTGGAGCTGGACCGCCAGAAGGCGATGATGGCCGATGACCGTGAGCGCGACAAGATGGACATTGATAAATTCATCAAGCTGCGCGAGCTGGAGCTGAAGTACGGCGCGGTGATCAATGAGCAGCAGTTGAATATGCAGGTCGAGCGTGACCGCATGGTTCTGCAACAACAACCCGGGGCAATGTGATGGACAGTCGCCGCAACGACATCCATCGCGGCCACAAGGCCAACGACATCCTCGACCCCGACTCTATTGTTGTGGAAGCGTTAGAGGAACTTGAAAAGCGTTACACAAACGAATGGAAAACAAGTAAAGTTGACGAAGTTGAGAAGCGCGAAAAATCGTTCATGGCGGTGATGGTGCTTCAAGACATTCGGGTCCAACTGCAGACGTATGCTGACCGAGGCAAATATGCCGCGAAGCAGTTGCAGAAGGAACAGTTGCAGTAACATAGGATTAAATGATGAGCGATACCACGGGTGCAACCAGTTCGCAGTCGATGACCGCGGCGCAAGCCGCAACTGCCTTCGAGTCGATGCTGCCATTGGAAGATGGAGAACAGCAAGAGCAAGAGGCGCTGATGGAGGACGATGAGTCTTCCGAACCCATTGAGGCCGACGATTCTGAAGAGGAGAACGCGTCAGAGGATTTGGCCGAAGATGAAGAGTCCGCAGAGGATGTAGAGGGCGAGCAGCCAGCACAGCCGCAGAAGTTCACCGTCAAGGTTGACGGCAAGGACGTGGAAGTGACGCTGGATGAGCTGCAACGAGGCTACAGCCGCACTGAGGACTACACGCGCAAGACGCAAGCGCTGGCCCAAGAGCGCAAAGCCGCTCAGGCCGAACTTGAATCTGTGCGTACCGAGCGTGCTCAGTACGCTCAACTGTTAGGTGCCTTGCAGGCCCAGTTGCAAGAAGCTCAACAGCCCAATGTCGATATGGATCGCCTCTACCAAGAGGACCCCATCGAGTGGGTTCGACAGCGTGAATTGCAACGAGTCAACGCCGAGAAGATGATGGCTATCCAGTCAGAGCAAGCTCGGTTGGCTCAAGAGCAGCAGATGGAAACGCGCAAGCAGATGCAGGAACGTCTCGCACAAGAGAAAGACCTGTTGCTTTCGGCGGCTCCAGAGCTGAAAGACCCAAAGACCGCGGCGAAAGCCAAGTCCGAATGGGTTGAGGCAGGCAAGGCAATTGGATTGACGGAGCAAGAACTGAACTCGGTCACCGACCATCGCATTCTGCTGGCCCTGCGCAAGCTGGCGGCATACGATTCGTTGATGAACAAGCGTCAGAACTTGAAGCCCGTTCAATCGGCACCAAAGGTCGCCAAGCCCGGAGTGGCAGCGAGCAAGCCGCAGTCGAGCCAAGTGAAGCAAGCACAACAGCGTCTCAAGCAAACCGGGTCCGTCCGCGATGCGGCGAACCTTTTTGAACGACTCTTGTAATTTGTGAGGAACACAAAATGGCAGCTATTACCAACACCTACACCCGCTTTGATGCAAAGGGTGTCCGCGAAGACCTCTCCAATGTGATCTATCAGATCAGCCCTGAAGAGACTCCCTTCATGTCCAACATTGGCCGTGAGAACGTCAAGAACACTTTTTACGAGTGGCAGACTGACGACTTGGCCGCTGCTGTGACGACCAACGCTCAGATCGAAGGCGACGACGTGACCAGCTTCACCGCTGCCACGCCTACCGTCCGCTTGGGCAACTACACCCAGATCAGCCGCAAAGATGTCATCATCTCCGGCACTCTGGAGTCGGTTGACAAAGCTGGCCGCCGCTCTGAATTGAGCTACCAGTTGGCCAAGAAGTCGGCTGAGTTGAAGCGCGACATGGAAACCACCATGTTGGCCAACCAAGCCGCCACCGCTGGCGACACTTCTACCGCTCGTAAAACCGGCGCTCTGTTGGCCTTCTTGAAGACCAACACCAGCAAAGGCACTGGCGGTGGCGATCCTTCTTACACCAGCATCCCCGATGCAGCTCGCACTGACTCGACCGCTGGCAACCTGCGCTCGTTCAGCGAGACCCTGTTGAAGGACGTGATCCAGAAGGTCTGGACCCAAGGTGGTAAGCCCTCCATCGTCATGGCCGGTCCTGTCAACAAGCAGAACCTGTCCAAGATGGCTGGCATTGCTGGCACCCGTTTCAACGTGACTGGCAACAAGCCAGCCACCTTGATCGGTGCTGCTGACATCTACGTGAGCGACTTCGGCAACGTGAGCATCGTCCCCAACCGCTTCCAGCGCGAGCGTGACGTGTTTGTGTTGGACCCCGAGTACGCATCGGTCGCCTACCTGCGCCCCTTCCAGACGATGGAATTGGCCAAGACTGGCGACGCCGAGAAGCGTATGTTGTTGGTCGAGTGGGGCTTGAAAGTGAACAACGAAAAAGCCCACGGCGCTGTGTACGACCTGAACAGCACCATCCAGTAATGGATTGAACGGGGTGGGTTTAAAAGCCCACCCCTTTTAATATGCACACCAAATTATTTGACTTCGATCCCGTCACCGGGGTCAAAAAAATGTGGCACTACGATGCCGACAAAGATGAGGGAATCATCGAGAGCGTCGTCGATGCAACTGATGTCGTCGAAGAGAACAAGGCGGCATTCAATCAATTTGATGAGAAGGCGAACTGGAAGGGTGACATGCACAAGGTTGCATCCATCCCGATGGCGCTTTTTTATGACCTTAAAAAACAGGGAATCATTGACGATCCAGTCCGCATGAAGGCGTGGCTAAATGACCCAGAGAACAGATTTTTTAGAACCAGACCGGGGCGCGTTTAATGTCAATCACAGTTGGAATCCTCATCCCTACACGGGACTTCGTTAATTCAGGCTTCGCCTTTGATCTTGCCAAGATGGTGGGCTACACCGTGGGCACGACCAACATCCGTGTGGTGATTTATTCCAGCTCTGGCACGCTCTTGTCGTGCCAGCGGCAAGACTTGGCCAGAGACGCCATTGATGCTGGTTGCACGCACACCCTGTGGCTCGACAGCGATATGCGCTTTCCCAAGGACACCATCATGCGGCTGCTTGAGCGTGACGAGGGAATCGTCTGCGCCAACTACGCCAAGCGTCGGTTCCCGACAGAGCCGATTGCCGTTCGCAAAAACGCCGAAGGCGATGACGCACAGCACGTGAACCGGGTTTACACTCTGGCTGACTCCACTGGTATGGAGGAGGTTGATTACTGCGGCATGGGCGTGATGCTCGTGAAGGCAGAGGTTTACAAGAGCATGGAGTTCCCTTGGTTCGCAATCCCTTGGGTGCCAGCGGCAGAGGACTACATCGGTGAGGATGTCTGGTTCTGCCGTCGTGCTTATGAAAACGGGTTTAAGACATACGTGGACCACGACTTGAGCAAAGAGGTGCACCACATCGGCACCTTTGAGTACAAGCATGAGCACACACTGATTGGCAGGGAATGAAATGAATTACTCGCAGCTCAAGAGCAACATTGCTGACTTTTTGAACCGTAGTGACTTGACTGCGGTAATTCCGACATTCATCTCTCTGACAGAGGCGCAGATGGAGCGTGCCTTGCGTGTTCGCCAGATGATTGAGCGTTCCGCGGCGCAGATTGACACCGAATACAGCGCACTGCCCTCCGACTTCTTGGAGGCAAAGACCTTCAAGATCACCAGCTCGCGCCCCATCCAGCCGGTGGAGTTTGTGACTCCAGAGCAGATGGATGACGCGCAACAACTCAGCGCTGGTGCCTTGGGCATCCCAAAGTACTTCACCATCATCGGCAACCAGATTCGTGTCAGCCCTGCACCTGATGCAACTTACGACGCCGAGTTAATGTACTTTGCGAAGTTGGCCAAGCTGTCTGACAGCAACACCACCAACTGGCTTTTGACCTCATCCCCTGACGCTTACCTGTACGGTTCGCTGATGCACGCCGCTCCGTATTTGAAGGATGATGAGCGTGTTGCTGTGTGGGGAACTCTTTACAATACGGCCATTGAGGCGCTCAAGAACGCGGACCAAAACGCAAGCGCCAGCGGATTGATCAAGGCACGTGTTAAACCCTTCGGAGCGCGATAATGGCATCCTTCTCAGACTACACCGAGAACCTCGTTCTCAACTGGTTGTTCACCACCAACCCCGCCACGCGCCCAACGGCTTGGTATGTTGGCCTGTTCACGGCGGCACCATCTGACACGGGTGGTGGCACCGAGGTGTCTGGCTCCGGCTACGCACGCAAGGCCACCGGGACCATTACCGTCTCCGGCACGGGCACCACGGCCACCAACTCCGCGGCGATTGAGTTCGACCCGGCTGATGGCGGCAACTGGGGCACCATCACCCATGCGGCCATCTTTGATGCATCGACCTCCGGCAACATGCTGGCGTGGGCACCGTTGACCACCAGCCGCACCATCAACGATGGTGACGTGTTCCGTGTGCCTGCCACCAGCTTGACCATCACGTTGACCTGACATGGCTGCATACGGCTCCGGCTATTACGGCGGGGGCAATTACTCCTACGGGGTAACGCTCGGAGCCGTTGACTTCACAGCCACCAGCACGGCGGCTGTCACCGCTGGAGCGGTTTACTCCAGCGGTTTTTCTGTTTCTTCGGCCAGCGCAATGGCGGTGGATGCAACTCGTGTTGCATTCATGGCGGCCACCGTCGCGTCCGACTCCGAGATGGTGATTGACTCCAATGTCGTCTCCAACTCCCCCATATCTATCTCGGCATCAAGCTCGATGTCGGCGTCGGCCCAATCAATTCGGATTGGCCGCATGGTTGTCACGTGCACATCTTCCGCAAGCGTCTCTGCGGTCTTAAAATGGCAGGCAGAGCAAGACACCAGCGAGACGTGGACAGAGCAGGCCGATGAGTCCACAAACTGGACGCCAGTGGTTGAGGAAGCAACTTCGTGGCAGTAATTTTCTGAAGGAATTGAAATGGCAGACACGAACACAACCAACCTGAGTCTGGTCAAGCCAGAAGTCGGCGCATCCACCGACACGTGGGGCACCAAGCTCAACACCAACTTGGACACGCTGGACGGCATCTTCAAGGCCGACGGCACTGGAACCTCTGTTGGCCTGAATGTTGGCTCTGGCAAGGTGCTGGTGGTCACGGGTACGGCAACACTGCCTGCTGCAGCCACGCTGGGCGGTGCTACCGCTGTGAGCGTGTCTGGTACACAGACGCTGACCAATAAGACGCTGACATCCCCAACCATCAACGGCGGCACCATCTCCGGCATCACCGACTTGGCTGTGGCAGACGGTGGCACTGGTGCGTCGGACGCTGCTGGCGCACGCTCCAACCTCGGGGCTGCGGCCCTTGCTGTGGCCCAATCATTCACAGCAGCCCAGCGTGGTTCCATCACAGCCCTGACTGACGGTGCAACCATCACCCCTGACTTTGCTGCTGCAAACAACTTCTCTGTCACCTTGGGTGGCAACCGCACCTTGGCAAACCCAAGCAACCTGACTGCTGGTCAAAGTGGTGTGATTGTCATCACGCAGGACGGCACTGGTGGCCGTACCTTGGCTTTTGGTAGCAACTGGAAGTTCGCTGCTGGTACAGCCCCAACGCTGACAACCACTGCTGCTGCTGTGGATGTCTTGGCCTACTACGTTGAGAGTTCTAGTCGTATCACTGCTCGCTTGATTGGGGACGTGAAATGAGTGTGGTTAATTCAACCCCACTGCTTGCCGCTGCTGGCGGTGAGTATCAGATCAGCCGGTCTGTGCGGCTGCGGTCGAGTGCGTCTGCGTTTTTGAACAGGACGCTGGCAACACCTACGAATGGCATCAAATGGACGTGGTGCGGATGGGTCAAGCGCGGAGCTATGGCGTCCGGAACACGCTACACATTGTTTTCTGCCGATGTAAACTCCAGCAACGTATGTCGTGTAACTTTTGGTTCCAACTACACATCAAACTCAGACACCATTGAGTTCACACAAACAAACGGTGGCTCGACAACATTCAGAAAAGAAACAACAGCCGTCTATCGTGATCCGTCTTCATACTATTACATCCACATTGTGTACGACAGCGCGAACGCTACAGCAGCAGACCGCTGTCAGATATGGGTGAATGGTGTCCGTGTTACTTCTTTTTCATCGTCCACTGATCCCGCTTTATCTACATCATCTTGGATAAACACAGCGATCAGTCATCGCATCGGGCAAGACGGGCTGAGCGCGGCTTCATTCGACGGCTACCTCACCGAGGTCAACTTCATTGACGGTCAAGCCCTGACCCCTTCGTCCTTCGGTGAAACCGATGTGCTGACTGGCGTGTGGAAGCCTAAGAAGTACGCTGGCACATACGGCACAAACGGGTTCTATCTGAACTTCTCAGACAACAGCAACAACACAGCAGCCACGATTGGCAAGGACTACTCTGGCAACGGCAACAACTGGACACCGAACAACATCTCTGTGACTGCTGGTGCTACCTACGACAGCATGATTGATGTGCCCACACCCTATGCCGATGGTGGCAATGGGCGGGGGAATTATGCTGTGTTGAATCCGTTAAAGACAACAAAAGCCCCAGCTGAAGGCAATCTTGCTGTCCTTGGCGCAAGCGGCTCTTATGTTGATTCAACTTACGGGACGATTGGTGTAACTGGTTCTGGTAAATACTATTTTGAAGTGACTGGTTGCTTTATAGCTGGTTTCAACGTAAGCGACATAAACCCATCCACAAACCAAACTACTGGGCGGGTCGTTTATCACGGAGGTATTGGATACATCTACGATGAAGCGAGCGCAGTTCAGACAGGTCTTGCCACCGTCAACTCGACCGACGTTGTTGGCATTGCATTGAACTTAGACGCAGGCACACTGGCCTTTTACAAGAACAATACACAGCTTGGCACAAATGTGTCTATCTCTTCGTCTAATACTTGGTGGCCGTTTATTCAAAGCATCAACACATACACCAGCTATGTCAACTTCGGTCAACGCCCCTTCGCCTACACACCACCCACAGGGTTCAAAGCACTGAACACTCAGAACTTGCCTGAGCCTGTGATTGCCCAAGGGAATAAGCATTTTGATGTGTCCACCTACAACGGCACATCGGCTAACCAGACCGTCACGAACAGCGGCGGCTTTCAGCCCGATTTGGTTTGGACGAAGGTTCGCAACTCTGCTGATTTCCACGCGCTGACTGACTCGGTGCGAGGCGCATCACGGTGGCTAACGTCAAACGGCACGAACGCTGAATTTGATTACACCGCGATCAATAGCGGCGTAAAGTCGTTTGTCAGCAATGGATTCACGTTGCAGGCTGATTCGTCAAACATCTTCAACCAGACAGGCCGAACCTATGTCGGCTGGCAATGGAAAGCCGCTGGCTCCACTGTCACCAACACTGCTGGCTCCATCACCTCGACTGTGAGCGCAAACCCTACTGCTGGGTTCTCGATTGTGACTTATACAGGGAATGGAAGTACGGGAACTGTTGGTCATGGTTTGGGTGCTGCACCTTCTATGATTATTGTGAAAAAGCGAACTGGAACAATCGGAACTGCAACTTCTTCATGGCCTGTCTACCATAAAAACCTTTCTTTGCCATCACAAAGTATTGTTTATTTGAACCTTACAAACGCGCAGCAGTCAGACGTAACGCTGTGGAACAACACAGCACCAACCAGCTCTGTTTTTTCTATAGGCAACACTTCGCTTCAAAACGAAAACACAGCCACCTACGTCGCCTATTGCTTCTCCGAAGTCTCTGGCTACTCACGCTTCGGCAGCTACACAGGCAATGGCAGCACTGATGGGCCGTTTGTGTTCTGTGGGTTTAGGCCAAGGTTTGTGATGTACAAAAGAACCGACTCCACCGCCAACTGGTTAATGCTCGACACTGCTTTAAACCCGTCAAACAATTCATCGACATACTTGCTTCCCAACACCTCTTCATCTGAGGGAACAGACAATGTGTTCGATATTCTTTCCAATGGTTTTAAGCTGCGGAATGGTGGAGCAACAAGCAACGCCAACGGTGGAACCTACATCTTCATGGCGTTCGCTGAGTCACCATTTCGCAACGCCCTCGCACGTTAAGGAGCAACATTCATGTTTTTACTGAACAACAAACCTTTGGGCATTGACACTGCCTTCACACACGAGGGTATTCAATATCCCAACAACTGGCTGCGCTTGGCCTCACCAGAGGAACGAGCAGCCATTGGCATCACTGAGGTTCCTGATGAGGACACATCCTTTGACCATCGCTTCTACTGGAGCAAGGACAATCCAAAGGCTCTGGAAGACCGTGAGGAATCCGACCAAGATGGCAACCCATTGTTCGTCAAGGTCTTGGGTGAGGTCAATGGTGAGCCAGCAATGGTCGATACCACTGAGCGTCTGGTCACCAAGGGCTTGAAGTCCACCATGATTGCCCAAGTCAAGCACACCGCTGGCTCCATGCTGGCTCAGACTGACTGGTACGTCATCCGCAAGGCTGAACGTGATGTTGCCATTCCTGCTGACGTGGTTGCCAAGCGTGCAGCCATTGTTGCTGAGTCTGAGCGACTAGAAGCTGCCATCACTGCTGTCACTTCTGTGGAGGCTTTGGTTGGTGTGATGAATGGTCAACAGTGGGGTGAGTGATGCAACCACCAGAGATCGACCCCGTGAAGTACGGCGCAATGTGGCAGCGAGTTCAAGACTACGAGCGCAGGTTCGAGGTCATTGACAAAAAGCTGGACAAGATGGAAGGCCAGATCGAGGAGCTGCTCGCCCTTGCCAACAAGGGCCGTGGCGGTTTCTGGATGGGCATGACCATCGCGTCCAGTGTCGGCGCTGCTGTCGCTTGGGTGGCCTCACACATGAAGGGCGGCTGACCGTGTTGCTGGAACTCGCCGCCGCAAACGCAGCCTTCGCTGTCATCAAAGAGGCGGTGCAGAACTCTGGCGACATCATGAACGCTGGACAGGCGCTGTTCCAGTACTTCGACAACAAGGACGCCATCCAGAAAAAGGCCAACGCCAAGGGTGGCTCTGACCGTGGCGACCTTGAGGAGTTCATGGCGCTTGAGAAGCTCAAGCAGCAGGAAGAAGAACTCAAGCAGATGATGATCTACTCGGGCCGTGGTGGCCTGTGGCAGGACTGGCTCAAGTTCCAGTCGGATGCCAAGCGCAAGCGCGAGGAGGCTGAGAAGGAAAAAATCCGTCGCAAGCAGCGCATCATCCAGCGCATCAAAGACGGGTTCATGATCCTGCTGATCGTGGTGCTGCTTGGTGGCATTGGTGCGATCATTGGTTTTGCAATTTGGATGGCGAGGGACGTATGAAATACATCATCACAATGGCGCTAGTGGCGCTGGCTGGGTGTGAAGACCGTTATCGGTACAGTTGCCAAGACCCTGCCAACTACCACCAATCACAATGTCAACCACCAGCGTGCGAAGCCAATGGCACTTGCACCAAATACCTTTTGAAGGACCAAAATGAAAACTGATCTGGACGCTGTACTTCGTTTTGTCATTGGCGTGACGCTATCTCTGACCTTGGCTGGTATTGTTGGCGTCGTCCTTTATTCGCTGGTGTTCGTGACCCAGCCCATGAACGCGATGGCACCCATCGACGCCAAGTTCTTTGAGCTGATCACCCCCATCGCTACATTCATTGTTGGCTCTTTGGGCACTCTGCTTGCGATGAACAAGAAACCACCAGAAGACAAAAAGGAGTCTGAATAATGCTACCAGTCGTTGCCTCAATCGTTTCTGGCCTGATCCAGAACAACATGCACAAAGTCGCCGATGCCGTGATGGAAAAAGGCGTGGACTACGTTGAGCAAAAAATGGGCATCAAGCTCAAGCCTGAAGACCAGATGACCGAAGACGACGTGAAGTGCCTGCAAGAGGCCGCGATGAAGCACGAGGAGTTCATGGCCGAGATTGATGCCAAGGATCGTGACAGCGCTCGCAACCGCGAGATCGAGATTGCCACCAGCGAAAAAGCCCCCTACATCAACAAGGTGGTAACGCCATTCTTGGCGCTGGGCGTGGTCGGCCTGTCGTTCATTCTGTTCGCCATCCTGATCTTCGTGGAAGTGAAGACAGAGGCCAAGGACATCCTGATCTACATCCTCGGCGTGTTGTCCGCCGCCGTGACTCAAATCCTCTCTTACTACTTCGGCTCCAGCCAAGGCAGCAAGGACAAGAGTGAAGAGGCCAAACTGAAGGCGCTGATCAAATGAAGCCGACCATCGCCCACCTGACTGCGGCCGGCGTGAGCAAGGAGCTGGCTGAACGCTGGCTCCCCCATGTGCAAGCTGCGTTTGATCGTTTTGGCATCAACACCGAGCGCCAAGTGGCAGCTTGGATCGCGCAGTGCGCCCATGAGTCCGCCGGCTTCAAGACCCTGACCGAGAACCTGAACTACAGCGCTGACACCATGGCTGTGGTGTGGCCAACCCGCTTTGCCGTGCAAGAACCCGACCCCAAGCGCCCGGGCAAGACCAAAGCCAAAAAGGATGCCAAGGGCAAGAACATCCCCAACAAGTTTGCCTTGGCCCTGCATCGCCAACCTGAACTGATCGCCAACACCGTCTATGCCAACCGCATGGCCAACGGCAACATCGAGTCTGGTGACGGCTGGCGATACCGTGGCCGAGGCCTCAAGCAGCTCACCGGCAAGGACAACTACACCCGCTGCGGCCAAGCTCTTGGCATGGACTTGGTGGGCAATCCAGACCTCTTGCTGACACCCGAGGGTGCATCCCTGTCTGCGGCTTGGTTCTGGTCCACCAACAAGTGCGGCCCGATTGCCGACTCTGGTGACTTTGTGGCACTTACCCAAAAGATCAACGGTGGCACAATCGGACTTGAAGACCGCCAACGCCGATACAAGGCTGTTCTGGCCGTCGCATAAGGACCAGCATGGCAAACCGTTCGCAGTCGCTTGAGACCCCAATCGTCCCCACCTTCCCCACCCCGGGGAGGATGTACGACGAGCGCATCTCCGACCAGCACAACGGTATGCTGCGCAACTTCATGACGAAGCTGGTGTCGTCTTTGCGCTCTGTCCTTGGACCCAATGGTGGCCAGTACATCGACTGCCCCAACGGGTTGTTCTTCTGCACAGACGACCAGACGTTAGCGGCCACTAACACGGCAACCCCCGTCCTGTTTCCCATTGAGTATTTGAACAATGGGGTCGAGGTCAACGCTGGGACCGAGAGCCGCATCTACGTCTCCATCGGTGGCATCTACAACTTCCAGTTTTCTGGGCAGTTGGTGTCCGGGTCCAGCTCGGCCAAGCAGGTGTATCTGTGGATCAAGCGCAATGGCGTGAGCATCGGCTACTCCACCCACCAGTACACATTGTCTGGATCAGGCAACCACCTCAACATCGGCTGGAACTTCAACATCGACATGCAGGCTGGCGATTACTTGGAGCTGGAGTGGGCTGCAAACGATACTGGAGTCACGATGGAGGCCACGGCGGCGACGTCTCCACACCCCGGCATCCCTTCGGCTGTGATGGCTGTGAACTTCATTGCACCACTGCCTGACGTGATTCCCACGCCTCCATAAAAACGGGACAATACGGCTATGGCACTGATTCCGCTCCAACTACCTCCCGGCGTGTACCGCAATGGCACCGAGTTGCAGTCGGCTGGCCGCTGGTTTGACGCCAACCTCGTGCGCTGGTACGAGAACACCATGCGCCCCATCAGTGGCTGGCGCAAGCGCTCGGAGAGCCAGATCACTGGAGTCGCTCGCGGCCTTCTGGCTTGGGAGGACAACGACGGTGATGCGTGGATCGCAACCGGCACTGCCGCCAAGCTCTACGTCTACCGTGTTGATGGAGCTTTGAAGGAAATCACACCCAGTGGTTTCACCGCTGGTGAGGTCAATGCCGTCATCAAAACCGGGTACGGCTATGCGCCTTATGGTGCACAGGCCTATGGTGTCGAGCGCTTGAATTTGGCATCCGCAACACCTGCGACCACGTGGAGCTTGGACAACTGGGGTGAGTACCTGCTGGCCTGCTCCAACGCCGATGGCAAGATTTACGAGTGGCAACTGGACTTCACAACTCCAACGCTGGCCGCGGCATTGACCAATGCCCCAACAGGCAACCGCGCCGTGCTGGTCACGTCTGAGCGCATTGTGTTCGCCCTTGGTGCTGGTGGAAACCCTCGGAAGGTCCAGTGGTCCGACCAAGAGAACAACACGGTGTGGACGCCATCCACGCTGAACCAAGCCGGTGATTATGAGCTGGTGACACCCGGCTCTCTGCTGGCTGGTAAGCGTGTGCGAGGCATCCACCTGCTGTGGACCGATGTGGACGTGCACAGCGCCCAATACATTGGCCAGCCGTTTGTGTACGGATTCGAGAAAATCGGCTCCGGCTGTGGCTTGATCAGTGCACAGGCTGTGGCCATCGTGGCCGACACGTCCGCCTTCTGGATGAGCCAGAGCGGCTTCTGGTCGTATGACGGTGCCGTCAAGCCCTTGCAGTCTGACGTGTCGGACTATGTGTTCCGCAACATCAATGCGTCCCAGCAGTCAAAGGTCTACGCGGTGCACAACAGCCAGTTTGGTGAGGTCTGGTGGTTCTACCCCAGTGCCACGTCCAACGAGGTTGACTCGTACGTGCTCTACAACTACCGCGAGGGCCACTGGTCCATTGGGTCGTTGGCGCGTTCGTGCGGCACTGGTCCGGGTGCATTCGACAAGCCATTGATGATGGGCGTTGACGGGTACTTGTACGAGCACGAGATTGGCTTGATCCAAGGTGACTCCGAGGTCTTTGCCGAGTCTGGCCCGATCCAGATCGGTGCTGGCGACAACCTGATGGCCGTGCGTGAGGTGATTCCTGACGAGCTGAACCAAGGTGATGTTGACTTGATCTTCTCGACCCGGTATTACCCCAATGGCGATGAGTCAGAGTTTGGACCGTACAGCACGGCCAACCCCACGTCGGTGCGATTCACTGGCCGCCAGATCAAGATGAAGATCAAGCAGAGTACGCCGTCGTCTTGGCGTGTTGGCACCATGCGTGTTGATGCTGTTGCTGGTGGCCGCCGATGATGGACCGCATTTTTGAGCTGAACCGATGCCGCCAGTGGATCGTGGACGCTTTAGAATACAGCCAAGGAACACACACTTTTGACGACATTGCTGCTGGTGTCATGCAGAACCGATACCAGCTCTGGCCGAACCAAAATTCGGCTGTCGTCACAGAGATCATTGTTTACCCGCAGCTCAAGAATTTGCATTTCTTTCTGGCTGGCGGAAACCTCGATGAACTCAAGCAGATGCGGCCCCACATTGAAGCATGGGGTGCATCAGTTGGATGTACGCGGGTGACGCTGGCTGGCCGTAGAGGCTGGGAGCGCACCTTCTTGAAGGATGAGGGTTATGAGCCGCAGTGGTTCATTCTCTCCAAGGAGTTGAGCAATGAGCCAAACATTTAACGGTCAAGCTGGTGGAATGATCACAAGCCTGTTGCCACAGCAGCAGGCTGTTGTTTATGGTCCCGATGGCCGTTCTTACCCCAGCGCCGATGCGGCTCGTGCCGCTGGTGTGTTTGACTTCATGTACATGCCCCCGGTGCAGTTGCCACCGGCACAGCCCGTGTACATGCAACAGTTCGCACCAGAGATGCAAATCCCGGTGGCTGCACCTCGTGGTTCTTTCCAGCCCATGCCGCTGCGCGGCTCTGGCTTGTTGACCGAGGCTGGCTCTGCCGTCTTGCCCAACAACGTGCCGATGTACGAGAACACATGGAAGGTGCCAGACTACTTGGCACCAGCCCGTGTGCAGTCGATGCAGGCATCGGCTGGCATGGGTGGTGGCGACTCGTTTGACCCGTTCTCCGGTGGTTCAAGCTACAACGTCAGCTACGACCCCAACTCGTACACGGGCGGATTGGTTGCTTCACTGGTTGGCCAGCAAGCCCCTGTTGATGTGGTCCGCATGGACCCCAACACTGGTCAGGTCACTGGCACAGACTACGGCACATTCTCCCCGCAAGGTCTTGCCGACGCCCTGAGTGCCGCTGGTTACTCCGACACAGGCGGATACAACGACAGCGCTCCAGATATGTCTGGGTTTGACAGCGGTGGGTTTACCGACAGCGCAGCCGCCGATGCGGCTGGCGGGTATGGCGGTTACTGGTAATCAATTCAAGAGGTACACGATATGAGCAAAGGCGGCGGCGGTCCACAGACCACAACACAGACCAACGAGGTCGATCCACAGATCAAGTCTGCCTATCTGGGCAACCTTGACTACGCACGCAACATCGCCAACCAGACTGGTGTTCGCCAGTTCGCTGGCCTTGACCCGTACTACCAAATGGGTGAGGCGCAGATCGCTGGTGCCGCTCAAGGTGGTCTTGGTATGCAGAACTTGGACACGTCTGCGGCGGCCACTGCACAGCAGTTGGCGCAGCCCGACATGGCCAACATCAGCAACTTCTACAACCCATTCGAACAGCAGGTGGTGAACTCCACCTTGGCCGACATGGAGACCGCACGACAGCGTGCCGTCCAGCAGATCGGCCAACAGGCTGGTGCAGCCCGTGCCTTTGGTGGTTCGCGTCACGGCATCGCCGAGACCTTGGCCAACCAAGAGTTCGCCAAGAACGCTGGCACCACGCTGGCCAACCTGCGCTCACAGGGCTTCAACACCGCGGCCAACTTGATGCAGCAAGCTAACGCACAGCGCCTTGCCGCGGCACAGCAGCTCGCAGGCTTGGGCCAGCAGCAGACCGCCATGCAGTACGCTGGCGGCCAAGCCATGATGGGCTTGGGTGGCACTCGTCAGCAGTTCGCACAGCAGCAGATGGATGCCGCACGCAATCTGGGTCTGGAGCGCTTGGGCATCATGCAAAGCGCCTTGGGCCTGCAGATGCCCGGTTTGGGCAGCACGCAGACCATGAGCACACCGATGTATTCCAACCCAGCCTCTGGTGCCTTGGGTGGTGCGCTGGGTGCCGCGTCGCTGACATCAAACCCCTACCTCATCGCTGGCGCAGGCCTCTTGGGCGCATTGCAGTAATTGGAGAAAAACATGGCCGGACTTTTTGACAACATCTTTGGTGGCGCTGGCGCTGGCGGCATGTACGCCGACCTGATGACCCCAGAGCAGCAGGCGCAGATTCGTCGCCAATCCATGCTGCAGGTGGCGGCCAAGTTGCTTGAAGGCTCTGGCCCGTCTCCAGTTCGCCGCACCATTGGCCAGACCCTTGGCGGTGCACTGACTGCTGGTGCCGAGGCCATGCAAACCGGCCAAACCAACGCGGTGCAGCAGATGCTGTTGCGTCAGAAGTTGGAAGAGGCGAAGGCGGAGCGTGAGCAAAACGAGCGAATCAGAAAAATGATTGGCGGCGACGATACGCCAATTGACACCATCAACGCACCAATTGAAACCGCTGGGCGTGTTGGTCCAACCGTGCAGCGTGCTGGAATGCCCACCGCTGCTGTCAATCCATTGATGGCTGGTCTTACGGATCAGCAGCAAGCGATTTTGCGAATAACACCAACCTCCAAGGTGCCTGACGTTTTGGCCGGGTTCCAAAAAGATGCTATTGCCATGTCAGAAGTGACTGGACAGCCGTTTGAGGTTGTTGATGCCGCTGGCCGACCAATTCTGGTCCAACAGACAAAGGGCGGCAAGATCACCACGCTTGAGGGCTTTGGTCCCAAGCGGGAGATCGTTTTGGAGAACATGGGTGGCAGAACTGTGGCCATCGACAAGAAGTCGCTCAAGGGCGGAGAGACTTTCCAGCGCACGATGACCCCCGGAGAGATTGCATCCAACCAAGTGGCACAAGGGAACTTGTCGCTTGCCCAGCAACGCTTTGAGCTTGATGCATCAGGTGGTGGCAGTGGTAAGAAGCCAACTGAAGGCCAAATGGGAGCCGCTGGCTTTGCAACCCGGATGGAAGCGGCTGAAGACATTTTCTCCAAAATTCCATCGGCCCAAGTGCCGCGGTTTGGCATGTCTGGGCAATCGTCCATCATGTCGTACTTCCGCTCCCCAGAAGGCCAAATGGCCAAGCAAGCTGCAGACGACTGGATTCGATCCAAGCTGCGCAAAGAATCCGGTGCTGTCATTGGCGAAGAGGAGATGGAAGCCGAGTACAAAACCTATTTCCCGATGCCGGGTGATTCTGATCAAGTTGTTGCGCAAAAAGCGCAAGCCCGTCAACGAGCCACGGATGCCATGAAGCGCAATGCTGGGTCAGCATACGTGCCATACACGCCGCCTGCTGCGGCAACTCCAGCGACTCCAGCAGCACCACAGCGCACCCTACAATGGGATGCGCAGCGCAAAGTGTACGTGTACAAATAAGGGTTGTAGATCATGGCAAAAATCGTAGAAGTCCCCGGCCTTGGTCGAGTCGAGTTCCCGGCGGATATGCCGGACGCCGAGATCGCTCAAGAGCTTGAGCGCATCTTGGCCCAAGGTCTGCCCAATCAACAACGCGCAGAGGGCGCTGCACAGCCTACCTTGGCCAAGGCCTTGAGCACTGCCATGCAGGGGCCAACCTTTGGTTTCTTCGACGAGCTGGCTGGTGCCATCGCCGCCCCAATCCGCGCAGTCAAAGAGGGCATCTCGATTCCCGAGGCATACCGCCAAGGCCGCGACGTGGTGCGTGGTGCAACTGGCTCGTTCATGCAAGAGAACCCAGTCGTCGGCACTGGTCTGCAAATTGGCGCAAGCCTGCCGGTCAACCCTCTGGGTGCTGTTCGCACCGCTGGTGTTCGTGCAATGGGCCGCGCACCAGCAGCCGTCAGCTCCGTGCAGCCAGCCACCACTTTGGGCCGAGTTGGCCGTGCTGGCGGTGAAGGCGCAGCCTACGGTCTGCTCGGTGGCATCGGTGCCAGCGAAGCCGAGACCGCACCAGAGATTTTCACCGAAGGCCTGAAGAGTGCCGTCATCGGTGGTGGCCTTGGTGCTGGTAGTCAAACCGTCATGGCCGCTGGCTCTCCCATCATCCGCCAAGCCACCACGCGCCTGTCTCCAGCCGCTGCTGGCACCTACGCACAGCAGAAGGTGGCCGAGGCTTTGCTGCGCGATGTTCCGCCCAACCTTGAGCAGAGCGCATTGACTCGCGCCCAAGCACGACTGTCCACCCTTGGCCCAGAGGCCCGTTTGGTTGACGTTGGTGGCCGCAACACCCAGCGCCTGCTGGACGTGACTGCGACCATCCCCGGACGCACGGCACAGGCCACAGAGCAGGCCATCCGCCAGCGTCAGGCTGGCCGCGCTGGCCGCCTTGAGTCTGTCGCCGACACATCCCTCGGCACCCAAGGCGCTGATGTGGGCACCTTGATCGAGAACCTGAACACCACCCGCTCACTGTTGGCTCGTCCGTTCTACCAGCAGGTGGACAACGTGCCCGTGGTGGTGGACCAGTCGTTGCAGACTTTGCTCAACAAGTCCAAGAACCTGCATTCGTCTGCCGAAAACAAGTTCCGCCTTGAGACCGGTCAAGAGATTGACCTGTCTGCATTGCGTGCTGGCGACACCATCCCGTTCAAGGTGTTCGACCTGCTCAAGCAGTCCGTGGACGACGCCGCCAGTGCCGCACAACGTGCTGGTCAGGGCAACGACTCACGCCTGTACGGCAATTTGGCCAAGGACTTGGTTGGCAAGCTCGACGACATCTCTCCCAAGGACAAGGCTGGCAAGAGCATCTACGGCATCGCACGCGACATGTGGGCTGGTCCAAGCAAGCTGGCCGACGCCGCGGAGTTGGGTGCCAAGTCTATGCGCGAGGATGTCTCGACGCTCAATACCGCCATGCGCGGCATGAGTGATTCGGAGATCGAGGCGTTCCGTGTTGGTGCTTTGCAGGCCTTGCGCGACCAAGTTGGCACCACTGGTGGCCAAACCAAGCTGATGAACATGTGGCGCGAACCCAAGACGCAAAAGCAGCTCCGCGCCATCTTCGGCAACGACTTCCGCGCCTTCTCCGCCGCCATCGCACGCGAGTCTCGCCTGCGCCCAATGGAGGCTGCTGGCCGTGGATCGCAGACGGCAGCTCGCCAAGCTGGCATGGCCGACTTGGACGTGTCGCCTATCACGAGCGCCGTGGGTGTGGCTGGCTCTGCTGGCCTGAACATCCCCGGTGCGGCTCTGGTTCAGTCCTTGGCCCCACTGGTGGGCCGAGTGAGCACACCAGAGCCTGTGCGCGACGAGATTGGCCGCATCTTGCTGTCTCGTGACCAGCAAGAGCTGCTCAACTTGAGCGCCTCCATCCGTGCGGCAAACGAAGCACGCCGCCGCCAAGCTCAAGCCGTTGGCCGTGCCAGCGGTGTCGCTGGTTCGCAGTTCGCGCAGTAAACAGGAACACCCATGAACCTCCTCGACCTGTTCCTCACGGAAGGCAAGAAGTACATTCAAGACGCCATGCCCGGTGGTGCGCTTAACCGTGAGGTGACGCCGCAGGGGTTGCTGGATGCAACAGCACTGGCAACAGCTCCAGTGCCTGTCGTTGGTGATGTTGCTGGCCTTGCTGCTGATGCCAAGCGCATGTACGACAACCCAGAAGAGCGCACGCCGATGAACGTCGGTCTGTCGGCTCTTGGTCTGTTGCCGTTTGTGCCTGCCGCTGGTGTGGTCAGGAATGTTGGCTCAATGGGTTTTGATCCACGGTTTGATCCACGAGTCAAAGAGCAAGAAAAGCTGCGCTCACTTGTGACAGACGTTGCGGAAAGCAAAGCTGTCGCACCGCAGATGTCGATCACCGACTTGGTTGGCCGTCCATTTATCACATCGATGTCTGACCGCACTGGTGTTGGGTTGCTCCAGTCTGTCGGCGATGTCAACCTCAACCGGCCAGTCAATTTGCAAGGCGGTCAGGACTTTATGTTCAACAACCCCGGCATGGTGTGGGCATCTGCAAAAGGACCATCCAAGCAGCTATTGCAAGAGGCCGAGATCATTCGTCAGGTCACCGGACAAAACCCTGTCTACTTGCCTTGGCGTATGGCTCCATCTGGCGGCGACTTTGCATCCATGACTGGCGAGTCGATGCTGTCGTTTGCAGAGGCGAACATGAGCAAAGCCAATAAACGCAAGCTCGACAGCCGGATTAAGAAGGCCATTCCAGATTGGGCTGGAGTCAACGATCCAAAATCTATTGAACAGTTCCGCAACGCGCCAGACGCTGTGCGCAAGTCGCTCAAAAACATGATGGACACGGAGTTCCGCGACTCTGGTGGTCTCAGTATCGGCCAAGCACGTTTGGCTGTTGCAGACCCCAAGCAATTGCAAGGGCGCGACGCTGGAGTCATGAACGTGGGAGAAATCTTTGCGGATCGTCCACTGATCTCGAAGTCAGGCCACGTGGCTTACCCATATGGTGTGCCCGGTCAGGGCCTTGGTCAACTCAAAGAAGACCTCAGCATCTTCCAGCTCATGCCCAACGTGGTGAAGGCCCGTGGAATCCCAGACCCAATGAGTCCACGCCAGACTGACATTCGCGCACTCCAGATGAAGCCATACGCTGGCGTCATCACCGAAGGATTGCTCAAGCAGTTGGGGTATTGAACAAGAACTCTGGCCGGAATGAATCGGCCAGTTTCTTGTTGAAGTTGGTCTCAAGCCACTGGCGGACATCATCCTCCGCCATCTCTCTGCGCTCAGTGACGGCGCACGTGGTCTCCAGACGACACAGCGCCTTGAACATATCCATTGGCATCTTCACGCCTGTGTTCACAACTGGAATCATCTCTTCACCCCAAAAAAAGCCGCAGTCAGGGCATCGACCTTGACCTTGCGGCGAAGTTGTCTTCTACGCGCCGCGGCGAAGTCCCTGTCTTCAACAGACAGCTTCTTTGCACTCGACGCCTTTCTCTCTTTGTTGTTCATTGGTGCTGGCTTCTCGGCCTCCTCACCAATCCCAAAGCGGTACACCGGCACAGCACTGCCCTGCCGACGAATCCATCCCACCACATGCGCCAGCCCCATGCCGCGCATCTGCGCCAGCACACGACCAGCAGTCCGCCGGTGGCAGTGCACCTCACGGCTCAACTCGTCGTCCGTCAGGTCACGGTCCTGCAACACCACATACGCGTCCAACATCACCCTTGGCAGCATGGAAGAACTTTCTTGCACAAATTAAAAAACAGAAAAGTGGCCGACGAATCGGCCACCCCAAAAGGTCACTTCTGGATCAGGCGGTCAATGCTGTTTGGCTCGCCAGTCTTCAGGAGACTGAGCAGGGCCATGCGGATCACGCTCGATACAGTCATGCCCCACGAGTCTGCAAGCTCCGTCACCTGACGGGCCTGCTCCTCGGTCACTCGCGTGGCAAGTTGGACGCCTTTGTTTTGTACTTTCACCAGTCATCTCCAGACGCAGGTGCCGCAGCCGCTGGGGCACCACCAGCAATACCAAAGTCAGCCGCGGCACTTGGACGTGCACCACCCAGTGGGTCGCCCTTCTGCAGCAGCATGATGTTGTTCAGACCAAAGCTCACGCCGTTGTTGCCTGCCTGCGAGTACGCATACGCGTTCAACGACACGCGGCCAAAGTCACCAGACACGATGTCGTTGGCACCAATCAGGTCTTGGCCATGAGCGTCAACCGCACCGGGCTTGTTGGTGCTCTTGGCGTTAAAGAAGAACGTGCCAGCGTACTCAGTACCCAAAGGCGAGCCGTCCTGCTTGGTCTCGGTGTCGCCGTCGCGCAGTGGGTTGCGGACGTTCTTTGGAATCTTGTCGCCGAACTTGGCCACCAGTGCAGCCTTGGCCGCAGCCTTCAATGCGTTGACGGTCTCGGTGTCCGACTTGGGCACCAGCACCTGTGTGGAGAACTCTTCCTTGCCAGACATCTCGTTCTTGCGAGCGGCCAGTGCATTGAAGTACGAGAAGCGGACCTTGCCAGTTACTACACGTGTGGACATTTTTGCGTTTCCTTCGTTTTAAGGGTTTGATGTTGCGACATGCAACAACTGAACTATACATGAAAAAGTGACGAAATGTGAAGCAAAATAACGGCATGAAACTCTACCCACACCAAGAAGAGGCCAAGGCCTTTCTCCTCAACACCAAGCGCTGCATCCTCGCCGACCAGCCCCGTGTCGGCAAGACACTACCCACGGCGGCGGCCACGCTGGAGCACCTCCCAGCGCTGATCGTGTGCCCTGCAATCGCCAAGAGCGTGTGGTCTGCGGCCATCAACAAGCTCAACCCGGACGTGCCCATTCTGACCATCAACAGCAAGGCCGCCGCCGCTGGTCTGACTAAGCAGCCCGGTGTGACCATCGTCAATTACGACCTCCTGCAATACCTGCCCGAGAGGGCAAGGTTTGAGACGCTGGTTTTGGATGAGTGCCACCGGATCAAGAACCCAAAAGCCGCACGCACCAAGGCAGCGATGCAGTTGATGAAGGTCTGCACAAACGTGTTCGCACTTTCTGGGACGCCTATTCCGAACCGGCCAATTGAGCTGTGGCCCATCCTGCACGGCCTTGGCATCTACCGTGGTGGCTGGTACGACTTTGCGGTGCGGTACGCCAAGATGTGGGTGGCTCCGTGGGGCATGGACACGTCGGGTGCCAGCAACATCCCGGAGCTCAAGGCGCTGATGAAGCCCCACGTCCTGCGCCGCAAAAAGGAGGACGTGTTCAAGGACTACAAAGAGCCGCAGGTCTCGCTGATCACCTTCGACCTTCCGGTGGACAAGCGAGAGCGTGACTTCGACGTGGATGCTCTGGTCCGCAACCCCGACGTGATGCTGGCGTTTGAGGGATTGGCCGAGATCATGCGCGAGGCAGGGGAGAAGAAGATCAAGCCCTCCACCGAGTTCATCGACGACCTGCTGCAGTCCGGTGAGCCTGTGGTGGTGTTCGTGCACCACAAGGACGTGGCCCGGGGGCTGATGGAGACACTCAAGTCCCACAAGCCTGTGCTGGTGGTGGGTGACACGCCACGGGCTGCACGTGACAAGGCCATCGCCGACTTCCAAGGCGGCAAGACCAACGTGATCATCGGCAACATCAGCGCCATGAGTGAGGGCGTGGACCTATCCCGTGCCGACACCATCGTGTTTGTCGAGTGCACGTGGTCCACCTCGGCACTGGAGCAGGCATCCAGCCGGGTGGAGAACATCCAGAAGAACGGCACCAAGCCGCTCATCTACATCCTGACCATCAAGGCGTCGCTGGACCACGAGGTGCTGGCTCGGGTGCTCAAGAAACAGAACATCGTGAGCCAGATCATTTAACACTTGCACAGTTTCCGGAAACTGTGCATAATGGTGGCTCCAACCAACCAAAACGGAGAAAACGATGAACATGACCCAATACATCGACGCACTCAAGGCCCACGACTGGGACTTCCGATTCAGTGACGCCATGCGCACCTATGAGCGCGGCATGGACCAGTTCAAGGCGCTGAAAGCTGCCGCCAAAGAACTCGATCCAGACCACGCGATCTGGAACACCTATGCACCCGAAGGGCACAAGATTCCATGACCACCACCCCAACACAGCGGGTGGCAGCGCTGCGCCAGCGCCGCAAGGAGCAGGGACTCATCCGCGTCGAGTTCTACCTCACACCCAAGCAGATCGAACAGGTTAAGAAACTACTGAAAGGTCAACATGACACAGCACCAGCAGCGTAAACACGCACGCCTCTCGGCATCACGCACCGAGCGGTTCATGACCTGCCCCGGCTCCGTCCGGCTTGAGAACCAGATGCCCTACGAGCCACCCGGTGAAGCCGCTGCCATCGGCACCGCCATCCACGAACTCTCCGAGGCCATGCTCAGAGGTGACGACCTCATCCAAGCCGACTACCCCGACGAGCACTGGGAGATGGCCACCGAGTACACCAACTTCATCAACAACCTCGTCAAGAACCCACGCAAGCGCCTCATCGAGGTCAACGTGGACAACGGCCTGAAGTCCCTGCACCAAGCACTCGGTGGGACAGCCGACGCCGTGCTGGTCGATGGCAACCACCTCCACGTGATCGACCTCAAGACAGGACGCGTCCCTGTCAGTGCCGAGAACAACAAGCAGCTCTTGACCTACGCACTGGGTGTCATGCGGCAGTTCAACGCCCCGGCATCCATCGAGTGCACCATGCACATCTTCCAGCCCCGTGTCGGCCACAGCCAGTGGACCGTGGACGGCACGCACCTCATCCGTCACGGCTTTGACCTCAAACACGCCGCGGAGCTGGCCCTGTCTCCAGACGCCCCAACCAACCCAAGCCCCGACGCCTGCAAGTACTGCCGAGCCAAGACCATCTGCCCGTCCATGCGAGCCAAGGTTCAGGACAACGCACGCAAAGACTTCGCCCCCGACACCAAGGTCACCCCCGAGATGCTCGACCTCGCCAGCATCGCCGCCGACTGGGCCGAGGCCGTCAAGGCAGCCGCCAAGGACCAGATCAAGAAGGACCAGCCCATCCAAGGCTGGACGCTGCGCCCCGGACGCAAGACACGGTTCTGGAAGGCTGAATCACTGGCCATCGAGGCCTTCAAGGACCACCCCAACGCCTTCGACCTGAAGAGTCCATCCGCCATCGAGAAGCTGGGCATTGAGTTCAGCAAGGACTTGGTGGGCGAGACACAGGCCGCGGAGTCGCTTGTCCGGTCCAAGTCATAATCCTCAACTCCAAAAAAAATCCCCGCCGAGCGCTAACCCGGCAGGGATTCAACTTCAACCAATGGAGACATCAATGAAACAAACCCACTCCGAGAAGCGAGCATCATGATTCTACCCAAAACAGACCCATACTTGGACAGCCAGCGCATCGCCGTGCGCCTTGGCAGGCTCGCTCCGATGTACTTCTGCACCTTCGGTGTCACCGCCGATGGCCGCAAGACACCATTCAAGAAGTCAGGCATGGGTGTGGCCCGTGATACCCCACCAGAGCAGCTCTACACCTCCGACGACATCGAGTTCCTCGACGAGCCACCGAACGGCCAATACCTCGGTCTCGTCATGCAATCCCCAATACCTGTGGGTGACAAGCTGCTGATCTGCATCGACGTTGACATGAAGAACTCCACGTCTCCAACCAGCACGGCCATCCAGAAAATGGCCCGGTGGGCCAAGGAGAACAACGCTCTGGTCGAGACCAGCGTCTCCACCAAGGGCAAGCACGTGTTCATCTTGGCCGACCAGACCGACCTCGACAAGGTGCTGCCCAAGTACAAGCTGGGGGGTGGTCAGGAGATAGAAATTTTCGGGCACGCCAAGGCGGCTGGAAAGTCTGTGCTCCTGTCAGGCTTGAAGGTTCAGGGCACCATTGAGACCACCAAGTCCTACAACCTGCACCAGTTACTCACCGACTGGGGTGTCGTCGAGCAGCACATGGCCAACCAGCCTGCCCCAACACAGCAGCAGTCCAAGCCCTTCGACTTCACAGCCCTCGTCCCTGATGACGAGTTCGCCAAGGCATCCGCCGCACTCCAGCACATCGACCCGGACATCGAGTACGACGAGTGGATCGCCATCGGCCAAGCCCTGCATACGTCCTTTGGCAGTCAGGGCCACCACCTGTGGGCGCAGTGGTCCTCCAACGGCTCCAAGTACGCCGGGGAGAAGGACATTGACAGCCACTGGAAGAGCTTCTCCGCGGACAAGGGTGTGTCCATCGGCACCCTGTTCCACATCGCCAAGCAGCACGGGTACAAGCCACCGACCAAGAACGATGAGCGCCGATCCGCCGTGCAGGACTTCCAGTCCTTCATCCAAGCCGGGCAGGAAGTTCAGCAGATCGCCAGCGATGTCGAGCAGACGGTCGACCGGACAGTTGACCGGACAGTCGAGCAGACCGACACCCAGCCCTACTGGCAAGAACTCCAGATTGACCTCACGCGCCTGAAGCCCACGCGCTACCTGATCGACAACTTCTGGGGCCACGGGTTTATGGTCTTGGCAGGGCAGCCCGGTCTTGGTAAGACCAACGCCGTCCTGTCCCTTGCCATGATCATGGCCGGATTCACCCTCAGTGACTCCCAGCTCAAGGCCAAGAAGCCACGCAAGACCATCATCGTGACCGAGGACAGCGCCCAAGTCATCGACACCCTCTACGCCTACAAAAAGCACTTTGACCTCCAAGACATCCCATCTTGGATCGTGATCATTGACGCCAAGCGCTCTGACGTGAAAGACCTGCTGCAGCTATCCTCCAACGTCACACGCCACACCATCAACGGCATCCGGCCCCACCTGATCCTTGATACGGCCAACTCCACGATGGACTTGGAGAATGAGAACGACAACTCCGAGGTCGGCAGCTTCATGGCGGCCTTGAAGCAGACCATCTACCACCAACTCGACACGCCAATCACCATCATCACCCACACGCCCAAGACCATTAACCGGCAGGACGCCGACGCGATGGCCCGTGGAGCCTCCGCCTTCACAGGTGATGCCACCCAGACCTCCGTCCTGTTCATGGACGAGGACAAGACCCGCTACCTCAAGCTGGCCAAACTCCGATATGAGCCAGCCATCAAGGAAATACGGTTTGAGTCCCTGACCTTCAACGAGGTCACCATCGACCAAGATGGCGATCCGCAGGACAAGGTGCTCCGTGTTTCCATCCCCTACCCGTCCGATGAAACCGAAAGGGAGTCCATCCGAGAGGAGCGCCAGTCCCAAGCAGTAGCCCAACGCGCCCAAGACAAAGCCGACGAGGCCTGCGCCTACGTCCAGTCGGTCATCAACGCGCACCCAGAGGGGGTGGTCATACGCAGGGGCTCAAACGCGCCCAAGACACCACCAAACACGACGGCCTACAGGCTGGAGTGGTCAGAGATATTTGCGGCCATCCCGGGGAGTACCAGAGGGGATATTCGCAAGGCCGTGGGCATTGCCATCTTCAAGCGCTTCAGTCAGGAACCAGTGAACAACGCTTGGGTGGAGTTGAGGGATGAATAAGTCGACCGGACGGGTGGACGTCGACCGGACAGTCGGGTGGACGGTCCGGTCGACAATGCGCATCGGAGGTGTGTACTTTGGTGGGGCATCAGCCCACCAAGTACACCCGCGATGTTGAGAGCAATCGGTGAGCAAAGTCGACCGGACGGTTGGACATATTCCCAATGGGGTCGTCCGGTCGACTTGGTGAGATTTTTGAGAGAAACAGGTGTTTTGAAAATGAGGTGGGGAAATGGGTGAAGAAAGTAATGCTGAAGTTTGTGTGGAGGATGGTGTGGGGCAAGCTGGTGGCGGTCGACCGGACGGTGATGATTGGGACGACCGGGTGCTGTGCGAGATGTGCCAAAACTGCATCGAGAGGGACCAAAAGCAGAGCTGGACGGCTGATGATTTTGAGAAGTTCAGGAAGGTCAACCATCCGGCGTTCAACTGGATGTGGGACAGCGTGAAGATCAGGAGCGGGTGGGCGACAGTTCAGTGGGTCAGCCGGGTGTGCGACCAGACCGAGCTGCCCGCCATGCCGAAAGGGACGAAGCACAGGTGCCACATGTTCAAGATGGTCGGCTCCACGGTCAATGATGCGGTCGTAGAATCCACGGCATGGTGGGATTAAAAGTTAAAAAACGTCACGTTGAGCACACGCAGCAAGCCAAGCTGGTGCAGAGGGTAAGAGCCTTCCATCCGGGTGTCATCATTGCGGCGATACCGAATGGAGGCGATAGAACGGCCTCAGAGCGCGTTAGGCTTGCGAGTGAGGGGGTGCTATCGGGCATGCCCGATTTGTGCGTTCTACGGCCTTCCAAGGGGTTCCACGGGCTTTTTATTGAGATGAAGACCGAAGAGGGTGTGGTTGCACAGGCACAAAGGGATTTGGGCACGAGGCTCAACCGTGAGGGATACTTGTGTTTGGTTGCACGGTCTGCGGACGACGCGTACAAGATCATTGAGGAGTATTTGGATGGGCACGATGGCTGAGATCGCTGACAAACGGGCGCTTGAGCAGCACCGCAAGCTGGAGATGAGTAAGACCAACAAGGCCATCCACGCCTTCGGTGGTGAGGAAAGAATATGGGACCGAATGGCATCGGGACAAACGGTTTTGTCACTGTGCAAGGAGGTGGGGATTAGTCCGGGACGTTTCTACGACTGGGTGAACAAGAGCGAGGAGCGGACAGCCGCTCTCGCACGCGCACGCGAGGTGGGCGCTCACTCACTTGTCGAGGAGACCGCCGAGATCGTGGACACAGCCACACCGGACGACGTGGCCGTTGCCAAGCTCCGCGCCGAGAACCGGTGGAAGATGGCCAAGGCCTTCAACCGTGCGCAGTATGGCGACCAGCAAGGCCCGATGGTGAGCATCAGCTTCGGCGATATGGCACTGGACAGCCTGCGCAAGCGTCCACCTACGGTGATCCTCGATGCTGAATGACAAGCCCGTAAACGGGATTGTCAACTCAATCTGTGGATAAGTCAGAACCCTGTGGATAAGCCACGATTTCCTGTGGATACCTTCGGCTTGAGGTGTGGATAACTCACCGCCTGTGCACATCCTGTGGATAACCCCCCCTTCGCGCCGCGGCGGGGGGCGGCGGCAGATGCGGTATCCCACATACCTCAATCCCCACATACCTCAATCCCTCCATCCACTACCACCCCCCACCCCTACCCCCTCCTCAAAAAAACAACACTCCTAAAAAATTTAAAAAAGTTATAAAAAGTTGTTGACAGGTTGACAAGCTCACGTTCAAATAGAGGTATCAACAAAACGCAACTGGAGAGACTTCATGGCGAATTACGGGTACATCAGGGTCAGCACCTTGGAGCAGGTGGACAACAGCTCGATGTTTGAGCAGCGTCGGGTCATCAATGGTTTGGCGTTGACGCACAACGTGTTCATTCACAACCTGATTGAGGATGCTGGTGTGTCGGGCAGCGTGCCGTTCTTGGAGCGCTTGAAGGCCAAGGGTGTTGTGCTGAAGTCTGGTGATGTGGTGATTGCGGCCAAGCTGGACCGGTACAGCCGTGACTTGGAGGATGCGTTGACCTCGATGCGCTGGTGCAAGGAGAACGGTGTGCGCCTGATCATCAATGGTCATGGCGACGTGACGGACGAGCAAAACCTGATGAGCCGACTGATGTTCGAGATCATGGGTGCATTTGCTGGTCATGAGCGCCGGGTGATTCGTCAGCGCATGGGTGATGGCCGTGAGGCCAAGCGTGCGGCTGGTGGTCACATTGGTGGGTCGGCGCCGTTTGGGTATCGGGTGGAGGGTGTTGGCCGTGACGCGGTGCTGGTGGAGGATGAGGAGGGTCAGAAGGCGTTGGCGATGGCCCGTGAGATGCGTGCCACCGGTATGAGCTTTCGCAAGATCGCAGCGGCATTGCCTGTGGCGGTGTCTTATGAGGCGGTGCGTAAAGCGCTGCAGAAGTGATTTTTTAACCAAAGGAGAAAACGAAAATGCAACGAGAAGACTTGATGGTGATGGTGGCATGTGTGGGCGTGAGCCTGATCATGCTGGTGATGGCGGTGTTTGATATGTTGCCCGGGGGTGTAGCATGAGTGGGCAGAAGTTGGTGCCGCACGTCTTGGTTGAGAAGTTTGCGGGTAAGTACGACGGCAAAGAGCTGCAGAGGAACCCCGGGATAACGCCTGACAGGTTTGTGGCTTTTCAGTTGCCCAGCCTGATCAATGGCGTGCGCGTCTACCCACGGAATCACCATGCGCAAGAGAAGTAAGTACAGGCCCAAGCCCGTGCTGGCTAATCCGGTGGGGTACGTGGTGGAGAGTTCGACGCTGTTGGTGGACCACGGGAATTACGTGGTCAATTGGCAGCTCAAGAACAGCAGCGCGTTTGAGAAGCTGTTGAAGGGCACCGCCGACCGGCATGACATCAACACCCTGCTGGCGTCGAGGAACATCACCGAGGCGCTGATCGTGACGCTCGGTGGTGTGGATGTTGATGGGACGCTGGCGCGGTCTGCGGTGGCCATGATCGACATCTGCGACCGTGCCAACGCCGGTAAGGGATTGGCGATGAAGGCTGCTGAGATGCAGGCCTTGCGGGATTTGTTTGGTTTGCACGACGAGTTGCTGGAGGTGGTGACCGTTGGGCAGTTTGAGAAGGCCTTGGCGTATGCCAAGAAGGAAATCAATGCAGGGCGTGCAGCCCGACTGAAGGAGATCAAATGAAACGATACGACCCCATCACCTACCGCTACCCGCGCACCATGGAGGAAGCATTCGGCTTCTCACCCTACGCCATTGAGAGACCACGAGGCAACCCTCTGGCTCGGTTCTGGTTGGAGATTGCACTTGCCATCGGCATCGTCGCCGTGGTGGTTTTGATTCTGAGAGGTGCGGCATGAAATATAAACACACACCGGGGCCGTGGCGCATGAGGGCTGCAATTAAGCCAGATGAATTTGACATACGGGACGAAAATTCATCTGGTGGATATGCGCCAATCGCAAAGGTTAAAGGCGACAAACGGTCAACAATTGAGCAGGCTGCTGCAAACGCTAGGCTGATTGCCGCTGCGCCCGAGTTGCTAGACGCGCTTATGACGTTTCCGCAATCAATTGCTTGGACAGACCAAGAATTATGGGATTGGAGCGCAAAAGCACTTGCCGCTATCGAAAAAGCAACAGGAGAACAGACATGAACAAGCTCTGGATTCTGGCAACCGTGGCACTGGCCGGTGTGCTGCACGTCATCACCGTCGAGAACGCCTACGACCAAGGGTATGAGGACGCTGAGAAGGCTTTGGGCACAACGGCAGAGCAATGTTTTCGCTGGTGGTTCGGCGACAACGAGAAGCGTTTCGACCATGAACTCAAACAGTATTGCAAAAGGAGTGGGACATGAGTAGCGTGCACGCAGTAACGGAAGACATTGTCTTCACGGCAAAGGTGGCATCGTTCTATCACCTCAAGACCGATGTATTGGTGAAAGAGTTTGGCGAGTGGCTTGCACAGAAGGGCAGAGAGCATGACTTTCTTGTGTGGCGCGTAGCCATCGAGGGCGCAAGCAAGGAGTACGGAGCATGAGCGAAGCAGACATTCAAAAAGCACTGGCAGACGTGCTTGAAATAAACCGCATGGTCGTGAAGCAGAACGCCTTGATTGTGCAGACGCTGACGTTACCCAAGCTCATGGTCTCTGGCGAGCCGCCCGGAACATGGAAGGAAGTGCCAGAAGACTATTTCAATGGAGCAAACAAATGAAACACATCATCACACTTATCGCCGCCGCTGTGCTGGCTGGCTGTCAAGCTGACGCTGACGTTGCCTCGCGCAATCTGTCGAAGGCCGCAGACATGTTCGAAATCAACCGCCGCATCGTGTTCTACAACGGCATCACTGGCGAGTACATGCTCACCATCGAAGGGTTGTGCTCGTTGGGCAATCACGATGCCGCTGGCACATTGTCGGTGACGTGCAAGACTGGCCCCACCAACTTCAAGAAGCACTTCCTCGGCCTGTCTGACAACGTGACGTATTTCGTTGAGCAGATGGAGCCAGCACAAGCCAGCGTGTTCCATTACCGTGTGGTGTTCAAGCCCCAGATCATCGTGCCTGACATCGACTTCCGTGGTGACGCAAAGGAGTTGGTGAAATGAAACACATCATCACGGCGTTGGCCCTTGTTGCCAGCACAACAGCATCGGCTCAATTTATCAACGGAAATGATCTGTTCAATCACATGAACGACAGTTCGGCGATTAAAAAAATGTTGGCTTTGGGCTATATCGCTGGCGTTTCTGACGCAAGTCAAGGCGAATACCACTGCACACCAGCATCGGTATCGCTTGGGCAAACCAATGACGTGGTTTTAAAGTACCTGACAAAAGACCCGGCAAATCGCCATCTTGACGCGTCTATCTTGGTAACAGTAGCCCTTGTTGAAGTTTGGCCTTGCCCAAAAAAGAAAGGTGGTAGCTTATGAGCAACACAAACACAGGTGGGCCCGCGTTTCCAGTCGGGAGCGGTGACATGCGCGACCCAACAGGTATGACCCTGCGCGATTACTTCGCGGCCAAGGCGATGGATGGATTCAATCGCCACATGGTTGCTTATGAATGGGGACAAGACGTGATGGATGTGGCGGCGCGTAACGCATACGCACTTGCCGATGCCATGCTGAAAGCGAGGGAAGCATGAA
>JACCDS010241040.1_pt1 | contig 36009 bp, 30 predicted proteins | sample 7446441 | NCBI WGS metagenome assembly JACCDS01 (sample SAMN15323445, study PRJNA562643) | freshwater metagenome | isolation source: river surface water | place: USA:Blue River Watershed | collected 2017-08-17
AGATTCATCTTCTTTTTTAAGAGACCAAGATATAAAAAATGGTTTGGAGCTTTTAATAGACGAAGTAGAAAAAATAGAATGTATTAAAACGGCTAGAATTTTATACCTTTACCCATCAACTACAACTATAAGTTTAATTGACAAAATCGCTGACTCAAAAATGTTTGTAAACTACTTTGATATGCCTTTACAACATATAACTCCTTCAATGCTTAAAATCATGAAAAGAGGAAAAGGTGTTGAAAAATTAAATGAACTTATGAATCACATGAGAAGCAAACCAAACTCTTTTGTAAGAACTACATTTATTGCTGGACATCCTGGTGAAACAGTTGAAGACCATGAAATTCTTTGTAAATATATCGAAGAGTTTAAATTTGATAGAGCAAATGTATTTTCATACTCAACTGAAGAGGGAACAACGGCAGCAGAATCAAAAGATTTAATTGAACAAGAAATTATAGATCAAAGAGCTGAAGAGATTGGTGAAATAATTGCAAAAACAACACAAGAATCATTAGAAAATGAAGTTGGAAAAATCTTTGAAGTTTATGTTGATGGAGAAAGTGATGAACATGAGTACCTTTTAAGTGCTAGAAAAACTATTTGGGCTCCAGATATTGACGGAGAAATTTATATCAATGACAATGAACTCGAAGATGCAGAACAAATCAAATTTGGACAAATCTACACTGTAAAAGTTACAGAACTTGTTGGAGATAAACTTCTAGCAACTGTTATTAAATAAACTTATGAACTTAGATTTTAGTGCAATTAAGAATCAAAAAAATCTCCTAGCTTTTTCAGCAGGAGTTGATTCTACTGCACTATTTTTTTTATTCTTAGAACAAAATATTCCCTTTGATATTGCTATTGTTGATTATAATTTAAGAGAGCAAAGCAAAGAAGAACTTGTTTATGCAAAAGAACTTGCTTTTAAATATAACAAATCAATTTTTGCAAAAGATGTTAAACTTGAAAATCATTCAAATTTTGAAAAAATTGCAAGAGATATAAGATACTCATTTTTTAAAGAGATAATTTCAAATGAAAAATATGAAAACCTAATCACAGCACACCAATTAAACGATAAATTAGAGTGGTTTATGATGCAACTTTCAAAAGGTGCTGGATTAGTTGAGCTTATTGGATTTAATGAGTTTGAGCAAAAAGAAAACTACAAAATTTACAAACCACTTTTAAATATCACAAAAGATGAATTAGAAATCTATTTAAATGAAAATAATCATAAATATTTTATTGATAATTCAAATTTTGATGAGAAATATAAAAGAAACTATTTTAGACATAATTTTTCAAATCAATTTTTAGAAAATTTTAGTGATGGAGTTAAAAAATCTTTTGAATATCTACAAAATGATTTAAACTCTTTAAATATTCAAAATGAACCTATAAGAAAAATTAAAGAATTAGAAATATTTTTAAATCAAAAGGATGATAATCTAAATATTAGAACCATTGATTTAAGTCTGAAAAAAAGAGGAATTTTAATTAGTTCAGCCCAAAGAGATGAAATACTAAAACAAAAAGAGCTTACTATTTCCCATAAAATAAATATCTCTATTTTAGAAAATTATATTTTTATAGCACCTGTTTGTAATGAAATTATGGATAAAAAATTTAAAGAGTTATGTAGAATAAATAGCATTCCAAGAAATATGAGATCTTATATCTTTAAAGAAAACATAGATTTAAAAGATTTAATTAGTTAAAAATCTCTTCATTTTTTGCATTTTTATAAGTTCTTGTCTTGTCTCTTCCCTATGAGTTTTTAAAAAATTGATACTTTTAAAAAAAAGTTCTTCAAGTTTTTTTAAATCTGATAATTCCAAATCAAAATTTTCAATAGAATCATCTTTTAAATAACTATCAAACCATCTTCCTATTGCATCTGCTTTATCAAAAGAGTCTAAAGAGTCAATATATATTAACTCTTTAAGTGCTTTTAAAGACCTGTCTCTTCTTTCCATGCGTCTATTAGTCCTTGTGTAACTTTCATAACCTGATTAATTGCATTTATATTATCACTAACACCTGCACTAAAAAGAGTTTCTATTTGATATAAGTACAAACCATCTAAGTAATAAGCAACTTCTCCACCATCAAAATCTAAAACATTTCTTAGTTCGTCAAAAATTGCTATTGACTTGTTTATATAAGTAAACTTTAGCTCTATATTTCCATCTTGAATAGCACTTTTTACAAATGAAAGATATTTAATAACTCCCTCATATAGCTTTAATACTAATACATAAGGATCATCAGAAATTGCATTTTGCTGATTATATATGTCTATTCCTATTCCCATCTTATCACCCTTAAATAATCATCTTCATCAAAAGTATATTACAAATTGACTTAAATAAAAAAAGAAAAATAATATATTCTTCTAATTACTTGCTGTTGATTGTTGAATCAACATTTTAAGCCCAGAAAATGAAGATTCCATTTGAGTTATAATAGTTCCATATGCACTAAATTGTAAAGCTAACTGTTTGTATTTATTATCTAAAACTGTCTGAGCTTTATCTTTCTCATCGTCTAAATCTGTTTCACGTTTTGACATATTCTTTACATAGGTATCCAATAGCCCACCTGTAAATGTCATACTATCTAAAGATTCTTTTAAAACTGTACCTAAGCCTTTATTTTCAGCTGTTCCTGCAAATAAATCTTTTAAGTCACTCATATTTTCTTGAACTATTTTATTAAATTTTGTAGAATCTAAAGATAATGATCCATATTTATCAAGTTCAAAACCAAAATTAAATATTGACTTTTTATCACTAGAATCCCCATATGTACCAAATAATTTATCTTTTATTTGGGTAACAATATTTCTTATTGCTGATTTATCACTTATTGCTGAATCTGCACTTTGTGCTTCTGTTTCAACTAAAGCTACTAATTCATTATATGTCTTAACAAAAGTATTCATTTGTGTTTCAAGCTGTGTATTATCTTCAACTACATTTATACTTGAACTACCTGTTTTATTAGCTGTTATTTTAAGCCCATCCACAGTTAATGTATTACTTGCAACATTATAAGTCACTCCATCAACTTTTGCTATTAAATCTTTGGCTTCTAAAATATGATTTGTACTATTCACTGCTGTACCATTAGTCGTAAATCCTAAAGCTTGACTAGCTGCTCCACTTATTGTTAGTTTATTTGCTAACCCAGAATCTTCACTTTTAATAACTAACCTATATGAATCTGTTCCCACTTGTTCAATAGAAGCGTTCATTCCACTTTGTGCAGTTATCTCGTCTGCTAATTGTTTATATGTTTTTCCATCTGTAGTAAATGTTATACCATTTATCACAAGATCATCTACCGAGCCAACCATACTTACATCTTTTGTAGTTGCTGATACTGCATTTGACTGATAAACATCCTTTTGTGCAAGTTGTGAAACATCAACAGTTGTTGAACCTTTATTTAAAGATTTCACATCAGCAGCATCAAAAGTAACTGAATCACCAGAAGTCGTTGCACTTTTCTGTTCAAAAGCAGTAACACCACCTGAAACAAATAAATCAAAGGGTTTTATAGCATCTAAAAGAGCATTAACTTTTGTTTGGATAGAAGAAAAAGTCTCTTTTTCTGTTGTAATTTTTGTAATTTTTGTCTCTATTGGCTCAACTGTAGATTTTCTTTCTGCTGTTTTTAACTTATCAATTAAATCACTATTTAAAGTTGCCGCTTGTCCTGAACCTAATCCTAATATTCCATCAGCCATGATTTATCCTTTTATCTTTTTAGTCCAAGTAAAGTTTGTAACATTTCATCTAACGCTGTCACAATCTTAGCATTTGCTGTATAAGCTGCCTGAAATTTCATCAAATCTAGCATCTCTTCATCTTTATCAACCTTTGTTAATTGATCATAAGAAGATTGAATAGAAATTTTTACATTTGATTGAGTATCTTTTATAAAATCGATATTTTCTTTATCAGAAGATACATTAACTTTTAATTCTCTGTAAAATTCTATAAGTGAACTTTTTTCACTTGAAGACTCAGATTGTCCTTTACCTTTATATGATAGATCTGTTTTCCATTGAATTGATGCTAAATAATCTAATTTATCTTGAGTTAAATCATTTACCATACTTTCATTAAATTTTAGCGTTTTAATACTAGTACCAGTAAACAAACCTGTAGAATTAATATCACCTAATGATTCGTCACTTGTTGCACTACCGTAAATATAATCTCCAGAAGTTGTTTCAATATATTTTGAAGAAATATCTGCTAAAGTTTTTGCAAAAGCATCCAATTTATTAAGGTAATTTTGAAACTTATTTGTAGTTGAATCTGACGATAAATTTTCAATCTGAGCTTTTATGATACCGCTTTTTACTGTAACTTCTTTTTCACTAATAGTAATACTTATATTAGACTGTGCAACACTACTTTCTAAATCATTCTTATAAATTGAATCTCTATTTTCTAAAACAGGTGTAACTGAGCTATCATATTTCTGGATACTAACTCTTCCATCAAATTTATATTTACTACCCTCAAATTTAGATTCAATCCTTAAAAAATTATCTTTACTCATATCTGTAGTTTTATTACCACTTGCGTCAAGCACATAATCTCCATTATATGCAGTAACTAAATCTTTCATATTTGGATCAGAATTAATTTTAAGAACCATTGCTCTAGTTAAATTATTATTATCTACAGTTTGTGTTGTATTTGCAGTATTTATATCATTATCCCAATCACCAGTTAAACTTTGACCAAATGTCACAGAAACTTCAAATTCATTATTCAACTTATATGTAACAACATCATTTGCATCAAATGTTTTTACACTATAATCCTCATTATACTTTAATGAATCATAAACATCCACAGATTGTGTTGTTGAATTATATTTTGTATAATAAAATTTATCTTTTTGTAAAGTATTTTCTTCAGTTAAATCAACTGTTCTAACACTTGTATTATTACCTATTGCTACTTCATCACCAATTTTTAATTCATAATATCCATTATCTCTACTAACACTTATATTTACATAATTAGATAACTCTAATTCTAATTGATCTCTTTTATCAAGTAAATCATTAGACTCTCCATACTGTTGCATTTTTTCATTTAAAGAACCTATTTGTTTTAATGTTTCATTTATATGGTCAACATTTGTATAAAGTTCAGTTTTTTCGTCTTTTTGTTGATTTTCTATACTTGTATAAAGATTTTGTAAAGATTCTACTAAAACTGTACCTTCAGTTTGCATAGCTGTTTTATAAACAATAGAATTTGGATTTGATCTTAGATTTTCTACAGATTGATAGTATCTATTTAAATTAGCTGAGATACCACTATCCGTGGTTTCTTTAAAAAGAGATTCTACATTGCCAACCATTGCAGATAATTTTGTTTGATAATTTAATTTAGTATTCTCAGAAATCAACTTATCATACATATATTGAGAAGTTATTCTATAAGCACTAGCTGTTTTCACTCCTCTACCTGTAAGAGTAGAATTTACTTGTTCTATTTCACTAAGTTGAACAACTCTCTTTTTATATCCAGCAGTATTTTCATTTGCTATATTGTTGGATACATTTTCAACCGCTGTCTTTGCAGCATTTAAACCAGTTAGCGATACATTAAATGACCCAAGCATATAGTCTTCCCCTTAATATAAATTTTTAAATTATTACATTACATTTCTTAATATTAGATTAAAATGGCCAAATTGACCTCATAAACTTTAATCCCCATGGTGTTTCTAAAATATCAGATTCTGTACCATCTTTGTCATATGATAATTTTAAATCAGCAATTTGAGCAGAATTTATAGAATTATCAGAGGTAATATCATAAGGTCTAATAACTCCACTTACAATTATTTTTTGTTTTTGCCCCTCTATTAGAACTTCTTTTTTACCTTTTATATAGTAATTACCATTTTGATAAGTCTCTTCAATAATTGCTGAAATTGTAGTTGCAAAAGTTTCATCAAATTGTGTTTTCACACTTCCTTTATCAGCAGAAGAACTATTTGTAGAAAAATCCACCCCTAAATTAGCATTTAATTTATTTGTTACGCTTGATGCAGTTCCACCCAGTGCATTTGTTCCCGTCGCACCAAGTAGTCCTCCACCTAAACTATTATCTCTAGTACTTGTCAACTCTCTTTTATTATTACTTTTTGAAGTCAAATCTTCACTTATTACAATTTGAATAATATCCCCAACTTGTAAATCTTTTTTATCAGCAAACAAAGAAGTACCTTGCATAGAGTATAAAGAACCTTTATTTTTTTTTGGTTCAGGTGCTTTTTTTGGAATTTGAACCTCTGGTTTATCAAAATTCAACTCTTGTTTTGAGTCCACACATGAATTAAATATTAATGCGATAAATATTAATAAAAAACTATTTTTCACTTACTCTACTTTTTAATATAAAATTTACATCTACGGCAATAATTGTCTCATTCAAATTCTTTTTTATCAATGCCATAGCACCATATCTTACAATTAAAGGTTCTAAATTTGTAGATGGTTCACAGATAAATATAATTTTATCATCAATTAATTTTGCATTCTGGATATTTTCTCTACCTATTAGATCTATTGTTTTTTCTATTTCACTTAAAATAGCTTCTTCTATTTCTTTCTTTTGCTTTGCTTCTTTTTCTTTTTGAAGTTCTTTTTCTTCTTTTTCTTTTTGAAGCTTTAAAGCCTTTTGCATTTCAAATTCTTTTTGCTGTTCTTGCTGATGAATTTTATCCTTATACATTTTGTACGCAATCAAACTTCCTATTACAATAGTTATTGCTAAAATTATTTTTAGTAAATTACCATTTTTATTTCGTTTAATTGCTACAATCATTAGTTTTTACTTAATTACAAAAGTTGTAAATAGTACTTGTTTAACATTGTTTCTTAAAACATTTGGTTTCTTAGCTCCTGTCTCATTTACAATGTTATTTATTTCTACAAGTAATTCATCTTTTAATAAATTTTTTCCACCAACTGTCATTAATTCTTCTGAACTTCTTGAACTTATTTGAGATATTACCTTATCCATAATTTCAGGTTTTGCTTCTTCAACAAGAGCTGCAATTGTTGGCTCACTACTTTTTATTGAAAAAGACAATTTAAGCATTTTCTCTTTTCCTTTCGAATCAGTAAGATTTAAAACAAGATCTGTAATGTCAGCTTTAAAATAAACTCCTTTATCACCAGCTTCTTCTTTTTTCACTTCTTCATGGTTTTCTTGTTTAGCACCATTATTAGCTAAACCATGAGTATATAAGAAAAATCCTCCACCTATTACTGCAATAATCAAAAATACAACTAATCCAATTAGTGCTATTAGTAAACCTTTACCACTACTTGGAGCCTTTTGTTCTTGAACATTATCTGCCATTATTATTCCTTTTTCAAATTTTCTGAATTGAAATTTTTAAACTTCTCCGTTAATAAAGCTGCATTTGAAACACTTAAAAATTTCATAATTTGTGTTACATTATTTTCTTTTAATTTAACGATTATATCAAAAACATCATCAATTTTACCCTCACCAATCATTTGATTAAAAATATCTGCTGCATTTTTTGGTTTCATTGAATTATATATTTTTGTAGTTTTATTTTCAACCTCTTGTTTTATTATATTTAAAATTTCAGTGTTTTCATCTCTTAATTTTTGTATTTTATTTTTCTCTTTTTCTATTTGAGAAAGAATATTCTCTAATTCTTTCTTCCTTTGTTGATATTCAGTCTCTTTTTCATTATAAAAATTATTTAACTGCTTTTTTAATTCGACAACTTCTATTTTTTGTTTAGTTAAAGAACTACTTGTATCTTCTAATGCAAATAAAGAAAGTGCAAAAAAAATAAAAAATAAAAAAATTCTAATCAAATAAAATCCTTTTGTTTACTTATATATTTGCTTTGAATATACTCATTTGCTTCTTCACTTTCTAATAATAAAACTTTCTTTATAGCTTCTTTTCTCTCTTCTTCTAAGATATAGGAGAATTGTTCAGCTTCTTTTTGAAGTTCAATTATCTCTTTTAATAAATTTTCAACTTGTGTATTCAAAATATTTTTCTCATTATTTAATTCATTAATATGCATTTTCATTGTATTTTTATGAATAGTCAATATCATAAAATCTGAAATTGCCCCATGTTTTTGAACTGTTGCAGTATCAATTCTATTTTGTGTTAGTTCAATTTCAATATTTATTTGTTCTATTTTAGCCAATAATTGAGACTTTTGAACCAATTTCTGATCTGTTTGATTTTTTTTTAATTTATACAGTTTATCAATCAATTATTTTTACCAAATATAAGTATAATATCCCATAAATCTTTTGTATATGCTTCAATATGATCTCCAATCCAAGGAAGTGAAATCAAAATAAATGCAGAAACAATTACCATTTTAGGAACAAAAGATAAAGATGCGTCACTCACTTGCGTAACTGCTTGAAAAACAGAAATTACAAGTCCTATAACCATGCTTACAATTAATGATGGTAATCCAAGTATTAAAATAATTTTTACGGTATTTTCAGCAATTGCTATTAAATCCATATTAATCTTTTATTTTTATAGTTATTTCTAATGTCTTATTTGTTAATAATTTAGATATTAATTGCGACAAATCGTTAACATTAGAACTATTTATAGTAACTGTTTCCTGCTTTTCTAATGAAGGTAATGTTCTAGAATCATTTTCAATATTTTTTTCATCTACTCTATAATTTAAAGCGTCTAATAGATCTTTTTCATTAATTGAATCTAATTCAAAAAATTCATCAGTCATTTTATCCCCTTGTAAAGATTCTTTTATTTGTTCATTAACTTTTACTATATTAGTTACTTCTTGTTTTGATTCCGACTTTAATTCTTCAATTTGTTCATTTAAAAAATCAAACTCATTTTCTAAATCTAAATGATCAAATTTTGGTAAACTTTCGTCATCATCAACAATCTGATCTAAAAAATCAAATTCATCGAAATCATTTGATTTTTTTTCATCTATTGTAATATTTTCTTCACGAAACATAATATCATCATCGTCATAATCAAATGATATATTATTTAATCCAAAATTATCATTAAAATCTATCTCTTCATGAAAATTATCTATTTCATCTGATTTATTTATGATATCGTCTGAAAAGTCATTCGTAATATTATCAAGATTAATATCTTTTTGAGTATCAAAATCTTTTTCATCTTCTTTAACCAACAATTTTGACAACTCATCATCTAAATTTTCAATGGAATTATTATTCTGTAATTCACTCTTTTTTTCTTCAAAAATCTCAGACTCATCAATTTTTAATTCTTGACATTTTTTTATTATATATTTTGGAAGTTCTTTTATAGAATCTATTGATAAATCTGAAACTCCACTTTCAAGTAAAAACTCTTCTTCTATTCCATCTTTTGGAGCTAAAAACTTGATTTTGTTATTTAATGAATTTTTTCTAAGAATTTTTTCATCGTCAATTAAATAAATATCATTTGGATTTTCAATTATTTTTTGTTTTAATTTTGAAAGATTATTTATATCTTCTATTTCAAGATTTGAATCAATTTTAAATTTAATATTTGAGTGTTCTAAAGTTTGGTGTATCTCTTTTTTAAAACTTTGATTACCATAAATATAAATTTTCAATCTATAATCCTGTAAAATAATTTTATCTTAATAGATTATACCTTTTTTTATTAAATTTTTGATAAAATAAATTAAATAAATAATTAAAGGATGATATTGAGATATTTTTTAATGTTAGCATTTTTATTATCATCTTTGTACCCTCAAACAGTAAAAGATATTTCAAGTGTAATAGGAATTAGAGAAAATCAATTAATAGGTTATGGACTTATTGTTGGGCTTGCAGGAACTGGTGATAAATCAAAGTTTACAATGCAATCTTTACAAAATCTTCTTAGAAACTCTTATATAAAAATTCCTGCTGGTTCAATCAATTCAAAAAATATTGCTGCAGTTATGGTAACAGCTGAATTGCCAGCCTTCTCAAGACAAGGTGATAAAATAAAAGTAAAAGTTTCAACGATTGGTGATGCAAAATCTGTTGATAATGGTGAGCTTTTAATCACTCAATTAAAAGGTGTTGATGGAAATGTTTATGCATTAGCACAAGGAACAATCATAGCAAATGAAAACAATAAAACTACAGGTTTTATTTATGATGGTGCAACTGTTGAAAATGAGATAGAATACGATTTAAAGGATGAGAAATCAATTCAATTAAGTCTTTTTAAAAGTTCAGCTAGAAATGCAGACCTAATTGAGACAAAAGTAAATAATAAATTTGGTAAAAAGTTAGCAACTGCAATAGATACAAGAACAGTTGAGATAATAAGACCTGAAAATATTTCTGCTGTTAAATTTATATCAATGATAGAAGAGATTGAACTTGATGGTGAAACATTTAAGAAAAAAGTTATTATTGATATGGCTAGACAAAGTGTAATAATGGGAGGAGATATTCCTATAGATCCTGTTACTATTGCTAGAGGTTCTTTTTCTATTAGGATTGATAAATCTGGACTTAGTGATGCAGGATGGAAAGATTCTGCTCAAAATCCTGGAGTTGATATTGGAGATAATGTAAAAATTGCTGATAAACCAGTTATAAATATTGATAATGCTATGATTAATACAAAAAGTGCTCCAACTATTTCAGATTTAGTAAGAGCTATGAAAGTAATGAAATTACCAATGAGTGAAATTATTGATACTTTAAAAATGATTAAAGAAATGGGTGCAATTAATGTTGATATTGAGGTAAGAGGTTAATATGGCAGAGTTTTTAAGTCAAGATGAAATTGATGCTCTTTTAGATATTGCTGAACAAGGGGAAGATATTGATGCTTCACCAATTGAAAAAGTTATTTCAAAAGAAAAAAACTACTCTATTTATGACTTCAAAAAACCAAATAGAATAACAGCTGAACAACTTAAAGCATTTTCAGCAATGCATGACAAAATGGTCAGAGATTTAATCAATGATTTATCTTCTATGTTAAGAAAAATTGTTGATGTTAAATTATATTCAATTGAACAAATGACTTATGGTGAGTTCATTTTGTCAATTCCTCAAATTACTTCTTTAAACACTTTATCAATAAAACCTTTAGATGGAAGAATTGTAATTGAATGTAACCCAGCTATTTCCCATAAAATTATTGCTGAATTATTAGGTTCAGGTGCAGTTAATACAAGTGATAACTTAGATAGAGAGTTAACAGAAATTGAAATTGAAATCTTAGAGCATTTTTATAAAATGTTCATAAAAAATCTTTATCGTTCATGGAGTGAGATTTCTACATTAAATTATAAAATCGAATCAAGAGATACAAATGCAAACTCTATTCAAATTGTTTCAGATCATGAAATTGTTTTACTTGTTGTTATAGAAATAACAATTGATGAAGAATCAGGTTTTTTATCTATTTGTTATCCTCTCTCATATTATGAGCAACTTTTAAACAAAGTTGTTGAAAAAATATTTAGCGAAGGGAAAAATAGAAAGTCTAGTAGAAAAAGAGATATTAAAACACTTATTTCAGGTGCTAGAATGAGAATTGAATCAATAATGGCTGAAACTGAATTATCTGCATATGACATATTAAATTTAAAAGTTGATGATGTTATTGTATTTAATAAAAATGCAACTTCTTCTTCTGCTATTATTTATATAAATAAAAAAGAAAAATTTTCAGCAATTTCAGGTATTTCAAATAATAGAAAAGCAATACAAATAAGAGCTAACTTAGATAGAGAAAAACAAGAAACTCTAGATAATCTAAGAACAATGAGAGAAGAAAGAGAAATAAAAGCAAAAGAGATGTCAGAAAATATTAAAAAACTTTTAGAGCAAAAGGATAGCTAAAAGCTAACCTTTTATTTAATACTTTCAATACTCCAAGAAAGAGTTTCTCCTGAATACATAGGTACTACACTTTCATTTTTATACTCATAACTCAATGGAACTATAAAATCTTTTTTAATTAACTTTACAGTTTTATTTAATACTTTTATATTATATATTTTTTGAGCATTTAAAGACAAAAATTTATCTAAATTGTCTAAACAACCATGTTTTTCAAAAAGTTCAGTTAATACTTGTAAAGCAATTGGTGAAGTAAAAACTCCAGCTGCACAACCACATGATTCTTTTTTATGTTTAGGATGTGGAGCTGAATCACTACCAAACATTAGTTTTGGATATGCACCTAATGCAGCATTTAATAATGCGGTCCTATCTTCTGGTCTTTTTGCAATTGGCTTACAAAATAGATGCGGTTTTAGCATTCCACCAGCTACATCATCAAGTGTAATTAATAAATGATGTAAAGTAACAGTTGCATATAAATTTTCATATTTATCAAGTAAATTAACTGCTTCTTTTGTTGTTATGTGTTCCATTATTATTTTAAGATTTGGAAAAGCAATAGCTAATGACTCATATATAGGCATAAACTCTTTTTCTCTATCCATAACAAAACCATTTGTTTCACCATGAACACATAAAGGAATTCCCAACTTACTCATAGATTCTAAAGTTGGTCTTAAAACCTCAACGTCCATAGAAGAAACACCTGTTTCAGAATTTGTTGTGATTCCAGCAGGATATAATTTTATACCAATAATATCATTTTTAATATCTTCTAAAAACTCAAATGTATAATCATTTTTAAAAAAAAGCGTTACATATGGTTCAAAATTATCTTTATCACAAACCTCTTTTATTCTTTGTTTATATGATAAAAGAGCTTCTTTTGTAGTAATTGGAGGAACCAAATTTGGCATAACTAAAGCACCACTAAAAGTTTTAGATGTTAATGGACCAACCAGTCTTAACATATCTTCATCTCTTAGATGAAGATGCATATCCAAAGGCTCATGTAACTCAAAAGTTGAGATACTTCCCATTAGATAGCTTCCTCATCTTGTTCACCAGTTCTTATTCTTACTGTTTTTTCCACAGGTGAAACAAAAATTTTACCATCTCCAATTTTTCCTGTTTTTGCTGACTCCATGATAACAGAAATTATCGAATCCACATCTTTTTCAGCAACAACTAACTCTAATTTAATTTTTGGTAAAAAATCAACTACATACTCAGCACCTCTGTAAAGTTCACTATGCCCTTGTTGTCTTCCATATCCTTTTACATCAGATACAGTCATACCAGTAACACCTGCTTGTGCTAAAGCATCTTTTACATCTTCTAATTTAAATGGCTTAATCACTGCTTCAATTTTTTTCACTATAAATCCTTTTTTTAGTTCTATTCTTATTTTAACAAAATTTTTTTAAATTACTATTTAGAATAATTAAAATGCCCGTTTAAACTCTGGATAAGCTTCAATACCACACTCTTCTACATCTAATCCTTGCATCTCTTCATCATTTCCTGCTCTTAAAGGAATTATTTTATTTATTATAAACAAAACAATATATGAACTAATAAATGCAAATACACCTATTAATAAAACTCCTTTTAATTGTCCCCAAAGTGTAATTGTATCTGCATTTGATGCAAAAATACCAACAGCGATAGTTCCCCAAATACCATTTAAAAGGTGAACAGATAAAGCTCCAACAGGATCATCAATTTTGATTTTATCAAAAAATGAAACACCTAAAACAACTAAAACTCCACCAACAGCACCAATTAAAATTGGAGTATATATATCATATAAATCTGGACCAGCTGTGATTGCAACTAATCCTCCCAATGCACCATTTAAAATCATTGTTAAATCAAGTTTTTTATAAACAATTTGCATGATAATAGCAACAATTATAGCTCCACTCAATCCAGCTGTGTTTGTATTCATAATTGTAAGTGCAACTAAATCAGCACTTTCTTTACTATCCATTAATCCAACACTTCCACCATTAAATCCAAACCAACCTATCCATAATAAAAATGCTCCTAGAGTAACTAATGGAATATTTGATGCGGGAATTACTCTAATACCACCTTCTTTTATATATCTTCCTTTTCTAGCACCAATTATCAAAATTGCAGCTAATAATGCCCAACCACCTGTACTATGAATAACTGTTGAACCAGCTAAATCATGCATAGATAACTCTAAAATTGTACCATTTAAGAATTTTGTACCCCAAGTTACATTTACAATTATTGGATATATTAAAGATGCCATAATAACTGTAAAAATAGTTAATGGAATAATTTTAGCTCTTTCACTAACACCACCACTCATAATATTTACAACTTTACCAACAAATGCCATTTGAAATAAAAACAAGGCCCATTTACTCATTGTTTCACTACCAAATTCACCAAATGCTACATGGTAACCAATTAGTAGAAACGACATAGATGCGACTGCATATATTAATGTATTTATAGTTAATACAGCTGTTACATTTTTTGTTCTAACTATTCCTGCTTCTAGCATGGCAAAACCAGGTACCATAAATATTATTAGTGTCATTGCAAAAAGTGCATACAAAGTGTTTATAATGTAAGAGATAGATTCTATACTCACACAATACTCCTAAATTTTTATTTAATAATATCAAAAATTTAAAAGTCTTTAGGAATAATTTTTGTCTATAAATTATACAAATATTTAATTTTTAACCGATTGATTGCTATTTAAACAGTATATTTTATAATCTTTGATATTTAAATTTTTATATAAAATATAAACATTTAAAAATTACCTTTATAAAAGCTAAAAGTTAGTTTTTTAATATATAATTACAAAAAAAATCAAAAAACATGGGAATAATTGATGTTTACTAAACTCTTCAAAAAGAATAAATCTACAGAAGAAGATTTATTAAAAGAGTTATTATTAGAAAATTCAAATAGCAATAAACTTGATAAATTATTTAAAAATTTAAATATTGAATTAAATAATTTATTTTATGAAAACGAAAATATTTTACACTATTGTTGCAAAAAAAATCTTTATTCATCAGTTCTTTGGCTAGTTAATAATGGGATAGATATTGAGATAAAAAATGAAAAAGAAGAAACGGCAATTTTTTATGCAATAAAAGCAAAAAGTAGTGCTATATTACAAATTCTATTAGAAAATAATGTCAATACAAACCATTTAAATATAAATAAAAGAACTGCTTTGCAAAAAGCTATTATTATTGGTTCTAATAACAGAATTATTAATCATTTAATAGCACAGACTAAAGAGTTAAATAATTCTGATACTGATGGCAACAACGTAATATTTGATGCAGTTGCAAATGGAAATATTGAAATTATAAAAAATATTGCTTCAAAAAAGAATGTTAATTTAAATCATATAAACAATAATGGTGATACAGTTTTACAAAAAGAAATCGTACTAAAAAATAATAGTTTGGCTTTACTACTCATTGAGTTGGGTGTGGATCCGACTATTTTAGATAGTTCTGGGAAAAGTTTTTTATTTTACAGTATAACAAAAGGTATTAAAAATATTGAACTCATAGAAAAAGCAGTTAAACTTAGATACAACATTAACAAAAAGAATTCTAAAAATAAAACATTATTAATGGAATCAATTAATTATTATTTAAATACACCAAAAGAAGATAAAAAAGAAAAATTAAGTCATTTGGAAATGATAAAAGCACTAATTCATTTGGGTGCAGATGTGAATACATTAGATGATAATAATGAAAATATTTTTTTTACTGTGGCAAGAAGTGAAGACAGAGTTTTAATAAATTATTTATTTGAAAATTGTAAAGGAAATTTGAATCAACAAAATAATGAAGGAAACATATCTTTATTAAGTTTAGTTTTAAGTGGAAAAAAAAATCTAGATTTAATTAAATTATTTTTAATAAAAGGTGCTAATCCTAATTTAACAAATTTATTAAAAAAATCAATAGTTGAAATTTTAATTGATATAACTTTACATGTCGAAAATAAGAAAAAACTAGATTTTGAGAATAGTGAACTTTTAAATGAAGATGGTGAGTATGCAAATGTACTGGATACTATTTTTAGAAATTCAACTATTGATATGAATAAACTTAATTCTAAAGGTTACCCTTTATTTTTTGATTCTATTTTGTTTTTTAATTTTAAACTATTTAAAATCATCAAAACAAAAAATATAAATTTAAATCAACAAGATATATTTGGAAATAATATAATTTTTAAGTTGATGGAATATAATGAAAGAAATATGATTGCTGATAAAAAACTATACTTAAATACAATAAAAAGTTTAATAAATATTGGTATTGATATAAACTCAAAAAATAATGAGGGTTCAACTGCACTTCATTTGGCAGTTGAAAGAAAATGCCAATATACTGTAAAACTTCTTTTAGATATGAGAGCAGATTGTCTATTGTTTGACAATCAAGGTAGAACTCCCATGCATATTTGTATTTGGAAAAATACTACTAAATATTTAAAATTATTAAATCATTATAATCATGAAGTACTAAATTTCCCTGATAGATATGGTATCAGACCTATAAATTATGCGGCATTTATGGGTAAAAAAAGTTTAGTTATTGAAATGCTTGACCTTGGTGCATTAATAAATAATCCATTTCAAAAAGATGCAAAAATACTAAAATACTTGGAAAAATACCATAGTAATATACTTATTTTGGACAAAAATGTAGAAAATGAAATTGATGCATTAAATTTAAGATTACTTGCTGATAATATGAAAAAAGAGTTTAATATAGGATAATTTAACTCTTAATTGTATATTTAACAAACAACTATATATTATTACATCAGTATTATTTTCATATAATACTAAAAATAATATACAGGATTAAAATATGAAAGAATTCTTCGAAACCTATATACAACATCAAGAAGATATAGAATATTTTTTACAAGAAAGTCTCAAAAATTCTGGAAGTTTAACAAATCATAAAAAAAATGATTTTGAACAACTTTTTTCAACTTTTTCATCTTTAGAACTCATTTATATAGTAAACAAAGATACTAAAATACAAACTTCTGAAAATTATTACAGATATAGTACTGATGAAAATGGCAAAGATAAAGATAGATCATATTTAATATCAAAATTACATTTTAAAGATTCAAATATCGCCTTTTCAAAACCCTATATAAGTGGGGCTACAAAAAACCATTGTATAACAGTTACTATAAAAGAAGGGGATAATATATTTTTCTTAGATTTTCAAGTTGATATTTTATTACAAAAATTAAATCTAATAGAGTTAAATAAACCTTTTCATGGTTTAACTAAAGGTTTTTATATTTTAGCTGGTATTTCTATGATAATTTTATCAATAATCACTATTTTATTTTCTCTTTATGATTTTGTATCTTTTCTTTTTTCAAATCATATAATTTCACTTGAAATGATTTTTAAACCAATTATTGCACTAACATTAAGTATCGCTATATTTGACTTAGCAAAAACTATTTTAGAACAAGAAGTATTTTTTAAATCATACTCTAAAAATTCAAAAGTTGAAACAAAAATATTAACAAAGTTTTTAACAACAATTATAATCGCGCTTTCTATTGAAGCCTTAATTGTTGTATTTAAAATTGCAATAAATGATTATGTTCAAATGATTAACGCCTTTTATTTGATTGCAGGAATTGCATTAATCTTAATTTCTCTTACAATTTTTATTTATTTTTCCAACAAAGAATCAAAAAATATTTCTGAATAATATATAAATATAGAGGCTTAAAACCTCTATATTTATATAAATCATAAACAATTTTTCTGTTATGTATAAATAATATACAAAAAAATATCTGATTTTTATTTTTATACAGTATAATATTTTTTAATCTAAACAAACATTGATTATAAAAGGAGAATATAAATTATGCAGGATTTTATTGCAGAAGACAGTATTTCAAAGGAAATTTTGAATTCAGCTAAACTGTTACAAGCTGTTCAAGTAAATGCACTTATATTAGGTGATGCAGGAACGGGTAAAAAATCTCTAGCTAAATATATACTCCCTAACTCAAATATTTATAATGCAAAAGATTTGCAAAAAGATATAAATGATGATGTTTTGGCTATTCAAAATGAAGCTATTATTATTGATAAGATTCATGAAATAACAAATATTGATATGTTTTTAAAATGGCTTGAAGAGAATAATATTAGAGTTATTGCCATTTCAAATACAGAAAACTTGAACCAAAAGTTGAAAGATATTTTCTCAATAAATCTTGAAATTCCACCTTTATCTAAAAGGGAAGAAGATACAAAAGCTTTAGTAAATAAATTTTCTTATGAAGCTAGCTCTATTTTAGATTTACCAAAAATTCCTGTTTCAAAACTAATCATCAATATTTCAAATAACACACATAGTTTAAGAAAATCTATATATTTCTCATACCTTTTTGAAACAATAGGTGAACATGAAATTTTAATGTTTTTAGAAAAATATATTAGTGAAAATTTAAGTGGTGAGAACTCTTATAAAGATTTATCTTATATTTTTGAAGTACCATTATTAAAAGCTTCAACAAAAAAATATAAATCTCAAGTTCAAGTTGCTAAACATTTAGGTTTAAATAGGATAACATTACGTAAAAAGTTGGAGATTTATAAAGACTTATTATGAATGATTTAAATTTACAAATTGAAGAGTTAATTTCAAAAAATGCTACTGATTTTCAAATCTCAAAAGTTATAAAAGCATACTATAAAGAGTATTTAGACTCAATTGATACCACCGTTGAAACAACGGGTGGAAAAGATTTTTTTATAAAACATACAAAACATACTGACAAATTTTTAATTTTACTTTACAAGTATATTTTACGAAAAAATTTTGGTTCACATCAGCCTATGAGTTCTTCTGTTCCTATTAGTTTAATTGCTCTTGGTTCATATGGAAGAGAACAATTATGTATATACTCTGATATTGATATTATGATTTTATATGAGGATGTAAAAGGTTATAATCTAAAAAGTATGATGGAAGAGTTTATAACTCTTGCATGGGATTGTGGATTAAAACTGGGATCAAGGGTACATGAATTAAAAGAAGTATTTGATGCTGTTAAAGAAGATATAACTATCAAAAGTTCTATTTTAGAATCAAGGCTTATTTATGGTTCAAAAATTGTATGGTATAGATATGAAAATACCCTAGTAAATATTAGAAGAACAAAACAAAAAGAGTTTATTTTAGAGAAACTTGAAGAACACAAGCAACGACTTTTAAAACATCCTTTAAAAATGGAACCAAACATAAAAGATGGTTATGGTGGTATGAGAGAATCCAATATGATGTATTGGATGGCAAATGTTTTATATGGTGTAACAAATGCAAAAGAGCTAATAGATGTTGAATTCAGTGAAGAAGAATACAAAAAATATAGACAAGCTTTAGAGTTTATTTTTCAAGTAAGAAATGCTTTACACAATATTGCGAGAAAAAAACAAGACCAAGTAACTTTCGATATTTTACCAGAGTTAAGTTCTAAATTAGGATTCAAAAATAAACCAAGATATACAAAAGATAGACTTTGTATGACAAAAATTTTGTCTTGTTTACATATTATTCATAGCTTTACAGCAACGATGATCAAAAAGTTCACTAGACAAACTATATTTGAAGCTTCAAATATTCCTAAATTAAGAAAATTACGATTCAAAAAAAATCTTTATATTGTTGATGATACTCTATTTTGCTCATTTCATAGAAAAGAAGTAACTTTAAATTCTTTGTTAAAAGAACTAATTGAACTTCCTGCAAATGTTGAAAAATTTGATAGATCTTATATCTATTTTGCAAGTCGTGCAAGATTACCAAAAGTTCAAACAAAAGAGTTAAAGAAAAGCATAAAAACAATTTTATCAAAACCAAATTTATACCATTTGATAAAATTAATTTATAACGCAGGATTATTCCAAACTATATTACCAAGTACAAAAGTAATAATAAATCAACCACAATTTGATGGCTATCACAATCATCCCGTTGATATACACTCTATTAAAACATTAAAATACTCACAAAATATAGATGATCCATACATTAAATCAATTTTTGATGAACTAACAAATGAGCAAAAAATAATAGTTAGATTAGTATCTTTTTTCCATGATATAGGTAAAGGAAGAAGTGAAGATCACCATGTAGTTGGAGAAAAACTATTTAAAAGTATGATGAAATCATTCGATTTTAGTGAAGAGTTTATAAAATTAGGTGCTAGATTAGTAAGATACCATAATATGATGTCTTATATTGCAACCCATGAAGATATATATTCAGAGAAAACTATATTAAATTTTACAGGTCTTATAACAACTAAAGAAGCTTTAAAAATGCTCTATGTTATCACTTATTGTGATATTTCAGCTGTAGGTAAAAATGTCTATAATAGCTCAACTGCTTCATTATTAAAACAGTTATATTTGCAATCTCTTCCTGCTTTTGAAAATGAAGAATCTTTAAATGAAAGTAAAAGAAGAATTGCGAAACAAAATGCAATTAAAAATCTCGATAAATACAAAGAGTTATCTCCTTTACTTCAAAAGAAAATAATGCACATTACTTCTAATCAAATATTTTTAAGATTAAAAGCTGAAGATATTTTGGATATTGCAATCAAAGCAAAAGATGTAGATTCTTATATTTATAAAATACAAAATGAGAATCAATTAACAATTAGAATTATTAGAACTGCTCCGCCACTAAATTTGGGTTATTTATTGGGAAAACTTGAATTTTTAAATATTGCATCAATGAATATTTTTAAGCTTTATGATAATAAAAAAGCTTTTGATATCTCTTTTTCTGAAAAAGTTGATGATGAAGATTTATATTTCATAGAAGAGATTATAAAAGATTCATTTGATATGAGTAAAACAACACCTACAAAAGTTCCTATTATAAAAAAAGATGATATTAAAATTAATTGTAACCATTCATCAGATTTAGCTTCTATGCAACTTATTGCAAAGGATCAAAAGGGTCTTTTTGCTTATATAGCTAAAATTTTTGATGATTTTAACATTGAAATAGAAAGTGCGAAAATTCATACTTTAAATGGTTATGCAAGAGATTTAATATTGATAGAAAAAAACAGTAATTTTTGTACAAATCAGGAAAAGATAGTAAACTTAATTACAATTGGAAATGATTTAGAGTAAATTAGTTTTATTTTTTTAAAATTAAACTAATTTAATTATGATAAAATAATTAACAAATAATTATTTAAAGGTAATATTGTGCTTAACTCAAAAAAATCTTTATATTTAATTCTTTCTATAATAATAGTTTTTGTTGTGAGCATATCTGTTTATATCAATACTTTTTTCAATTATCAATCTTTAGATACAACTTTACAAGAAATAGTAGGAATATCTTTATTTATTATTATTTTTATATTTATTGCTATTAATTACTTCGTTTTAAAACCTATTTCAAATATACTAAAAATAATTACAAATATGGATAAGAATGGTATTCCAAGTGAGAAACTTCCACTAACTGGTTCAAAAGAAATAGCTGTCCTTGCAAATACAATAAATATGATGGTTGATACAATAAAGTATTCACGAAAAAATCTGATTAACAATCAAAGTAAGCTTAAATTACTAATAGAATTAAGCCCAACAGCAGTAAGAATTGCAAAGAATGATGGAGAAAAAATAGTTTTTGCAAATAACGCCTATTTGAAATTACTAGGAATTACTTCAGAAGAACTTCCAAATAAAAATCCAAAATCATATTATTTGAAAAGTTCTATATACCAAGATTTATTAGATTCTTTAGATAAAAACGAAACTATTGAAAATAGGTTACTTCCTTTATCTATAAACAATACAGAAATTTGGGTAATTGCAACATATATGAACATAATTTATGATAGTGAAAAAGCAGTTATTGCATGGTTTTATGATGTTACAGACAAAATACAAATTCAGAAAAAAATTGAGGAACAAAAAAATGAATTTGAAATGATTTTTAACTATTCAATTGATGGATTAGCAATAATTGATTTAGAAAGTAATTTTTTAGAATTTAATGCCTCATTTATAAAAATGACTGGTTATTCAAGAGAAGAATTACTAAAAACTTCATGCTTAAAATTAACTGCAATAGAAGATAAGGAAGTAGCAATTGACGCTTTAAATAGAGTAATTGTAAATGGATTATTAGTTGATTTTGAGAAAACTTATAATATAAAAGATAACCGAAGTATTGTGATTAATTCATCTATGATTTTACTTCCTGATAAAAAAAGAATTCTATTAAGTGTAAAAGATATGACACAACATAAACTTATGGAATCACAATCAAAACTTGCTTCAATGGGTGAAATGATTGGTAATATTGCACATCAATGGAGACAACCTTTAAGTTTAATTTCTACAATTGCTAGTGGAATAAAAATAAAATCTGAATATGGGCAATTTGATGAAAAAACAGTTATTACTGATATGGATAGTATAATTAAACAAGCTAATTATTTATCAAATACAATTGATGACTTTAGAAATTTTATAAAAAATACTAATGAAAAGACTCAAATACAAATTTCAGAAATTATCAAAAAAGTATTATCAATTGTTAATCCATCAATTGTTAATCACAATATTACAATTATCAGAAATACTAAAGATGATATGATTTTTGATGGATATGAAAATCAACTTATTCAAGCTTTAATAAATATTTTAAATAACTCAAAAGATGCATTAAAAGAATATATTAAAGATGGTGAAGATAGAATAATTCTTATTGAAACTAAAAATATAATAAATGGCTTTACATTAAAAATTAAAGATAATGCTGGTGGAATTCCTGAAAATGTAATACATAAAATCTTCGAACCATACTTTACAACAAAACATAAAAGTATCGGGACAGGTATTGGGTTGTCAATTACCCATCAAATTATCACCAAACACCATAATGCAGATATAACTGCATCAAATGAAACTTTCGAATATAATGATAAAACATATACTGGTGCTTGTTTTACAATACTATTTAATAGAAATAATCTTAACTAAGATTTTCCTTTGCTAGCTCTTTTGCACCTTTAAAATCTTTTTTCCCTGTTCCTAATTTTGGTATCTCATTTACAATTTTGATTTCAGAAGGAATCATTAGTTTATTATCAAAAGTTGTTAAGATTTTTTCTTTTAATTCATAAACAAAATCTTCATCTACACCAGAGATTAAAAGAACTATTTTTTCACCTTTTTTTTCATCTTCAATAGATGTAGCAATAAAATCTATGTGATTATCATCGTTTAATTCCAGCAATTTGGAAATATTATTCTCAATTGCACTTAAACTTATCATTTCACCACCAAGTTTTGCAAATCTTGAATATCTATCAATAATTGTTAAAAAACCATCTTCATCTAAACTTCCCTTGTCATAGGTTATATAATAAGTTTTATCTCCTATTTTTCTTAAAACTTCAGAAGTTTTTTCACTATTTTTCAGATAACCTTTCATTACTTGAATACCAGAAATTAAAATCATTCCCTCTTCATTTGCACCTAACTCTTCAAATGTTTCTGGATTTACAATTTTTATAATAGTTCCAGGTATTGCCATACCAACGGTTCCTATTTTATTTCCGATTTGAACAGAAAAATCAGGTGATAATTTATCTGGAAGATTACAACTAGCAACTGGTGAAGTTTCCGTTGCACCAAATCCTTCATATATCTCTTTACCAAATCTCTTTTTAAACTCATATCTAACATCTGTTCTTAGTTTTTCAGCACCTGCAACAACTAATCTTAATGAATCAAACATAAGTGGATGAATTTTTTGATTTTTAGTATAAAGTCTAAAAAAAGTTGATGTTCCCATCATAATAGTTGCCTTATATTTAGCAACCAATTTGGCCATTCCTAAACCATCTGTTGGATCAGGATGACACACGCATTTTATTCCCTCAATCAAAGGCATAAAAGTTGTTACTACTATTCCAAAAGCGTGAAATAATGGCAATGAACCTAATATCGTATCATCATCATCTGCATTAATAATATTTGCAATTTGTCGTGAATTCCCAAGAATATTATCTCCACTTAATTCGATTCCTTTTGGAGTTCCTTCACTTCCTGAAGAGAATAAAATCATCACTGTTTTATCTTTAGAAGTTTTTGTTAAATGAAATAATTTCAATAAAAAACTAGGTATAAATCTAATACTAAAATATGTTATCAACCCTTTTGTTTTAGTGATTTTTTCCTTTAAATCTTCAATATATATTACATCTAAACTTTCAAAAATCTCTTTTATATTTATACCTTTTGTTTCAAGCTTTTCAATGAATTTTTTTGATGTAATTATATTTTTTATTTCTGCTAAATTTATTGATGATTTTAAAGAGTTAATCTCACTTGTATAGTTAAGATTTACAACTTTTTTACCCATCATTAAAACTGAATAATTTATAAATGCTCCTGCACTAACACATGGCATCAAAATACCGATATTTTCACCCTTTAAATCTTTTTTCAATAAATCTTTAAACAATATTGATGCAGTTAAGAATTTATTTCCACTTAATTCAACACCTGTAGAATCAGCAAATATAATATCATTTGAAACCTCTTTTAATCTATCAAAAATAGTTTCATTTAGAGGTTTTAAATTTTTTATATGTTCTTGCCAAGAGATAGTTGATAAATTCATAACCTCTTTTTTTACACTAATTACATTTGCTAACTCTTTTTTCATAGATTTTGAAAAACAGATTGTTATAACATTTGATTTAGTTGATTTTCTAAACTTTTTATTTGCTCTACTAAACATTGATTCCCAAAGTCCACGCATATAAAAAGGAATAACTCTTACATCTGTTGATGTAAATTCTAATACTTTTTCAAAACCTCTTTTAAACTCTCCTAAATGACCATTTCTTGTAATTGCTCCCTCAGGAAAAATAACCACTACATTTCCATCATCAAGCTCTTTTGCTATTGTTTTTATAGTTGTTTTACTTGAATTTGATGCTATTGGGATACACTTAAATATTTTTAAAAGCCATGTTAAGAACCATTTATCATAAATAGCCCTATCCATTACAAATTTAACTTCCCTTGGTGTTGCCATCAAAACTATCGCCCAATCTAACCAAGAGATATGATTTCCCAAAAGTAAAACTCCACCATTTGATGGAATATTTTTTATACCATTTACTTCTATTTTATATCCCAAACCAACAACTGCTTTTAAAAATAATAGAAGCAAAGATTGTGGCAATTTAACTATTGTATAAAGTGAACCAAGCACTGTAATAGCTAAAATTATATACATAGTATCCAAAGGATCAATTTCATATAAAGAGACTAATGTTGTCATACACAACATCAAAAACATAAACAATGATTGAAACCAGTTATTTCCAGCTAACACTGTTCCTAAAATAGTTTTTCTAACATTAAATTGGATTAGTGCATTTAAAGGAATTATAAAAAGTCCTCCAAAAATTCCAAAAAACAAAAAACAGATCGCAGCAGAAATAGGAGATTCAACAATTGTTGAAAGATAAAGACTCAAAGCTAGACCAAAAGTAGATAAAGGAATTGTTCCTACTTCAATATAGTGTTTAGAAATTTTTGAATAAATAATTGAGCCAATAGCAATACCAATTCCAGAAAGTCCAATTACTCCATTTATAATAAATACATCTGTAATTTGCATATACATCTTTGCAAAAGACGGGTAAACTGCCATTGTTGATTGAGAAACACCCCAAAAAATAGATAATCCAATCACAGATAAAAATACTATATTATTATCATGAATTACTTTTATATTTTTTAAAAGCAGTTTCCCTTTAAAAAGCTCTTTTTTATCCAATATTAAATTACTATTTTTAGAAAAATTAGTATTTAATTTTCTTAAAATCAATAATGAAAAAAGCATTTCCATAAATGACACAGGCAAAATGCAATATGTTAAAGGAATCATTGAACTAAGTAATTCTTCCTTTGTTTTTATATCACTTAAATTATTTGATACATAAAAGTTTTCAAAAATCAAAGAAGCACTAGCAATTGAAAATAAAATTGCGATGATTGATATGGCTTGTAAAGTTGCATTGCCTTTTGAAAGATTCTTTTTACCATAAATATCTAAAATAAGACCAAACTTTGCAGGGGAATAAATAGCTGCTTGAATTGCTAAAAGTAACAAACCAAACATCGCAATATAAAAATTTCCACTCATATAAGAGAACATCATTATACATGATAAAACAAATGATGAAACTCCACCATAAATTAAGATATTTTTTTTATCATATTTATCTGATAAATAACCACTTACAGTAAATAAAAGTAAAAAAGGAATAATTATCAAAGCATTAATAACTGAAATCCAAACAACCTGATCACTTCCATCTAAAACTTTAAAAGCAATATTTTGTAAAAATACTTTGTGTGCAATATCCACAATTACATTACAAAAAACTACAAATAAAAAAGCAAATTTAATCATCAAAGACTTTGCTATTTTTTCCAAAAAAATCCTTTTTCTAAATTTTCTTTATTTTCAAATAATTATCCAAATCATCTAAATTTCTAGCCACAAAATCTGCACCCTCAATTTGAATTAGCTCTTCTTTATTCAAAAGCGCTTGACCACCAACGATAATTGTTGCTGAAAATCCTTCATCATCTTTTAAAGCTTTCACAAGTTTCTTCAAATTTGTAATATTTGATGGTAATGTAATGGATAAAACAATCAATTTTGGTTTTAACTCATAAATAAAATTTAACAACTCTTTATTTGATAATTTTGAACTAATATTTCTAACTTGATAATCTTTTGTTTGCAAAAATTTAGTTAAAATCTTAATGGGCAAAATATGGCTTTCTTCTGCAACCGTTGAAACAAGTGCTATTGGTTTATTTTTAATTGAGCTTTCTTTAGTTAAATCTCTTTTAAGAAAATCATTTATTACATCTTCAATAAATGATGTTGCCAAATGTTCCTTTGCAACACTAATTTCATTAAATTGCCACATTTGACCTATTTTATAAAGTAATGGAGTAACTATTTCTTTTATAAATAAAAAAATATTATTATTAAATATTACTAAGTTTTGTTCAATTAATTTATAAAATTCATCCTTATTACTCTGCAATAAACACTCTAACAAGCTATTAAAAAGTTCTTTATATTTTAAGTTTACTGCTATATCTTGAAAATTTATAGCACATTCTTTGTAATAATTGTGATTGCTTATTATATAGTCATATATTATATTTATCTCAAAACTTTGTGAAGGGTATAAATATTTAGTATAACTTTGCTTCCAAAAGTCATATTCAACTAAAAAATAATCAACATCAATTTTTCTTTTATAACAATAACTATATTTCCAAATAAAAAAATTATCAATGAAATGAAATTTTTTTATATTTAACATACTATAAAATACGTCAAAATGATATTTCAAAGATGTATAAAATTCATTATTACTTATTTCAAGGAAATAGTCTTTTACTAAAATATTCTCACACATTTGTAAATTATTATATACGTCAAAAACTATTTCATAACTTTTCTCATGAGAATCTTGTAGCGTTGAAGTTCCAATTTGAAAATCTAAAATATCTTTTTTCATATTTACTTTTCTAATATTTGTAAAAACTTAGATAATGGCACTGGTCTGCAAAAATAATACCCTTGTGCTAAATCACAATTTAAATCTTTCAATAATTCTTGATGATTTTTAGTTTCTACACCTTCTGCTTGAACTTTTAATTTAAATATATTTGCAAGATTAATAATTGCTTCTACTATTGCTTTATCACTTTTATCTTGTAAAAAATCTCTAATAAATGATTGGTCAATTTTTAGTTTATCCACTTTAAAATTTTTCAGATAACTCAATGATGAATAACCTGTACCAAAATCATCAATAGCTACTGAAAAACCTAAATTATTCAATTCTTCTAATTTTTTATTTGCTATTTGAGAACTTTTCATAATATGAGTCTCTAAAAGTTCCAATTCAATTTGATGTGATTCAATGGAAAAATCTTTACAGTATTCTATTAACTCATCAACAAATGTAAACCTAAAAAAATGTTCAGGAGAAATATTAATTGAGACTTTAAAATTATTGTGTCCTAATTTAGAGTTTATTGATTGAATATCCAATAAAACCTTTTTAATTATCAACTCTCCAAATTCTATACTTAATCCTGCCTCATCTATATAATGTATAAAACTTGCAGGTGTTAATATAGCTTTCTCTTTATGGTTCCATCGAACAAGTGCTTCTGCACCTACAATGCTTCCAGATTTTGTTTGAACAATTGACTGATAAAACATCTCAAATTCATCTTTTAGAATAGCTGTTCTTAATTCATTTTGAATAGTCAACTTTTCTAAAATTCTTTGACCCATTTCATCACTATACAGTGTTGAACCATTTCTTCCACTCTCTTTTGTTTCATACATTGCCACATCTGCGAACTTAATTAAATCTTGACTATTTTTACCATGTTCAGGAAAAATTGAAATCCCTATAGATAAAGACATAAAAAATACTTTGTCATCAATTTCTATTTGACTTTTTACATTTTCATTTATTTTATTTGCAAGGTTTAATATATCTCTTTCATTTTTTACATCTTTTATAACTAAAACAAACTCATCACCACCAAGTCTTGCTATAAAATCTTCTTTTCTAATACTTTGTTCTAATCTTTTTGCAATGGTTTTTAACATTTCATCACCAACAGCATGACCATAAGTATCATTTATATCTTTAAATTTATCCACATCTATAAAAAATAGTGCTAATTTAGTATCATTTCTTCTACAACTTTCTATACTACTTTTTAAATATGATTCAAATTGAATTCTATTTGCTAATTTTGTTAAAACGTCGTGATTTGCATAAAAATATAACTTCCTATCCGCTTCTTTTAAAGAAGTAATATCTGTAAAAATAGCCATATAAAACTCTTCATTGTACTTTGGATTGAATACTTTTGCTATACTTAACCACTCAGGGTAAATTTCTGAATTCTTTCTTCTATTCCAAATTTCGCCTTGCCACGATGAATTTATTTTTAGACTCTCCCACATATCTTCATAGAAATCTTTTTCATGAATTCCTGATTTTAAAATTGAAGTTTTTTTACCAATTACCTCATCTTTTCGATAACCTGTTATTTTTGAAAAAGCTTTATTTACAGATATAATATTTAACTTTTTATCAGCTATCATAATTCCTTCATTACTATTTTCAAAAAAGATTGAATATTGTTCTAATTGTAATTCTTTTTGTTTTTTATTTGTTATATTGTTACAAATATGAATAATAAACTCATCTGAAACTTTATAAAAAGTTGATTCATACCAAGATTCATTATCTTGTCTTTGCTGAACAAACATTTGGTTTGTTAATAATCTATCTTTTATAGTTTCAAATGAGATTTTACTATCATTCAATTCATCAAAAGTCAAATTATCTATATCATTTAATTTTAAATTATTAGATTCTAAATAATTACTATTAGCATAAAAAAGTATCCCATCTAATGTATAAACTGTAATTTTTGAAGGATTCAAATCAACAACTTTTCCTAATACTCCATTTTTTTTCTCAAGAATATTCTTTCTCTCTATTTTATAGGTTTCATTTTTAATAAAAAGTTCTAATTTTTTTATATCAACTGGTTTTGTTAAAATCAAATCAAAGAATTGAACATTTTTTAAAAGATATGAATAGGAAAATAGTTCAAAAGGTGTTATTAGTATAAATTTACAATTTTTGATATTTCTTTCTATGATAAGATTTAGACTACTCACATACTTTTTACTTGTTAAATCTATTAAAACAATATCAACTTGTTCAAATTTTAAATTATTAAATAATTGATAATCATCAATTAAAGTAGTATTTGTTTCTCCAAAATTTTCTTTAAATAGTGATTCATAATGCTTAAATACTTTTGATTGTTCCGATAAAATTAAGAAGTTTGCTTTTGACATTTTAGTTCTTCTTTTTACTATTATTTATTTTAATACCAATTATTTTAGTGTCAAAAATAGAATTAATAGTTTTTTTATCATAATGTGATGTGAATAATTCAAAACCTTTTTTATTATAGTTCTCACTATTTATATTTAATAGTAATAATTTATCTTTAATATTAATTTCACATTGACTTATTTCTAAAGATAAAATTGTTTCTATTAACCTAGTAATAAATAGAACTGCCTCTTTTGGATTTACTTCAATCAATAAGTTTTCATCAATATTGTTTATAACTTTTATATCCTGTTGTACAAATGAATACTCAAATAGTTTAAAACTTCTCTGTAATAATTTTATGAAATCTATATTTTTATAAAAATACAAATCACTGTAAAATCTATAGTTTTCATTTAATAATTCACTCATCTCTAAAAAAACTTCTTCTATTTGAGGAAGAAACTCCTCTTTTTTATCTGTATTTTTATAAGAAGATGTTAATAATACTGCTTCAGAAATCATATTTTTTAAATTTGAACAAATATCAATCATTCCTATTTGAAGTAGATTAAACTTATCATTTGATGAATTTATCAAATTTATATTTTTAATTTTTTCAAAAGATTCTTCAAGCTTTTGATTAATTAAATTATTGTTCTCAACATTTTTATATTTATTATTTTCATATTCTAATTGTTGTTGTTTTGTAATATCCTCTAAACTAAATACTATACCTACAAAATCACCTTTTACATCAAAAATAGGTGAACCACTAACTGAAACTAATATTTGATATTTTTCCCCTGTTTCCATAAAATATTTAATGTTTTTAATAGTTTCAAATTTTTGTTTTATTTGTGCTACAATTGATTCACTTCTATGAATTTCACATTTATGAAAATCTAATATATTCCAGTATTCTCCATCAATATATCTATTTAAAAACTCTTTTTTTGATAATTTAAATAAATATTGTGCATTATCATTTACAAAATTTATTTTTCCTGTTGTATCAGTCATTATAATAGAAATTGGTGTTGAATCAATAATTGCTTCTGTTAACTCTTTTTGCTTCCTTAAATCATCCGATTGATTTTTTAATTTTTGCATTAAATCTTCAAGTTGTTTAGTTCTTGATTCTTTATCGTTATATAATACTTTTAACTCACTATATGCTGTTTGTAACTCTTCATTCGTACTTTGAAGTTCTTCATTTGTTGTTTCTAGCTCTTCATTTGAGCTTTGAAGTTCCTCATTTGATGAACTTAATTCTTCATTTAAACTTTGCATCTCTTCATAACTAGTTTCTAGTTCTTCAATCACATTTTGTAAATGATTTTTTGTTCTTTCCAATTCGGTAGTTAAATTTGTTATTACTTCATTATCATTATCGCTTGAAGATATATAACCTTTTAAATTTTGTATATCTTCACTTTGAAAATATAAAGCATAAAACCAATCATCATTTCTATCATTCTGCACAGGTACAATTAAAACTCTAACATACTTAAAAATATTTTCATACAAAACAACTGAACGAAATTGTGTAGTTTTGATTTGCTTATCTTTATTAGCTTCATTTAATGCACTTCTTACATCAAGTGTAAGTTCATCTTTTAAAGATTTAAAAATATTTGAAGTAGCTCTTCCTTGAGAAAAAGTTAAAAAAGGTATTTGTCCCTTTACAAAAACTATATCATTTGAACTATTTATTAATACACATTGATTAAGAATAAATTTTGAAGTAGCTTCAACTATTTTTTCTTCTAAAATTTCTTCTTCATTTTTTGATGTACTTATTTTTGATTCATCATAACTTTTTTGACCACTATAATTGTAAAGTTTTGGTAATTCTTTTAAACCAGTATATTGTGTTTTAAAAATTTTTAAATTTTTGTTTACAATTAAAAAAAGATCATGAAATTCTGAAATGCTCTCTGATTTTCCTAATACCAAAATTCCATTATCCTTTAAAGAATAGTGAACTATAGGAAAAAATCTCTCCTGCAGAGCTGAACTAAAATATATAAGCATATTTCTACAAGTTACTAAATCTATTCTCAAAAAAGGTGAATCACCTATGATATTATGTTTTGAAAAGACTACAAGCTCCCTGATATTTTTTTTAATTTCAAATTGATTTTTGTGTACAGTAAAATATTTATTTATTATTTTTTTATCAATATTTACTAAACTTGTTTCAGCATAAATACCTGTTCTTGCTATTTTTAATGATTCATCATCAATATCTGTAGCAAATATTTTAATTTTGTATTTTGATATTTTATCCCCTAAAATCTCACTTAAAATTATTGCTAAAGTATAAGCTTCTTCACCTGTCGAGCAACCAATTGACCAAAATCTTATCTCTTCACCTTGTTCTTTTCTTTCAACAAGTATTTTAATTTGTTCTTCTAACTCTTCAAAAACTTCAGAATCTCTAAAAAACTCTGTAACACCTATTAAAATATCATTATAAAGATTCGTTATTTCCTCTGTATTTAATTTTAGATAGTCTAAATAATCATTTAAATTTTCAATTTTTAGTGCTGATAATCTTCTTTCTATTCTTCTAATAAGAGTGCTTTTTTTGTATAAAGAAAAATCAATACCTTTTTCTTCAAAAATTATTTTATATATTTGTGAAATTAATGAGTTATTTATATTATCACCTATATTTTTACCCAAATTATCAACTATTCTTGAAATTTCATTGGCAATTTTCTCAATAGAAACTACAATATCAACTTTACCCGTATTAATTGCAGACACAGGCATTCCATCATATTTTGCACTTAGTGGTGATTGGGCTATTGTAATTCCACCTGATGCTTTTATAGCCCTTACTCCAAAAGCTCCATCACTTCCAGTACCACTTAATATTATTCCTATAGATTTTGTACCATACGCTTGGGATAATGAATTAAAAAAATAATTTACTGATGGTTTTGGACCATATGTGTTTTGAATAGATTTTAAATATATTTTTTCATTAGAAACATAGATATCAGTATTTTCAGGTGTTATATAAATAGTTTTAGCTTTTATTAGCATCGCATTTTGAATTTCAATAACAGGTAAGTTGGTAATTCTAGCTAATAAATCAACCATCATAGAACGATGTGTTGGACTTAAATGCTGAGCAATTATGTATGAACAATTTAAATCATTTGATAAACTTGATAACAAAATTTGTAAGGCTTCTAATCCTCCTGCACTCGATCCAATTCCTACTACTATCAGATCTTTTGACTTCATTGACATAGAAATTCCTTTCATAGATAGTTTGAATATGCTTTTACCTAAATTAGTTAAATTATAACAAAAATTACAGAAATTTGTCTCAATTCTAAATTAAGTACATAACTTAAACATAATTTATAGGTATAGTTCAATAATCAAATGGTACAAAAAATAAAAAGGAGATTATTTTGGAACAAATTGAAAATACAAACAAAAAAAATTGGATGAGTTATACAATCAAAAGCTTAGCGTTTTGGGTTGTAGTTGCAATAGTTGGTGGAATTATATTTGGGGTTGTTAATCCAAAACTTGCTATTGAATCAAAACCTGGAATTGACTGGTTTATTCAAGGTCTTAAATGGCTTGTTGGACCTATTATCTTTTTAACTATTATTACAGGAATTGTTGGATTAAAAAGTTTAAAAGAAGTAGGAAGTATTGGATTCAAAGCATTTATTTATTTTGAAATCGTAAGTACATTTGCTTTAGCTATAGGTGTTTTATTTGGTAACTTATTTGCACCAGGTACAGGAATGAACTTATCTGTTGATTCATTGGATGCAAAAAGTGTTGCTAAATATACAACAGCAAATCAAGATGTTGGTTCTGTTTGGGCTATTTTAAAAAATGCTGTTCCAACTGACCCAATCACACCATTTTTAACTGGTCAAACTTTACAAGTATTAGTTATGGCATTAACTTTAGCTATTTTAATATCTGCTTTTGGTGGAGAGAGAAAAGAAAAGATATTAAAACCTCTAGAAATTGCTCAAAACTTTTTCTTTAAAATATTAACTGTTTTAATGTGGCTAAGTCCAATCGCAAGTTTTTGTGCTATGTCATTCTTAATTGGTAAGTTTGGTATTGCTTCTCTTATCAATATGGCAGGTTTATTAGGTGTTATGTTAATTGCTGTATTAACATTTGTTTTCGGTATTCTTGGAGTTATTTTATGGTTCTATAAAATCAACATCTTTAAATTTATGAGATTTATTTATAAAGAAGTATTAGTTGTATTCGCAACATCATCAAGTGAATCTGCTCTTGCACCACTTATGAAAAGATTAGAGTCTGCTGGAGTTAGTAGAGGAACAACTGGTTTAGTAATACCAACTGGATATTCATTTAACCTAGATTCTACAAATATTTACTTATCTTTAGCAATTATATTTATCTCTCAAGCGTTTAATATTCCATTAACTCTTGGTGAACAATTAAGTATTATCTTAATCTTAATGATTACTTCTAAAGGTGCTGTTGGAGTTACGGGTTCAGGATTTATCGTACTTGCTGGAACTCTTTCAGCTTTAGGTGGAGTAATTCCAGTTGTTACTGTTGCTATTTTACTTGGAGTTGATAAATTTATGAGTGAAATGAGAGCGGTTGGAAATCTTTGTGGAAATGCTGTTGCAGCTGTTGTTGTTGGAGCATGGGACAAACAAATTGATATGGAAAAATTTAGATACGCACTAGATAATCCAGATAAAATCAAAGACGAAGTTCTTGGATAATATTTAATAATAGCAAAGGAAAAATCCTTTGCTATATCTTACAAACTAAATCTAATAAAATTTTTCTCTATATTCATCTTTTTAAATTCAAATTTCTCTTTTATAAAAATAAATGTCTCTTTAGTAAATATAAAAACATGTGTTAAATCATTTTTATACCACCACTTTGAGAAATCTATCTCTTCACTATAAATTCCTGTCATTAGATATAACACTCCATCTTTTTTAAGTAAAGATTTCAAAAGTTCAAACTCTTTTTTTGGATTATAAAAATGTTCAATTACCTCACAACAAGCGATATAATCATATTTTTGTTCTAGTGTATTCTTGTCATCATAAAAAAATATATCATATTTAGCTATTTTATAACTATTTTTTTCAAGTATTTTTACAATAGGAGAATCTTTACCACATCCAAAATCAAGACCAATATCATCACTTCTAAACTCATTTAACACAGAATCTGTAATTGGTTTTACAAAGTTTTGATAACCCAAATCATTGGAATCATTTGTATGATTTTCATATCTTTGTTTCTCTAAGTGACTATCTAATAACTTCTCTTTAGGTCTAAATATACCTTTACAACAAGGACATTGATAAAACTCTTCTTTATAAAATAGCGTTGATTTTGTATCACAAAGTGGACAAATCTCTTCTTTCATTTCAATCCTTATTACCAAGTAAAATCACACAAACTCCTAAAATACAAAGAAATGAACCAATCAAATCCCATCTATTAAACTCTTGTTTTTCCACAAAATATAACCAAAGCAAAGAAGAAACTATATAAATTCCTCCATAAACAGCATAAGCTCTTCCTGCAAACTCTAAATTTACACGAGTAAGTAAATATGCAAAACTTATAAGAGAAAGAACTCCTATACCTAAATATAAATACGATTTTTCTAGTCTAAAATATGACCAAAAACTATAACAACCCAATATCTCAAAAAAGGCTGATAAAAAATATAATCCAAACTCTTTTATCAAGATAATATCACTACAATTTCATCAACATTTAGTTCTTTACCATAGCTTTTTACAACTCCATCAACAACAAGTGCTGGTGTACTCATAACACCATAATTCATGATTTCTACTATATCTTCTACTTTTTTTAGTTCGTGAAAACCACCAATTTTTGCCATGGCTTGTTTTGTATTTTCAAACATAACTTGACATTTTTTACAACCTGTTCCTAAAATCTCTATTTTCATTTTATCTCCTTATAAAATCATATTAAAAATATAACCTATTGCC
>JACCDS012150703.1_pt1 | contig 35979 bp, 31 predicted proteins | sample 7446441 | NCBI WGS metagenome assembly JACCDS01 (sample SAMN15323445, study PRJNA562643) | freshwater metagenome | isolation source: river surface water | place: USA:Blue River Watershed | collected 2017-08-17
AGGCCACTTGGCGAGGCACATTCACTGCCCCAAAAGTCTGCACCGTCTGCGTTAACTTAGGCACCTTAATCACATCGCCCTCCTCTAAAATGATATCATATAATGAACCTGGCTTCTCCATCGCTTCAGCAAGACGAATGCCCACTGGCTTTTGGTCCACTAATAATCCATTTACATTTGAAGCAATTTTAGCCGTATCCGATGGCGCAAAAGAATTATTAGAACTACGTTTCGATTGATTCGAAATCGTATTAATCTTTGACGCAAACAAGGCTTCATCCGTCGCCGTCTGATTCGCACGCGTCTTGCGTAATAAGATCGCCCCCGTCGCATAGCCCGCTTGTTTCAAGCCACCGGCACGCGCAATGATGTCGGAAAGTCGCTCTTTATTACCTGCCAATGTATAATTACCTGGATAAAGCACCTCTCCTTCCACCGAAACACTAATTTGAGAACGGTATGAAGGGGATTTACGAACCGAAACAATGTCAAAAGGCTGCAAAACAAAGTTTAAATCCTCCGCTTTAGCACTCCCTAAATTAATCGCTTGAATAATAGAATAAGCCGTCGTATCTGAGTTCGATTTAGATGAAAGGCGTCGCGAAACCTCGATTCGTGAACGTGACGCTCCCTCTTTAAATCCATCCGCTAACAGGATTAAATCCTGAACACGCATATTATCTGCAAAGGTAAAAGTCGCCGGACGATTCACCTCCCCATCAATGGTCACCGAATAGTTCTCCCGTAGAGCCGACAGCGAATAAATGTGAATCTTATCTTCTCGTTGCAAGCGAATTTCCGTTTTTCCAGACAACACATCCTGCACATTAAAATGCAACATTGCCGGCGTTAAATCTGGATTCAACCGACTTAAAAGCGCATGATCCGTCGATGCATTTTCTTTCACGCGCACGGCCAGCAATAAATCCTTCAAGTTCGAAAACTCGTTCAAGCCATATTCCCCTGGATAATAAACAGCGCCATCGATGGTCGCACGATTTGTGTAGGTGTTTGCCAAAGCATCCACCACCAAGGTATCCCCCGAATGCAAATTAAACGCCGCAAACGACTCTGCTTTAACCGATTGAATTTCAAAACCAGTCGACCCCATGCGCTTCACGCGAATACGCTCCTTAAAAGCTCCATCCGCAAAACCACCTGCATAGCGCAAGATATCCGCCGCATTTTCTCCTTTCTTCAAATCAAACAAAGCGGTCTTTTTCGCTGCACCCGATACAGCCACGCGAGACTCGTAGGTCCCCACGCGAATTACATCGTCATCTTGCAGAATCCTATTCTTCGATAAATCTCCCTTCAACAAGAAGTCGTATAAATCTAACGTCGTTATCGTTTTACCATTACGCACTAATTCGATCTTGCGGAACGAACCTAAATCAGATGGCCCTCCAGAGGCATACAAGGCATTCATCAAGGTAGAAAGCGAGGAAACAGAATAGTTACCCGGCTTCTTTACCTCTCCCACTAAAGTCACTCGAATAGAGCGCAATTGACCTAAAGAAACCATCACTTTCGTGCTTCCTCCAGCAATGGTCGTATATATCTTAGCCGCTGATTCTCGGATACGAACTTGCGCCTCTTCGATGGTTAATCCACTAACTTTAATGGGTCCTAGGTTAGGAAAACGGATATAACCTTCCGTACTCACCTTTAACTTTTTCGTACTCTCGCTTAAGCCATAAATGTCTACGATCAGCTCATCTCCTACGCCAATTGAATAATTACGAGGCGTAGAAATAGTTAAATTAGGTTCAAAGCTAAGGTTTTGGTTTTCGAAAATCTCCGCACCAAAAACACGCAATGCTGAAGGCACAGAAGTAGGACCTGTAATTTCAATTTTCTTACGAGGAACGGTGATTTCGTCTTTCGTTTTTGTCTTGTAGGCGTTAATGGAAGTCGCTGTTAAAGGATCAATCTCGGCGATGCGGCGGTTAAGAATGATGACCTGTTCTGGCGGAAGACCTTTTGCCTTCATAATCTGCTCGATCTCATCCGGAGATTTTCCCTGTAACTGATAGCGCACCATTATCTGTGCTAATTGCTGATCGCTGATGTTATTGATGTCCACGGGAATCTCCTGGGCAAACGAGGGAAAAGCCAGAATCAATAATATTATTAGGCGTAATGCTTTCATCTCTATTTTATTTAGGTGAAGTCCGAAGACAAAAAACCAGTTTATAAAATTACTATTTTATTTTATAAGATGATTGATAATTTATTGAGTGGAGAATAAAAACGAAAAAAGCCCGCCATCCGCGAGCTTCTTCTTATAACATTGCCTTCGACGAAGTCGGCTCCACATCTCTACTCTATACTCTCTTATCTCTACTCTTGAAAGAATTACCCTAGTAATTCTTTCAAATTCACCGTCTTAAAAAACACATAAATCAACGACAAGAAAACCCCTACAAACATAAACCCGATCGTAATCAAACTACGCTTAGGTCCATCCTTTAACACCGCTACCTGAGCTGGCTCCAGGACTTTAAATACTGGAGTCTCGCGATGTAATTTTACTTTCGACTCTTCGTATTGTCCACTGATGGTAGTGTACAAGTTATAGGCCATGTCTACCTCGTATTGTAATTTCTTCTCGCGGTCTTTCGCTACGTTTAAGAACAAATTCATGTTTTGATCCCGGTAAGCGCTCAAAGAAAATAAGGCTTGGTCATAACGTGATCGCGATTCCGTTAAGCGCTTCTCTAAAAAGGCAAGCTCCCGTCTGGCTCTTTGCGTTCGGTAATCCGTCACATACTTTGTTAAGTAATGTTGAATCAAGGAAGTAATATTGGCGGCTGCCACGGCATTTGGTAATTTAGTCGTTAATGAAATAACTCCAGATTTTTTATCAATATCTAGCAATACAGACGCTCTTAATTTTTGAATTGCCGCCTGTTCTTTCTTATTTAAAATAATTAAATCCGAAGATAGGGCAGAGGCAGGAACAGTATCTAATTTGACATCTAAAAAGACTTCTCCTTCCTCAGTATCTTGGCCTAAATCCAGCGGCGCCTCATCTTGTTTTTCAGATAAGAAGTCCAAAACCGTTTGCCATTTCTTGTGCTTCGTACTATAAATCTTAGCTTTCAATACCTCTCGTAATAGAGGAGCACTTTGCACAATGTTAGGATATAAATCAGGACGAATCGCCTCTGCACCAGAAGAGCTACCGCCTAAGTCTACACCAGCTAATCCAGCTAGTGATTTTAACCCTCCCATTCCGCCTGCCCCACCAGACTTAGAATCTAATTCTGGTAAAAGCTTCGCATTCGAACTATATTCATTCGGTTGAGTAAGTGAATAAATAGCCCCTAAAGCGGCGAATAATAAAGCGCAGGTCGCTATTAGGATGCGATAAGACTTTAGCGTTCGGAATATCTCACCAAAATTGATCGAAATTTCCCCGTTATCTTCTATTTGTTTATTTTCTACGTTAGACATAGAGATTATTTAGTCAAATTGTTAATCAATGTGGTCAAAGTAAGCGCTACGGAAACTAAAGCTGACGATAGACCTACCGCCTCAGCCGTCGTCATCCCTTTCTTCATGTTCGTAGGAAATTCTGGAACTACAATTTCTGATCCCGGAACTACCTTAGGGTTAACGCGGAAGAAAAGAACGCGTCTTCGCTTTGTAGAAATCCCATTAGGCGCCTTCACGTACACATTTTTCTTGTCAGCATAGTCTGTAAACCCACCTGCTCCATCTAAATAGTCCTGCAATGTATTGCCTTCTTGGTAAGCGATGGCAATCGGGTTCTGAACCCCTCCTGATAACTTCACAGTTTCTAAAATACGCGGAATGACTAAACGATCATTTTCCATTAAAAGTAAGTTGTTTCTAGAAGCGGGGTTTTTCAAAATTTCAGAAAGTTTTACCCCAACTACCGTCGAATCACGGTAAAGGATAGCACCATCTAAATAGCCTTCAGGCTTTAGTCCACCCGCCTCAAAAATCAAGTCAGAAATCTTTTGATCATCTTTCGGAATGGCATAGCGACCTGGGAAATTGACTAGCCCTTCGATTGTTACACTTCTTTGTACTTCATAATTAGGTGATCGACGGATCGAAATAATATCAAATGGTTTTATTTCGAATTGACTTGCTTCGTTGCTAATATTTAAGCTACCATCAATATCAAAAGTTTTCACTTGAATTTTCTCCTTAGTCGCATCATCATTTCCATGCGTAATGACGCGGCGAGATAATTCAATTTTCGCAAAACTCGCTGCTTCCTTGAATCCTTTAGCTAACAGTATTAAATCTGCCACTTTCATTCCGGCGCGGAATTCGAAAATGCCTGGCTTGTTCACCTCCCCATAAATACTTACGCGCTGGTTCTCGCGTAAAGAATCAATCGAATATACTGTTAATGAATCTTCTCGATGCAAAGCAATATCAGCTAGCTCACCTCTCAACACTTTTCCTAGATCAAATGAGATCATTTCTGGATCATAGTTTTCTTTTCTACGGGAAATGGTCGCCCGATTCAAGAAGGCATTTTCACGCGGCCCTTCCGCTCGCTTGATCAAATCCTTCACCGTTGTTAACCCACTTTCGATAGCAAAAACCCCCGGTCTAAATACTGCTCCATTCACAGTAACACGGTTTTCATAACGTTCGATGATTCTTCCTACAGAAATCGAATCTCCATTTTGTGGCTGAAAAGTAGCGACCTCATCTTGTGTGATGTTCAATAATTTTAATTCACGTGACGTATTTCTACGCACATTTAACGAATAGGTGTAGGCCTTATCTGTAAAGCCACCGGCATAACGAAGAATGTCTTTTAAAGTTTCTCCCTTTACCGCTTCGAAAACCATAGGGCGTCTAACTTCACCCGCTAATTCAACATGAGAATCAAAATCTCCCACACGAATGATATCTTGGTCTTTCAATTGAATATTATTTTTTTGATCTGCCTTCAATAGGAAATCATATAAGTCTAGCGTGCGAACCACTTTGTTATTTCTAATCACGCGAATGCTACGGTATGAACCATTCTCATTTGGGCCACCAGATAAATACAATGCGTTAAATACGGTAGCCAAAGAAGAAATTGTGTATGAACCTGGATTCTCCACTTCCCCAATCAGGGTCACTTTAATACTACGCACATTTCCTAACGTAACGATCGCAGATGAGCCACTCCCAGGGCGATTCAATCCTTGGTATAATTGTCTTAAACGGCTAATGATTCTAGCAGACGCCGCCTCTACCGTTAAACCATTTACATAAATAGGACTCAAGTTCAGGATCTTCACAGTTCCCTCAGGGCTAACTGTAACATTGTAATTATCCATCACTTCGCCAAAAATATCGATGTTTAATTCATCATCTGGCCCTAGGCTATAGTTCACCGGGGTGGCTATGCGTAAATCGGGTTCGAAGTTTAATTTTTTGTTATTGAATAGATTTGCACCATAAATAACCTTTTTAGGAAGTTTTGTAGAATCAAACAATTCCTCTTCCTCAATTGCAAAATCTTCCTCATCCCCACTATCTACATTTTTAGTCACTTTTTTCGTGCTTAACTTACCTGAAACACTTCTTTTCGAAGACGTTTTTCCTTTTGCAGCTGTCGACTTTTCTTTGGACTTATTATCATCTAATTGCGTCAAACGGCTACGCATTTTGGCAATATCTGCCGACGTGTAACCTTGTGCTTTCGCAGCTTTTTCTATTTGAGCTTCTGTCATACCACTGGATTGGGCACGTTCAAAGAAGGTTGCAATTTCTTCATCACTCAGATCTTCCACTTTACGTTTTACTTGCGAGAAGGCAACGTGAACGACCATTAGAAAGGAAAAAATCAGAAGAATTCTACTTAATAATTTCATAAACTAAATTTATAATGCGTAAATGCTTAGGCAAATTTAAATAAAATTCAAGGAAATCTATGCATTAGCGATTGCATCAAAAAAAAAATTATTAACCGGTAAAATAAACTTTCTCAGAGTCACAAAAAATTGTGAAATGTTCTATTAATCATTGATGCAGTTCACAATTCAATAGTGAAAAAGCAACATTTTGAATTGTTCAAATAGCTTAATACATTTAAAAAAAATTAGAATAGAATTATAACTAAACTTACAAATAACTAAAATTTAAAAAATACTAAAATTTAATTACCCAAAATTTCAAATGACTACTAACTCAGTGAAAAAATAAATGAACTTAAAACCCCATTTTGAAAACAACCAAATCATTAGTAATTTGATTAAAGTGGACCAAAAATTCAAAGAAGTTAAATTTTCACCAGTTTAATTTTTCTAATCAAAACCATCTGATTAATTATTGTTTAGGGTATGTGTCTCAATTCGAATCGAAAAAGAGTCTATCCTTATATTTAATTATATAATTGTTTATTTTGGTGCAAACGCATTTGATTTAATAATAATATTTTCCGAATTGCAAATCGTTGTTTGTTCAGGAAATTCAATAACAAGTCTAAAATGCTGATCCAAGTTAGTAATATGTCAAAAATAATAGAAGGTTTTACAGATTCTAAAGTGGTAAGACATAGTCATCCAATGGAGATGAGGAATATACGTGGTAAAAAAAGATGCTTATCCTCAATAAATTGATAAATCGCTAATAAATTTGATATTTATAGAGTTATAATTTGTGTTAATCCATTTATACTTATCTTAAAGAACGACCCAATATAAATATCTATTATTATATTGTTGGCTTAATCCTCATATACCAAACCAAGTGTCCACAGTAATTTATTAAGCATCCGCTATACAAATCGTATTTGTATAAACACTACTAAGTAACCATACTTTAGAATCTTAAATTCTGTTCCTGTAATTATCAGAATTACTTATCAAAATTTGGGAATATAAATTATTCTTATTTTTCATTAAATGATTGTCTCTGCCTCAATAGGTGCCCACATTATTTTTCTCAGAAGCTTCTACTTCATTAACAAACAATCAAAAAGATAAATTTCCCTCGGTTCAAGAATAAAACTTGACTAAATTTAAATGTTTAATCTTCAATTATAATTTAACTACTAACTTTCATATCAGACCAGAAAGCAAATAAATTTAGTAATACTTGAGTTTCCTAAATAGCTAAATTTTTAATGTTGGAAATTAATTATATAAATTACAATTTAACATGAAATTTAAAGAATTTTATCTGAATGATTACTTAAAAAATCTTATTTTTACATTAGACAAAAATAATTTATTAAAATTCTAAATACTTAACAAAAAGTATAAAGAATTTTTAAAAATGACACTAATTTAAATTTTTATATAGTTATCATGAAAAACATTTTACTTTATATCGACCCCGGAGTTGGCAGCCTAATATTTCAAGCTTTATTATCTGGTTTTTTATCATTCCTTGTTTTTTTTAAACAAATATCATCAATAATAAAGAAAATATTTAAAAATAAAGACTCAAATAATGCTCTCTGACCCAAATAATTTATCATATAGAGACACAGTAGCTCGTATCGTTGAAAAAAATAATATTTTTCAACGATACATATTTTATACATATAAACAAGAATATGATCATCTTATGAATAGTGGTCTATATTCAGAATTGGTTAAAAAAGGTTTACTCATAGACCACAAAGAAATAAAGTCAGATATTGAAGATAATAATATTTACAAATTAATTCTCCCAAAGCAAATTGCATTCCAAAGCTATCCTTTTGAATGGACTTTCTCTCAATGGAAAAATACGATTATTGCATTTTTAAAAATAAATAAAATTGCTTTAAAATATGGAATGATATTAAAAGACGCATCACCATACAACTATTATTTAATCGGAGATAAAGCAATAATGTTTGACACAACATCATTTGAATTTTACCCAAAAAATGGATTTTGGCGGGCATATAATCAATTTTGCAAAGAAATGTTATCCCCGTTAGCACTCATTTATTATAAAGGACAAGAATGGTCAAAATTGTCATTGTCTAATTTTAGAGGAATTGAAATCAACTTTGCAAGTTTAAATCTTCCAGTAAAAAGCTGGTTTAATATTTCCATTTTATTAAATATACATCTTCACTCAAAATACACTTCAAAAAAGAAAAGACTAACAAATCAACAATCAAAAAATAATTTATTGAATGCCCATAAACTTGAAATTCTTTTGGACATAATTCAAAAAAATGCTGAAAAAATGCACCCACAACGTCAATGGGAATCTGATTGGTCTGAATATTACGAAGAAGACATAGAATCATTAGAATATTTGCGTGAAAAAGAATTAACAATTAATAATTGGCTGAAAAAAATTAAACCAAATTCTGTTTTGGATTTAGGGGCGAATACTGGTAGATTTAGTTTTATCGCATCACAATATACTAACAAAGTAATTGCTTTGGATTATGACCCAAAATGTATAGAATATATAACAAAAAAAGTATCAGATTTAAATGTTAATAATATTTTCACATTAGTTGGCAATATAGCAGAGCCATCGCCTACACTAGGATATTTTAATAGTGAGACGATCAGTATGAATAAAAGACTTAAATCTCAGCTAGTACTTTGCCTCGCATTATTTCATCACTTAATCATCACAAATAAATTAAGCTTTAAACAAACGTTTTATATGCTTAATGAATATTGTAACGAATATTTAATAATTGAATACGTGCCAAAAGATGATAAAAAATTTCTGATGATATCTGAATTCTCAAAAATATATTTAAAAATCTATACTTTATCAAATTTCAAAACAGAATTAATGTCGTACTTTAATATATTAGAAGAAAAACCTTTAAATGATTCAGGTAGAATTCTATTTTTATTGAAAAAAAATAAATGAAAAGTTTAAATTACTTTAAAAGTATATTGTTTATTGTTATAAATAGCATATTTTTTATTAACCCATTTGTAATTTCTTGGGGAAATTTTCCTCAGGGGGATTTTATAAAAATGGGAATAATATTTACAATTGTCCTAATTATTCAATTATTAACACTAAAATTATTCAAATTCAATAAAAAATTAGAATACTTTTTTTTTATACTAAACTACATAGATTTTGTAATACTGTTACAACCAACCTCATATTTATCTTCTATATTTCTCCTGTTAGTTTATATAATTATAATTTACATATACGTAATTAAAATCAACGTAAAACCAGTTATAGTTTACATGTGTAGCTACACAATAATTATGTTTGCGTTCAATCTCAATAATGGAGAATATAGCGAACTGCGGAGAGTTAAAATAGCTCCATTAACAAAAAAAGCTACACGAAACATATATATTATAGGTATAGATGGTATGGTATCTGAAAAATTTTATATAGAATTTTATTCGAAACAATATGAACTATCAGATTATTTCATTGAAAAAAAATTTTTTAAATTTGATTATGTTTCAGCAGGAAAAACTACGCTAGAAAGCTACGCAAAGTTAATAAATTATGATTCATCATTAAATGATAGGTATTATAAAAAATACATATCAAATAAAAATTCAAATTTAATGAATGAGCTCAATAATATGAATTATAAAAAACAATTCATTTATATGGACGATTATTTTGGCATTGATGAAAGTAGCGCATTTGACGAATATTTTCCCAAAAAAGTTCCAACATTTTCTTTTTACACTTATATAAATCCAAACTGGGCATTCCCTTTAAAGTATTTGTTAGAAATCAAAAATGAATTATCAACTAATCAATTCAGTACTATCAAACAAGAAATTGAAAAAGTAAATATTAGAAAAGAAAAATGGGTATCCATTTCGCATATATGGTACCCGGGCCATACAAACTTACAATACAACTCTCTCAATAAATACGAATACAACAAATTCAAACAATATTATATTAATACTCAAAAAAAATTAATACTTGAAATATCCAATTTAACTAATTTAATTTTAAAAAAAGACAATAATGCAGTTATTGTATATTGGGGAGATCATGGAAGCTATTTATTAAGAAATTCTAAACTTAAAACAGGTAGCAAATTAACAAACAGAGATTTAAGTATGGACTCTACAAGTGTATTAATAGCAGTTTATCCTTATGATATAGGCTTAAAAATAAAAAAAGATCTCATAAGTCCAGAATTATTATTCAAAACAATAATAGAAAAATCAAACGATTGAAAAAATTATCATTTACCGCTTACTCTATCACCAAAACCTTTTCCGAACACTGTAAGAATTATAACTTTAATATATATAATAAAATTAAAATTATTAATCAACTTCTCATCAAAGTCTGTGATTTCCTTAGGTCTAGACATATCAACATTATTAATCTGAGCTAATCCGGTTATACCAGGCCTAACCGAATAAATCTTTTTAATCTCTCTTTCTTTAATTAATTCTGTTTGATTAAATAAATTAGGTCTTGGTCCAACAAAACTCATATTTCCAAATAACACATTTAATAATTGTGGGAGCTCATCTATTTTAAATTTTCTTAAATATTTACCAAAAGGAGTTACCGAATTTAATGTGATTAAATGAGTTGATAAAGAAGGAGTTGAGATATACATGGTTCTAAATTTAATAATTGTAAATTTAGTCTTATTCTTCCCCATCCTTTCTTGTAGAAAAAAAGGACTGCCACTTTCAAAACTGACTAGAACGGTTATGGTTAGTAAAAAAGGAAAAAGAAATATTAACAGTAAAACTGAAAGAACAACATCAAATATTCGGATCATTACCAAGGAAATTTAGAGAAATTATAACACTTGTAATTCCATCAACTGATGAAACTGGTAAAGGCTTTTTTAGGTTTAACTTTAGTTTTTCATTACTTACATGTAGAGAACTTGTTATTTTATTTAAATTTTTAGTATTAACAGGCAAATTGAAATAATCCCCGATTTTAGCTACAAATAATATAATATTTTTGGGAATACAAATTATGCGTGGCTTAATATTTAAAGAACTTGCGATTAATATAATAAGATCATTCATTGATAAAGAATCATCATCGGCGACATTATAAATACCCGGCTTAATATTCTCTTTTATGATTTCACCAATAACAAAAATCAAATTATAAATACTACAAAACGAACGAATACCATTAAAAGCACCAAAAGGCCAAGGTAAACCAGTTTTAATACTCTTAAATAGCATATTAAAGTTACTATTACTTTTGAGTCCATATATTACGGAAGGCCTAAGAATAAAAACCCTCTTGGAGGGGTTTAAATTATTATTAATATATAGTTCAGAATAATATTTAGATTTACCATAATCAGACCTAGGATTAGGTAAAGTGTCTTCTGTAATTTGTCCAATATAATCATTAGCAACTGCTTTAATTGAACTGACATAAATAAATACCTCAGCATTTGATAATAAAAATTCATCATATACTCTTTTAGTTAACTCCAAGTTAGCTTCATAAATATCTACATTATTATCTAAGTCCATTGACTCTCCTGCTAAATGAACGACAAATTTAATATTAGATGGGATCAAAAAATTTATCAGATCCTTTCTCCCGTAAAGCAATAAACTACTTGAAGAATAAATTTCATTAAGAAATTTACTTAAATGAGTACCGACAAATCCTGAAGCTCCAGTTATTAAAATCATTTACAATAAATTTTCTGCACCAAATTCCAATCAATTAAAGAGTCAACCTTTTCAATATTATAAAAATCAAAATCATCTAAGTACCTTCTGAATTTTGGCAAAGCTGAATCAATACCAACATAAGACTTAAACCTTCTTATCCTATTCAATCCATCCATTATTGGCTGATTTGAATCAAAATCCCTTGGATGGAAATAAGTCATTAAATAATCAGAATTCAAGGATAAATACTTGATAACAAAATAAGGCAATAATCTAAAATAGCCTCCCCCTGAAAATACTAAATCCTTAAATAAAAAATTTGTTGAAGACATAGGGAACTCTTTTATAAGGCCAAAATCCGTGCCTATTAAAAAAGGAGAATTAACCGTTAAGCCTTTAATACCGCCAAAATCATGTGACCCAATAAAAATAGATGCATCATATGTAAAACCCAACTTTGCAAGAACATCAAAATAATGAAAGTTAATATCAGTAATTGAAAAACCTGGAGCCCTAAAAGCGTTAACTTCTTTTCCAATTAAATCTTCAATTAACAATTTACTTTTTTGAGTATCAATTTCAAACTGCGTGATTGACAACGAATATGATAACTGATGTTGATAAGAATGACAACCTATTTGGTGACCTGCTTTAAAAATTTTTTTAATTATGTCAGGATGCTTTTCCGCAAGCCAACCTAAACAAAAAAATGTAGCTGAAATATTACGTTTTTCAAGTTCAACAAGAATTCGCTCTACTCCATCATAAATTCTAACTTCATATTTATCCCAATTCAAATCATCCCCAAAACTACAATTATACCAATCTTCAATGTCAAAAGTTAATATGTTCATTATTTATTCGCTTTATTTTCTCTCCATTAACTAAATAAGAAGATTGGGATATATTTATACAAGGTAAATCAATAAAACTATCAGTGTAAAAAATATCTATCATAAAAACATTGTATAAGTCATTCAGTAATTTAACTTTCTCGTCTGAATATGGATGTTGAACTATCGCTAACGACCTATTAATACTTTTATACATAAACTTCATTCCAATGACTTCAACCTCTTTAAATAAAACTCTAATTAAATATTCATCAGAAGCAGAAATAATAAATACTTTACATCTCTTATCACTATGATATTCCTTCAATAATTTCACGACACTTAAATTTAAAGTGACGCTTTTACTGAAGTTAATAATATGGTCATTATAGTCTTCTATATAGACGATAAATTTATTCAATAAATCATTTTTAAACTTCATTAACGACTTAAATTTAAAAATAACAGAAAAGTAATCAAAACCACATTTTATAAACAAAATTAAAAACTCTTTTAATTCTAATTTATTGAATAACAATTTGAAAGTGTAAACTACAAACTGGTTAAAAGTATCCCCCTTAGTTAAAGTTTTATCAAAATCAAAAACAACAATTTTCATTTGAAAAATTTAATAACTTTAGATAATCTAAAGTATGTAAATATGACAAAAAACAAAGAACTCAAAATATCTGAATTGGAGAAATTAATGAAGCATGTATTTTCATTATTTGTAAAATAATTTAACGGCTTAAATGAATTTTTAATCCAATAAAAAATATCATAGGGAAAAACCCACCTAATCATGAAACTTTCTTTATAAATTCCCTCTGTTAGAGATTGATTACTTAAATAATTAATATAATTATCAATTAACAATGAATCACAAAAATCAGACAATAAAATAGAACCCCAAATTCTAGGGTTAATCTCAATCAAATAAAATAGACCATCATTTTCATTAAATAAAAATTCTACCATAATTAAACCCGACCAATTTAATTTCTTTATAAGTGGCTTGAAATAATTGTTCAATAACAAATCGTCATATACTGTTATAGCTAAAACACTAACACCACCAGATTCAGGATAAGTTCTAATTCTCTTATGAAAATAATATGAAATAATCTTACCTTCAACAGCAAAAGCAAATGCGCCAATAATATTAGCCCCATTTGGCATATATTGTTGTATTAAGAAATCATCACATGAAATATTTTTAAATTCCGAATTAAACTCATTTAAAATTTTAATCCCATTTGAACCACTTCCAATTATAGGCTTTACAATAACAGGAAAATCAATTAAATGATCAAAAATTAAAAAACACTTAGGAGTAGTTATATTATTATTAAGACAGAAATTATAAAGAAGTTTTTTATTCCTTGACATTTCAAAAATACTTCTTTCAGGCAGACAAGATACTATATTAAAATTAATTGATTGAAACTCGTAAAACAACAAAATAGATTCCTCTTCTATTGGGAAGAAAATAATTTGTTTATCTTTATATTTATTCTGAATAAAATCAAAATCTTCAATTGAATCCAGTTTGTACAGATTAAATGATCTATATATTAAAAAAAAAATAATTTTATTGATCCAAGAATTACTGTTTGAACAATAAATAATATTATTATTGCGATTTTTCTTTAATATAAATATCAAATCAAATGTTTTTCTCTTAAAAACATCAGTTACTAAAAAATACATCTGTAAACTTGTTTAACCAAAATAATTGGCATAAAAAGAATTTCATTAAATAACCGATAAAGAGTCTTTTTAGGCTCTTTATATATCCTGAAAAGCCAAAGTAGCTTAAATCTAAGAAAAAACAAAGGAGGAGTATCAATCGAATAATTAAAAGCAGCTCCAACAGGAATAATTACACCTTTCTTTAAATATTTAGAAAGCATAAAAGAGAATATTTCTTGTTTGGGTGCACCTAAAGAAACCCAAACAAAATCAACATTTTTCAAAGACAAATTAAGAGCAATATTTTCATAATCAAAATGTTCAACATCTAAAAAAGGCAAATCCACACAAAAAATATTACCTCTATCAAATTTATCAAATATAGATGATAAAACATCTTGTGTTGATCCCATAATACAATGGTTAAATTCAGATTTAGAAATATATTTAATAAATAGCTCAGGTCCAGGCAAGGGTTTAAATGTTTGATTTAAAAGAAAATTTGAACAAAGACAAACTATACTGCCATCACAGAAATTAAAAAGTGATGAATTAATTACTAATTTATAATTATCATTTCTAAAAATTTCAACAAGTATGTTTGAATTAATAGAACAAATATAACCCGAAACACCATGATTAAGACAGAAAGCTAATCTCTCATCACATTCAATATGATCGTAGACTATATGAGTGTCAAATATATTAGTCATAAATAATTTTATTTTCAATTAAAATATTATAAGCAGTTTCTTTAGAATATTTTTTAAGGATCGAATTAAAATTAAATGAATAATTTTTACCAAAATTAATACCTAATAAAGAATCCAAATCTTTGTAATACAAAGCGTTTTTTCCACACAATTTAACAAAAGTATCGAAATCTGGAACAACAGGAATACAATTAGACAACCAAGCTTCTAATAAAATATTGGGGAACACCTCGATACTATTAGAACAGATTATTATATACTTAGATAGCCTTAAAAATTTAATTATTTCGTCATTTGTTATCATACCTGTATACGAAATATTATCTAAATTACTAAACTGAAGCGAATTAGAAAGTTCCCCACAAACAATTCCTCTCTTATTAGGATTACTAGTTAAAAGCTTGTGAAATTTATCAAATCCTTTTTGCCTATCAAAAACCCTACCAATAAAAATAAAATCATACTCATAAGAATGAATTACATTATCATTAAAAGTATGATTAACTAAAAAATTATGGAAAACAATTAACTTATTAAGCGGCACACCATTATTAAAAAAATAATTTCTTTGATACTCATTTAAAAGCAAGAAATAATCAAATTTAAATTTAAAGCGAATTTTATCATCAATAAAATATCTGATCATAAAAAAAATACTTTTGAAAAAATTATTTTTACAATTCTTTTTTACTACGAATAAAGAATTTTTTTGACAAGAGTTACAAAAGCCAAAATTATCATAAAAAAGACCATTAGCACAAAAATGTCTGTAATTATGAATTGTATGAACAAATAGAATCTTTGGGAATACTAATTTTAATAATACAATAGAATAACTAATATAAGGATAAGGATTGTGCAAATTAATCATTTGAATTTTATTTTTTCGAATAAAAACAAAAAGTTCAAATAAAATAAATAGATTAAAATTTTGCGTAAATAATAATCTAAACCTTTGAAATATAGTTTCAGTATTTTTAAAATAAATTTTAATAAATATATTATGATTATTTTCTTCTAATAATTTTGAAAATTTTTCGATAAAAATTTCCTCTCCAGATTTAAATTTAAATCTATTATGCAAAATTAAAATATTCATGCTTTATTAAAATTAATAAACAAATTAACGGTGGAATAACTTAATATTTGATAAGCCAATAAAGAAGTAAAAGGACTATCAATAATTGTACCTGTAAATATCTCAAAAACAAAAGCAATAAGAACTGAAATAATAAAAGCACTGAGATTAGAATTCTGCATTCTATTTTTTTTAATGAAATAAATTAAAGTGTACAAAAAATATATAAATATTATAACACCAATGTATCCTGATCTATGTAAAATCGATATAAAACCATTGTGAGGAATTCCATTAAAATCATTTTCAACGATCTTATTATTAAACCCATTACCAAAAAATAAAGTCCTAAAATCAACATAAGATTTTGAAATAACTTCTAACCACATATCCAATCTATGATTACGTGTACCAATTGCACCGCCCTCCTCCATTTCAATATTAGAATCCCATATTGATTTAACAAAATCCAATATATTTACCAGATTAATTTCAAAACGCAAATTATTTAATCCCAAAAACGAAGAGATAATATTAAAGTATAAAATAAATACAAATAAGATCAAAAAACCTAAAACTAAACTTATAATAAAATTTTTCTTGCTTTTCAAAATTGTACGATAATTAGCGAATAAAGGAATAAAAGTATTTACTAAAATAGCTCTTTCTAAACTAGACAAAAAATTTAAAAAAAATAGACTGAAAATAGTTACTAAATAAAAAATATTAGAAACAAAAAATACAGCCAAAATAAAAATAAAAGCGAATATAAATGTATTGCCAGCATAAATAATTTCTAAATCCTTAAACAAGAAATTAGTAATAAGACTTAAAAAAATACAAATAATCAGAAATTTATTAATCTTTACAACAAAATTAATTTTTAAAACTTTCAGGAAGTTGTAGAAAAGTATGTAATAGAAAATAAAATAAATTGGATAAAAGCCCAAAATAAAATTTTGTAAAGGCCCAGGATCAATTAAAAAAATAAAAAAATTATATACTACATAAATAGTAATAATAATTAAAAAAATAAAAAAATTTGGAGGTAAAAAAAATTTAGAAAATTTAAAAAAAATACTGACAAAAAAAAGAATGGATTGAATAATAAAAAATAATTCGATTAAATATATTCCCCCAAATGAAATATATGAAGCATTTTTTCTAAAAAGCAACAAAATAAAAAATTCTATAATGCATGAATAAAAAGCAATTTTAATCATTAAACCGAAGATTAAATAGAATAAACAAAAATTGTACTTTCCTTTTAAAATCTAAAGAATAAAAAAAAATTTTAAAATTTATAGATGACAAAATTACATTTTTTAAATCAGTATATTCATTATAAAACAATTTAAAAGATTTTGAACGCAAAATATTGTATCCGAGGTAAATTAAATACTTAAAATAGAAAGCGTCAAAAATACTTCTATCGACTTCATTAAAAAAATGATTTTTAATAATTAATATACCCTCAAATAAATCTAATCTACTTCTATTAAATTCTATATTTGAAATACTATTTATCCTGAAATCATAATGATAATAACATTTGCCCGTATGAACTAAACTATCTATTTGATTAACTATATAAGGAAATATAAATAAATCTTCACATGTTTTAAAAAGCGGAAAGCGTAACTCAGAAAAAATTTCTTTACGAAATAACTTATTACAAACTGATGCATCAAAAAACTTATTTAATAAAAAGCTCTCAATAATACATCTTCTATTAAATACCTTTGTTTCCAATGAATTATACTGTGTCTCAATATTACCATTCCCAAATACTTTTAATCGAGCACAAGATGCAATTTGAGCACTATGTTTATTTATAATAAACAACATATCATAAAACATATTACAATCAACATAATCATCAGAATCTATAAAAGCTAAGTATTCACCACTAGAATTTTCAATGCCATAATTTCGAGCACTCGATAACCCTCCATTCGATTTGTTAAACAATTTAATTCTATTATCTTTTTTTGCATACTCTAAACAAATAAGATAAGACCCGTCGGTAGATCCATCATTCACTATAATAATTTCTAAATTTTTATAACTTTGATTTATGACGCTTATCAAACACCTATCTAGGTATTTTTCAACATTATAAACTGGAATTATTACACTTATCAACATAATAATCTGAAAACTGTTTTATAAAAAAAGAATTAAACATCAAAGAAATAATAGAACAAATAGAAATACAAAAAATAAGACTAAACCAATTTAATACAAATAGAAATGAAGATTTAATAAACAATGAAAATATTACAGTTATTAAAACAAAAACCAAATTCTTCAATGCAAATTTCCAAAAATATAATCTACTTACATTAAAATAATTAGAATAGTGAGGTATAGTATAAAAAAGTGTTCTGAACAAGCCTAAGAAAGCACTTATAGAGACAATGAAATATGGATTACTGCCAAACAAATAACAAAAAAGTAATACTAATAAAAAGCTGGATATTGATGAAAAGAACATTATTTTTGATATTTTACTAACTTGATTCCGGATAGTAAAAAGATCATACAAAGAATTATAAGGTGCTACCAAATAAATTGGAAATAAAGAAGCAATAGTAATTAAATACACCGATGAAGAATTCTCTTTTGGAATCCACAATTCAATAAATTCCATACCAAAAACAGTAAAAATTGCTATGGGAATCGTAGTTAATCTTATTTGCTTATTTAGCGCACTAACTATAGTAATTAATAAGTCTTCTTTATTATTTAATGAATAAGACCTGGTAATTGTAGGTAAATAAGAGGCTGAAACCACACTTATCAAACTTAACAAAGCGGTGAGAATTATTTTTGATAAAGCAATTTCACCCATCAGCAAATTAGTTAAGAAAAAATTAGCTAGAATTAAATCAAAACCATCCAAAATTACTTGTGACAATCGAATCACTGAATTGTGAAACCCTGAGTTTAATAACTCTTTTATATGCTTGTATTCAACTCTTAAACTAATCTCTATATCTTTTAAATTAGAATTAAAATAATCTCTGCTACTCCAAAACAAATACATAGATGAAATTAATATTGCTAAGGACACAAAATATATATTTGCTTTTAAAAAAAAATATAGCCCAAATAATAATAAGGACTTAATTATTAAAGATTCCATTTTTCTATAATTCTCCAAATACAAATTATTAGAAACAAAATATGATACAGAATAAAGAGAGGAAAATAGTAAAATGATAAAATTAATATTTAAGAAGATAAGATAAATTTGAAAATCCGCAATTATAAAATCTGAAATATTAAATATATTATTGATAAACGGTATGAAAACTGACGATAAAATAATTATTATAAAACTTAATAAAATATTTAATAAATATACTGCAGAGAAATAATTAGATGCATCAATATAATTTTCATTCAAAATCTCAATAGAAATAAATCGATTAGACATTGAATTTATGGAAATCGATACAATGAAATAAAAATTAACCAAGTAGCTTCCTAAGCTTACAAGCCCTAGTGCCTCTGTAGACATTCTCTGGCTAATTATATGTGTAAGAACATACGTCGTAAGCAAATTAATCCCAAAAACCAAATAGCTGGTAATTAAATTTTTATTCAAACCACTTAAATTATTTTAACCACAAGTAAAAATCTGAAAACCTTTTCTCTATAGTATGGAATTTTATCACATTATTAATCGCTTTATTCTTTACAGAGGATGTATCATTTGTATACAACTTTCTAAAAATTTCTAAAAAATCCACTTCATTATTATAATAAAATATTGACTCATTATCAACAAAATTTGAATTCGCCCAAGGTCGATCATTAATCCTATTTGATAAAACGGTGCATCCAACGGACATCCCTTCAATAACTCTTCCAGGAAACGCTTTTACGAATGAAGGCAAATTAATCAATATATTATAATTAGAAATACTCTTCAAATAAGCTTCAAATTCCTTTCTCCTTAGAAACCTTAAAATCCGAATATTTAAAATCATAAACTTTTCTACATTAAATGGATAATACTTAGAAATGTAATATGCTATAATTTGATTTATATTAAAGAGTAAGGGTAAAAATAACGAAGTTGATTTATTTAAAATTAACCTATCCTTAGGTATACAATTTATATAATTTACTCTACTTCCATAAATTGATCCTAAAAATATAGCCTTATTTTCAGGTCTATTATCAATTGAGGTCATTACAAACCTTGATGGTATTGCAACAGGCCACCAAAAAGCTTTAATTATATTATTTGAATTTAAATATTCACAATCATATTCGTCAACTACAATACAATGAGTAAAATATTTCAACCTGTCTAAAACTATTTTTCTTCTAGTTAATAAACCAGGATTTAAATCAATCTCTTCTGAAGAATAATTTAGAGATTCAAAAATTATTGCAACTCTAATATTTATATTTGATTCTAACCAATTCCCCAAAGTATCATCAATTTCATTTCTAACAACCTCGCACCAAACTTGTCTAAATAATTTACCTTTTACTACTTCTTGAATTCTTCCAAGCCAATGTTTGGTTAAAGTAAAAAATTTAAAGTTTTGAGACAAAAAACCTTCCTCCAAGCCAAAGCCGACAGTATAACCCCATTGCTTTGCATCAGACCAAAAGGTAAAATCAAGGTTCAAATATAGAATATCATATATTTCTGATTTCTTAAACATTACCATACTTTGTATTCTTAATCATACTAAACCCCTTAATTAGTTCTTCTATACCATGATCAAGAGAATATTGTGTTTTATAACCTGTTAATTCAAGTTTGGCATTTGATACAATGTAATTTCTTTGATCCGGATCCTTTCCTAAAGGGGCTTCTAAAAATGTAAAATTGGGAATATGTTTCTTAATTCTTTCACAAAGCTCCCATTTCGAAACATTTGCTTCAGATAGCCCAACATTATAAATCTGACCTTTCATTTTATCATGATTTAATAATGCATGTTGAAAAACACGTGATACGTCTTTAACGTGAACATAATTTCTCTTAAAATGACTTTCAAATAAGACTACAAATCCATCATAAACAGCTCGATATGTAAAATCATTTACAAGTAAATCTATCCTCATTCTTGGAGACATTCCAAATACTGTTGCAAGCCTAAAGCTAATTGCATTAGGGTGTTGCATCAACTCTTTTTCAATTTCTACCTTGTCAATAGCATATCTAGAAATTGGATTTAATGGAGATTCTTCAGTGCAATAATTATTCTCATCCCCAGAACCATAAGCACTGTTAGTAGTTGGCATTAGAATTAATTGATCCTTCGAAATCAACTTTAACATAAGCATAATTGAATCATGATTTATTGTAGTCGCTCCAACAGGGTCTTGATTACAAATAGGGGCTCCTACTAAAGCCGCTAATGGAATAATTACATCCGCCTCCTTTATTAGTGGTCTCATTACCGATTCAATTCTTATATCACCTTTGACAATTTTGAAGTTAGATCTGTAACAAACATGATTTAAGCTCGTTTGTTTATAAATAAAATTATCAACCACAGTGACGTGATGTCCCAAATCTAACAATTCGGGAACTAAAGTTGATCCTAGGTAGCCAGCACCTCCAGTTACTAAAATTTTAAGACTCATATTAATTTATGTTTATTTAAAAAGTTCTATTTCAACACTTTGGCATAAAGTATGCTCCATTAATAAATGGATTTCTTGTATTATTGCCGTAGATTCTCCAGGGGCAATAATAGTATAAGTTGCCAATGATTTTGCCTTTCCGCCGTCTTTCCCAGTAAATAAGATTGATGGAATATTTAATTCTATACATTTCCTCAATGCCTCTAATATATTTGGAGACATTCCTGATGTAGTAATTGCTAAGAAAATATCTTTATCTGTTGCTTTGCCCTGAATTTGTCTTGAAAAAACTTTTTCAAAGCCATAATCATTACCTATTGCTGTTAAAATTGAACTATCTACAGTTAAAGCCTCAGCGGGCAATGGGTTTCTATCTTTTGCCAATTTACTTACAAACTCAGCAGCTAAGTGTTGTGCGTCGGCAGCAGAACCGCCATTTCCTGCTATATAAAGTCTTCCTCCATTTTTATATCTGTTTATGACATCATTTGTGGCATCCTCAAAAATTTGAGAATGAACTACGTCTTCAATCAACAGCTTTTTAGCAGCAATTGATGAATTTAAATTTTTAATTAACAATTCTTTAACTTTCATTACAATATATTTTGAGCTAAATAATAATCATCTGGAACTCCGATGTCAATAAATCTATTGGAAAACTGACAAGCATAAATCATCGCATTTTTTTTATTGATGACAGGGAAAATATCATTTTCAAGTGAATAAAATCTATCGGGTTCAAACTTCTCATTAAACAAAATCTCAGGATTAATAATATAAACACCGCCATTTACAAATTTCTCTTTTTTTGAGTTCTCAACGATTACATGAGGCATTAACTTCATGTCATCATCAATATTCAGTCCCATATATCGATCGGTATTACTACTCTTGAATACAGAAAAGGTAAATTGTGATTTTTGTTTATTGTGAAACGAAAATAACTCAAATAAAGAAATCTCAAAATATGTATCCCCATTTAATAATAAAAATGGATCACTAACTTCAAACTTATTAATAGATTTTAAAATTGCTCCTCCAGTTCCTAAAGGATTTTCTTCTATAACATAATTAATTCTCGCTTTTCTATAATTATTTCCAAAATAATTAATAATTATTTCACTTTTATAACCTACAGAAATTATGAAATTATTAATCCCCTGATCTATCCAATAATCTAATTGAATCTCTAAAAAAGGCTTTCCATTTATCGGAGCCATAGGCTTAGGTACATCGTCTATAACCGACCTAAGTCGAGTTCCTAGTCCTCCTGCTAAAATTAATGCTGTGATAATCAATTTTAAATCGAATTTAAAATTTTACATATTTCAACGACCTCTTCATTTTTAAGGTCAGGGAAATTCCCAATATAAAATCCATAAAAATGAACATGTTCAACATTTGGGAAATTTAAATAATGTTTCTCGGGAACAATATTTTTTAAATACGGCTGGCGAATTTGATTTCCTCCACCTGCACTTCCTCTTCTAAATTCTATCCCATTTTCACGCATTTTAGACATCAAAACATTAACAAATTGAATATCTGCATCTTTTAAAATTAAATTAAATGCATAATTACTACACCCTTCAATTTTAAAATCTGTCCTGTATTTTTCTGGGTTAATTAAACTTAAAAAGGTTTTTAAGTTCTTATTTCGAGTTTCAACCATTTTATCTAATCTCTTAAGTTGATTCCGCCCAAGTATTCCTCCTATTTCAGTATTTCTTGTATTATATGCTGGAAAAGCAAAAATGAAATCAGGGTTAAGTTCTGGATTGTCATTGATATATTTATTTCTAAACAACTCATCATTTGATTCCCGAACCATTCCATGAGATCTAAGCATTCTAACTTGTTGATAAACTAATTCATCATCAGTACAAATCATTCCGCCTTCTATTGTACTCATATGATGGGCATAATAAAAAGAGAAATTTGAAATCCAGCCTATGCTTCCGGCTTTTTTTTCGTTATGCATAGCCCCATGTGACTCACAAACATCCTCAATCAGTAGAATATTTCGCTTTTTTAATTCAGTTATTAGTTTGTCAGTTAAAGCATCAAAGCCCTGAACATGAGTTATAAAAACTGCACGAGTTTTATCAGTTATTTTAGATAAAATCTCTTCATCTTTCATTCCTAAAGTAAATGGGTCAATGTCAGCAAAAATAGGCTCAAATCCGTTTTGAAGAACTGATGAGATATCAGATATCCATGTTAATGGAGGAACTATAACTTCTCCGCCTTCAGGATATTTTATTTTAAGTATAGCCATTGTCAATAAATTTGCAGAAGCTCCAGAATTGACAAATACGCTATATTTTACCCCTAACCATTTTGACCACTCTTCTTCAAACGCACGTACATTGGGCCCATGTGTTAATATTGGATCGTCTTTTTTTAAGTGATCAATTACTAAGTCTAGATCTTCACGTAAAATATTATTACGCATTAATGGAAATCTCATATATTAATTATTTAAAAATTTGGAAAGATTCTGTTTATTCGGATTATATATAATTCCTTTTTCAGTAATAATTGCTGTAACTAACTCTGCGGGTGTAACATCAAAGGAAGGATTACGAACATTTACTCCTTGCGCAGCCCATTGAAATTCTCTAAATCCTGTTACTTCTTCATTGCTTCTTTCCTCAATAGGAATTTCTCCCCCATTTACACAGTTCATATCAATTGTTGAAATAGGACATGCTACGTAAAATGGTATGTTATGTCTTTTTGCTAAAACGGCAACCATGTATGTTCCGATTTTATTTGCTACATCGCCATTTGATGCAACCCTATCGGTTCCAACAATTACCGCATCTACTTCACCGCGTGACATTAAAAATCCTGCCATGTTATCTGTAATTAGTGTAACTGGTATTGATTCTTGAACCAATTCCCACGCAGTTAATCGTGCCCCTTGTAAAAAAGGCCTTGTCTCATCTGCTATTACACTAATTTTTTTTCCTAATTCAATTGCTGATCTAACAACACCCAGAGCCGTTCCATGTCCAGCAGTTGCTAATGCTCCAGCATTACAGTGAGTAAGCACACGCGCCCCATCAGATAATAATGTTGCGCCAAATGCCCCCATTTTTTTATTAATCTCAATATCTTCATTCATAAGAAAAAGCGCTTCTTCTAAAAGCTTTTGGGATAATGAAGAATTATCTAAATGTTCATTATCACCCCAAATCTTTTTCATACGGCCTAAAGCCCAAAATAGATTTACTGCTGTTGGTCTACTTTCTGATAATATGGCAAACCCTTTCTCTAATCCTAAATTAAAAATCTCTTTCTTCGAGTCTTTTAGCCTGATTGCCTCCAATGCAATACCAAATGCAGCTGCACAACCAATGGCTGGTGCTCCTCTAACTACCATGGTTTTAATAGCATCAGCAACTGTCTCAGCTGAATCACATGAAATATAATTAAAATTGAAGGGAAGTACGCGTTGATCAATCATTTCAAAGACTTGATTTTTCCAACGTAACGTTTCAATTGGTTCCTTTTTATTCATGTTCATTATAATATTCACATAATGAAAAAACTTTATGCCCAGCTTCCTTTATTTTACTGCTACCACCTAAAAAAGGAAGGTCTACAACAAAACAAGTTTCAATTATATCTCCACCTACAAGTTCAATTAACTTAATAGCGGCATTGGCAGTACCACCTGTTGCTATGAGATCATCAACTAATAAAACTTTTTCCCCTTTTTCAATTGCATCAAGATGAATTTCCACTCTGTCTGTACCATATTCTAAAGCGTAATCAAAGCCAACCGTTTCAGCTGGGAGTTTCCCTTTTTTTCTAATCGGGACAAAACCAATTCCAAGTTCAAAGGCAATCGCAGAACCAAAAATAAATCCGCGAGATTCTATGCCAACAATTTTATCGATTTTCATAGATCTGTACCGATTAACAAATTCATTAACTGTAAATCTAAACCCTTTGGCATCTCTTAATAGCGTAGTTATATCTTTAAACATAATACCTGGAATAGGGTAATTAGGGACATTTCGAATCAACGATGATATTTGCATTGAATTATTGTTAAAAAAGGATTTATAGATTTTTTTTTAAGACTCGACCTGCAACTGCATCAAGGTTTTTAATCAATGCATTATCTCGAGCTTCAAGTGAAGTGATAATAGCATTATCCAGTGCATTTCTACAAGGACAAGTGATAGCTTCTTCATTATCTCTTAAAAGTGGTACAAGATTTTTCACCAATAATCTAGCCTTATCTGCATTTGAATTAAGAACTTGTATAATAGCATCTACAGTGACATTATCATGTCCTGAATGCCAACAATCAAAATCTGTTACCATTGCGACAGTTGCATAACATATCTCTGCTTCGCGAGCTAATTTAGCTTCAGGCATATTTGTCATCCCAATTACGTCACAGTTCCATAAGCGATATAATTCTGACTCAGCCTTACTAGAAAACTGTGGGCCCTCCATTGCTAAATATGTCCCTCCCTTTACAGTTTTAATACCTAGTATATTAGCAGCTTTTTCGATTTGACTCCCAGTTCTGCTGCATACAGGATTTGCCATTGATACATGTGCTACCAAACCCTCACCAAAAAAACTTTTATTTCTTGCAAATGTTCTGTCTACAAATTGATCAACAATTACAAATGTTCCTGGCTCCAAGTGTTCTTTCAAAGAACCAACAGCACTTACAGAAATTATATCCGTTACTCCTGCTCTTTTTAGTACATCAATATTAGCTCGATAATTTATATTTGAAGGGGGTATTCTGTGGCCGCGCCCGTGACGTGGTAAAAAAACCAATTCAACTCCATCCAATTCTCCGAATAACAAATCATCCGAAGGTTCACCAAATGGAGATTTTATACTTATCCATCGTTTATTCTTTAGGCCTTCAATATCATATAAACCACTTCCACCTATAACACCTAGGGTTACTTTCATTTTTTGTACACTCATTTTATTGATTTTATATGACTCTTTCGTTACCACCGTCAACGGAAATTTGAGAGCCAGTTGTTTTCGAGAAAAGTGGTCCACACATTTCAGCAACCAGTTCACTCACATCATGACTTGTAATTTCAACTTTAAGTATATTATTTGTTTTATATTCGTCAATTGTAAGTCCATAATGCATTGCCCGAGATGCTAATATCTCATCTGACCATAGCCCAGTATCAAAAACTGCATTAGGATGCACTGAATTGACTCTAATGCCATGTTTACCCCATTCTAGAGCTACGACTCGAGCTAATTGATTTAATGCAGCCTTTGAAGCAGAATATGCTGCTGCGCCAGGACCAGGAGCTGGTACATTTTTAGAACCAATAATGACCACCCTCCCTCCGTTATGAGCCAATTTTAACAATGGAAATGAATCACGTAGTAGAGTAAAATTAGAATTCAAGTTAATATTTATTACTTTTTCCCATTCTTCTGTTTGAAGTTCTGAAACCTCTTTACTTTGGGGGAAAATACCAGCATTCAATACCAAAATATCTAACCCTCCAAACGTATTTATTACTATATCAAGAGCTTCGTTTATTTTTTCCTCTGATGTAACATCACATTGAATACCAAGAAAATTTTCCTGATTAAAAAGATTAATAATTCCTGGGTTAATATCAATTCCTACTACAGCGGCTCCTCTTTTTATTAATGATTCTACGCAAGCTTTTCCTATACCAGATGCTGCGCCTGTAACTAGAGCCACCTCACCAGTAAAAATAGGGAAATTACCTACTTTGTTCAACTTTGCCTGTTCTAATTCCCAATATTCTACATCAAAAATGTCTTTAGACGAAAGTGCCTTGTACCCACCTAACATTTGTGCCCATGATATAATATCTATAGTATGTGAATATATATCTGCAACAATTTGCGCATCTTTTACAGTTTTCCCAATTGTACACAAACCCAATTTTGGATCTAGAATAACCCTTGGAGCAGGGTCAAGAATTTTTTTCTTATCCTTAGCTAATAGTTCATTTTCATTAAAATAAGCCAAATAGTCATTTACATATTTTCCAATATCACTCCCAATCATAGGTAAACGTTTAGTCCTAATTACATGATCTGGAGTTGCTGGGCCCTGTTGAGAAACTATACTTAAATCAGACCTATTGCAAAAAGCCATGTATTTGCTATCAGTATACCTTTTCAATATAACAGGGAATCCAGCAACTTTAGATACATTTTTTCTAAGATTTGAAATTTCTATTCTTGGATTTTCGATTTTAAATTTCAATTCATCCCGCTTGTAGGATGATGTTTTATTAGCAATATAATCTTCAGCAATTTTTACCAGATATAGCATTCTCTCATAAGATTCATCCGCACTATTTCCAAAAGAAAAAATTCCATGATTCAATAGTACAATCCCTATTTTGTTTTCTGAGAGCTCTTCTTTCAAATATTTAGCACATAATTTTGACAAATCAAAGCCGGGCATAACATACGGTAAAACTATAACTTTCTCACCATAAATATCCCTTATTATGTATTCTCCATTAACAGAATTTGTGATTGCAACAACTGCATCCGCATGAGTATGATCTACAAATGTGTATGGTATAATTGCATGTAAGATTGCTTCAACTGATGGAACCGGTGCTTTAGAGTTTGTTAAATGAGTGACAAGCTCATTCACCATTTCAGAATCAGTCAAAATATCTAACTCTGCTAATTTTTTTAAATGCTTGATTCTTACTGGAGAAAAGCCTGCGATATCAATTGTCTCTAAATCCCATCCACTACCTTTCACATAAAGAATTTCTTCTTCTTCACCAACTAGATTTTTTTCAATTATTTTAACTGAAGTATTACCACCACCGTGAAGAACTAGCGATTTATTATTACCGAGTGCTCTCGAAGTTTTTACTCTATCTTTAAGTAAAGTAGAGTTAACCATTTGCAACATACTAATTCAAGTTATATTAAGAAAATCAATACTAATTTTAAATCAGGAATTTATAAAATGTTACTTTTCATTATAATAGTCTCCCCATTCAACTAAAATTGTTGGCCTATTATCCTTTCTTTCATAAGCATATTTATATGCTTCAAATATTTGATGTGGTTCGTCTAATCTAATTATGTCCACCCAGTCACACATTGCTTTAAATCCACCAGTAAAATCACTAATATGTTGGTGTTGGGGGTGTAAGGGGCGTTGTGATCCTATCCCTGTTCTAATTATAACATTAGATCTAAATTGTCCATCTGACATGATTTTCAATTTATCTAAATGATTGACTATTTGATTTGCAGCCAAAATCATAAAGTTCCATCTAGGATAAATAGAAATTGGAACTGTTCCATTCAAAGACATCCCGATAGACATACCCATTTGCATATCTTCATTAACAGGCATTTCAATCAGCTTTCCTTTTGAGACTTCAGATAATGTATTGGTCATACCCGTTCCTGGATATGCAACTGCTTGACCCAAAAACAAGGTATTTTCTTGTTCGCCAAGCCAGGTCATAGACCTCTTTAATTCGTCGAAATATTTCATATTTTAAAATTGTATCCTTTTCCCTGATCCAGCATGTGGATACTTAGTTTCATATTTATAATAAATTATTTTAGGTATATCTCCTTTAGAGTAAGATAATTGATCAATATTCCAAACAGATAACGTGTCAGAGCAAACTGATTTTCCATTATCCTCCACAATGAAAGTTATAGGCAAATCAAAATTCACAGCATATTTGTGATTTTCATAAAAAGTGCCTGTTTCTGAAGTCATATCGCCAACAAAACACCAGACATGGCCTTTTGAAGCTTTCCTTTTAATATCATATGCGGTACCAGTTGCTATTGGGATATTACCTGTAACAATTGCAGAAGAATAAATATTATATTCTGGATAACAAAGTGTAATAGACTTACCGTCTAGAATGTCCTTTTTTAATAATTCTTTAGGAACCCCCTTTAGTAAACATTGATAATGAGATCGCCATGAACAAAATATCCAATCTTCTTCATTAATACCTTCAAATATTTTAATCAGTGCATCTTCATTCCCATCAGACAAATGAATCGGCGCTCTTATAATTCCTTGATTAAAGGTATTTGCAATATCATCTTCAAATTCAATTAATTCTCTTTTTGTTAATTTATTTTCCATTATGATTCTAATAATTTTCTTTTAAGCTTTACTTTTAACATATTTAAAATATTATCCACAGCAATCTGTCCAAATTTATTTTTAACTTTTTCCAAGAAAAATGGATTACTGTGATAAATATTAAATGCATTGTCTCTAAACTCAATAATTTCAGCAGGAGATAAAAATTCCGTAGGCAATGGTAGAGTATCATAAGAGTGGAAGGAATACCCTTCATAACTTTCAGGCAAGCTTATTCCATTATCAATGGCATCTTTATACAATTTACTTCCTGGTAAAGCCATAGCTGCATAAGCATTCCATCCCAGAGTACACAACTCTATACTTAAATCTAAAGTTTTTTGCATACTTTCTTTTGAATCACCAGTCAATCCAAATATATAATTAGCCATTACTTCTATATCCGCTTCATGAACTTGGTTAATAACTTGATTTATATCAACATCTTCAAACTTTCCTTTGGAAACCTCTAGTCTAACTTCTTTGTCACCACTTTCAATTCCAAGTGCTAACCATTTAATACCTGCCGAACGAACCAATTTTAATAATTCAGGTCTTTTTACGGTGTCCACCCTTGAATAAGCCCACATCCTTAGTTTGTCTCCATACCCTCGATCTCGAAGCATTTCACACAATGGCACATAATATTTTCTATTTAATAAGAATAATTCATCTGTAATTTTAATAGTATAAACTCCTAAGGAAATTAACTTTTCAAACTCCCCGAAAATAAATTCAGGAGACCAATACCGCATTGCGCTATAATTACCAGCAACACCTATTTCTTCATTATCGTCTCTGTTCAAAATGTTAATCATACAAAAATCACATGCAAATTGGCATCCTAATGATGTTTGAATCGCAGCATATGGAGATCTGTTTTCTTCAACATATTCAGCATGCCACATGGGGGCCCTGTAAAGATCAAGTGGTTTTTCTTTGAAAGGTAATAAATCCCAGGCATAACCTGGAAGATCAACATCCATTCGATTATTTGGCACAATTTTTTCTGGTGGATTCATTAAAACGATTCCTTCTGATCTAACAACTAATCCATTAACTTTCCGTAGATTGCTTTCATTTATCTCTTCAAGATTTAAAACATTTCTCAAAGCATACACTCCCTCATTGGTGAATGCAAAATCAATTGAAGATTCATCTTTTAAAGACTTAATTGGTAAAGCCTGAACATATGAGCCTATAAAGGCAATTGGAATATCAATATTATTTGCTTTAATAAATTTAGATAAATGTGTCGCTCCACTCATACCTACCGTACCTGCGTTAACATTTTGCCCGTACACTACAAAACATATAAGTCTTGGATTCAATTCCTTAATCCTAGAAATAGCTTGTTGATCTGTTAGCCTTTCAGCATTTATATCAATAATCGCTACATCAAAGCCGACGCTTCTAACAGATTGCGCTAATAATAAAGCCCAAGTTGGTGGTTCGATTGCTGCATAAGAATTTGACAAATCTTGATAAATTCCGTTTGCATTTCCCGGTGCAATTAAAAGTAAATCCATAAATAATTATTAAAGACCATTTGGTTGGTATAATGCAACAGTACTCCCTGAGTTTTCAAACTTAAAAGGTACGTGTATTAAATGTTTTAAATTATTGATAATATTCTTGTGATGTAATTTAGGTGCATAAAATAAAATAAATCCTCCTCCGCCCGCACCTAATAACTTCCCTCCTAAAGCACCAGATTTCATAGCTAATTCATAAATGCCATCAACTTCATTATTAGTCACCATATTAGATAAAGATTTTTTATAATGCCAGCCATCATTAAGTAAACGGCCAAAATCATCAATGTCTTTGTTTCTATTAACTAAAATATCAATTGAATGATCTACCATTTCATACATTTTGGTTAACTCAATTTTTTTTGAACTAAAGTTTTTGATTTTTGATTTTTCAATTTCACTTGCGAATCTTGAAATTCCGGTAAAAAACAATAATAAATTATCTTGTAATTGATTCAATCTTTCATCTGGAATTATAATTGGAGATACTTTAAAGGAATCCATTCCATAAAACTCAATTTTATTGAATCCTCCAAAAGCTGCAGCAATTTGATCTTGGCAACCAACATTTTCATTTAGCACTTTTTGTTCAATATGAATAGCTTGTTTTGCAAGTTCATATTTTGAAATATGATTTCCTTTTAATGCAGAAAGTGCATTTAACATCCCCACAGTAAAAGAACTACTAGATCCCAATCCAGATCTGGCCGGCAAATCCCCATCATGATGCAATTCAATTCCATCTTCCCAATTGAGATGTTGTAACAATCCTTTAATAGCTGGATGTTTTATATCATCAATCTTTAATACATCTTCAATTTGTGAATAAACAAACCTATATTTATGATCAAAAAATTTGGGCAAAAATCTACAAGAAATATAACAGTATTTATCAATACTAGTCGAAATTACAGCACCTCCATTTTCACTGAACCATTGATTTAAGTCTGTTCCCCCGCCAAAAAAAGAGATTCTATATGGTGTCTTAGTTATAATCATTTCAATTTAAAAAAATTTATTGTTTTTTACTTCATTGAATACCATTTCTAATCCTTCTCTAAGCTTAATATTTGGTCTCCAACCCAAATTTGATAATTTTGAATTATCCATAATTTTTCTTGGTGTACCATCTGGCTTACTTAAGTCCCAATTTACCTCTCCTCCATAAGATGTAATCTCTTTGATTATATTGGCGATATTTCGAATTGAGAGTTCTTCCTGCGAACTAATATTTATAAACTGTAAATCATTATAATTAAGCATTAAAAATAAGCATGCATCCGCCAAATCGTCAACATGCATAAACTCCCTAAGTGGGCTACCTGTTCCCCACATATCAATACTCTTGGTACCATTTCTCTTGGCAAGGATAAATTTTCTAAGCATCGCGGGAATTACATGACTATTTACTGGATCATAATTATCATTGGGTCCATATAAATTAGTTGGCATTGCCGAAATAAAATTACAGCCAAACTGAGTTCTATATGATTCACAGAGTTCTATTCCTGCAATCTTAGCGATTGCATAAGGTTTGTTAGTTTGCTCAAGAAAACCACTCAAAAGATATTCTTCTTTAATTGGTTGTTCAGCACTTTTAGGATAAATACATGAAGACCCTAAAAAGAGTAATTTTTTAACATTATTTAAATATGAAGCATGAATTATATTACACTCAATCATTAAATTTCTATAAATAAAATCTGCTCTTAGTGTATTATTAGCTATGATACCTCCTACTTTCGCGGCAGCAATAAAAACATATTCTGGCTTTTCTTCTTCAAAAAAGAGATTTACTGATGATTGATTAGTTAAATCTAATTCTTTTGAACTCTTAAATATTATATTATTATACCCTTCATTCTTTAGTTTTCTGTGAATGGCACTACCTACCATTCCGAGGTGACCTGCTATATAAATTTTTGCTTGCTTATTCATAATTCATTTTTAAAGACTATCGCTTTTTAAATAGTTCTAAGTCTGATTTTACCATCTCTTTAACTAAGCCCTCTAAATTATACTTTGGTTCCCAGCCCAATTTTATTTTGGCTTTGCTCGGATCGCCTAATAATAAATCAACCTCTGTAGGCCTATAATATTTAGGGTCAACCTTTACTATAACTTTACCTATTTCAAGGTTATAGTCTCCATGGCTTTTGAGAACACACCCGACTTCGTTTTCGCCTTCCCCACTAAAACCTAATTCTATCCCAACTTCAGCAAAAGACATCCTCACAAATTCACGAATTGTCGTTGTAACTCCTGTTGCTAAAACAAAATCTTCTGGTTTTTCTTGTTGTAAAATAAGCCACATGCCTTCTACATAATCTTTTGCATGCCCCCAATCCCTTTCAGAATTTAGATTGCCTAAATAAAGGCATTCCTCTTGCCCTAGGGCAATTTTAGCAGTTGCACGAGTAATTTTACGTGTAACGAATGTCTCGCCTCTTTGTGGCGACTCATGATTAAATAAAATGCCATTGCAAGCAAACATATTATATGCTTCTCTATAATTCACTGTAATCCAAAACGCATATAGTTTAGCAACAGCATAGGGAGATCGCGGATAAAAAGGCGTGGTCTCAGATTGAGGAACTTCTTGAACCAATCCGTAGAGTTCTGATGTTGATGCCTGGTAAATTTTAGTTTTCTTTATCAATCCTAGTAAACGTACAGCTTCTAAAATTCTTAAAGTACCTATTCCATCTGCATTTGCTGTATATTCAGGTTCTTCAAAACTTACAGCTACATGACTCATGGCAGCTAAATTGTAAATCTCATCGGGTTGCACCTCTTGAATTATTCTTATTAGATTGGTACTATCGGTTAAATCCCCGTAATGTAAATGTAAATTGCGATTTGATACATGAGGATCTTGATACAAGTGATCTATTCGATGAGTGTTAATTAATGACGATCTTCGTTTTATTCCGTGTACCTCATAACCTTTTTTTAATAAAAACTCGGCAAGGTATGCTCCATCTTGACCAGTAATTCCTGTTACAATTGCTCTTTTCAATTCAAATATTGTCTAAAATTACCTACTAATAAATTGTAATGAGAATTCGAATAATGAGGTATATATTTCATCAATGTCAAATTTATCATTACTGTCTCCTATAAAAACTGTCTTCATCCCTAACCTTTGACCGAACATGAGATCAGAATTTGAGTCTCCTACCATAACCGATTTCACAAAATCTATATCAGGAAAATCAAATAAGGCTAAATGACCCATTCCTAAATTAGGTTTTCTACACTCGGAAAACTCTGACTCGTCGGTACAGTAATATATTTTATCTATTTTTCCTTGATTGAGCAAAACTTCTTTATTTAATTCAATATGAATAGAATTCAAATCATCTTCAGTCATTAATCCTTTCCCAACTCCCCTTTGATTTGTTACAACTATTATTTTTCCGAAAACCTTCGAAAGGATAGAAATTGCAGTTAAAGACCCATCAATAAACACAAAATCGTCCCAATTTCTAACGTAATCATTTTCTTTTTTCTTATTAATTACGCCATCTCTATCTAGAAACAAAGTCCACGTTTTATCAATGTCTGAAATCATCATAAATTTAGCAATTATACAAAAAAGCTTGTAAAGGTGTAAGACTATTTACAATTTTAACTCCAAAATAATACTATTTAAAAAAGATTCAAGTTTGAAATTTAAAAATTTATAATAATGATTTATTTTGACAAATGCCCCAAAACAATATTTTAAAATTACCAATATCAACGGCTTCGCCTTCCTGAGTTACACAAAAAAGATTCTCAGAAAAATCAAAGTTCTGAAACAAATGTACCCCCATTTTGTTTTATTGCCAAAGCATATTTATTTAATGGGAATATTTCAAAATATGTCTACAGAATTAATGGAAAAGTCCTATTTTAGTCACTAAGCGCTTTTCCCTTCGTTTCCGGCAAATAAATCACTCCCACAATGACCGTTAACGCCGCTAATGCGATGGGGTAGAACAATCCAGCGAAATTAGAGTGGGTAATTGATCCCAACCAGGTGGCCACGAAAGGGGCACAGCCGCCGAACACCCCATTAGCAAAGTGATACGGGATGGAAAGGGAGGTATAGCGGATTTTGGTGGGGAAAAGTTCGACCAGGAAGGCGGCGATCGGGCCGTAGGCCATCGCCGCGAAACTCACCAATAAGCTGCATATAAAGGCTAATTCGAGCTTGCCCGTCCACGTTAGGAAGATAGAACCGTTGATTAAAGTGCCTTCTTCAGAGACAATGGTGGCCATCCAAGAGAATAAGGGGTAGTACCCGAGCGCAGCGAGGGCCATCCCGCCCAGCATCACTTTCTTGCGACCCACGCGGTCGGACAAGCTGCCGAAATAGACGAAGAGAGGCGTCCCCACCACTAAGCTTGCGGCGATAATGAGATTCGTGGTAATGAAATCGACCTGCAGGATCTTGTTAATGAAGATTTGGGCATAAAATTGGCCTGTGTGCCACACGACTCCTTGGCCTACGATAGCGCCAAACATCGCGATAAGCATTAAGCGGCGGTTTGCCTTGCTCGCAAAAGCTTCTTTTAAGGGGTTTTCGGAGAGTCGCCCTTCGGCTTTGAGTTTGGAGAAGAGTGGCGACTCGTCCATGTTTCGGCGGATGAAGTAGGAAACGACGACGAGGATGCCGGATAGGGCAAAGGGCACGCGCCAGCCCCAGTCTTTGAAGGCCGCATCGCCCATTACTTGCTGTGTCACTAAAATGACTAAGATGGAGACGAAGAATCCGAGGGTGGCGGTAGTTTGGATGTAGGACGTGTACTTCCCGCGTTCTG
>JACCDS012407907.1_pt1 | contig 35956 bp, 34 predicted proteins | sample 7446441 | NCBI WGS metagenome assembly JACCDS01 (sample SAMN15323445, study PRJNA562643) | freshwater metagenome | isolation source: river surface water | place: USA:Blue River Watershed | collected 2017-08-17
AAAGGCCGTGCGCTGTTCCTGGGCGGTGCGCCGTTCTCGACCTTCGACGATCCTGAGTGCGGTCGTATCTGGGGCTCGATCACTGCGATCGACGTCTCAACCGGCAAAGTGGTCAAGAAGCACACGACCAAGCACCCGCAGCTGGGCGGCCTGATGTCGACCGCTGGTGGCCTGGTGTTCGCCGGCTACGCTGAAGGTGAAGTCGTGGCGCTGGATGCAAACTCGCTGGAAGAGCTGTGGAAGTTCGAAACCGGTTCCGCGATCAACGCGCCGCCGATGAGCTTCATGGCCGGTGGCAAGCAGTATGTCGCGATCGAAGTCGGTCTCGGCGGTGCATGGCCGCAGTGGTTCATCAGCGCGACGCCTGACCTGAAGTACCAGGTGCCGAGCAACATCCTTTACGTGTTCGGTCTGGATAACTAATCGACGCGTGAATAACACGGGGCCGGGTATCCGGCCCCGTGCTGCTTTACTGGGGACAGGAATTGACCTGTCAGCAATTGCAAGATGAAACAAACAGCAAGGTAGAAGTCCATGAAACGCTTCAGCAAAACGACCAAGAACCTCACGATCGCTGCGCTCTCCGCCATCACGGTACTGGCGACGACGCCACTTACCGCAACGGCTCAGACAGAAACTGAAGACCGTCCCGTGATCAAGGTGCCGCGCGCCGGCGGACGTCTGGCATTCGAGAAATATCTGTGCATGACCTGCCACATGCCGGATGGCCGTGGTGGCCATAACGAAGGTGGTTATGGCGCCGATCTGCGTGTGACGCCGCTGAATGAAGAACAGATCATTTACACCATCGTCGAGGGACGTACCTCCCGCGGTATGCCGGCCTTCAAGGGGCAGATCGACCAGGAGACACTGGAGATGCTCGCGCAATACATCAAGAATGACCTGCGTCTGAAGAAATAAGTCAAAAAAATCGCCTGCACAGGCAGGCGATATCGTAGACGCTGAAGCGGGCGCCCGATGAATCCGGCGCCCGTTTTTTATTCAGACAGTTTTTATTTGGCCGCAGCTTTCTTCGCTTCGGCCAGCTGTTCCGGTGTCATCTTCTGCGCGATCGACTCCAGCACCTTCTCCATCTTCAGTTGCTTGTAGCTGGTACCCGCAGCGATATCTTCGGCCACCCAGCGGTAGGCCTGCGCGTAGTTCTTGTGTCCGCCAAGCGCCGCCTGGATGTAGATCTGCCTGAGGATGCTCTTGCCATGCTTGGCGTCGTCGTTCGCAACCAGTTCCTTAGCCAGCGCATAGGCTTCAGACAGGTCGCCGGTCTCACGGCCATGGTCATAGGCGTCGTGCGCCTTGATGTAGGTTTCAAGGTTTTTGTTCTTCTGGTCGCAGATGGCTTGCGTTTCCTCCATACAGACAAAAGCGTCCTCGGCCAGGACCGGCGCGCTCGCCAGTCCGCCACCCAGAACGATCCCTGCGGCCATCCAGGCTGCGGCCATACGGTTCCTGTTGATCTTCATGTCATCCTCGCTTGGTCATTTGCCCAGATCGGCCAGCGCCTTCGCACGCGCCGAGTCGTAGTAGTAACGGGCCGAGCTGAACTGGCCGCTCGAACCAACTTCGTACACGCCGACCAGATCCACCTTCAGCGAATCGCCACCGGTACGGCTAGCGCCATCCCAGGTGATCACGATCGCGGCAGAGCTGCCCTGCACGAACATCTTCTTCACCTCGTAGGTCGCCTTGTAGTTCTTGAACTCGGCTTCGAAGTACTTCGCGATCTCCTTGCGGCCGGCGAAGCGCGCAGTCGGCGTTTCAAATGTTGCGTTCGATGAGAAATACTTCGCGAAGCTGGCGCTGTCGCCTTCTTCCATCGCGGTGTTGTACTCGGCCATCGCCTGTTTGACGAGGTGCTCGACCTGCATCTCGACTGAGCCTGCGGCCAGTGCGTTACCGCTGAAAGCGGCCGCTACAGCGAAGGCGGCCAGCAGCGGTCGCTTCGAGGGAAGGGGGAATGCCATCACTATCTCTCCTGGTTTATCGTCTTTTAATTATCGCGTCTTTTGATTATCGCAAGCGGCCGTTACTTGACTTGTGCACCGATTCGCGAAGAATGCAACGCATGGCGGAAACCTTCGCGTCCGTCGTGTGCGCTTCATGTGAAGCCAGCGCGACCACGCCCCAATCATAGCCGTGCGCGCCGAATGTTGCCGGAAGCTGGCGTTTTGATTGATGGAAGAGGGGTTTTGGCCCGCAAAAGTAGCGCGTGCCTGTCCGGATAGTCAGGGCGAGGCGCCGCGCCGGAGACACAAACAGGAGACAACCCATGGGCAAGCCAGCGATTTGGCTCGAAGCCGCACTTAATGGTCCGTGGTCGCGCCAACGGCAGCCGGAAATCCCCGTGACCGCCGACGAGATCGTCGAGCAGGCTGTCGCCTGCGCGCACGAGGGCGCATCGATCATTCACTTCCATCCGTACGACCCCGTCACCGGGCGTCAGCGCGATGCCTATGAAATTTATGCTCCTATCATCGAGCGCATTCGTGCGCAGGTCGATGTGGTCTGCTACGGGACGCTGCCTTTCGCCGGCGACGTCGATGCACTTGAGCCGCTGACGGCCGAGCAGCGTTTTTCCGCCGTCGACAAGCTGGCCAGCAGCGATCTGCTCGAATGGTCGGTGGTGGATCCGGGCTCGACCAATATCAGCACGCTGGCCGAGCTGCCGGCGGGCCGCGAAGGCTTCATCTACAGTAATCCGGATTCGCATATCCGCCATGGCCTTGCGCTGTGCCGCCAGTATGGCCTGGTGCCCTCGTATGCGATCTATGAGCCGGGCTTCATGCGCCTCGGCGCTGCGCTCAGCCGCTGCTATCCGGGCGTACCGCGGCCGGTGTACCGTCTGATGTTTTCCGACACGCTGTCGTTCGGCTTCCCGCCGAAGCCGTGGGCCATCGATGCCTATCTTGAACTGCTGGCTGAAGAAGACCCCGATGCACCTTGGATGGTCGCCGGCCTCGGCGCGCAGGTGGCGACACTGATTGATGAGATCGTGTATCGGGGCGGCCATGTCCGCGTCGGCTTGGAAGATGTGCCGATGGGTCACAAGATTAGCAATGTTGCGCAGGTGCGCGATGCGCGCCGTCGCATCGAGGCAGCCGGCGCACGCACAGCCACCGCTGCCGAGGTTCGCGCTCGACTAAAGCTGCCTCAAGCGGCGTAATCTCGGCTAAATCGCGGCGCGAGTGCATCCTGAATGCATCTTGATCGCATCGATATTTAAAAAATAAATTCAGGTACATGGCGGCGCTGCGGCGCCGCCGCGATGCCGAGACAAGAGGTCCCACGATGCAAGAACAGGCACAGGCCGCGTCCGCTGCGGCACGCCGGCCCGCCAATTCCCCGGTGCGCATTCTTTTCGCGAGCCTGATTGGCACCGCGATCGAATATTTTGATTTTTATATCTTTGGCACCGCAGCGGTGCTGGTTTTTCCTAAGCTGTTTTTCCCGTCGTCGGATCCGACGATGGCCATGTTGCAGTCGCTGGCCACGTTTGGCCTGGCTTTCATCGCGCGACCCGTTGGCTCGGCACTGTTCGGCCATTTCGGCGACCGCATCGGCCGCAAGGCGACGCTGGTAGCTTCGTTGTTGACGATGGGTTTGTCGACGGTGTTCATTGGCCTGCTGCCATCGTATGCATCGGTCGGTATCGTCGCGCCTATCCTGCTGGCCGTGCTGCGTTTCGGTCAGGGGCTGGGTCTCGGCGGCGAATGGGGCGGCGCAGTGCTGCTGGCCACCGAGAACGCACCGCCGGGCAAGCGCGCGTGGTACGGCATGTTTCCGCAGCTTGGCGGGCCGGCCGGCTTTGCGATGTCGGGCGCCGCCTTCCTGTACCTGACCACGCAGCTGCCCGAGGCCGACTTCCTCGCCTGGGGCTGGCGCATTCCCTTTATTGCGAGTGCGCTGCTGGTGATCGTTGGCCTGTATGTGCGCCTGAATATCACCGAGACCCCCGAGTTCGAAAAGGTGCTGAAGAAGCGTGAACGGGTCAAGGTGCCAATGGTCGCGGTGGTCACGCAGCATCCGCGCGCGCTGATCCTTGGCACGATTGCCGGCACCGGTGAGTTCGTACTGTTCTACCTGACCACGGTGTTCACGCTGAGCTGGGCCACCACGGCGCTTGGCTATGCGCGCGCCGACTTCCTGGTGCTGCAACTGATCTCGGCGATCTTCTTCGCCGGCTTTATCCCGGTTTCGGCAATGATTTCGGACAAGCGCGGCCGCGCATCGGCAATGATCATCGGCTCGATCGGCACTATCATCTTTGGCCTGCTGCTCGGCCCGATGCTGCAGGCGGGTAGTACGTCGACCGTGGTCGCGCTGTCGGTCGGCATGGCGCTGATGGGTACTTGCTTCGGCTCGTTCGGTACCCTGATGTCCGACCTGTTTCCGGCTGAGGTGCGCTACACCGGATCGTCGCTGGCCTTCAACCTGGCCGGCATTCTCGGCGCGTCGTTCGCGCCGTACATTGCGACCTGGCTGGCCACGCATCACGGGCTGCAGTTCGTCGGCTACTACCTGTCCGGCATGGCGCTGATGAGCCTGATTGCGCTGCTGATGATCCGCAGCCTGCTGGCTGAGCGTGCGCGCAGCGCGCATTGATATAAATAAAAATAGAAATAAAAAATGAAGGAAATGATGATGACGAATGAAACCAAAGCGGTCGGCGCCGCCAAGGTACTGCTGGCGATGTGGCAGGCGCGCGGCCGCTGCGACGCACTGCCGGCCGACGTGAGACCGGCCACCCGCAACGAAGGCTATGTGGCACAGCGCGAAATGGCCGCACTGCAGGGCTATCCACAGTTTGGCTGGAAGATCGCAGCGACCAGTGTCGATGGTCAGCGTCACATCGGCGTGGATGGCCCGCTGGCCGGCCGCCTGTTTGCCGATCGCGTATTCGCGAATGGCGCGGCGGTCACGCTGGACAAGAACCTGATGCGCGTCGCCGAAATCGAGTTTGCCTTCCGCTTTGCGCGCACGCTGGCACCACGCGCCCAGCCGTATACCGTCGATGAAGTGCTCGATGCGGTCGCCTGCGTGCACCCGTCGATCGAGGTACCCGATTCGCGTTATGAAGATTTCGTGACGGCCGGCGCGCCGCAGCTGATTGCCGATAACGCGTGTGCAAACCTGTTTGTGCTCGGCCCGCGAGCCGATGACTGGCGCGGCTTCGACTATGTGAATGAAGAAATCCAGGTCACGCTGAACGGCGAGCCGACCGGCTCCGGCTTCGGTCGTAATGTGCTCGGCGATCCGCGCGTCGGACTGACCTGGCTGGTCAACGAGTTGTCTGCGCTTGGTATCGCGTGCGACAAGGATCAGGTGGTCACCACCGGCACTTGTCGCGTGCCTGTGACGGTAAAGCCGGGCGACCGTGTCGATGCCGATTTCGGCGTGCTCGGCAAGGTCGGCTGCAGCTTCACCTGACCCTTGTTGTTGGCAGCGGCGGCCCGGCGGGCCGCCGTGATCAGCTGGCGAAGTGCGTGGCCACGGCCATGTATAACGGTATGCCAAACAGCACGTTTACCGGGAAGGTCACTGCGATCGGCAGGCCGAGGTAGACCGACGGATCCGCCTCCGGCACCGCATGGCGCAGCACGGCCGGCACCACGATGTACGACGCACTCGCCGACAGTACCATCAGCAGCGCGGCATCGCCGGCCGGCAGATCCAGCAACAGTGCGAGCAGCAGCGCGATCGTCGCGTGAACAAACGGTGCCAGCATGGCATACGCGAGTAGCACCGGCGATTTTCCGGGCGCTGCGCGCAGGTTCTTCGCGACCACCAGGCCCATGTCGAGCAGGAAGAACGCCAGCATGCCCTTGAACAGGTCGGCAGAGAAGGGTTTCATCACCTCCTTGCCGGCATCGCCACTGACAAAGCCGATCACCAGCGATGCCATCAGCAGCAGGTGGGTCCCATTGGTCAGCGACTCACGTAGCACCTCGCCAATCGACATCACCGGACCGCCACTGGCGCCGACTGCCAGCGTGCCTTGCGCACCGCCGCTGTGCGACGACGCAACCGCCTGACGGCGCAGCAGGTTCGCCAGCACGATCGCCACGATGATCGCGGGCGACTCCATCAGTACCATCGCCACGGCCATATGGCCGCCAACGGCGATGGCGTTCGCTTCCGCATATTGCATCGCGGTCACGAAAGTCACCGCGCTCACCGAGCCGTAGGAGGCGGCGACAGCCGCCGCATCAAAGCGGCTTGGCAGCCTGTTTTTCAGGAAGGCGTAACCTAGCATCGGTACGATAAAGGCCATCATCACGGCGGCCAGCAGGCTGGCTGCGATCGAAGGGCTGATGCCAGAAGAGGCCAGAGCAAAGCCGCCTTTCAGGCCGAGTGCCATCAGCAGGTACAGCGACAGGAATTTCGCGATCTGCGCCGGGATCTCGAGGTCCGAGCGCAGCAGGCCGGCGACGATACCAAATATGAAAAACAGAACCGCGGGGTCTAGAAAATTTTGCATGAGGGCTCCTTTGTTGCGGCGCGATGATAGGCTTTGCCACGCATAAGATAAAATCAATTTTTTAGTCAATAACCATAGGAATAAACCTATGCATCTGACCTTTCGCCAGTTAAAGCTGATCGCCGCCCTCGCCGAGACCGGCAGCGTCAGTGCTACCGCGCGCGCCATGCACGTCACGCAGCCGACGGTGTCGATGCAGTTGAAGGAGATCAGCGATGCGATCGGCATGCCCGTACATGAGGTGATCGGTCGGCGTGTGTTCCTGACCGACGCGGGACGCGAACTGGCCGAGACCGCACGTGCGATCGCGGATGAATGGGAAGCGCTGGAACAGAAGTTCGACGCGATGCGCGGTCTGACGCGCGGCCGGCTGCGCGTGTCCGTGGTGAACACCGCGAAGTACTTCATCCCGCGCATGCTTGCCGGTTTCTGCTCCCATCATCCCGAGATCGACATCTCACTCGAGGTATTGAACCGTGATGGTGTCGTTGCCCGGCTGCGTGAGAACCGTGATGATCTCTATATCATGTCGATGCCACCGGCCGACATGGATCTCGACGACAGCGTGTTCATGCCAAACCCGCTGCTGCTGGTTGCGCCGCCGGCGCATCCGCTGGCACATAAGCGTCGGCTGTCGCTGGATAAACTGGCGAATGAGCGCTTCATTCTGCGCGAGCGCGGCTCGGGCACGCGGATGGCGACCGACCAGGTATTCGGTGAGCTCGGCTTCAAGCCTCGGCTAAGGATGGAAATGGGTAGCAACGAGGCGATCCGGCAGGCGGTGGCCGGTGGGCTCGGTGTGGCCGTGCTGTCTGCGCATGCGCTGGGCGAGGGCACGGCGCTAGACGAGATCGCGACCCTGGACGTCCAGGGCTTTCCGGTGCACTCGCAGTGGCATGTGGTCTACCCGAAGGGCAAGCGGCTGTCGCCGATTGCGTCGGTGTTTCGCGAACAGCTGTTGCATAGCGCGGCACCGCAAACCCGACGACGGCGGGAGGGATAAGTCGGACGCATCGGGTCGGGCTGCTAAACTACGCTGGTCATGCATAAGCTCATCGTTTTCCTGCTGATTTCCGTGGTTATGCTGCAGGCTGGATTCGCCGCCGCGGGCAGCGCCTGTCTGCACGAACAGGATGCGGGTGCTCATCATTTCGGCCATCACGCCCATGAGCACCGCACGACCGCTGCCGGACTGTCGACGGCCGGTGAACATTCATCCGACCCGGCGAAGAGCGCGTTCCCGTCGGGGACTGCCAGCGGCGATCTCGATCAGGATCACGATTGCACGACCTGCCACGCCAATGCGCCGGCGGGCCTGCCGGCGTGGTCGCGTGGCCCCGTGCTACCCGAAGGCATCGACCTTCTTGCGGAAGCATCGCCATTCCATCTTTCCCCGCCGCCACCTGCGCGGCCCGAACGCCCCAACTGGTTCGGCACTGCCTGAGCCAGGGGCACCCGCCCCCTACCCGATGTTCCGGCCGTCGCAGTGACGACGGCCTCTGCTGGAGAGAAGGATGACTTTCACCGTTTTTTCAGGCCCGCATTTTCAGCGCGGCGTACGATATGTTGGCAGGTTTGCCGCCTTGTTTGCCGCCTTGTTCACGCTCGGTACGGCGCAGGCGCAGGAGCGAGCCGTATTGATCGAGCCAGCCGGGCCGCTGACCCTGAACCGGGCATTGCAACTGGCGCAAGACGCCAACCCGGCACTGGCCGCGGCCCGTCGCGAAGTCGAGGCCGCCGCCGCGCAGGTGCTGCAGGGCTCGCTGCGCCCGAACCCGGAATTCACTTACCAGACCGAAGATGCCAGCCGCCTGTCGCGCAGCTCGTCGCTGGAAATCGGCTTGCCGATCGAGACTGCTGGCAAGCGCGATGCGCGCGTGCGGTCGGCCGAACTTGGCCAGCAGCTGGCGCAGACCGATCTCGAAGGTCGCCTTCTGCGCTTGCGCGCCTCCGTAGTCTCGGCCTTTTTTGATGTGCTGGCTGCACAGGAGCTGTCCGCACTTGCGGCCGACAGCGTGCGTCTCGCGCAGCGCGCCAGCGACATCGCTGCCAGGCGCGTCGCCGCCGGCAAGGTGTCGCCGGTCGAGGAGACCCGCGCGCGCGTCGCTGAAGCCGGCGTTCGCGTAACTCAGACACAGGCCGACAGCGAGCTGCGTAACGCTCGTCGCCGATTGTCCAGCCTCTGGGGCAATCCGTCGCCGAATTTCAGCGGTGCGCAGGGCGAGGTCGAGCAGCTGAACGAATTGCCTCCGGCCGAAGCTATCGAGCGGCGCCTCGCCGCATCGCCGTTGGTGCTGCGGGCTCGTCACGAGCTCGAGCGCCGGCAATCGCTGGTCAGGCTCGAGCAGAGCCGCGCAGTGCCAGACTTCATGATCAGTCTCGGCGTGCGCCGTTCGCTGGAGACGCCGGGCAATCTCACGATGCTCGGCGTGACAGTGCCGCTGCCGGTCGCCAACCGTAACCAGGGCAATATCCTCGAGGCGCTGAGGCGCGAGGACAAGGCCCGCGAAGAACTGTTCGCCACACAGGTTGCGCTGAATAGTGATGTGCAGCAGGCGCTGGAGCGCGTGCGCGCGCGCCGCGACGAGGCCGAGCTGCTGCGCCGCGATGTGCTGCCCGGCGCGCGCAGCGCCTATGACGCGGCGACGATCGGTTTCGAGAACGGCAAATTCAGTTTTCTCGAGGTGCTCGATGCACAGCGGACACTGTTTGCCGCCAAGTCGCAGTACCTGAACGCGCTGGCGAATTTCCATCGCGCGCAGGCCGAGCTGGAGAGTCTGCTCGGGCAGGACCGGACGGATGCCGCAAGACCTTGACCATCGGGACAACAGAATGACGCTTCGACAGAAATTTTCTTTCGGCGGGCCCGGACGAGGCCGGCCGGTCGCTACCGCCGCCGTGATCATTACGGGCATTGTGCTGGCAGTGCTGATCCTGAGTATGGAGAAGGGGCAGCACCGCAGCGCCGATGACGATGACGCACCCGCAGCCTCCGCTGACGCTGTCCCGGCGGGCACCCCGCAGAGCGCAGCCCCTGCGCCGCAGATTGTGATGGATGACGCACAGGTCAAGGCCTCCGGGATTGACGTGCAGGCTGCGGGTCCGGCGCGTATCCGCGCGATGGCACAATTCCCCGGCGAGATACAGTTGAATGATGACCGTACGGTGCACGTAGTGCCGCGCGTGGCCGGCATCGCCGAGTCCGTTCATGTGGCAACCGGGCAGACGGTGAAGGCAGGCCAGCTGCTGGCCGTGTTCTCCAGCCAGGCGGTGTCGGAACAGCGCAGCAGCCTGCTGACGGCGGAGCGTCGCCTTGAGCATGCGCGCTCCATTCTCGAGCGCGAGAAGCGACTGTGGGAGCAGAAGATCTCCGCTGAGCAGGATTATTTACAGGCGCAGCACTCGGTGCAGGAGGCCGAGATCGACCTCGAAAACGCGCGGCAGAAACTGGCTGCGCTGGGTGTGGGCAAAGGGGGTGGCAGCAATGGTAGCAAAAGCGGCGGCACGATGAATCGCTTCGAGTTGCGCGCGCCTTACGACGGCCTGGTCGTCGAGCGCAGCCTGTCGACTGGCGAGGCAGTCAAGGAAGACACGCCCATTCTTACCATTGCCGATATGCGTACTGTATGGGCCGAGGCGCACATACCGGCGAAAGACCTGCCGCTGTTCCGCGTCGGCGAGAAGGTCAGCGTGCGGGCGACCGCATTCGATGCGCAGACCACCGGCACGGTCGCTTTTGTCGGCGCGCTGGTCGGCGAGCAGACGCGGATGGCCAGGGCGCGCATTCTGGTCGACAACCCGAAAGGTATCTGGCGTCCCGGACTGTTCGTGAACATCGAGGTCAAGGCGACCGATATCGATGTGCCAGTCGCGGTACAGTCCGAGGCGCTGCAGACCCTCGGTACCCAACAGGTCGTGTTCGTGCGCGAAGGCGGCAATTTCAGCGCACGAGCGGTCACCCTCGGCCGCAGCGACGGCTCGCATGTTGAGGTCGTGCAGGGGCTGGCGACAGGTGCGCGCTACGCGGGGCGCAACAGCTACATCATCAAGTCGGAAATGTCGAAGCTGGCATCCGAAGAAGGTTACTGACCGGGGCCGGCCATGTTCGAAAGACTGATACGGTTCTCGATCGCGCAGCGCGCGCTGGTGATGTTCGCCGCGCTCGGTCTGGCCATCACCGGCATCTACAGCTACCAGCAGCTGCCCATCGATGCGGTACCCGACATCACGAACGTGCAGGTGCAGATCAACACCTATGCGCCGGGTTATTCGCCGCTCGAGGCCGAGCAGCGCATCACCTATCCGGTCGAGACGGTGATGGCCGGCCTGCCGAACCTGCAGCAGACGCGCTCGCTGTCCCGCTACGGGCTGTCGCAGGTGACGGTGATCTTTGACGAGGGCACCGATATCTATTTCGCGCGGCAGCTGGTCAACGAGCGCATCGCGCAGGCGAAAGAGAGACTCCCTGCAGGGCTGACACCGGAGATGGGGCCGATCGCCACTGGTCTCGGCGAGATCTACCTGTGGACGGTGGAGGCCGGCAAGCAAGCCAGCAAGCCTGACGGCAGCCCGTATACCGAGACCGACCTGCGCGAGATCCAGGACTGGGTGATCAAGCCGCAGTTGCGCACGGTTCGTGGCGTGACCGAAATCAACTCGATCGGCGGCTATGTGAAGGAATACCAGATCGCGCCGGATCCGGCGCGGCTGGCAGCGGTCGGCGTGTCGCTGGCCGAGCTGGTCACCGCAGTCGACCGTAATAACCAGAACGCCGGCGCCGGCTACATCGAGAAGCGCGGCGAGCAGTATCTGGTGCGCGCGCCGGGGCAGGTGCGCAGCATTGATGATATCCGCGACATCGTGATCAAGAGCGCGGGTGGCGTACCGGTGCGTGTGCGCGATGTCGCCGATGTCGGGATCGGCCGTGAGCTCCGCACCGGTGCGGCCACCGAGAATGGCCGCGAAGTCGTGCTGGGCACCGTTTTCATGCTGATGGGCGAGAACAGTCGTACTGTATCGCGTGCTGTCGACCAGCGGATGGGCGAGATCAACCGCAACCTGCCCAAGGGAGTACGCGTCGTGACGGTGTACGACCGCACCCACCTGGTTGACAAGGCGATTGCGACGGTGGCGAAAAACCTGCTCGAAGGCGCGATCCTGGTAATTGCGGTGCTGTTTTACTTCCTCGGCAACCTGCGTGCGGCGCTCATCACGGCCGCAGTGATTCCGCTCTCGATGATGTTCACGCTGACCGGCATGGTGCAGTACAAGGTCAGTGCGAATCTGATGAGCCTGGGTGCGCTCGACTTTGGCATCATCGTCGACGGTGCAGTGGTGATCGTCGAAAACTGCATTCGCCGGCTCGCGCACGCGCAGCAGCAGGCCGGCCGGCCGCTGACCCGTGAAGAACGTTTCGACGAAGTGTTCGAGGCAGCGCGCGAGTCACGCCGTGCGCTGCTGTTCGGGCAGTTCATCATTATAGTGGTCTATTTGCCGATCTTCACGCTGGTCGGTGTCGAAGGCAAGATGTTCCATCCGATGGCCTTTACCGTCGTCGCCGCGCTGTTTGCCGCGATGCTGCTGTCGGTAACCTTCGTTCCGGCAGCGGTCGCGATGTTCGTCACGGGCCGCGTCGATGAGAAGGAGAACACGCTGATGCGCGCGGCGCGCCGCGCCTACCTGCCGATGTATCACTGGGTGATGGATGTGAAGGGGCTGGTGCTGACGACGTCGGCTGTGATTGTAGTGCTGTGTGCGCTACTGATGACGCGACTGGGCAGCGAGTTCGTGCCGAACCTGAACGAAGGCGACTTCGCGTTCCAGACCATCCGTGCGCCGGGCGTGAGCCTGACGCAGGCGGTCGACATGCAGAAGAACATTGAACTGACGCTGAAACAGAAGTTTCCCGAGATCGAGCGCGTGTTCACCCGCATCGGGACCGCGGAGATTGCCACCGACCCGATGCCGCCCAGCCTGTCCGACGGCTACATCATGCTCAAGCCGCAGGAGCAGTGGCCCGCGCCGCGTAAAACACGTGACGAGCTGCTCGAGGCAATCCAGCAAACGGTATGGAAAATCCCCGGTAATAACTATGACTTCTCGCAGCCGATCCAGCTGCGCTTCAACGAACTGATCTCCGGCGTGCGCAGCGATGTCGCCGTGAAGATTTTTGGCGACGACATGGAGCAGCTTGGCCGGCTGGGCGACGAGGTACTCGCACGGCTGCAGCGCGTCGATGGCGTGTCCGAAGCAAAGGTCGAGCAGACCACCGGCCTGCCGATGCTGACGGTATCAGTCGATCGCCAGCGCGCCGCCCGCTACGGGCTCAACGTGACCGATGTGCAGGATGTCGTAGCGGCTGCTGTTGGCGGCAGTACCGCCGGCACGCTATTCGAGGGCGACCGCCGTTTCGATATCGTTGTACGTCTGCCGGAATTGCTGCGCACCGACATCGATGCGATCCGGCGGTTGCCGGTGAACCTGCCGTCGGCTTCCGGTCATGGCGGATTCATCCAGCTTTCCGAGGTGGCCGATTTCTCGGTCGCGCCGGGACCAAACCAGATCAGTCGCGAAAACGGCAAGCGGCGCGTGGTGGTCACGGCGAATGTGCGCGGTCGCGATGTCGGTTCCTTCGTCGCCGACGCCGAGGTGCAGCTGGCCGGCCTGCAACTACCCACTGGCTACTGGCTCAGCTGGGGCGGTACCTTCGAGAACCTGCAGTCAGCCACGCAACGGCTGCAGATGGTCGTGCCGGCAGCGCTGTTCCTGGTATTCGTGCTGCTGTTCGCGATGTTCGGCAACCTGAAGGATGGGCTACTGGTGTTCACCGGCATTCCTTTTGCGCTGACCGGCGGTGTGCTTGCGCTCTGGCTGCGTGATATACCGCTGTCGATTTCGGCGGCTGTCGGCTTCATTGCGCTCTCCGGTGTCGCGGTACTGAACGGACTGGTGCTGATCAGCTTCATCCGTAATCTCACTGAGAACGGCATGCCACTGGACGAGGCAGTACGTGAAGGCACGTTGACGCGGCTGCGTCCGGTGCTGATGACGGCACTGGTCGCATCGCTCGGCTTTTTGCCGATGGCGATTGCGACCGGCACCGGTGCCGAGGTGCAGCGCCCGCTGGCGACCGTCGTGATTGGCGGCATCCTGTCCTCGACGGTGCTGACGCTGTTGGTACTGCCGCTGCTTTATTATTTAACGCACCGAACAACGCCGCGGTCGAGCCCTCCCGGTCACGCCGCATAGTCGGCCTGGGAGAATCGTCGTGAAACTTGCGTTGCTGTCCGACCTGCATGCGAACCTGCCCGCGCTGGACGCTTGTCTTGCGCATGCGCGGGCGCAGGGTGCCACCGATGTCGCCGTGCTTGGCGATCTGGTGGGCTACGGTCCGCATCCGTCCGAAGTACTTGAGCGTTGCCACGAACTGCAGCGGCAGGGCGCCACTGTCCTGCGCGGCAATCATGATGTGCTGCCGTTCAATCCAGTGCTGACCGACTCAACCTGGGGCGACATGACGGCTGCATGGACCTTCCGCCATCTCGACGACTTGCAGCGCGAATGGCTTGCGCAACTGCCGCTGACCGCGACGCTCGGTAATGTGTATCTGGTTCATGCGACCGCCGACGCACCGGAGAAATGGCATTACCTGCTCGACGAGCGGCTGGCCGAGCGCAGCCTCGATGCGGCGATGAAGAACCCGGACATTCGCTATGTGTTCGGCGGGCATGTGCATCAGCAGTCGCTGTACTACCGCGGTACCGGTAGCCGCCTGATGCCATTCTCGCCGCGCGCCGGCGTTGCGATACCGGTCAGTACGCATCGCCGCTGGGTTGCCACTATCGGTTCGGTCGGCCAGCCGCGAGATGGCGACACGCGCGCCGGCTACGCGCTGCTCGATACCGACGCGAAGATGCTGAGCTTTCATCGTGTCGCCTACGATCATCTCGGCGTGGTGCGCGACATGCGCGCAGCCGGCCTGCCGGAAGTGCTCGCGTCGCGACTGGAGAGCGGACGATGAGCCGGCTTGATGAAGGCAGCGAACTCGACGGCTTCCGCATTGGCAAGCGTTTGCATGCGGGCGCGATGGCACGCATCTATGAAGTGGACTACGCGGACGGTCGCGTGCAGCCGTTCCCGATGGTGATGAAAGTGCCGCTGATGCGCGAGGGCGATGGCTCGGAGAATATCGTCGGCTTCGAGATCGAGCATCAGCTGCTACAGGTACTGCACGGCACGCATGTGCCGCGCTTCGTCGCGGCTGGCGATCTCGATCGTGTGCCGTATCTGGTGATGGAGCATCTGCACGGTGTGACGCTGGAAGCGTGGATCAAGCAGTTCACCGATGCCGGCATGCCAATACCAACAGATGAGATCGTGCGTGTCGGTGCGCTACTGGCGCAGGCAGTGCACAGCCTGCATCAACAGAACGTATGTCATCTGGATCTGAAGCCGGCGAACGCCTTGCTGACTGACGATGGCCATGACAGCCACGGCAGTCGTATCGTGCTGCTCGACTTCGGTCTGTCCTGCCATGCGCACTATCCGGATCTGCTGGCCGAGGAATTCCGCAAGGCCGTCGGCTCGCCCGCATGGATCGCGCCGGAGCAGGTGGTCGGTGTGCGCGGCGATCCGCGCTCTGATGTGTTTGCGGTAGGTGTGATTCTGTACGAGATGGCAACCGGCGAATTGCCGTTCGGTTTTCCATCGACGCAGGGCGGTCTGCGGCAGCGGCTGTGGATGAGCCCGACGCCGCCGCGCGCGCATCGCGCCGATTTGCCGGAGTGGTTGCAGGAAGTGATCCTGCGTTGTCTCGAACCTCAGGCAGGCCAGCGCTATCCGTCGGCTGCGCACCTGATGTTTGACCTGCGCAATCCGGAACAGGTGAGCGTGACCGAACGCGGCCGTAAGCTGAAGGGGCCGGGCTTCTGGTGGCATGTCAAGCGCTGGCTGCGTGCTGTCGGCATGCAATACGAGCCAAGCCCCTTGCCGTCACAGCAGATTTCAGAAGTGCCGATCGTGATGGTCGCGGTACCGAACGACGATGTCAGCGATGTGGCGATGGTAGCGCTGCGGCAGGCGACTGCGCGTTCGCTCGGCACGCGGCCCGGCGCGCGGCTCGCGGTGGTGACGGTGGTGAATTCGAGCTTCGCCAGTAGCGGTAAGGACCGCAACGAGACCTGGCTGATGCGCCACCACCTGAGAGGCTTTCGCAAATGGGCTGAGGGGCTGGATTTATCCGGCCATCAGGTGTCCTTCCATGTGCTGGAGTCGGGCGATGTAGCGCAGGCATTGCTGCGCTATGCCGAAGGCAATAACGTCAGCCTGATCATCATGGGCGCAGCCACACACGGGCTGTCGATACAGCGCTTCGTCGCAACCGTGCCGATCAAGGTCGCGATGCATGCGCCTTGTACCGTAGTGCTGGTGAAGGAGCCGATGCCGTTTGCGCAGCTGGCTGACGACGAAGAAATCGCCGCCGCCTGATCTTGGCGCCGGCTCTGCAGAATCGATTATCCTTGAGGGCAACCACCCTCTTTGCAGTACCTGCCTGCCGCGGCGATGCGGCAAACCCGTTCGCGAAAGGATTATCCGATGAACATGTCCGCCCCGAAGTCGCTGACCGAGGCTGCCGTGCGTACCGACGCCGACTGGCTCGAAGCGCACTGGATGCCTTACACCGGCAACCGCGAATTCAAGGCCAATCCACGGCTGTTCGTCAGTGCGAAGGATGCGTATTTCACCGATGCCGACGGCCGCAAGATTTTCGATGGCCTGTCCGGGCTGTGGACCACCGGCCTCGGCCATTGCCGGCCGGAGCTGATCGACGCGGTCAGCCGGCAGATGGCGACGCTGGATTTCACGCCAGCCTTTCAGTTCGGCCACCCGCTGTCCTTCGCGCTGGCGAACCGGATGCGCGACTTCTTGCCTGCTGAACTGGATCATGTGTTCTTCACCGGCTCCGGCTCGGAATCGGCGGATACGTCACTGAAGATGGCGCGTGCCTACTGGCGCGCGAAAGGGCAGGGATCGAAGACCCGCTTCATCGGCCGCGAGAAGGGCTATCACGGTGTGAACTTCGGCGGTGGCTCGGTCGGCGGCATCGTCGGTAACCGCAAGCTGTTCGGGCAGGGCATCGAAGCAGACCATCTGCCGCATACGATGCTCGAGAAAAATGCCTTCTCGCGCGGCCTGCCGACGCAGGGCGCGGAGCTGGCCGACGAACTGCTGCGACTGATCAGCCTGCATGACGCATCGAACATCGCGGCCGTGATCGTCGAACCCTTCTCCGGTTCGGCCGGCGTGATCGTGCCGCCGGTCGGCTATCTGCAGCGGCTGCGGCAGATCTGCGATCAGCACCAGATCCTGCTGATCTTCGACGAAGTGATCAGCGGCTTTGGTCGTTCCGGGGCGTGGACTGGTTCGGAAGCCTTCGGCGTCACGCCCGATATCCTCAACTGCGCGAAGCAGATCACCAACGGCGTGCAGCCTCTGGGCGCGGTGGTCGCGAAAAAAGAAATCTACGACACCTTCATGCAGAACGGCGGCCCGCACTATCTGCTCGAATTCCCGCATGGTTATACCTACTCGGCACATCCGGTGGCGTGCGCCGCGGCGCTGGCCACGCTGGACTTGCTCCAGAAGGACGATGCAGTCGGCCGAGTGAAGGCACTCGCGCCGCATTTCGAGCAGGCCGTGCATTCGCTGAAAGGCTGCAGGCACGTGACCGACATCCGCAATATCGGGCTGGCCGCCGGCTTCACGCTCGCGCCGGTGCCGGGCGAGCCGGCGAAGCGGCCGTATGAGGTCGCGATGGCGATGTGGAAGAAGGGCTTCTATGTGCGCTATGGCGGCGACACAATACAGCTTGCGCCGCCGTTCATCTCGACGCGCGCCGAGATCGATGCGCTGGTGAATGCACTGGGCGAGAGCCTGAACGCGACCGACTGACGACAGTCGGTCGTATCTTGGATCACCAGCTGCCCGTATTCGGCATCGACACCCAGGGCTCGGCCGGCGGCAGCGGCTGGCCGCGCTGCAGCAGCTCGATCGAAATATTGTCAGGCGAGCGCACGAAAGCCATGCGGCCATCGCGCGGTGGCCGCAATATCGTCACCCCGTGCGACTGCAGCCTTTCACAGAGCGCATACACATCGTCGACCGCATAGGCGATGTGGCCGAAATTACGCGCGCCGCCCAGTTCCTCCGGATCCCAGTTGTAGGTCAGCTCGATCTGCGCGTCATGGTCGCCGGGCGCGGCCAGATAGACCAGCGTGAAGCGGCCGGACGGCACTTCGTATTCGCGCACGACGTCGAGGCCGAGCGCATCGCGATAGAACTTCAGCGAGGTGTCCAGGTCGGTAACGCGGACCATGGTGTGCAGGTATTTCATCGGGCTTCCTTTGCAAGACAGTCAGATAAGCAGCCTATTTTAACGGCGCACCGACGCAGGCTTCTGCGCCGGCGCCGGCTGCTTTACCTGTCCGGCGACTCGCTGCTTTCCCGCCGGATTACATCCGGCCCGACTGCACCGCATTGATCTGGAAGTTCAGCATGCGAGCCTCAGCAACCGACGACCACTGGTTCTGCTGATTCTGGAATCGGCGATAGTGTGCGAACAGCTTCTTGAAGTTCGGGTTCTTCGCGGATTCCTCGGCCATCACTTCATCGGCCGCCTTCAGGCAGGCATCCATCACCGTCTTCGGGAAAGCGCGCAGCTTGACGTTACGCTTCATCAGCCGTGCGAGTGCGAGCGGATTGTTCACGTCGTACTTGGCCTGCACCATCACATGCGCCTCATAGCAGGCAGCCGACAGCGCAGCCTGGTACTGCTTCGGCAGGCTCTCCCACGGCTTACGTCCGACGATCAGTGACAGTTGCGAGCCGGTTTCCCACCAGCCCGGCGTGTAATAAAACGGCGCGACGCGCTCGAACCCGAGCCGCTCGTCATCATGCGGGCCCACGAATTCGGCCGCATCAATCGTGCCTTTCTCCAGCGCCGGATAGATGTCGCCCGGCGGAATCTGCTGCGGCACGACACCGAGCTTCTGCAGGATGCGTCCGGCCATGCCGCCGACGCGCATCTTCAGTCCGGCCAGATCTTCCAGACCTTTCAGCTCCTTGCGGAACCAGCCGCCCATCTGCGTACCGGTATTCCCGCAGGTGAAGCTGACCACGCCGTACTGCTTCAGGAAGTCGGCCATCAGTTCGCGGCCGCCACCAGCGGTGTACCACGCAGTCTGCTGCCGTGTGTTCATGCCGAACGGGATCCCGGTCTCAAAGCTGAACGTGGTGTCTTTGCCGAAGTAGAAGTAGAGCGCGGTGTGGCCCATCTCGACGGTGCCGCTTTGCACCGCATCCAGCACCTGCAGCGCCGGCACGATCTCGCCGGCCGGGAAGGTGCGGATCGTGAACTTGCCCTGGGTGAGTTCGGCCACGCGCTGGGTAATCAGCTCGGCGCCGCCGTACAGCACATCCAGCGACTTCGGATAGGTGGACGGCATGCGCCAGGTCACCGTCGGCAGGTTATCGCCGGCAAAGGCCGAAGCGCTGAAAGCCGCGGCCGCGCCTGTGGCGCCGGCGATGAAATCGCGTCTCTGCATCTGTGTCTCCCTGTTCTTGTTGTCGGGTGCGCGCCCTCTGGATGCCGGCGGCGAAGGCCATTGTATGCGACGTGCCGCGGCCGCGGACAGGGCGGAATACTGGCTTCGTGAAATCGAAACATCGGCAGGATTGGACGCTCGCTGATGGCGGCTCTGCGGCTTTTCTTGCTGTGGTCCGCAGGCATCGCGATGAACTGGTCCGGTTTTCCCAGTCAGTTCGGACCGTGCTGTGCGAAGGGTGTCTCCTAAGCTGTGACCCCGGGCCGGATTTTTTGGTAGCCCGATGCGACAGCGTCAGCAGCCTGCGGCTGTCGGCAAGCGAGAGTAAACGAAAGCAAACAGGTAAGAAGCGACATGTACGGATTGGTGAACCACGCGCTGCAGCAGCTGGTCTGCACTTAGCACAGCAAGCCGGTGTGGGACGAAATACGCCGCCGCGACCGCGGAGGTATTGCAGACGCCGGCCGAGGAACTCGACCTCATCGTGCCGATCGGCGAATAGATACTGGACGCCGTCTGCGCCCAGATTGCGCACTGGCGCGAGCGCTTCGGATGGAGTCCGTCAGTGGCGGCGAATGTGTCGCCGCAGCAGTTACAGCAGGTGGATTTCGGTTGTCGCGTCGATGCAGTGCTGCGGTGTCACCGGATACCGCCGGAGTTCACTGGCGCACAGCGCGGCCTGAATTTTTCGTTACGGTCGTGTCGGCGCGCCTTCAGCGCCGCCGGTGGTCGTGTCGCCGCTGCTGCTGCCTGAGGACGGGCTGGTCTGTCCCGCAGGACTCCCGGTGCCCCGCGAACCACCCTGCGGTCCGCCTTGTGACTCGCGCTGGATATCTCCGCGCGGCCGTGCCGGCTGCGGCGTGGCCTCGGCTGTGGGGGCCGCTTCGGCGCCGCCGGTCAGCCCGTGCGTGCTGCCGCTGCTCTTCTGGCCCCAGCCTGTGGCCCCACAGGCCGACAGTACGGTCGCTGCGCACAGCAGCGGCATGATCGTTTTCATCAGCTGGCTCATGTCGTGTCCCGATACTCTGTGTCGAAAGACTCCACCGTAAGCGCTCGCCGCGCGTAGCGCTTGTGCAGGCGCAAGCACGGCTGCGTTGGCAGACACAGGTTTGAACATGCTCAAGGTGTGGAGAACATCCGGTGCCGGCGTAGTCGAAGCAATCGAGGCTTCGCGCGTTGAGCCGTTTCGCGTCGAAGGGGTATGAGCAGGCTTTCTCAGGAGATAACGATGGTTCTTTCGCGCATCATGACGGCCACGATCGCGCTGGTGGCTGGCGTCGCCGGTACGGCACTCGCGCAAGGCAAGGCCGACACCCTGCAAAAGCTCGAGGCCATGCGCTCGACCGGCGGCCCGATGACTCTGGAGACGGTGCCGCAGGGCGGCCCGCGTGCGGACGCAATCCGGCGCAACCTGCAGAAGATCAAGCTGCCGCCGGGCTTTCGTATTGACCTGTATGCGCTGGCACCCGACGCGCGGCACATGGCGGTCGGACCATCGACCGGTATTATCTTCGTCGGCTCGCGCAAGAACCGGGTCTGGGCCGTGACTGACCGTACCCGCACCCGTGTGGCCGATGAAGTGAAGGTGTTCGCACCCGGCATCGACTTTCGCGTGCCGAATGGCGTCTGCTTTTCGCCGGATGGTTTCCTGTTTGTCGTCGAACATAACCGTGTGCTGATGTTTCCGGCCGCTGAGTTCTTTTACGAAGGCAGCGATGTCGCGATCGGTCAGGTGGTGCCGCAGGGACAGCTGATTCCGGTTGAGGAAGAGAGCTTCAACCACGGCGCGCGTGCGTGCCGTATCGGACCGGACAACAAGCTGTACGTCACGCTTGGCCAGCCGTTCAATGTGCCGCCAAAGGAGAAGCTCGATCTGTATGCACGCACCGGCATCATGGGCATCGTACGCATGGATCGCGATGGCAAAAACCGCGAAGTGGTCGCCACAGGTGTACGCAATTCGGTCGGGTTGGATTTCAGTCCGAAGGACAGGACGCTCTGGTTCACTGACAATCAGGTCGACGGCATGGGAGATGACCAGCCGCCGGGAGAGATCAACCGCATCATGCAGAAGGGCCAGAACTTCGGCTTCCCATGGTACGGCGGCGGTCGTGTCAGGACCAATGAATACAAGGATGACACCCCACCACCCAACATCGTCTTCCCGCAGTCGGAGACGACGCCGCATGCGGCCGACCTCGGCATGACGTTTTATCGGGGCAGCATGTTCCCGGAGCGCTACCAGAACGGCCTCTTCTCGGCGCAGCACGGCTCATGGAACCGCTCGACACCGGTTGGCGCGCGCGTGATGTTTACGCCGATACGCAACGATGGAACTGCCGGCAAAACGGAAGTGTTTGCCGAGGGATGGCTGACGCCGACCAATGAATTCCTCGGCAGGCCGGTCGACGTGGCGACGCTGGCCGATGGTTCGCTACTGGTGTCTGATGATTATGCAGGTGCGATCTATCGGATTCATTACACCGGTGAGGCTGGAAAATAGCAGGTACGCGCAACAGAGACGTGCTACCCGCCCTTCAGTGCGGGCGGAAGCGGCGTGACATCCAGCCGAAGATAGCAGCACCGGCCAGCAGCGACGCGGAGGCGATGTAGATCGAATCCGCAAAGCCGGTTGCGTGGTCGGGCGCGCGCGCCAGCATCAATGCGGCAATTGGCGGGCCGATGATCTGGCCCAGCGCGAATGCGCCGGATAACAGGCCAATGATGGCGGCCGGTGATTGCGGATGCAGTCGCCGGCCGAGCTGCATCACGAAGAAGGTGATCGCGGTGAACGGCAGGCCGACCAGCATACTGCCGATCGCAAAGCCGGTCAGTGTGGGCAGCCAGATCACCAGCACCACGCCGAGTGCCTGCATCAGGTAGCAGACCACCAGCAGTAGCCGCTGGTCGATGCGCGACGGTATCCGCGATGCGATCAACGCGCCAGCAGCTACGCCCATACCCAGCATCGGCCAGAACAGGTCGGGCCAGACCGAGCCCGGCAGCGCGGTGCGCGCAATCACCGGCAGGAAGGTGGCGGTGATGATGTAGCCGAAGCCGGCCAGTCCGTAGCCAAGCGTCAGTGCAGTCTTTTCGGTGACGCTGCCGCCCTGGCCTGGTTGTGCATATGCGGTGCCGGAAGGCTGCAGTCCGTGATCATCGCGATAGACGGGCCAGACGGTAGCGGTCATCAATGCCGCCAGCAGCGCGAACGCAAGCCAGCCGCTGCCGGCGCGCCAGTCCATTTGCACCATCAGGCTGGCCAGCAGTCCGCTGCTGGCGATGCCGACACCCGGCCCGGCGTAGACAATGCCGCCGGCCGACGGTGTATTCATCCTTGCCAGATGACCGAGGCACCAGGTGGACGTATAGACGAAGGACAGCGCCGTCATCATGCCGGCGGCAAAGCGCAGCCATGGCCAGACGGCGGGCGCATCAAGCGCCATGGCCGCGGTCAGCAGGCAGGTGAGCGTCAGGCCGAACTTCACCATCAATGATGCGCGCACCGGTGCGAGGCCGAGTTGGACCCACAGCGCCGGCTGGAACGTGCACAGCAGCGCGCCAAGCAGATAACCGAGATAGTTCGCGCTGGCCAGCCAGCTCGCGCCGGCCAGATCGAGCAGGCCGTCGTGCAGCATCATGGGCATCAGCGGTGTAAACGCAAAGCGGCCGATACCCATCGCGACAGCCAGCGACAAGGTGCCGGTCAGCGCCACGCGTATCGGGCGCAGGGCTGTCACGGAAGAATTTTTCATCCGGCGATTGTATGCGCAAAGCATGTGATGCCGGCGCGCGCAGGCGTCGCGCCTTGCTCCTTTGTGCGCCGACAACGGCGCACAGATCGCGCTGACTACACTGGGTCGACTTTCAGCACGATGGAACAGGGATGGAAACGCAGCAGCGACCACAGAGCATCGCGGAATCCGGAACGATACGCGTACTGCCACGCAGCACGGTGCTGGAGCAGCCGGCGGGGTCCGGTGACGGCGATCCTTATCCGCCGCTGTCGGAGCCGCACGCGTTTCGCGCGTGGTTCGAGCGCGAAGGCTATATCCTGGTGCGCGGCGCGATACCGGCGCGCTTGTGCCAGGCAGGCATCGATGCCTTTCGCGCCAGCGTGCTGAATGATCGCCTGGGCTTTTTCGAGCGACATGTATCCGGCAAGTTCGAGCGTCACCAGTACACGCCGGCCGGTTACATGAAGTACCCGATCATGAACCTGCAGGACCTGCCGAGTCGCCGGCATGCGGCATTTCGCCGCGCAGCGCTGACCGTGCTGACGCATCCGGCGATACAGCGGGTACTGACGGTGCTGAACGGCGAGCCCTCGCGCTGCGTGCACACGATGTACTTCGATGGCAACCAAACCACCTGGGCGCATCGCGACGGGCATTACATCGATTCGGGACATGACGGACAAATGATTGGCGTCTGGGTCGCCGCTGAAGACATTCATCCTGATGCGGGGCGCTTCTTCGTGCTGCCGCGCAGCCACCGGATGCGGGTGCCGGGCGAGGAGGGCGATCCGAACTCGCCGGCTTACAAGAAACGGATGGCGGATTTTGTGCGCGATGGCCCGCTCGACTGCGTCGCGCCGATACTGCAGCAGGGTGACATGCTGTTGTGGAACTCAATGGTCATCCATGGCAGCCTGCCGACGATGGACGAGCGCTGGTCGCGCCGCTCCTTCACGGCCCACTATGTGCCGGTGTCGCAGCCGTACAAGTGGAACGTGCGCTCGCAACAATCGAAACGCAGCATGCGCTTCAAGAAGGTCGAGGTGATACTGCATGCGGATGACAGCACACACATTACGCGGCTGCGCAATCATGTGCGTTCCGAATGGCCACGCGTGTATGGGTCGGCGCGCGCGGTATGGCGACAGCTGCGGCCGGGCGTCTGAGGGACTTTATTTGTTCTGTCGCGATGCGCTGAGCCGCGCGCTCAGGTGGGCGATCAATCCGTCGCAGGCGTCCTCGATCAGGTCCAGCACGTGCGCGAAGCCGGCGTCGCCGCCGTAGTAGGGATCGGGCACCACCATCGCGTCGTGCCGCTGACAGAATTCGGTCAGCCGGCGCAGCTTGCGTCGGCAGGGTGGCGGGCAGCGTTCTTCTGCCAGCGCGAGATTGTCCCAGTCCATCGCCAGCAGCAGGTCGTGCTTTTCGAAATCATCATCGCTGACCTGGCGCGCGCGCAGGTCGGAGAGATCATAGCCACGCAATGCGGCGGCACGCTGGCTGCGTTTATCAGGTGGCTCGCCCGGATGGTAGTTGTGCGTACCGGCTGAATCGACAATGATCAGTTCATGCAGGTTTTGCGCGCGCAGCTTGTGGCGGAAGACACCGTGCGCAGTCGGGCTGCGGCAGATATTCCCCATGCAGAAAAAGAGCACACTGAAGGAGGTGGCGGGCGCAGTCATTATAGGTTCTCTCAGGGTCTCGCTGGGTCTGTGGTTTTGCGGTTTATGATGCCATGAATTGACAATGATGAAATCCGTCACGATTACAACCACAATAGCAATCCCAATAACCTGGGGAGACTGATGAATAGTACCGCCACCGCCGCGTCTGCACGCAACGACCTGACCTCCAGCAGCCGTTCGCGCGTGAAAGCGATCCTGGTCGGCTCGATCGGCAACCTGATCGAGTGGTACGACGTTTATGCGTATTCTGCTTTCGCGCTGTATTTTGCGCCGGCGTTTTTTCCATCCGCCGATCCGGTAGCGCAGCAGCTGTCCGCAGCCGCGGTGTTTGCGGCAGCCTTCGTCGTGCGGCCGCTCGGCGGCTTGCTGTTCGGCTGGGTCGCGGACCGCTATGGCCGTCGCCGCTCGTTGCTGGTGTCGGTGCTGCTGATGTGCTTCGGCTCACTGCTGATTGCAGTGAGTCCGACGCATGCGCAGATCGGTGCGTGGGCAGCAGTGCTGCTGGTTTGCGCGAGGCTGCTACAGGGCTTGAGCCAGGGCGGTGAATATGGGGCAAGTGCGACCTATCTCGCCGAGATGGCCGAGCCGCATCGGCGCGGTTTTTATTCAGGCGTCTGGTACACCACGCTGATCGGCGGGCAGCTGGCGGCGATCTTGCTGCTGTTGGTATTGCAGAAGCTGTTCCTGACTCCGGCCGAGTTGAAGGAATGGGGTTGGCGCATTCCGTTTGTGATCGGTGCGCTGCTGTCGGTGTATGCGCTGTTCATGCGGCGCGACATGCATGAGACCGATCACTATGAGGCAGCAAAGTCGACGGGTGACTCTGGCTCATGGAAAGCACTGCTCGCGCACTGGCGCGAACTGCTGCTGGTCATCGGCATCACCATCGGTGGCACCAGTGCGTTTTATACCTACACGACCTATATGCAGAAATTCCTGAAGCTGTCGGTCGGGCTCGATGATGCTCAGGTCACCATGGTGGTGCTCGGTTACCTGACGGTGGCACTGCTGCTGCAGCCGCTGTATGGCGCGCTGTCGGACCGCGTTGGCAGGAAGCCGCTGTTGCTGTGGTTCGGCGTGATGGGCGTGCTGTGCACGTATCCGCTGCTGACACTGTTGTCGCAGACGAAGAGTCCCTGGGTTGCTTTCCTGCTGATCTGCGGTGCGTGGGTGATTGTGTCCGGCTATACCGCGATTACCGGCATCATCAAGGCCGAGTTGTTCCCGACGTCGATACGCGCGCTCGGTGTCGGCGTCCCGTATGCGCTGACGGTGTCAGTATTTGGCGGCTCGGTGGATGCCGTGGCTTTGTCGTTCAAGCAGGCGGGTTATGAGAGCGGCTTCTACTGGTATGCGACCGCATGTATCTTTGTATCGCTGCTGGTGTATTGGCGGATGGGGGATACCAAGGCGGCGTCGCGGATGGAGCGACACCGCTGAGTTGCATGACAGACTGGGTTACATGAAATTCCGCGTATGCAGCCCCGACAGCCGTTCGGCTTCGTCAACCGGAAATCCCAGCCGCACCAGCCGCGCCTTGCGCCCGGTGGCCATATCTTGTTTGAGCCGTTGCACGCGCTCGAAACCGCGCCGTACCGATGATGCATCGGTGTCGCCGGCGGCCAGCAGGATCAGTGCGTCGAACACTTCTTCGTTCAGTCCCGCGCTCGCCGACAGCGTGTCGTAACGCTGCTCGATCGCTGCTTTCAGCGCCGACTGATAGCCCGGATCCTGCGACAGCCGGTATTCGAGATGCGCCATGCCGAAGGCGACATGTCGTGCCTCGTCGCGCGCGACCAGCCTGGCGATTTGCCGTGTCAGCGGATCCGGTCCGTATTCATGCAGGAAGTTCAGTAGATTCACGAAGCTGCCTTCACCGAGCACCGACAAGAGGAACGCACTGCTGGAAAAATCGCTGGTCTCGAACAGCGTCTTCAATGACGCCTGCCCGCCGGCGCCGGACAATGCCGGGTTATCCCGCTTCAGCGTCGCGCGCCGCGTGAATACTTCCACATGCCGCGCTTCATCTGCACACTGGATGGCGAGCAGTTGCATCACTTCGCGGAAGTGCGGATGCACCTGGCCGAGATGGCGTGCCGGCACCAGCAGCGCGGCGTTTTCATTCTCTATCAGATAGGTCATCACCTGCACGACCGCCTCTTCGACTTCTTCCGGCAGGTCAGCCGTGGCCGACCAGTCGATGGCGGTTGCCGGGTCCCACTGGCCTGCGAGCGCCTGCTTGTACAGCTCGTCAGCCGTCTCGGCCCAGATTTCGGATTTCTCGCTGAAGCGGAAGTCGAAGCCGGGACTGCCGGCTTCAACCGTCGCGCCGCGCGCGGCAACGCCCCAGTGGGCGGCGGCCTGTTCGGCGATGGCTTGCGGAGCGCGGCGATCAGCATCGCCGCCTTTCACCGCGCCGGCCCAGCGACCCTGCTGGAACGGGCCACGCACGATGTCTGCATGGTCGCCGGCGAACGTGACCGCATGGCCGTTTGCACGGCACCACGCGAGCAGGTGCATGTCCCAGTCAGGCGCGCTGGCCGAGACGCGCAGCGTTTCGCCGACCGCGACCTCGTCCAGCGCGCGCTTGACCAGCAGATGCGCGCCCTGATCGAGACCGAGACCGTCAATAACGATAGTCTTGGGCGAGGATATGGCCGTTAGCGTCATAGAACTTCTCATCATCGACTGCGCGCTCCAGCGCGGCATAACCCGAAGTACGGCCGGTCTTCCATTGCCGCAGCCCTTCCAGCTCCAGTAGCGGGCGCACTGCGGGATCGTCCCAGCGCATGCCGAGGATCAGCTCGGTGAAGCGCGCGATCAGGTCTTGCGGCGCGTCCGGGCTCACCGTGAAATTGCAGTGGTCGAACGGCGCGGTGCGCGCGAGCACTTTGGTTTGGCCCGAAGGCAGGGTGCCGTCGGACGAGAACGCAAGATGATTACCGTCGATCATCCAGGCGGCATCAATCTTGCCCTGAACCAGTGCCTTCGCTGCATCGAGTTCGCCGCCGACATGGTCGCCATGCTTGCCACCGAGGATATCGAAACGCTGTGCGACGTAGTCGCGGCCTGCGACCAGACCTGCCTGACGCAAATGATCCAGCGGTATCAGCGTGGCCTGCGGCGAATCGATCGCGCCGAAGCCGACGGTCTTTCCGCGCAGCGCATTAACGCTGTCGATGCCGCTGCCGTTCTTCACGACCAGCACCGAAGTCAGGTCACAGTCGGTATCGCGCATCGCGATGGCCGAAACCTTCACACCCTTAGCCTTGGCGATACGCTCGGCGCGTACCCAGGCTAGCGGCGAATTCCATGCGAGATGCAGCGTACCGTTGAACTGGTCTTCCACCTGACGCTCGTAATTCGAGTAGAGCACGAAGTCGAATTCGAGACCATGCTCGCGGAACCAGGCCTTGAAGCCTTCCCAGATCGTGACGACTTTCGGCGCATACGCGACCGCACCCATCACGATAGTTGCTTGGGTCATGATATTTCCTCAGAAAAGCGGCAGACCGGTGATGGCCTTGCCGATGAAGTCGTACAGCACGTCGGAGGTTGGTGCCATCACATGCGCAGCGCGCGCATCGCGGAACAGGCGCTCGACGCCGACTTCCTTGCGGAACGCAGCGCCGCCGCACACGCGCATCGCGGTGTCGGTGACTTCCAGCGCCGCTTCGGCCGCCGCCGGCTTGACTTCCAGCACGCGCAGCATGGTGTCAGCACGGCCGGTGGCAATGGCTGCCAGCGTGTCTTGCAGCAGTGCGTTCGCCATGTCGGCCTTGATGCGTGCTTTCGCGAGGTAGGCGCGGATGGTCGGCAGGTCGGCCAGCGAGGTGTCGAGATGTTGGTGGCGGGTGCCGGACACATGCGCGATTGCGCGTGCGAGGCTCCCCTCCATCGTACCGACCGAGCACGATGCATTCAGCGAGCAGAACCACGGCAGCACCACGCCCATCATGATGTCGAAGCCTTTGCCGTCTTCGCCGAGCAGGTTCGACGCAGGAATCTTCACGCCAGTCGCCGTGACGGGTGACGAGGCATTGCCGCGCATGCCCATGCCGTTGAACGGCGCGGCCAGCTTCAGGCCGTCGGCCTTCGCATCGACCAGCCAGATGCTGCTCGCGCCTTCGACGGCCAGCGGCTTGCTGGACCAGACATACGAATTCGCCTCAAAGGCTGATGTGATCCAGCTCTTGCGTGCGTCGAGGATGACGTTGTCGCCGTCGCGGGTTGCTGTGCTGGCCGGTGCCCAGAAGTGGCTGCGCGACTCAGCTTCGGAAAAGGCCAGCGTGGTCAGGTGACGACCGGCGGCGATTTCGCGGCGTACGTTCTCGGGGCCGAGCTGTTCGAGCACGGCGGTGGCGCAGTAGTGCATGCAGACCACCATCGCGGTCGACGGACAATGCTGTGCGAGTGCGGAGACGACCTGGCTGGCTTCGGCCAGTCCGAGGCCCATGCCGCCGACGTCCTTGCTGCTGATCAGGCCGAGCAGGCCGGTCTGACCGAGCGAGTCGATCACGGGGCGGGGGAAACGACCCTCACGGTCGGTTTCAGGCGCGAGCGCTTCGAGATGATGGGTAATGACGTGATTCAGCTTATCCAGGTGCGACACGTGGATGTCCTTTGCAGTTCGGATTGTAGAAAGCGTACGGGATGAAACCATGGAGGGAACCCGCGCACGCGCGAGGTTATTGAGCTGCGAAGTATAGCTCAGGATGGAGCCAGATGCTTAGGATCCTTACATCGTGCAATACCCGTGCAGCACTTCCGCCGCCACCAGCACAAAGGGCTTCTTGTCGCCCTTGTCCTGCACACGGACTTCGAAGTACTGCGACTGCACGCGGCCGCCGGCACGCGGCGATACCGACAGCACCTTGTACGAGTTCTGCGCAGAGCCGGTATCGATCACGGTGATTTTCTGGCCAGCGTTGCTGACGAAGCGACCCATCATCAGGCCCTTGTCACGCTGGACAATAAATTCGGCACCGGTGACGGTCTCGTAATAGTTTTTCTTTCCCTCGAGCGCGTCAAGGCGACCTTCAGCGTTGACTTCGGATGCGCCAACGATGGTGCAGCTGAGGTCACCCGTGGCTGAGGCACAGGTGGAGGCCAGTGCGAGCGCACCGGCGGCGAGGGCATGGTGGAGGCTGATGTGCATGATGGTTTGATGGTAACGAAGCGGCCGCACATCATAAACGCAGCGTCGGCAGCCTGCTGCGGCATGCGACAATGACGGCAATTCGTACCGGTATTTATAGGCCTGACCTCCCGGTCGGGCGATTCATCGCGAGGATTTGCCTGATGTCCCACCCCGAATACATCCTGACCCTGTCCTGCAAGGACCAGCGCGGCATTGTGCAGCGCGTGTCGGGTTTCCTGGCCGATCATGGCTGCAACATCATCGACTCCGCACAGTTCGGCGATGCGCAGACGAAGCAGTTCTTCATGCGCGTGCACTTTGCACAGGAGGATGCAGCGGTCACTGAAGACAAGCTGCGTTCCGAGTTTGGTGAAGCAGCGCAGGCGATGAGCATGGACTGGCAGCTGCATGATGCGGCACGCAAGCCGCGTGTGCTGATCATGGTCTCGAAGATCGGGCACTGCCTGAACGACCTGCTGTTCCGCTACAAGAGCGGGCTGCTCCCGGTGGAGATTGTTGCGATCGTGTCGAACCACACCGACTTTTACCAGCTGGCAGCCAGCTACAACATCCCCTTTCATCATTTCCCGCTGATGGCCGGCGCATCGGCCGAGGCCAAGCGCGCGCAGGAGCAGAAGGTCATCGAGATCGCTGATGCGAATCGTGTCGATCTGGTGGTACTGGCGCGCTATATGCAGATCCTGTCAAAGGAGATGTGCGATGCGCTGCGCGGCCGCGCAATCAACATCCATCACTCCTTCCTGCCGAGCTTCAAGGGCGCGAAGCCCTACTATCAGGCGCATGACCGCGGTGTGAAGCTGATCGGCGCGACCGCACACTTCGTGACCAGCGACCTCGATGAGGGCCCGATCATTGAGCAGGATGTGGAGCGCGTTGATCACGCGATGGGGCCGGAGATGCTGACGGCGATCGGGCGCGATGTTGAATGTGTGGTGCTGGCGCGCGCGGTGAAGTGGTTTGTCGAGCACCGCATTCTGGTGAACGGGCACAAGACGGTGATTTTCAGGTAAGCCTGGTTGAGAATCCGGATCCCGGCGCAAGCCGGGATCCCGTGACATTCAGACATTCAGACAGCAAGTAAATTCAGACAGCAAGTCTTTACGGCAGGCCGGGCACGCGCTCAACCCGCCTTCAATACCCGTTTCAGCCAAATGCTGATGTCATCAATCTCTTCCGCGCAGACCGAGTGCGGCATCATGTATTCGCGCCATTCGACGTTGTAGCCCAGCTCGTTGAGCAAGTCACGCGACGCTTCCGCGCGATGGATCAGCACGACATTTTCGCCGCGCCCGTGGGCCATGAAGACCGGCGTGTGCTGGTTGGCGCTGCTGCGCTCTGCCGCGATCGATGGTGCCAGCGGCAGGTAACCCGACAGGCACATCAGACCGGCAAGCTTCTGCGGATAGCGCAGGCCAGTCTGCAGCGTCATCGCGCAGCCCTGTGAGAATCCGGCCAGCACGATTTTCTCGGCGGGTATGCCGCGCGCGACTTCGCGTGCGATCAGGTCTTCGATGCGCTTCTGCGATGCGCGCAGACCGTTCTCGTCCTCGCGCCGCACCAGATCCATGCCAAGGATGTCGTACCACGCGCGCATCACGTAGCCGTTGTTGATCGTGACTGGCATCGTTTCCGCATGCGGGAACACGAAGCGTATGCCGGGGCAGCCATCGAGATCGAGCTCGCGCACGATGGGCACGAAGTCATTGCCATCGGCGCCGAGGCCGTGCATCCAGATCACGGCGGCCGCCGGTTGCTCGGAGGTCGAGACTTCAATGGTTTCCAGCAGGGGCACGGTGCTCATCGGGAGTTCTTCGAATTTTGGGAATTTATTTTGCGCGAATCGCCGACTTCGGGCGGAAGGCCTTGCAGACCGCATCATTCGTCTCGATGTACGGACCGCCGATCAGGTCAATGCAGTAGGGCACAGCAGCAAAGATGCCGCCGACGATGGACTTGCCGTCGGCATCCTTCAAGCCCTCGAGCGTTTCGCGGATGGATTTCGGCTGACCCGGCAGATTCATGATCAGCGCTGCATGGTCGGCTGTGTCGCGAATCACCGCAACCTGCCGCGACAGGATCGCGGTCGGCACGAATTTCAGGCTGATCTGCCGCATCTGTTCGCCGAAGCCCGGCATCTCTTTCGTTGCGACCGCCAACGTCGCCTCCGGCGTGACGTCGCGTCGCGCAGGACCAGTGCCGCCGGTGGTCAGTACGAGGTCGCAGCCGATGTCGTCAACCAGTTCGATCAGGGTCTTCTCGATCACGGGCCGTTCGTCGGGAATCAGTCGCGTTTCCATCTGCCACGGACTGGCCAGCGCCTGTGTAAACCAGTCACGCAGTGCGGGGACACCCTGGTCTTCATAGACGCCGCTGGAGGCGCGATCGGAAATCGATACAAGACCGATGATCAGTTCGTCAGGATGCGTCCTCGTCTTCTTCATGGTCTTCGTCGTTGTCGTTGCTGTTTGCTGCGGCAGGTGCTTGCAGCGACTTCAGGATCTGGAAAATTTCGCGATAGGCTTTTGGCGGCTTGTTCTCCGCCTGCTCCTTGCGCGCGTTGCGGATCAGCGTGCGCAGCTGCTGCAGGTCGATGCCGGGATGGCGGTCGCACAGCTGGGTCAGCGCGGCATCATCGGCCAGCAGCTTTTCGCGCTGGCGCTCGATCGCGTGTAGCGCCGCCGTCTCGGCTTTCGATGCGCCGCGCCAGCTGTCGACGGCCTTCTGGATCGTGGAGACTTCGTCTTCGGTCAGCGTGCGCATCTTCTTGCCGACGTATTGCATCTGCCGGCGCCGGCCTTCATGGCTGGTGATTTGCTGGCATGCGAGGATGGCGTCGAGCACGTCTTCCGGCATCGGGACCTTTTTGACGCGCTCGCGCGGAGATTCGACGAGTGTTTCCCCCAGTTTCTGCAGCGCGGTCATTTCGCGTTTTAGCTGGGACTTGGACGGGCGGTCGTACTGTTGCTCGAATTCGCTGGACTGGAATCCGACCGCGCCGCGGTTGGCGTTGGGCATGATGGGCGGCTAATGTAAATCTTGAACGGCTGCTATGATACCTGCTTTGACTCTGCCCCGAGACCGAGCCGATGGACAAGGACATCTTCACCCATACCCAGGATCAGCTGAAGGAAATCGCCAGTGACATGCTGCGCTTCGCGAAAGACAAGGGCGCGTCGGATGCGGTGGTGGAGATCAGCGAAGGCAGCGGCCTGTCGGTCAGCGTGCGCAAAGGCCAGGTCGAGACCATTGAGCAGAACAAGGACAAGGGTATCGGTGTCACTGTCTTTCTCGGCTCGGGCCGGGCGGTTCGGCGCGGCAATGCCAGCACCTCGGATTTCTCGCTGCAGTCGCTGAAGGACACGGTCGACGCCGCGTACAACATCGCGCGCTTTACCGCTGAAGATGACTGCGCCGGTTTGCCGGATGAAGAGATGATCGAGCGCGCGCCGCGCTCGCTGGATCTGTGCCATCCGTGGCTGCTGTCGGCGGCTGAGGCAGTCGAGATTGCACGGCGCTGCGAGGCAGCGGCGTTCGCGGTGAGCCCGCGCATCAGCAACAGTGAAGGCGCGAACACCTACGCGCAGCAATCGCATTTTGTGCTTGCCAATACGCGCGGATTCCTCGCAGGCTATCCGTATTCCCGTCACTCGATTTCGGTATCGCCGATCGCGGGCAAGGGCAACAACATGCAGCGCGACGACTGGTACAGCTCCGACCGCAACCCGGCAAAGCTGGCAGAGCCGGAGGCGGTGGGGCGCTATGCTGCCGAGCGTGCACTGTCGCGGCTGAATGCACGCAAGCTCGATACCCGTAAATGCCCGGTGCTGTTCGAGGCGCCGCTGGCAGCGGGCCTGCTCGGCTCGTTCGTGCAGGCCGTGTCCGGCGGCGCGCTGTATCGCAAGTCCACCTTCCTGACCGATGCGCTGGGCAAGGCTGTGTTCGGCCCGGACATTCAGATCATCGAAGATCCGTTCATTCCGGGCGCGGTGGGCTCGGCGCCGTTCGACGAAGAAGGCGTACGTGTGCAGCGGCGCGATGTGGTGAAAGATGGCGTGGTGCAGGGTTACTTCCTGTCGACCTATTCCGCACGCAAGCTCGGCATGCAGACGACCGGCAACGCCGGCGGCTCGCATAACCTGCAGCTGCTGTCGGCACGCACGCAGCCGGGGGACGATTTCGTGGCGATGCTGAAGAAGCTCGGCACCGGCCTGCTCGTTACCGAGCTGATGGGACAGGGCGTCAACTACGTGACCGGCGACTACTCGCGCGGCGTATCGGGCTACTGGGTTGAGAACGGTGTGATCCAGTATCCGGTGGAAGAGATCACGATCGCGGGCAACCTGCGTGACATGTTCCTCGACATTGCCGCCATCGGCAGCGATGTGCTGGTACGCGGAACGAAATCGACCGGCTCCATCTTGATCGGCAACATGACCATTGCCGGCTCCTGATGCCGGTTTGGCATCCACTGATGCCGTAGCGGGCTGTTTGCGCCCGACCAATCTGCGCATTCGCAATCGTTTGTATTGATTTGCCGCCGGGTTCCTCGCAGGCCGCGATTTCCGCTTTGGTTCCTGGCTTTGGCAAAACCTTCGCACGCCGGAAAACTTGTGGCGTGTTTGCAACACGCGGTTTCGGCCATTTTTGTCGAGATAGCAGCAGGAAATTTTACTTAGCACCCCAACAATATTGCCAGTAGTGCGCGCACACAACATTAGGAATTTCGTTATGAAATAGCTATTGCCCCGTCTGAAAACGCGCTCCTAGAATTGCCAAGGTTTTAACAAAACCGCGTCGGCTCGCAAAGCCTGTCGGCTGGCTGGCGACACATTGGAGACCAGGCATAGGGGACCTTTTCATGACACGTCGTAGCTTTCTTCACACCGCTGCCGCAGGCGTTGCCGCCGGCATCGTCGCTGCACCGGCGATAGCGCAGTCAAGCCCTGCCATCAGCTGGCGCCTGGCGTCGAGCTTTCCGAAATCGCTGGACACGATTTTCGGCACGGCAGAAATCATGACCCGGCGGGTGGCGCAGCTGACCGACGGCAAATTCAACATCCGTGTCTTTCCCGGCGGTGAACTCGTACCGGCGCTGCAGGTGATGGACGCTGTGCAGGCCGGCACGATCGAGATGGGGCATTCCGCGTCGTACTACTACTTCGGCAAGGACCCGACGTTTGCCTTCGACACCGCAATTCCGTTTGGCCTGACCGCGCGGCAGCAGACTGCGTGGATGGATCAGGGTGGTGGCCGCCAGCTGATGCGTGACTTCTTTGCGGACTACGGGATCATCAATTTCATGGGCGGCAATACCGGCTGCCAGATGGGCGGCTGGTTCCGCAAGGAAGTCAACAAGCCGCAGGACCTGCACGGGCTGAAGATGCGCGTTGGCGGTTTCGCCGGCCGCGTGCTGCAGAAGCTTGGTGTGGTGCCGCAGCAGATTGCCGGTGGCGACATCTACCCGGCGCTGGAGAAGGGCACGATCGACGCGGCCGAATGGATCGGCCCGTATGACGACGAGAAGCTTGGCTTCAACAAAGTCGCGCCGTATTACTACACGCCGGGCTGGTGGGAATCGAGCGCGCAGCTGTCGTTTTATGTGAACCGCAAAGAGTGGGACAAGCTGCCGAAGGAGTACCAGAACGCGCTTGAAGTGGCGACCTACGAAGCCCATCTCGCCATGCAGGCGATGTATGACGCGCGCAATCCGGCTGCGCTGGCGCGGCTGATGAAGAACGGCACCAAGCTGCGCACCTTCTCCATGCCTATCCTTGATGCCTGCTACAAGGCGACCCTGGCGGTGATTGAGGAAGAGGCTGCGAAGAATCCGAAATTCAAAAAGGTGTTGGACCCGTGGCGCCGTTTCCGTCAGGACCAGAACCAGTGGTACTCGGTCGCGGAATCGCCGGTGCAGTCGTACCTGAGTCGCAAGAAGTCCTGATCGCACCGGCGACGTTCTCGCCTGTTCAGAAAGTACTCCCGGCCCGCAGCGATGCGGGCCTTTTCATTGGACTTCTGGCTCTCGCGCTGAAGTGACAAGTTCAGCCATACCGGTGTGGCGCCGTCCGAAGTTGTCCGAAAAAAAGCGCATCCGGATGGATGCGCTCAGGCTGCTGAAGAACCCCTGCTTTTTCGGAAGCGGGGGTTTTTCTTTTCAGACGCCGTGTCGGTGCACAGCGAACTGCCGCTCGGTGCGGATGTCGTGGCAGACAGCGACGATCGCCCGCAAGAGCCGCCGTATAGATAGACACACGTGAAGAAGATAAAACCGCGCC
>JACCDS012269487.1_pt1 | contig 35851 bp, 26 predicted proteins | sample 7446441 | NCBI WGS metagenome assembly JACCDS01 (sample SAMN15323445, study PRJNA562643) | freshwater metagenome | isolation source: river surface water | place: USA:Blue River Watershed | collected 2017-08-17
TCAAACGAGGCATTGTTACTATTGTAGCCATAATTGATTATAATTTATGAGGTAAAAATGGATAGTTTTCTTGTTCGTATACTACGTCGTATAATTGTTGAATTTCTGGATAAGGAGATTCTTCTGCAAATTTTGCACATTCCTCAACTAAATCCTTCACTCTTTGGTCAATTGCTTCGATTTCTTCGTCAGTAGCATATTTTTGATCCTTGATTACATCTAAAACTTGTGTAATCGGGTCAATTTTTTTGTATTCTTCTATCTCTTCTTTTGAACGGTATAATTGTGCATCAGACATAGAGTGTCCTCTGTATCGGTATGTTTTCATTTCAAGGAAAGTAGGGCCATCTCCACGACGCGCTCTTTCAATTGCTTCGGTCATTGCTTCGGCTACTTTTACAGGATTCATTCCGTCAACAGGTCCGCAAGGCATTTCATATCCTAAACCTAATTTCCAAATGTCAGTATGATTGGCTGTTCTTTCTACAGAAGTTCCCATAGCATAACCGTTGTTCTCAACGATAAATACAACAGGTAGTTTCCACAACATAGCCATATTAAAAGCTTCGTGTAACGAACCTTGACGCGCTGCACCATCACCAAAATAGGTCATAGTAACGCCTCCAGTTTCAAAATATTTATCTGCAAAAGCTAATCCAGCTCCTACTGGAATTTGACCACCCACAATCCCGTGACCGCCATAAAAACGATGTTCTTTAGAGAAAATGTGCATAGAGCCTCCCATTCCTTTTGAAGTACCGGTCACTTTTCCTAAAAGTTCAGCCATTACAAATCTAGGATCTACTCCCATTCCGATAGGCTGTACGTGGTTTCTGTAAGCGGTAATCATTTTGTCTTTAGTCAAATCCATAGCATGTAAAGCACCTGCTAATACGGCTTCTTGACCATTGTATAAGTGGAGAAATCCTCTTACTTTTTGTTGGATGTATAATGCTGCAAGTTTGTCTTCAAACTTTCTCCAAAGTAGCATGTCTTCGTACCACTTTAAATAAACTTCTTTTGTAACTTCTTTCATTTGAATAATGTTGTGTTATCAATTGTACCTAATAACGCAAAATAGTTTCCTCACACAAATTTGCGAAGTGCAAAAATAAGACATTCCAACTTAGCACTAAAATTAATATGCTATTTTTTGAGTTTTTTTATAAGAACTTTTTATCGAAAAGAAGTGGGAGTAAGTTTTTTAGTGAGTCTGATTTGTAAATAGCACCTATTTCTCCCATAAAATAGATTTCAATTGGGGTGTTTTGCTTTATTTCGTATTCAGCAATAGATTGTCTACAAGAGCCGCACGGGGGTATTGGTGCGCTAGTTGTTGAATTTTCAGATGCTGCTGAAATGGCCATTTTCAAAATTTTGGCTTCAGGATAAATTGCTCCGGCTTGGAAAATGGCAACTCTTTCTGCACAAAGTCCAGAAGGGAAAGCGGCATTCTCTTGATTGGAACCGAGGATTATTTTTCCGTTATCTAATAAAAGTGCTGCGCCTACTTTAAAATTAGAGTAGGGAGCATAGGCTTTTTGGCGAATAGCAACCGCTTCTTGCATCAAATTTTGGATGTCACTTGGTAATTCTTGAATGGTGTCAAATACACCAAAATCAGTAGTTATAGTAATTTTTTTCATTTGCTTATTTTGGAAAAAAAATCCAAATTTCAGTTTTGAAATTTGGATTAGAGATTGTTGATTTTATATTAATTTATTCCGTAATTATCACCAAAGTTAAAAGTGAGTGAGAAACGGAGTGTGTTTTCTAACGGGTTTCTTATTTTTGAAGATGAAAATAAATACGAAACATCAATTTTTGCAGTTGTATATTTGAATCCAGCACCTAATGAAAAGTATTGTCTGGCTCCTTTAACGGGACTTTCATGAAAGTAACCTGCACGTACTGCAAAAGAGTCTTTATAAACGTATTCGGATCCTAAAGCGTATGTTATTTCTTTTAATTCTTCGCTAAACCCATTGGGAGCGTCTCCAAATGATTTTAAAAGTCCTGATACCCAACCTGTTTTTCGGTAGTTGTTATAGTTTTGAGTATATTCTTCAGGTGTCACGGTTCCGTCTCCATTTAAATCTGGGGTTTGAGGTGTAGGAACTAGTAATTTATTAAGTTCTAGATTTACTGCAAGTTTGTTGTCTTCATCAAAAATAAAATCAAAACCCGTTCCGATTTTTAAATTGGCAGGCAAGAAATTAGTGTTGAATTCGTCGTTATCATAGCTGATTTTTGGACCTAGGTTTTGAATATTAAAACCAGCTCTCCAGATTCCATTAAAATGATTGTATGCTTTTTCTTCTGATTGATAAAATCCTGCTACGTCCACTGCAAATGTATTGGCCGCTGAAGCGTCGGTATTGTCAGTGGCTACTTTAAGATTGGAACGAATATACCTTCCGGCAACTGCCATTGAAAAGGTATTGCTTAATTTTAAAGAGTAAGATCCGTCTAATGCTAGTTCATTTGGAGAAACTATTCTAGGTTGGTCGTTAGCATCATTTCGTAATTCAATATTTCCAAGTCCAAAATAGCGTAGGCTACCCGCCCATGTGCTTTTTTCATTGATTTTGTTAAAGTAGGTTATCTGCCCTAATGAAATATCGTTTACTAAATCAGTAAGGTAAGGAGTGTAACTTATTGAAAATCCTTGTTTGTGATTCGAAAATGCGTATTTAGCAGGATTCCATTGTTGTGAAAAAGCATCGGTTGAAGTGGCAATACCAATATCTGCCATCCCTGCAGCTCTAGCATCTGCTGAGACCATTAAAAATGGAACTCCAGTAGTAATAACTCTTTCTTGTGCATTGGCTAAATAAAGAGAGAAACTGCAGAGTAGGAGTAGAGTTATTTTTTTCATTTTAAAGCTGTGATTGAATAAACAAATGTACTATTTTTTATAGATTTTCCAAGTTTTGAAACATAGGAATTGATTTTTAGTGTAATAATCTTATGCCTGTATTTTAATGATTATTTTTTCTAAAATTCAGAAATGTATTTCTGTATAACTTCAATTTAAAGATATTATTGTGTAAGATTTGGTATGGTTAATAAAATTAAAATGAGTCTTTTGAATTGTAAGAAATGGGATATATTGAAAATGTAAGTCGTTTGAGTCGGTTTTTGAAGTAAAAATGTAGTATATTAGTGTAATTGTAATAATAAAAATTATAAATTTGCGTTTTTGTTTTTGTGCGTTATAAGCAAAAGCTAATTTTTAAATTTATAAAGAAAAAATAGTGTAGCAATTAATCCGTTATCAGTATATTGCAACACGAAAATTACCTATAATAAGAGTATGAAAGTAAACAAAATTAATGCCTTGCAATTGATGATGTCTGTGTTATTAATCATAGGCGTATCAAGTTGTAGTAAAAAATCATCTAGTTCTGGTAAAGGATCTTCGAGAGCAACAGGCTGGAATGTAAATAATAAAAAAGGAGGATTTAAGAAAGCAGGAGATCAAGAAGCTGGACCTGGTTTAGTTTTTGTTGAAGGAGGAACTTTTACAATGGGTAAGGTACAGGATGATGTGATGCATGATTGGAATAATTCTCCAACTCAACAACACGTTCAATCTTTTTATATGGATGAAACTGAGGTTACTAATTTCATGTATTTAGAATACTTACAATGGTTGAAAAATGTATTTCCCCCAACAGATGAAAACTACAAACACATATACGAGGGAGCTTTGCCAGATACTTTGGTGTGGAGAAATAGATTAGGATATAGTGAAAATATGACTAATAATTATTTGAGACATCCTTCTTATGCGGCTTATCCTGTGGTTGGTGTAAATTGGATTCAAGCAGTTGAATTTAGTAAATGGAGAACTGATCGTGTGAACGAAGCTTTGTTAGAGAAAAACGGTTATTTAAAAAAGAATGCAAAAACCGAGGATGTAACGGCAGAAAATTCATTTAGTACAGAAACATATTTTAATTCGCCAACAGCGACTTATGGCGGGGATGATAAAATTGTATTGAAAGGTAGAAAAGGATCTGCTAAAGCAACAACTACTAAAGGCGGTAAAACAATTGAAGCTAAAAATGTATATGTTCAAAGATCATCAGGTTTGTTGTTGCCAGAATATAGATTGCCAACGGAAGCTGAGTGGGAATATGCAGCAGCAGCAGATGTAGGGCAAAGAGAATATAATGTGTATAAAGGACAGAAAAAATACCCTTGGTCAGGACAATATACACGTTCAGGTAAACGTCAAACAAAAGGAGATCAATTGGCTAACTTTAAACAAGGAAATGGAGATTATGGTGGTATAGCTGGATGGTCTGATGATGGTGCCGATATTACTAACGAAGTAAAAAAATATCCAGCCAATGATTTTGGGTTGTATGATATGGCAGGAAACGTTGCAGAATGGGTTGCCGATGTGTATCGACCTATTGTTGACAATGAATTTAATGATTTTAATTATTTTAGAGGAAATCAATACACTAAAAATAAAATAGGAAAAGACGGTAAAGCTGAAATCATTACTCAAAAAACAATGAAGTATGATACTTTAAGTAATGGTAAGGTAATTGCAAGAACTTTCCCTGGGCAATTGGCTCAAGTTCCAGTGGATGAAAATGAAACTTATTTGAGACAAAACTTTGATAGAAGTAATAACTTGAATTTCAGAGATGGCGATCAACAATCAAGCAAAGAATACAAGTTTGGTTCTTCAGAGTCTACAAAAGAAGCCAAAAACATGTACAATTCACCTAAACACAATGTGACTGTAGATAGTTTAGGTAAAATGGTTAGAAAATTTGATAAGTCAAATAAAAGAACCACTTTGGTTAATGATAATGTAAGGGTTTATAAAGGAGGTTCTTGGAGAGATAGAGCCTATTGGTTAGATCCTGCTCAAAGAAGATACTTCCCTCAAGATATGGCAACCGATTATATTGGTTTTAGATGTGCTATGTCTAGAGTAGGTTCTAAATCACAAAACAAGAAAAGACCTAGAAACTAGTTTTTTATAGTATTACAACAAAAGCCCTTTTCAGGGCTTTTTGTTTTTTAAATTTTCATTTATATGGATATTGCTAAAATACATGCCTTATTTTTAGAATGTCAATCAGTGTCGATTGATACTAGAAAAATTCAACCCAATTATCTTTTTGTAGCAATAAAAGGGGAAAATTTTGATGCAAATACTTTCGCTAAAGAAGCATTAGACAAAGGTGCATCTTATGTTATTATTGATAATGCCAACTATTATATTGACGAAAGAACTATTTTAGTTAAGAATAGTTTAGAGTCCCTTCAGGAATTGGCACAATACCACAGAAACTATTTAAAACTACCTATTATAGCTCTTACTGGCAGTAATGGAAAGACTACTACCAAAGAATTAATTCATGCGGTACTTTCTGCAAAATTTACTACTAAAGCTACTGTTGGAAATCTAAATAATCATATTGGAGTCCCATTGACCTTGCTTTCGTTTACTTCGGAAACGGAAATTGGAATTGTAGAAATGGGAGCTAATCATAAAAAAGAAATTGAATTTTTATGTGAATTAGCTCAGCCTGATTATGGCTATATCACCAATTTTGGCAAAGCTCATTTGGAAGGTTTTGGCGGTGTTTTAGGAGTGATTGAAGGCAAAAGTGAGATGTATAATTATCTTGCTGCTAATGATAAATTAGCATTTGTTAATTTAGAAGATCCTATACAGGTAGAAAAGACAAAGACTTTAAATCATTATACATTTGGAGTTAATAAATTAGAAGCGAACGTTTCTGTTACAGCTGTTACAGCTAACCCTTTTGTATCAGTTGAGTTAGAAGGGTTAAAAATTGTTTCGCATTTAATAGGTTTGTATAATGCTAATAATATTAATGCTGCGGTTGCTATAGGGAGATATTTTGAAGTTCCTAATGAAGCTATCAAATCAGCTTTAGAAGGGTATTTCCCAGAAAATAATCGTTCTCAATTGATTACAAAAGGGACTAATCAAATCATATTAGATGCTTATAATGCCAATCCGAGTAGTATGGCTGTGGCAATTGAAAATTTTAAACAATTGGACAATTCAAACAAAATCGCAATTTTAGGAGATATGTTTGAATTAGGAGACGAAAGTATTCAAGAGCATAAAAATGTAGTGGAATCTTTGTCTGGTCAAAAAGATATTGTCTGTCATTTTGTTGGTGCAGACTTCTTTGCTAATAGTTTAAACAGTGATAACCTTCATTTCCATGCGAGTTTTAATGACTTAGCAACTTTTTTGAAAACAAATCAAATAGAGGATAGTACCATCCTAATAAAAGGCTCTAGAGGTATGGCACTAGAACGTACTTTAGAGTTATTGTAATTGTAAACTAACTTAATACTTATAAAGCGCTAATAAATTTATTAGCACTTTAGTTTTATATTGACATTAAATACCCTATAAGGTTTTCTTTTTTATTAAGTTCTAATTTTTTTCTTAAACGATAGCGTGCTAATTCTACTCCCCCTCCTGAAATATTCATGATTTCAGCAATTTCTTTTGTAGACATATTCATTAAAAGATAAGTCGATAGGTCTAATTCTCTTGGCGAAATGGCAGGATGCTTTTCTTTTAATCGTTTAAGAAATTCGAAATGTACATTCTTAATATGTTTTTCAAGATCTTTCCAACTTTTATCTGCATTTACCTCCTTAAGAATACTTTTATTCAATTTAGTAAATTGAAATTTAGTTTCTTCATCTAATGTGGTAGTATTGATTTCTTTTAGTTTATGAATAATACCATTAAGGATTTTATTTTTCTTAACTACTTGTAGTGAATTGGTAACAAGTTCTTTGTCTTTCGCTTGAATTTTGATTTGTAATTTGTCGTTTTTTAATTTTTCAATTTCTTTTTCTAATTTGTATTGTTCTTTACGGATCCGGGCTTCTTTTTCCAAATAAAGTCTACGTTGCTCAATTTTTTCATAGTATTTATTTTTTCGAATCTTAATTTTAATTCTATCTCTAATAATGCGTATTGAAGCAGCGATGAATATTAAGTAAAAAATATAAGCTACGAAATGTCTGTACCAAGGTGGTGAAATCGTAAATTCAATGGATGATTCTTGAGAAATTATTCCAAAACTATTTTTTACTTTCACTCTCATTTTGTAGTCGCCCTCTCGTAAATTAGTATATTCTTTAATGGTAGATGCAGACCAATTACTCCAGCTATTATCATAACCATCTAGCTTATAGGAATATTTAATATTTTCAATATTTTCATACGTGGGCGTGGAGAATCTAAATTTGACAAAATTAGATGAGTAAGGAATTTTGATTTTAGGAAGATTATTTTTTCCATTTCCTAATACTAAATTTCCTAATGGGCTTGTGAAATTCCTAATAAATACTTTCGGATTATTATTGAAATCGGTTGATAATTTTGAATCGTAATGAACAAGTCCGTCCGTAAGTCCTATGAATATATTTTTTTGGTCAATAGTGTTAATGGATAAATTGTTGTACACTAAATCCTGTGTTAGATTTAAAAAAGGGGCAATGGTATTTTTATAACCTCCATTTGCTGTTTTTAATAACACGCCTAATGATTCTTTGATTACATACCAAATGTTACCGTATTTGTCCTCATGAATAGTATTAGTAAGAGGTATTTTTTTAAAAATTTTTGTAAATTTTTCCTCCTTTTCAAAAGTTTGAGTGTCTTTTGAGAATGTATAAAAGTGATTATTGTTTTGGAAGTAGATGGTGTTTTGTAATTTTTGAATGCTAGTAATCCCCTTATCTAATTTTGATAGTTCCTTGTAGGTTTTTATGAATCTAAATTTTTTAAAATCGTCATTTAAATTCATTTGGTAAATTAGTTCGTCTTTTTTCACCCAAATATTTGAGTTGTCAATTTCAAATTCCCCTACTGATTTAAAAAAACCATCAATATGTTTCACAAATTGCCAATTATTATTTGTTTTTTCTAATAATGAAAAACCTTTATAATTAGATCCAATTACATAGTTAGGGTTGTTTGGAATTTTTTTGAAACTCCAATACCCCACATTGTCTAATGTTTTGATTATTTTATTTCCTGAAATTAAAAGAGCTCCTCTATTGTGTGAGCAAAATAGTTGGTCATCTATAACTTGAATATTCCACGCTTGACCTGTGGTGCCTTCAATTAATTCGAAATTATCTTCTTTAAAAGGAACGCTCCAACTATGGTAGAATACGCCTTGGTTGGTGGCAACATACAAGTTTCCTTTATAGACAGCTGTAGCGTAGACGGTACTTAAATTATAACTAAATCCGAAAAAAGTAAATGGAGAATTTTCATTGACAAAAGCAATTCCGTTATCTAGCCCTAACCAAAGATTATTTTTATTGTCAATATAAGATGTAAGTATTGTATTATTTTCTAATCCTTTTTTTCGGTTGATATGTTGTATAATTTTTCCGAATTTATCACATATGATTACCCCGTTTAAAACAGAATTAAGTGCGATATAATTATTTTTTATTGTTGTCCCACCAAGCCCGCTATTTTTTGTAATAAAAACATTAGCTTCTGTATTCCATGGTTTTAATTGCTGGTTTTCATATAGAAATAACCCCTTGTCTAAAGTACTTATTAGTAATTGTGTTGCTGATAAATTAAAAATACCCCACACTTCTGTTTTATTTAATGCGGTTGTATTTTGGAGAGGGTGTAGCGTACCGTTTTTATATTCTAAAATTCCGTTTGAAATGTCTTGAAAAAAAAGTCGTTTACCTGAAATAAACGAAAATTGAAAACGAGAAGGCGGTCTCATTATTGTAATTCGATTGTTTTTTAGAATGAACGCATTTTCAAAAGATTGGAAAATAACCTCATTATTGTAGATGTGAATTTTCCATATAATGTCAATGGTGCTTATATTCTTTTTGTTTAAATATTTTGAGAGTGAAAAATAAACTAATTGTCCATTAGTATTTGGCTTGAAATAACCAAATTCGTTATACCCACCTACATATATTTTTCCAGATTTGTCTGTTTTTATGGAACGTACAACGGATTTGTTTGGTAATGTGTATTTACTCCAGACTGAACCATCAAATTGAAATAAACCATCGTTGTTTGCGAAATATACATTATCATTTTCATCTTGGTCAATATTCCAATTTTGGGTACCACCTTTGTAGTCTGATCTTTTGTAGTTTCTAATTTCTGGTAGACCAATATTCTTTACTTGCCCCCAAAATAGAATTGGAAAAAAAATGCAAATAAGAAAAAAATTAAATTTTTTATTGGCTAATAGAATCATTGGTTTGTAGTTTTTTAGCTGTATTAATAACTAATCGTAAGCTAATTTAATAGATTTCATAAGATGTAGTGGTAATTTTCATTTTTCTTTTTTATTATATAACATTTTTCTTTTTTTAAATTATTGTAAATCAAATATTTAAATTTTTTTTGATGTGTTTTTGTAATGATTAAAAATGGCTTTTGATGTGTTTTTGTAAGGATTGTTAAATGCGATTCATTCTTTTATATCATTAATATTGTTTCAAATTACTAATTAATTAACCAAAATTTTTAGAAAAATGAAATTAACGAAATTATTTATTTTTTGTTTTTTGTCTTTGTTTTTCTCGATTTATGGACAGGCACAAGAGCTTGTTGTAAAAGGGAAAGTACATGACGAAAATGGTCTGTCTATTCCAGGAGCGACTATTTTAATTAAAGGTACTAGTAAAGCAACGACTTCAGATTTTGATGGAGTTTTTGAAATTAAAGCTCCAAAGAATGGAGTTTTGTCAATCAGCTTTATAGGATACACTACGGTTCAAGAGTCTATTAACGGGCGAACTAATATTACAGTAAAACTAAAATCACAATCGCAAGATTTGAACGAAGTGGTAGTAGTGGGGTATGGAACGCAGAAGAAAAGTGTTGTAACTGGAGCTATTTCTAGTGTTAAAGCTAAAGATTTGGAGAAAGTTCCTAATGGAAGAATTGAACAAACACTACAAGGTAGAGTTTCTGGAGTTACAATTGCTGCGCAATCTGGTCAACCCGGAGCTGCTTCAACAGTTCGTGTGAGAGGTTTAACTACTTTTGATACTTATGGCGGAAATAATCCGTTATGGGTTGTTGATGGTGTTATTGTTGATTCAGGGGGTATTGGATATGTAAATCAATCAGATATTGAGTCAATTGAGGTATTGAAAGATGCTGCTTCATTGGCTATTTATGGAGCAAGAGCTGCTTCAGGAGTAATATTAGTAACTACCAAAAAAGGGAAGTCAGGAAAAATTAGTGTTAACTATACAGGCTTCACAGGTATATCTTCTCCTGAAAAAACTTTAAAATTATTAAATGCTTCACAATATGGAGCCTTAATGAATGAAAAGTCTGTTGCAGCTGGAGGTTCTGTTTTGTTTCCTAATTTATCTGCTTTAGGAACTGGTACAGATTGGCAAAAACAGATTTTTAACAATCATGCTATGAGAACTTCTCATGAAGTTAGTTTTAGTGGCGGAAATGAAGTTTCTACGTTTTTTGCTTCTTTTGGAATTCAAGATCAAGAAGGAATTGTTTCTAAAGACATTTCTCATTTTGGCAAAAAAAGTATTCGTTTAAATTCAACGCATAATTTGACTAAAAAAATTCAAATTGGACAAACATTAGGATATACACATCAAAAGGGAGTAGGTCTTGGTAATACCAATAGTGAATTTGGCGGTCCTTTAAGTTCGGCTTTGAACTTAGATCCAATAACACCTGTAGTTATTACAGACCCTATTGTTGCCAATTCTTCGATTTATACAAGTAATCCTGTTTTTCGAGATGCTAATGGTAATCCTTACGGTATTTCTTCTTTGGTTGGTCAAGAAATGTCTAATCCTGTTGCATATGTAAATACAAGATTAGGTAATTACAATTGGTCTGATGATTTTATTGGAAATGTTTTTGCAGAGATTAAACCTATCGAAAATTTAAAAATAAAATCATCAATGGGTGGAAAGTTAGCCTATTGGGGAGAGGAATCTTTCACACCGAAATATTATTTGAGTCCTACTGTTTTAGCTTCTCAAAATAGCTTGACACGCGCTACTAATCAAACATTTGCTTGGAATATTGAGAATACAGCATCTTATTCAAAAACATTAGGGTCACATGATTTTACAGTTTTATTGGGTCAAGGTGTCTATATTGATAATAATACAAGAGGTTCTTATGTAGCTCACACTAATTTACCAGTGAACGATTATACTCAAGCCTCATTTAATTTTCCATTGCCAACTGCACAACGTGTAGGAGCTTCTTATACAGCTCAGGAGCATAGAGTAACATCATTATTTTCTCGTTTGAATTATTCATTTAATGAAAAATATTTGTTTACAGGGATTATTCGTCGAGATGGGTCTTCAAACTTTGGACCTAATAATAAGTTTGGTATTTTTCCTTCCTTCTCTGCTGGTTGGGTAGTTTCGAAAGAAGGTTTCTGGAAAGAAAATAAAATCATTAATTCTCTTAAATTTAGAGGAGGTTATGGTGTGACAGGGAATGATGCGATTGCTCCAAATGGGTATTTAGCCTTAATTGATGGAGGGCGAAATTATACTTTTGGAAGTGCAGGAACTACAATTTCTTCTGGGAATAGTCCAAGTGCACCATCTAATCCTGATTTGAAATGGGAGCAAACTTCTCAAGTTAACTTTGGTTTTGACGCAAAATTATTTACTGAACTTAATTTGACTGTTGAGTATTATAACAAAAAAACTACGGGTATTTTGCAATATGTAGATTTACCTGGATATGTTGGAGCTACCGGAAGTCCTTTAGGGAATGTTGCTGATATGCAAAATAAAGGGATTGAAGTTGAGCTAGGATACAGAAAAAAAATCGGTGAATTTAATATTTCAGCTAATGGAAATGTTTCGTACTTAAAAAATGAAGTTACCTATTTAGGTCAAGGAAAAGAATTTATTACTAGTGGAGTTGCAGGTTTTCAATCTATGGGAGACATTACTAGAACGCAAGTTGGTCAGGCATATAATTCATTTTATGGATTTAAAACTGCTGGAATTTTCCAAACTCAGGACGAAATTAATGCATACAAAAATGCAGCAGGAGGTTTAATACAACCTAATGCTCATCCAGGAGATTTTAGATGGACAGATACAAACGGAGATGGTACAATTACCAATGATGACAAGCAGTTTCTAGGAAGTCCACTACCAAAATTTACTTTTGGATTTACTTTGAATTTGGATTATAAAGGATTTGATTTAACTGCCTTTGCTCAAGGAGCTACTGGAAATAAAATTTTTCAAGGAATTCGACGATTAGATATACTAAATGCAAATTATCAAACAGAAGCATTATCTCGTTGGACAGGTCCTGGAACTTCTAATTCATATCCACGATTGACAAATAACGATACTAATGGAAACTTTGGAAACGCTTCAGATTTTTATCTTGAAAACGGAGATTATCTAAGATTAAAAATAGTTCAGTTAGGTTATTCTTTGCCAACTAGTCTTGTGAACAAAGTAGGGGCTCAAAAAGTTCGTTTCTATGTTACAGGAGAAAATTTATTAACTCTAACAAAATACACAGGATTTGATCCTGAAATTGGAGGAAATATTTTAGGTGTAGATAGAGGTTATTATCCTCAAGCGCGTACTTTCATGTTTGGTGCTAATGTTCAGTTTTAATAAAAATTAAATTATGAAAACAATAAATTTTAAATTATTATCTATTGCTACAGCAGTAGTTATCACGTTAGGTTCGTGTTCTAAAGACTATTTAGAAGTGGAACCTAAAGGAACTAGTCTAGAGAGTAATTATTATCAAAATCAAGAACAAGCATTTGCTGGTTTGGTTTCGGTATATGATATCATGAGAAAAAATTCGGGAGGATTTGAAAATATGATTACTATGATGAACGCAGGTTCTGACGATAATTATGCCGGAGGAGGAGGCGCTACTGATGGTGCGGGTATTCAAGGGTTTTCAAATTATACTATTAATGCTAATATCATGCCTCAAAGTTTTTGGAGTGATCATTATCAAGGTATTTTTAGAGCTAATTATTTGCTTACAAAATTATCTTCAGTTCCAATGGATGCGGCTTTGATAGACCGTTATACTGCTGAAACAAAAGTGTTGAGAGCAAACTACTATTTTAATTTAGTTAGAATGTTCAAGAACATTCCTTTGATAACAGTACCTATGACTTCTTCAGAATTCTATACGGTAACGCAAGCTACTCCAGTAGCGGTTTATGCTCAGATAGAAAAAGATTTGACAGAAGCTATTGCAAGTGCTAATTTACCTAATACGGTTTCTACTTCAGAATCTGCTCGTATTACAAAAGGGGCTGCTCATGCATTACTTGGCAAAGTATATTTGTATCAAAATAAAAATTCTCAAGCGGCAACGGAATTCGCTACTGTGAATGGTACTCCAGGCGGAACTAGTCAATATGGTTATAGATTACTAACTAATTTCGCAGATTTATGGACTGTAAATAATAAATTCAATTCAGAATCTATTTTAGAAGTAGCGCATACAAATGCTTCAAGTATAGGATGGGAAAATTGGGGTAATGGTATTGATGAAGGAAACTCTACCAATGTAATGTGTGGGCCAAGAACCTATTCTAAAATTGCATCAGATGCACCAGATTTACCTTCAGGATGGAGTTTCAATGTGTTTACACAAGATTTCTATGATTTTATAAAATTAGATCCACGATTTGCAGCTACAGTTTTAGATATGAAAGACTTGCAAACAAGAGGTAAAGCTTCGTACATAGGAGGATATCAAGATACGGGATATTTTTTAAATAAATTTATTCCAAGAAGATCAGATGTTACAACAGGAACTGGTGAACCCGTATTGAATTATAGACAAAATTCGTATGTAATTCGTCTTGCTGATACTTATTTAATGGAAGCTGAAGCTTTAGGAGGTACAGGAACTAGAGCACAAGCATTATTGGATGCGGTTAGAGCGCGTGTTGGTTTAGCAAGTACTCCAGTGTCGTTAGCAGCTATTAAGGCAGAAAGAAGAGCTGAATTAGCTGGTGAAGGACATCGTTTCTTTGACTTAGTTCGTTGGGGTGATGCTGCTACTAAACTAGCTTCAAGAGGATTTAGAGCGGGTAAAAACGAAGTTTTCCCTATTCCTTATAAAGAATTACAAAACACTAAACTAGTTCAAAACCCGGGTTATAATCAATAAAAATGGTACTTATGAAAAAGATAAAAATTTTATATAGTCTAATATTAACAGTATTATTGGCTATAAGCTGTTCAATTCCCGATGGAATTGATTCGGATACAAGTTTTGTGAATTCAATTAAAGACCCTTCAGCAGTTTCTGCTTTAGCTTTAATTACTCAAGACAATTCAGGTAAAGTAACTTTAATCCCTAGAGGAGAAGGAGTTACTAGTTTTGAAATTGAATATGGTGATGGAACTACTACAGTAGCTAAAGTAGCTGCAGGAGGTAGTGTGACGCATATTTATAGAGAAGGAGCTTATAAAGTTAAAATAACAGGTATAAGTTTATCAGGAAAAAAAGTAGTTGCTGAACAAAATATTACGGTTTCATTTAGATCACCTGAAAATTTAGTAGTTACTATTGAAAATGATAGGGCAGTTTCTAAAAAAGTAAATGTTCGTGCTACGGCTGATTTTGCTTTGTTTTATGATGTTTACTTTGGAGATGTTCCTAATGAGGTTCCAGTGCAAGTAAATAATGGCGAGTCAATATCGCATACCTATGCATCAGCAGGAACTTATACTATTAAAATTGTTTCTAAAAGTGGAGCAATTAGAACTACTAATTATCAAGAAAATTTTGTGGTTACTGCAATTTTAGCACCTACAACTTCGGCTCCAGCACCGCCAAGTAGACAAGTTGTAGATGTTGTTTCTATATTTAGTGACTCTTATACTAACATTGGTGTAAGTGAATGGAATCCGGGTTGGGGTCAATCAACTATTTTGACTAATCCTACTATTGGATCAAATGCTATGTTGAAATATAGTTTACTTAATTATACTGGAATTGTTACTGATTATGGGAATGCAACAAATTTGTCTTCAATGCAATATGTTCATTTTGATTATTGGACACCAAATGCGACTAGCTTAGGATTTAAAATCGTGAATACATCTATTTCAAGTGGTCCAACTAAAGAATCACAAGTAGATTTATCTACTATTACCCTTAATAATTGGGTGAGTGTAGATATTCCTTTGTCTGATTTCACAACAAATAGATCAGCAATAACTCAAATGTTATTTGCTTCCTCTGGTGGGACTGTTTTTATAGATAATTTATATTTCTATAAAAACCCTACTCCTGCTTCAGGTATAGAAGGAACTTGGAAAATTGCTCCTGAAGCTGGTGCTCTAGGTGTTGGGCCTGCTCCAGGCGATAAAAGTTGGTGGGCGATTGATGCAGCTGGAGTTACAGCAAGAGCATGTTATTTTGATGATACTTTTGTGTTTGGATCAAATGGATCTTTTAGTAATGTACTAGGTAACAGTACTTGGTTGGAAGGCTGGCAAGGTACTTCAGACGCTTGTGGGACACCAGTTGCCCCTCATAATGGATCAGCTTCTGCTACCTACGTTTATAATTCTACCGCTCACACAATAACCATTAATGGTGCGGGGGCATATTTAGGGTTGCCAAAAGCAACAAATGCTGGAGAATTGCCAAATGTATCAGTTCCAAATTCTAGAGTATATTCTGTAACACTTTCTAATGGAAATAACACAATGGAACTTATTATAGAAGCAGGTAGTGGAGTGTTTTGGCAATTCAAACTTGTTAGAGTCTAACTAAAAAAATATAAAAATGAAAAACATAAAATATATTTTGACTTTTCTTCTGATTGCACTTTTTTTTGCAAATTGTACAGAAGAAAAATATGAATTAGGGGAGTTAAAAGCACCATCTAATCTTGCTGTAGGAATCAATCTTGCAGGAAAAACGACAGCTAATCCAAATGGTGATGGATCTGGAGACGTTACGTTTACCATTTCAGGAGACAATATTTTAGCTTCTAAAATTGATTTTAATGCCAATGATGCAGTAGATTTGGTTCAAGTAAATGGTGGTAAAATAACAAAAAAATACACCACACTTGGTTTAAATACGTATACTGTGACAGTGATTGCTTATGGCCCAGGAGGGACTTCAACAACTATTACATCCGATTTAACAGTTAGAAGTAATTTTACGCCTGATCCTGCAATTGTTACTGCTTTAACTAATAATGCTACTAAAACTTGGGTAGTCGATAAAAGTGTAGCAGGTCATTTTGGAGTTGGGCCTTGGACTGGATCAGTTACACCAGAATGGTGGTCAGCTAATGTGAATGAAAAAGTAGCAACAGCTAATGGTTTTTATACTGCTACTTTTACTTTTGCTAAAGTCTCGGCAACTTCGTATACTCTTCAAGTAGCATGCCCTGATGGTGCATTTACTAAAACAGGAGCCTTAACTACTTTACCAGGCATTCCTGCTTCAGGAGCTGAAGGAATTTATCCTTATGGAGGTGGAACTGGCGCTATTAGTTTTGTTCCATCAAGTACAGGAATTACTACAGCAACTCCGTCAACACAAACTAGTATTTTGTTATCTGGAGTTGATACTTTTATCGGTTACGGATCACTTCAAAAAGAATATGAAATTATGGTAATTAATGCCAATTATATGTATTTGAGAGTTCAGGGAACAGAAACAGGTAATGCTTGGTATTTGAAATTAAAACCAACCCCATAAACCTTTTTATAATAAACTCAGAACTATTAAAGTTCTGAGTTTATTTTTAACAATTTAAAATTCAATTGATTTTAAAAAATGAAAGAACATTCGAATAATTTTCAAAAAATTAAACTCTTTTTAAGTGTTTTCTTAACCACTTTTTTATTTTTTTCTTGCAGTGGAGATAATGGAGGTGGAAATAGTGGAGGTGGTGAATCAATTGTAAAACCTACTAATTTAGTAATTGCGGCTACTCCAGTAGGTGTAACGACTTCTACTCCTAATGGTGATGGAAGCGGAACGGTTAATTTTACTTTTAGTGCAACTAATGCTACTTCGTATAAAATTGCTTTGGGAGATGGAGTTACTCAGGAGTCAACTTCAGGAAGTTTTTCATATACGTACAATGCTGCTGGAACAAATTCTTATACAGTATATGTTTCTGCTTACAATGGAGCTCAGTTTGTAAGTACTTCGATTTCGGTTGCAATTTATGTTGCTCCAAAAGCTATTTGGGCAGACGAATTTAATGTTGATGGCGCTCCAGATAGTTCGAAATGGGGATATGATACTGGAACAGGTGACTGGGGTTGGGGTAATAATGAAGCTCAATATTATACTAGTAGAGCAGATAATGTTAAAGTTCAAAATGGAGTGTTAAAAATTACGACTATAAAAGAAAATTATAATGGTAGTAATTATACTTCAGCTAGAATCAAAACCCAAGGAAAATTTTCTTTCAAGTACGGCAAAGTCGAAATGAGAGCAAAAATGTCCGTTGGTGGAGGAACTTGGCCTGCTTTATGGATGTTAGGTGATAATATTACTTCGGCTGGATGGCCTGCTTGTGGTGAAATAGATATTATGGAACATCTTGGAAACCAAATCAATAAAATTTATGGCACTTTACATCATCCTGGACATTCTGGGGGAAATGCTGATTCACGTAATGTGACTATCAATAATGCTACTACAGAATTTCACATTTATGCACTTGATTGGAGAGCTGATGCAATTAAATTTTATGTAGATAATCAATTGTTTTATACTTTCACAAATACTTCATCATTGCCCTTCAATCAGAACTTTTTCTTGATTATTAATAGTGCTATTGGCGGTAATTTTGGAGGAACTATTGATCCTGCTTTTGTTTCTTCCACTTACGAAGTGGATTATATTAGAGTTTTCAATTAAATGGGTTGTAAACTTAAAAAATTCTTCAATAAAAGCTTTTATTTGTAAGTTGGATAAAAGCTTTATTGGAGAATAATTTTACTACTTATGAATAACAACGACAAAATTATAGTTATAATCTTAGGGATTTTACTTGGTATAAATATACAAGCTCAATCACTAAAAGTGATGACTTATAACATCCGCTTAGATGTTGCTTCTGATGGTGAAAATGCCTGGCCGTTTCGTAAGGATTTTTTCGCTTCGCAAATTAATTTTTATGAACCAGATGTGCTTGGAGTTCAGGAAGCTATGCCACATCAAGTGGTAGATTTAGAGAAATTACTTTCTCAATATAGTCAAGTGGGTATTGGTAGAGAAGGAGCTGGTAAAGGAGAATCGTCTAATATATTTTATAAAAAGGATAAATTTAAAGTAATAAAAACCAATACATTTTGGCTATCCGAGACACCGGAAGAAATATCCAAAGGTTGGGACGCAGCATGTCATCGGGTGTGCACTTACGGCCTGTTTCAAGAATTGACAACGAATCGGCTATTTTGGGTATTTAATACGCATTTGGATCATATTGGAGATCAGGCTAGAACGAAAGGTTTGGAATTAATTTTGTCTAAAATAAATCAACTGAATACAAAAAAACACCCCGTAATTTTAATGGGTGATTTTAATTCAGAACCACAAGAAGCTAGAATAATTGCACTTAAAGAGGTAATGGATGATACAAGACAGGTTAGTATTGAAAAGCCATTTGGACCATCTGGCACCTTCAATAATTTTGAGTTTGACAAACCTGTAAAGGAATTGATAGATTATGTTTTTATTTCTAAAAAAAGTAATTTAAAAGTAAAAAAATATGCTATCTTAAGTGACTCAAAAAATTTGAAATATCCGTCAGATCATTTGCCTGTATATGTTGAAATCTTATTTCCTACAAATCCACAGAAATGAAATGAATTTTATAAATAATAGACTTAATAAAATGATTTTTTTTACTTTATTGCACTTGTCGTTCACTATATTCAGTTGTTCTTCATCAAGTGAAACCCTTTCTAGCCCGACACAACCAATCAATCCTCCTGTAGTAGTTAATGACATGGATTTTTGGTTGACCAATGGGAGTAAAAATAGCTATTTGCAAAAACAAACTGGGATTTTAAGCTTTGGAACGAATTACAATGTTTATCCTAGTATTGAAGTTGATGAAACTCAAACTTTTCAAACTATTGATGGATTTGGTTTTACTTTAACGGGAGGGAGTGCTCAGGGAATTAATAAACTGAATCCTCAAAAAAGACAAGAATTACTTCAGGAATTATTTGGAAAAAATGACAATTCCATTTCAATTAGTTATCTCCGTATCAGTATTGGAGCTTCTGATTTAAATGCTGCGCCTTTTACGTATGATGATTTACCTTCTGGACAAACGGATGTTAACTTAACTCAATTCAGTCTAAACCCGGATAAAAATGATGTGATTCCGATGCTAAAAGAAATTTTAGCGATCAATCCACAAATTAAAATTATAGCGACACCTTGGTCTGCTCCTATTTGGATGAAAGACAATAATGGTTTCGTTGGCGGAAGCCTAAAACCAGAATATTATGGTACTTATGCTCATTATTTTGTGAAGTACATTCAAAAAATGAAAGAAGAAGGTATTTCGATAACCGCTATAACACCTCAAAACGAACCCTTACATCCAGGAAATAATCCGAGTATGTTTATGCCAGCTTTACAGCAAGCTGATTTTATCAAAAATCATTTGGGTCCGGCATTTGCCAATGCTAATTTGACTACTAAAATTATTATTTACGATCATAATTGCAATAAACCTGAATATCCTTTAGCAATATTGAATGACGCAGGAGCGAACCCTTATGTGGATGGCTCTGCTTTTCATTTGTATGAAGGCGATATTAGTGCTTTATCAACTGTTCATAATGCTTATCCAAACAAAAATTTATATTTCACTGAGCAATATACTGGGACATCTGGGACTTTTGATGGCGATTTGAAATGGCATTTAAAAAATGTTATTATTGGCTCGATGCGCAATTGGAGTAAAACGGCTTTGGAATGGAATTTGGCTAACGATGCTAATTTTAGACCCTATACACCTGGAGGGTGTTCTACTTGCAAAGGGGCTTTAACTATTAACGGAGCCGATAGTTTTGAGAGAAATGTTGGGTATTATATTATTGCTCATGCTTCTAAGTTTGTCCCTGCAGGATCTGTACGAATTGCTTCTAATTTAGTAGGTAATTTAAATTCAGTAGCATTTAAAACACCATTAGGTAAAAAAATATTGATTGTTGAAAATGATGGAAATACAAACGAGTTATTTAATATTAAATGCAATGGAAAATGGGTGTCAACAGCTTTAGATGCTGGTGCTGTAGCCACTTTTTCTTGGTAAAAAAAATAATAATGAAAGATATAATAGTAAAATCAGCGGTAGCAGTTTTTAGTTTTTGGTGCGTAACTGCTGTTGCTCAGCAAAAGAGAACAATGGCTCAAAAAGCTAGAGAAATTAATGTTTATACAACTGCTGACAGTACCAATTTACGATTAACACATACTAATACTCTTTATTTTTCAGCTGTGGAGCAACCTGTAGAACGGGAAATTTCTGTTTTTGTAGCACCTAAAAAAACTTTTCAAACTTTTATGGGAATTGGAGGTGCAATTACGGATGCTTCGGCAGAGGTCTTTGCCAAATTAAGTCCAGAAAAACAATCGGAACTTCTAGATGCATATTACAATAAAAAAAGCGGAATAGGGTATAGTTTACTTAGGACTTCCATACATAGTTCGGATTTCTCAAGTGGTAGCTACACTTACATAGAAGAAGGGGATAAAGAATTGAAAAGCTTTTCCATCGCTCACGACAAGCAATATAGAATTCCAATGATAAAACGTGCGATTCAAACCGCGGGAGGAAAATTGTTATTGTATGCTACACCTTGGAGTCCACCGTCTTTTATGAAAAGCAACGGTTCTATGCTTCAAGGAGGAACTTTATTGCCTCAGTTTTACCAAGCTTGGGCAAATTATTATGTCAAATTTGTCAAAGCCTATGAAAAAGAAGGGATGCCTATTTGGGGAATTTCTATTCAAAATGAAACTATGGCTACTCAAAAATGGGAGTCGTGTTTGTTTACAGCTACAGCTGAAAGGGATTTCCTCAAGTACTATTTAGGACCAACTATGCAAAAAGAAGGTTTGGGCACCAAAAAAATTATAGTATGGGATCATAATCGAGATTTAATGAACCAAAGAGCGAACGTGATTTTCGACGATCCTGTAGCCTCTAAATATGCTTGGGGGATGGGATTTCATTGGTACGAAACTTGGGCAGGAGAGCAACCAATGTTTGACAACGTTAGAAAAGTACACGAAGCCTATCCTTCTATTAATCTATTATTTACCGAAGGTTGTGTAGAACGATTTGATGCTAAAAAATACCAATTTTGGGGAAATGCAGAACGTTACGGAACTTCAATGATTAATGATTTTAATAATGGAACGGTGGGTTGGACAGATTGGAATATTCTGTTGGATGAAAATGGAGGACCTAATCACAAAGGCAATTTTTGTTTTGCTCCTATCCATGTAGATACGAAAACAGGTGAATTAATTTATACGCCAAGTTATTATTATATCGGACATTTTTCTAAATTTATACGTCCGAACGCAAAACGGGTTAGTACAGCTTCAAGTCGCAGTAACTTGTTAAGTACTACATTTGTGAATGAAAATGGCGGATTAGTAACGATAGTAATGAATCAATCTGCAAAAAAAATTACCTATAATTTGATGGTTGGTGCTGAAAAAACAGTAGTTGAAATTCCAGCTCATGCTATCCAAACCCTTGTATATTAATTAATTCCAATAGTAAAATAAAATGAAAAAAACGTGTCTATTTACCCTTTTATTATTTTCTGTTTTGGGTTTTTCACAACAAAAAACAATTGATCAAAGAGTTGAAGCTTTATTAAAACAGATGACTCTAGAAGAAAAAATAGGGCAATTGAACCAATATACGGGTGATAATCAGGCAACAGGTCCGATTACAATTAATCCAAATAAAGAAGCTGAAATCAAAGGTGGTTTGATTGGCTCAATGCTGAATGTTATTGGAACTAATCATACCCGTCAGTACCAAGAATTGACAATGCAATCTCGATTGAAAATTCCGTTGTTGTTTGGTCAAGACGTGATACATGGGTATAAAACAACTTTTCCAATTCCTTTAGCCGAAGCTGCGAGTTGGGATTTAGATGCGATAGCTTTGGGAGCTCGTATTGCCGCTGTAGAAGCATCGGCTAGTGGAATTCATTGGACATTTGCTCCGATGGTGGATATTGCTCGTGACCCACGTTGGGGTCGTGTGATGGAGGGAGCTGGAGAGGACACCTATTTAGGTTCTAAAATTGCGTATGCTAGAGTCAAAGGATTTCAAGGAAATTTAGGCGATGTGAATTCGGTAATGGCTTGTGTTAAACATTTTGTGGGTTACGGAGCGGCTGTAGGCGGTCGTGATTATAATTCTGTGGATATGAGTGATCGCATGCTTTGGGAAACTTATTTACCTCCTTTTAAAGCAGCCTTAGATGCAGGTGCAGCTACTTTTATGAATTCGTTCAATGACTTGAATGGGGTGCCGGCTACAGGAAATAAATTTTTGCAAAGAGACATTCTTAAAGGGAAATGGAATTTTCAAGGTTTTGTAGTTTCTGACTGGGGTTCTATTGGAGAAATGGTGAATCATGGTAATGTAAAAGATACCAAAGAAGCAGCTCAATTAGCCATTACTGCAGGAAGTGATATGGACATGGAAAGTAATGCCTACCGTTATAACTTGGCGCAATTGGTACAAGAAGGAAAAGTAGATGTGGCTTTAATTGACGATGCAGTGAAGCGTATTTTACATAAGAAATTTGAATTAGGCTTGTTTGAAGATCCGTATAAATATGCCAATCTAAAACGTGAGGCAAAAGAATTAAATAATCCGTTGCATCGAAAAATTGCTCGTGATATGGCGGCTAAAAGCATTGTTTTGTTGAAAAATGAAAAACAAATTTTACCTTTATCAAAAGAGTTGAAAAAGATCGCTTTCATTGGACCTTTGGTAAAAGAACACAAACAAAACATGGGATTTTGGGCAGTTGAATTACCCGAAATAGATTATGAAAAACATGTAGTTTCTCAATGGGAAGGTCTGCAAAATAAAGTGGGTAAAAATACCCAACTTTTGTATGCTAAAGGATGTGAAATTGAAGGAAACAGCAAAGAGGGTTTTGCCGAAGCTGTTGCGGTCGCTAATCAAGCAGATGTGGTCATTGTAAGTATTGGTGAGCGAGGTAATATGAGTGGCGAAGCCAAGAGCCGAAGTAATATTCATATACCAGGTGTTCAAGAAGAATTGGTACAGGCTCTTCAAGCGACTGGTAAACCAGTAGTGGTGTTAATTAATGCAGGTCGACCACTTATTTTTAATCAAACGGCTGATACAGCTCCAGCTATTTTATATACTTGGTGGTTAGGAACTGAAGCGGGTAATGCTATTGCAGATGTATTGTTTGGAGACTATAATCCATCAGGTAAATTACCTATGACGTTTCCAAGAGAAGAAGGGCAATTGCCTATTTATTATAATCATTTCAATACGGGAAGACCAGCACCTAATGAAAATGCGACCAATTATGTTTCGGCCTATACTGATTTGAAAAACAGTCCTAAATTTCCATTTGGATATGGTTTAAGTTATACTACTTTTGATTATGGAGATTTAAAGTTGTCTAAAAATAGAATCGATAATTCAGAGACTATTGACATTTCTTTCCGTTTGACTAATTCAGGTAAATATGCTGGTGACGAAGTAGTTCAGTTGTATTTAAGAGATAAAGTAGGTTCTGTAGTACGTCCAATTATTGAATTGAAAGATTTTCAAAAAATTCATTTGGATGCGGGAGAAACTAAAATGATTCAATTTAGTATTGACAAAGAAAAGTTGTCTTTTTATAACCAACAATTAGAATGGGGTACTGAACCTGGAGATTTTGATTTGATGATAGGCTCATCATCATCTGATATTCGTTTACGATCTACTTTTGAACTAATTAAATAAAAGTATAATAGCTCTCTTTTTTAATTCAAAATGAATATATTTGATTTTACACTTTTGATTTATTTACTAGTATAGTGAAAAATAAAAAAGTATTGACTCTAAATCAATTTTCCCAATAAGCTTGTAGTTATGACATATCAGGGAATGTAATTTGAAAAAGAGAGAATTAAAGTAGAGGTTGTCGATTAGACAACCTCTTTTTTATTTCCTTTTCAATACTTTTTTCCAACAAATAATTAACTTAGTTTTTGTTAATAGCAGTTAAAATTGCATTCATATTATCTTCGGTGAATTTACCTCCAGAAAGCAAAATGAATTTATTGATTGGTAAATCACCAAACATTGCTGCAAAAAATGCCGCTGTTTTCTTGTCTTCTTCTGTTTCAAGTTTGTTGCTTGTTCCTATAAACCCTTGAATTAGTTGGTTTACAATAACTTCTCCTTGAGGGGTGTTTTTAATTTCTTTTACCATAGAATCACGAGTGAAATTTACTTTTATTGGTTTTGTATTTTCAATCGTAATGGTTTGCTGTAAAGGTAAATTACGTGAAGAACCACCTACACGGATGTCAAATTTTCCAGAACGAACAGTCCAATCATGGATTTTGGTATTGTAATAAGCAAAATCACGTGAGTTCAATTGGAAGCTTACTGTTTTCTCTTCACCAGGTAATAAGTTAATTTTTTCAAAATGTTTCAATTCATTTTCAGGTCGAGCTACATCTGAATCTTGTTCGTGAACATACAATTCAGTTATTTCTTTTCCTGCTACAGCACCAGTGTTTTTTACTTTAAATGAAATTGTGATTGCATCAGAATCTTTTGCATTAGTACTGCTTGCCTTGATATCAGAATATTGAAAAGTAGTATAACTTAAACCATATCCAAATGGAAAATTGGGTTCGATTTTTTTCTTGTCATAATAACGGTATCCAATAAATACACCCTCTCCATAAGTTGCAGTTCCGTCTTTAGAAGGGAAATCAGTTGCGGTTGGAGTATCTTCAGTACGCGCAGGGAAGGTTTCAGATAATTTTCCGGAAGGATTTACTTTTCCAGTTAATACATCAGCAACAGCTCCACCACCAGCTTGACCACCTAAATAGGCTTCAACAATAGCTTTTACGTCGTTTTTCCATGGCATTGAAACTGCTGCTCCGTTCATTAAAACAACGATTACATTTTTGTTCACTTTAGCCACTTCTGCAATCAATTGATTGTGACCTTCAGGCATGTCAATATTTTTTCTATCGTATCCTTCTGATTCATAAATATCAGGTAAACCTGCGAAAACAATGGCTACATCTGCTTCTTTTGCATTTTGTACTGCTTCGGCAATTTTAGCAGCGTCAGTGTCACCCGCTGGAGTATATCCTGATGAAAAACTAAATTGAATTCCTTTAGCTAGTTTTTGTAATTCTTCTAGTGCATTTGCAATTTGTGTTGGACGTACTTGCGAACTCCCTGCTCCTTGATAACGAGGTGTTTTTGCAAAATCACCAATAATAGCAATTTTTTTCAATTGCGATTGAAGTGGTAAAATAGCGTTATCATTTTTTAGTAAAACGATACATTCTCCACTGATTTGTCTAGCCAATTCATGGTGTTTTACTTTGTTTACCACAATTCCTTTTTTATGGCTGTCCTTTGCTTTTAGAGTCACTGCAACTAACTCAGTGATGATTTCGTCCAAACGAGATTCAGATAAAGTCCCATTTTTTACAGCGGCAATCACTTTTAAATTATTAGCACCACCACTAGAAGGCATTTCTAAGTGCAAACCTGCTGCAACACCAGCAGCTCTTTCGTTTACGGCACCCCAGTCAGAAACCACAAATCCTTTTAGTCCCCATTTTTCTTTTAGCATTTGGTGTAATAAATACGGATTTTCAGAAGCATATATACCGTTAAAACGATTGTAAGAACACATTACTGTCCAAGGTTGTGCTTCTTTCACAGCCATTTCAAAAGCTGGAAAGTAAATTTCATTTAACGTACGTTCGTCCACAACTGAATTGTTTGACATACGTTCAAATTCTTGGCTGTTAGCGGCAAAGTGTTTCATCGAAGTTCCTACTCCTTGACTTTGAACACCATTAATAAAACTGATGGCGATTTTTCCGGCTAAAATTGGGTCTTCGGAAAAATATTCGAAGTTTCTTCCTCCTAAAGGAGAACGTTTCATGTTTACTCCAGGACCTAATACTATTTGAACATCATTAGCTTGAGCTTCAATTCCTAGAGCTTCTCCCATTTTTTGTGCCAATTTTGGATCCCAAGAAGAGGCTAAACTTGAGGCTGTTGGGAAACAAGTAGACGGGACGCTATTGGTAAAATCAAATCCTTCTGCTTTTCTCAATCCATGAGGTCCGTCTGTCATAAAAATAGAAGGAATTCCTAAACGTTTGATGGCTTGGGTAGACCAAGCTGTTTCGCCTGAACATAGTGAGGCTTTTTCTTCTAGAGTCATCTTTGAGACCAACTCTTTTGCTTTTTTTAAATAATCAGTACTTTGCGTTTGGGCTTGCATTGTAAAAGTCAACCCTATCAGCAGTAAAGCGATTTTTTTCATGTAAATGTAATTCGGTTAATTAATAGTTAGTGTGAAATTCTTATTGTGTAATTTTGACGCAATGTACATTTTTTTTGTTTTTGAATCAAATTTTAAAACAAAACTTTTAAACTGAATTTTGTGAACTATTGTTTTAAATAGTATATTCGTCCAATTCATTAGTAAAATGAATGATTATTAACAGTGAGAAATACAGAATTAAATAGATGTTAAGAGGAGTTTTAGCAAATAAAGAACAATATCAACCGGGATTGTCGATTGATTGTGTGATTTTTGGATTTCACGACAATCAGTTGAAAGTATTGTTGATTAAAACAAAATACAACGAACAATGGGCTTTGCCTGGAGGCTTTGTAAGTGTTGACGAAAGTATAGATGAAGGAGCGGTAAATGTATTGCATGGGCGTACTGGTTTAAATGGTATTTTTTTAAGGCAGTTTGCTACTTTTGGCCAAGTCAATAGAAATCCAACCACTTTTAGTGATTCTGTTTTACAGTTTTATGGTATTGATAAGGAACAAGCAACATGGTATCGAAGCCGATTTGTGACAATCGGTTATTATGCTTTAGTCGATTTTTTACAAGCCGTTCCCCAACCTGAAGGGAATAATGAAATAGTGGAGTGGATTGATTGTAATGCTGTTCCTGATTTGATTTTAGATCATAAAGAAATATTCGATAAGGCGCTTGATACCCTCCGGATGGAATTGAATTTAGTGCCTGTAGGTTATAATTTGTTGTCCGAAAAATTCACTATTCCAGAATTACAAAGATTATATGAAACTATTTTGGGGAGAAAATTAGATCGTCGTAATTTCCTTCGAAAAATTACTTCGATAGGAATTTTAACCAAATTAGATGAAAAGAAAAGCAATGTGGCTCACAAAGCGCCAAATCTCTATTCGTTTGATAAAGAACGTTACGAAGAAGTATTGAAAATTGGTTTGCACCAAGGTTGGTAATTATAATAATGATTTAAAAAAAGGGGTTGTCTGAAGAGACAACCCCTTTTTTTGTTATACCCATTAATTTAACTTACTTTTTTTAGACTCAATATTTTTTCAAATGTTTTTATTTAGGAAATACTTTTTTTATTATATTTCAATTCGATATTTATCAATTAAAGGTTAATCAAAAGCATAAGGGATGCAACAAGCAGAAAAGTTATCGAAACTGAAGAAATTCTTGGATAAACATAAAGTATCAGATTCCAATTTTCAATTACGAATGGGAGCAAATATACCTATCATAACAGATTTGTTCCAACAGTTGTATGCCAATAGCCCATACGGGGCTGAAGCATTTGAAGAATTGCTATCTACTTTAGTGAGACATTTTGAGTCTCGATCTGCACATCAAAAGAAACGTGATTTAGAACGTGTGGCTCATCCTAACTGGTATTCGAGTGAGAAGATAGTAGGGATGATGCTCTATGTAGATCTCTTTAATCAAGATTTCAATGGTTTGAAAGAGAAGATACCTTATTTTAAAGATTTGGGGATTAATACCATTCATCTAATGCCCTTTTTGGATGTGCCAGAATTTGAAAACGATGGTGGTTATGCTGTACGCGATTATCGTAAAGTGAATCCAAAATTTGGAACCATGGAAGATTTTGAATCTCTGGTAGAAGAGTTTCAAAAAAACGACATGAATTTAGTTATGGATTTTGTGTTAAACCATTGTGCTTCTGAACACGAATGGGCGGTTGAGGGAAGTAAAGGGCATCCTAAATACAAAGATTTTTTCTATTTTTTTCCAGATCGTAGCTTGCCTGATGAATATGAAAAAACGATGACTGAAATTTTTCCAGATACAGCTCCAGGTAACTTCAGTTATTTACCCGAAAGTAATCAATGGGTCATGACTTTGTTTTATGGCTATCAATGGGATTTGAATTATAAAAATCCTATGGTCTTAATAGAAATGATTGATACGATGTTGTATTGGTCTAATAAAGGGATTGATATTTTTCGTTTGGATGCCGTAGCATTCATGTGGAAAGAGATAGGTAAATACAATCAAAATTTACCCGAAGTCCATTTATTATTGCAATTATTCAAATTGTGCGGACAAATTGTAGCGCCTGGGGTAGCGTATATTGCCGAAGCCATTGTTCAACCAGAAGAAATTATTAACTATTTTGGACAGGGAAATGCTGTCGGTGACGAATGTGATATTGCCTATAATGCTAATTTTATGGCATTGAGTTGGGAAGCGATGGCAACTCGAAGTACCGAATTGATTAAAAAATCAATGAAAGCAGTACCTGCAAAACCTCGTAATACTACTTGGATTAATTATGCCCGTTGTCACGATGATATTGGGTTGGGATTTGATGATGAATTGGTCCAACATTTGGGATTTGATAGCTTGGCGCATCGACTATATATTTTGCAATATTTCTGTGATGGATTTAATGGGAGTGCTGCTCTAGGGCAACGTTTTATGACCGAACCAGAAACGGGTAAGGCTCGAATTTCGGGTTCCTTAGCTGCTTTATGTGGTTTAGAAAAAGCAGTGAGTGATAATAATGGGAACGAAATCTACTTGGCTGTAAAACGAATTAATTTGCAACACGCTATTATTTTATCCTTGGGTGGTTTACCTATGATTTATAGCGGAGACGAAATTGCAACCCCTAATAATTATAGTTATTTAGAGGATAAAAGCAAAAAGTATGATAACCGTTGGTTGCATCGTTCACCTATGAATTGGGGAGTGGTTGCCGGTTTGTCTTCTTCGACTATGGCACCCACTCAGGTGTACAACCAATTGAAAAAATTAATTGCCATTAGGAAGGTAACTCCTGCATTTGCTGATAATAATGATTTGGAATTTTTAGATTGTGCCAATAGTCATTTGTTGGTGTATAAGAAAACCGATAATCAAGGAGGAGAGGTGTATGTAATTGCTAACTTCTCTGAATTTGATACCGTTTTTGAAAAAGATATTTTTGGCAACAACAATTTCACCGAATTACATGACTTAATTACGGATAGCCGAGTGGCAATCAATCAAAGTACTTTTATTAGTGCGTATGATGTGTTGTGGTTGAAAGCCTAAATTTTAAACAATAAAAAACTCCTTAAGAAATTAAGGAGTTTTGTTTAGAGTTCTATTAATTCATTTTGTTTCCGCTAAACATTCCATCGGCAAAAAAGTTTGCATCCTCGTTAGTTGCAAATAATACTAGCTCTATTTCTGAATCCGCTGCGATCCAGATATCTTCGTTTTTGATTAATAAACATTCCTTCTTGTTTAAAACAATATTATTGTTAATCGTTGCATTTCCGTTGAAAACATAAAGTAAAAAAGTAAGGTTTCGAGTGTCAATTTCTGGTAGTTGGATACTATTGTTATTTAATATTTTTATATCGTATATCCATGTTTGGCTACTAAACTTAAATTTAGTTTCAGATGTTGGAGAAGCTAATAGTCTCCATTTATTTATACTATATGTTTCGTCTAAATCAAGAAATAGCACTTCGGGATTTAAGTCTTTTACACCTGGTCTTATAAATATTTGTAGTCCTTCCATAGGCTCGCCTTCATCAATCATTTTTTCTTCATGAAAGAATGAATGTCCCGCCTTCATTAACATTAGTTTGTTTTTGCCAATAAACTCTACAATACCTTCAGAATCTCGATGCTCTGTTTTTCCACTTCTAAAGTAAGAAAGAATTTCATCATTAACGTGTTGGTGCATCGGCACTATTTGATTTCCTATAAAAAGGGCATGGTCAATTCTACCTATACTTCCGATTCCTGTATCATTAGGGTTAATTTTTAAACCTGGGTAAAGCACTCTTATTGGCCCTCTGCCTAACATTGCAGTTTCGTCTATTTTCTGTAACATACTTTTTAGATTAAAATAATAGAAAGCTTACAAATCCTCCAAAGCTGTTCTCATTATGTTTCATTGGTCCATAATAATCGATATTTGTTCCTGCTCCGAAAGAGAATTCTCTATAAGTAATACCAGCACGAGTATTAACATAACTACGTGAGTGTTCGTGACTTGATGTGTTATAACCATACAAACATTGGATTCTGGAATAAAAATGTAGTTTATCGTTAATTTTTGGTTTGTATTCAACTAAAAGAAGTTCTTCAACATTGACATCTTTAGCTAAATCTACTCTTGGATTAGAAACGACTAACCAATTTTGATTTGCGAAAGAATAAATTAAACCAGCACTAGGTCTTATGCCTGTTACGGGGGTAAGATGGAAGCCGCTACTAAGTTTAAATCCTTTAGCAATCTCAAATGTTAAACTGGCTTGTGTCATATAATCATTGACTTGATTAGTATTCCATTCTCCAACTAAATTGGTCACACTGAAAAAACCTAACTTGGGAATAGTTTGAAAATTTTTATTAATTATCATTTGGAAGGTCATGCCACGATTACTGAGTAAAATCTCAGTATTTATTGGCGGTTTTTTTGGATGTTCATCTTGCGAATAACTATTCCAGCTGATAATCGAAATTAATAGTATAAATATAACTTGTATTTTGTTTAGGAATTTCATTTGATTTTTAAATTTTGTCCGTACTTGTATTTCTCTTGTAATGTTTGGAGCAATTTTATTAGTTTTTCGAAAACAAACGATTGCTTAATTCATTAAATCGAATTCCGGCAGAAACCCAAATTAATGTTTGAATAACAATCACCATTACAACAGATTGTCCATGTTCGAGATGAGTAGCAATTGCACCTCCCATATAGGATATTAAAAGAAGTGAACCTAAAACTCCAGTTCTAGGAATTACAAAAAGAATAGCTGAAATAAGTTCGATAATACCTAATATTTGATTAGTACTAGCATTGATGCCAATGGAAGTAGCTTGTTGAACAGCTCCTTCAGTTTTTATTATTTTCATAATTGCACTCATTATAAAAAGAGCCGTTAAAGAATACGTAATTACCCATTTGATGATTTTTGTTGTTTTCTGTATCATAATTTTGTTTTTTATGCTGCAAATTTATATACAATTATTGTAAATTTGTAACCTATTACATAAAGGATACCAGTAACAAAAAGAATACTATGCATACAAGAAGTACATGTGAAAAAGCAGATGATGAGTCTTGCGTAAAGGCTAGGCTAGCAATTCAAGACACATTAGATATGGTTGGTGGCAAGTGGAAATTGATTTTAATATCAATTTTAACCGATGGTAAAAGGAGATTTAGGGAGTTGTCTCGAGAGGCGGGAATAAGTCCTAGAATATTGTCGAAAGAATTACAAGAACTTGAAATGAATGGGTTGGTAACAAGAACCGTTTGTGACACTAAGCCAGTAAGTGTAGAATACGCATTAACACCCTATAGTGAAACGCTTTCGGAAGTTGTTGAAGCATTGCATAAGTGGGGTGTTCAACATCGAAAGAAAATCATTGAAAATAATAGCGTAAAATAAAAAATCATTATTAGATTGTACAAACAATAAAAAACTCCTTAATTTCTTAAGGAGTTTTTTAATTATAAGTTTTTCAATTCACCTGAATCGGTGTATTGAATCGTAAATTCATGTGTTGTAAGATTGGCTTTTAATTGTACCAACTCGTTTTCGTTTCTCCAAATTAAGTTCAACTCATTTTCGGAAGCATCCCCAAATTCTAAGCTTCCTGAGAACGCTTTAGAAGTATTGCGTAGGCGTAGCATATCTAACTGTTTCAGAACGACTTCTTTTTGTAAGCCTACTTTAATATCAGCTACACTCAAAGTGGTTCGATTGATTTCTTTATGACCATCTTTTCCTGCTTTTTCTACTCCAGCATAATCATTGGCACCAGCAAAAATATCCAAGTACCAAATTTGAGGGATTCCTGGCATAAAAAGTTGAATAGCTCTAGCCAAGGCTAATTTTTCTTCGTTTTCGCCCAAAGCGCTAAAATACGTGGCGTTGACCTGATAGTACGATATTTTTTTACCGTCGGCACCGTATAGGTTTTTAACCAAACCACCGCGATCAATGATGAGGTTCATCAATTCTTCTATTTCGGCATCTTCTAACAACCCTTTTTGGTACACACCATCCACCTCTTTTCCTTTTAGGTCTAAAACTGGAATTCCATCGTGGCAACCCAGCATGTTTACGGTTTTTAATTCTTTGGCAACAATTTCTTTTGCCCAAGTAATCAATGCTTTATTGGTTCCTTTTTCGATAGCGTGAATACACAAACCAGGTAAGAAGAAGTCATAAATAGCATAGCCTTCTTTAGCTACTTCATCGTGAAGGTGTAAACCATATTCTGCGTGAATTTCAGGTAATAATTCTAAATTATTTCTTTGAGCAATTTCATTGATTCGTGCCAAATAATCCCAAGTCCCAGGTTTGTTGAAGAAGTTACTTTCGCCAATAGCTTTGTGTAAATAAGCAAAGGCGTCTAATCGAAGAATTTGACCACCATAACTCGCTACTTTAGCCAAAACATCTTCGTAGAATTCCCAAACTAAAGGCGAATTGGCATTCACATCCATTTGTCCTAAATACTCGCGTTTACTGTTTACAATTTTTACTACCTCAGTGTTGATTTCGTTTCCGAAACCTAAATCTAAAGTTTGAACATCTTCATTCGCTTCAATAGCGCTATTTATTTTTTCGCAAATGATAGCTGATTTCTCAGGATTCATACTCGGTATAGCGGCTAGATCGGCACTATTTATTTTTTGAAATGTTATTTTTTGGTAGAATGTATTCCAATACGGTTTTTCTTGTCCGTCAGGGAAAACAATTTTCAGGATTGGTAATCCTGATTTTCGCATAAATAATTTATCCAAATATTCTTTATTTGGAACAATGATACCGTCTTCACCAAGTGTTCCGTTGCCTTTCCAGAATTCATTCCAATCAATAAAGAAGTCTTTAAATTTGGATTGATCTCCGTTGGCAATTAGGTCTTTAAATTGAGGTGAGGCAACCGATAAGTGATTTAAAACAATGTCAAATTTCAATTGGATATTCAATTCTTTTAGAGCTTCAATATCTTGTTTTGACACTAATTCTTCGTTAATATCGTAGTTAACAATAGAAAATCCTCGGTCTAAGTCGCTATTGAAAAAGGTAGGTAACACATAAAAAAGAGAAAAAGTATTCTTGAATTCGGGCAGTTGAAGCATGCTTACGATATCATGTAAATTGTGACCAATACTGTCTGGATAAGCGTTTAACATGACGCCATTAGGAATGCTTTTTTTCTGAGTGATTACTGACATTGTAATTTATTGTTAGTTGTGTGTAGTTTTTAATCTTAATTTTAAGTTAAGGAAGCGCTGTGGCTTCAATGGCTTGAATTTTTGCCAAAGTTAGTAATAAAATTGACTAACTAAAAAGAGTCAATTTTAATATACTATAAAAAGTAGATAGAAGCCATAAAAAAAACTCCTTAATTTCTTAAGGAGTTTCTATCGGTGGGCGATATAGATTTAAAATCGAATCAAGTAATTGATTTTCTGAAGATTATGAATTCAATATAAAATAAAAAATGACCTTAAAACTGAATTTAAGATGATTGTTTCAATTGTTGAGCGTTTATGATTTTGCAAACAAAATTAGAGGCTCAATATCATTGTTATCTGCTTTTCGAACTGCTTGTATGTAGTTGCTTCTTGTTTCGGTTGCTTTTACTAAATTTGTACTACCCCATGAAAAAAATTTATTACTGTATAATTTTTCCATAATTAAATCAGCCATTAATCGTGAATGTCTTCCATTTCCGTTAGCAAAACAATGAATACTTACTAGACGATGTTTAAATCGAATGGCTAATTCTTCTGGATTATAGACGCTATTTTCTTTCCAAAAAATAGCATCATCTAATAATTGTTTCAGTTCAATGGCTATGAGATATTTTTTGATGCCTAAGTTCTTTTCAGAGGTTCTAAAGGTTCCTGCCCATTTCCAGACATCTCCATACATACGCTTATGTAGTTCTTTGATGAATTTTTCTGAAAATAGTTGTTCTGTTTTTATTTTTTTACCAAAAGTCCATTGGATCGCTTTCTCGATATTGAGTTGCTCAAATTCGTCTAATTCTTCACGAGTAGTGATAGAAGGAATTCGTAATCCATCTTTTTCTTCCTCATTTAAAGGTGTTTGACCGTCTATATATTTAATTGTTAATCCCATAAATATTTAGGCATTTCAGTTTTAATTTCATTCGTTTTTTGCGCAATGGCTTTTTCGATTCTTTCTTTAGAATTTTGTTGGTCTTCCAATGTCATTGTATTGTTTGTACGCATCACAATTTCTATTGCTAATTCTTTGGCGCGTTTTTCAATCATTTGCTCTAGAGATTCATGTTTTGAAACAAATCCATATACCAACTGCATATCCATAGCATTAGCTACGTCACGCAATGAGTTTAACGTAATTGTGCCATTAGCTTCTCGTTCTTCAATTTCTTTTGTGCTTTGTGGAGCAATATTTAAACGATTACCCAATTGGCGTAACGACATTTTCAATGTAGTACGAAAGGTGTTGATCCAACCTTTTGTTGGAACTACTGTTGCTTTTAAATCTTTGAAAGTCTCTAGTTTCTTATCAGTTTGCTGTAAAAGCAATTGTTGTTTGTTATTCTTCATAAGGGTATTGCCTGAAATAATTAAAGCAAAATTAAGGCTATTACCTGATATAAAAAAATATTTTTAAGGTATTAACCTTAAAAAATTATCAAAGGCATTCTGCCTAAAATAAGATTTTAGTTTAGTACACAACATTTTAAATCAATATATTTAATATTGGATATGCAATATGGTTGATTTATTCATAAGAAATCTAATTTACTTATAACCTATTTTAAATTGCAATTAAGTATTAATATTTTTTATTGAATTATATGGGCCTGTAAATAATAATTAATAAAAAGCGTACATTATATTATAAAATACTATTTATTTTTTTCAAAATTATATGTAGCTATTTAATTACATAACAGCTATTTAAAAGCTTTAATTAAAAAATTTAACAAATTTATTTTTTTTGTTAAAAAAATAAATACATTTGCAAAAAAATTGAAAAGCATTAATCCCCACTAAAATGTATAAATTTCTTTTTTGCTTTCTTCTAGCTTCTGTGAGTTGGGGACAAAAGCTTCATCATCAAGCTATTGCTTCTCAAGGACTCAACACGAAAATTACTAACGGCATGATTGTTTCACAATCAGTAGGACAAGTAAATGCAGCTGTTGGGAA